>Ga0137403_10007041_pt1 | contig 12762 bp, 12 predicted proteins | sample CZOMad2_1_16fung_FD_122057 | JGI IMG/M metagenome (GOLD analysis project Ga0137403, IMG submission 122057) | Vadose zone soil fungal communities from Angelo Coast Range Reserve, California, USA - CZOMad2_1_16fungal (Hybrid Assembly) | ecosystem: Environmental > Terrestrial > Soil > Vadose zone... | reverse complement strand
CCCGTGCTGCCGTGAACGGAGAGTATGATGCGCTGCCGCCGCACTCAGCCAAGTTCAACAGCGAGCGGGACAACCCCAGACTCCTGGCGATTCGGATTCCGCGCCCGCCCCTCCTATACCGGAGCAAGAAAGAGAATCCGGCGTAAAGCCGGGAAAGCCGGTCCGGGAAGTCGAAAGGACCATACTCCGTAGGGACGAGGAAGCGGTTCATGGATAAGCTCCTGTCGGCGAAGCAGGCGGCCGAGATACTCGGCTGCACTGAGGCAGCGATCCGGAAATGGGTATATCAACGACGGCTCCCCACGGTCCATATAGGACGCCTAGTGCGTTTTAGAGCCCACGACGTAGAAAAGATCCTCGAACAGGGGTTACCAAGCTAGCCGAAGGCTCTGGGGCGGCGGGGATAAGTCAAATAGCTTCTGGCTTGTCCCCGCCTACTACTCGATACGGTTATCTTGCGTTAATACGATTCGACGTGAGTCGTAAGTCATCGATTGGCTTAGACGAAGCAATAACGTTCGATAGGTTAATCGCGCCACAATAAGCATTCGCGAAAATATCCGCACTTTCCGCGGCCACGATCTCGAGCCCATCGGGGGCTCAATTTACCATTTCGAATTGGGGAAAATATGCGGCTCCATTCGGCGCGGAATCGAGGTGCGTTCGGGGGTTTCCCTTTCCCGCCCGCACCCGAATAAAAGCCAGGGCTATTAGCACAGGCGGACAAGCATAACAAACGAACATAGCTTTCTAGCTTCCGATCTTACGCCACTGACCTAAGTAGTATTATACTACTACAAATGCTAGTAGTATGATAATACTACAACTAAAATGCTCACCCTGCTCCGATATTGGCGTCAGCGACGTGGCTACTCCCTTCGCGCGCTTGGCGCTCGGGCCAAGGTCCCGTTCGTGACGATAAGTCGAATCGAGAACCGCCACATTAGCCCTACCGTGGCGACCCTAGAGAAGCTCGCCAAGGCCCTGCGGATTAGCGCTCGGGACTTTTTCCCCGCCTCGAAGCGCCGTCACCCTAAACCGAAACGGAGGTAGCACCATGCAGGCAACCGAGCCCGACACACCGAATCGTCGACACGGCGGTTGGAGCACCAGGAAGAAAGACAAAGCCCCACGCGGCGTGCGCCGCTACTCCGCCGGCGCATGGGGCATCCGCTATGCGTGTGGCGCTGGCCACTTCCACAAGGAAAGCATCGGGCCAGTGAAGGGCGACGCCATCAGCGCGTATCACAAGCGGCGTTTGCGTGTGCAGACTGAGCCTGGCTGGTGTCCGCAAATCGAAGCAGCGCAGCAACGTGCGCTGGCCGAAGCCGCACGCGCCAAGGAAGCGGCCCGGGTGACCTTCCGTGACTTCGCAGCCGACTATTTGCAGTGGGCGAAGACGCACAAACGCTCTTGGAAAACTAATGCGGGGCAGATCAAGGCTGCCACGGCCGTGTTTGGCGACACAAGAAGCTCGACTCGATTACCACAGGCGACATTGAACGCTTTCGCGACTCGCTGCTGGCCAAGGTCTCGCAACCTACCAGTAATAGGTACAGGGACCTGTTAAGCGCGATCTTCAGGCGGGCCGAGCGCTTCGGCTTCATCCCCAAACGCTCCAACCCCGTGACTGACGTGCCCAAGTTTAAGGAGAACAATCAGCGGCTGGCGTACCTTGGCCCGGACGAGGAAGCGGCTTTGCTGGCCGCGGTGCCCGAGACCTTCCGGCCCGACTTCATCATCAGCATCAACACGGGCTTGCGTTGGTCTGAGCAGATGGGCCTACGTTGGAAAGACATAGACCTGCTGACCGGCTTCGTCACGGTATCCCGCAGTAAGCACGGTGAATCGCGGCGCGTGCCGATCAATAGTCCCGTCCGTGCTGCGTTAATCGACCTGGGTAGTGGGCGACGCCCTGACGACTCGGCCGGACGAGTGTTCCCCGGACGGCCCGCACAGGCCGACAAGTATTTCCCCAAGGCCGTGGAGACGGCCAAGGCCGCACTCAAAGCGGCAGGCAAGGACACTAGCAGACTCGACGGCTATGTCTGGCATTCCAACCGTCACAGCTTCGCCAGCCGCTTGGTGATGAACGGGGCCGACCTACGTACGGTGCAGGAGCTAGGCGGCTGGAAGTCGCTAGCCATGGTCAGCCGGTACAGCCACCTAGCCCCGGGCCACCTACAAGCCGCCGTGGAGCGCATCGTGGCCCCGCCTGCCGAGACTGTAACTGTTCGCTAACTGTTCTTGACTCACATGGCGCAGCTGCTGCGGTAAGGTAGGTGTCCTAGCTAAGTAGCTGCCGGTTCTATGCAATGCGCCCGTAGCTCAGTTGGATAGAGCATCGGACTTCTAATCCGAGGGTCGCAGGTTCGACTCCTGCCGGGCGCACCATAAAAACGCCCAGTTAGGGTAGCGGGTTGCAGCGCCGCGCGGCGCAACCTCGCGATCCTGCGTGCGGCACGACCCTCGCAATAAGTCGGCATGACGGGCCGGCTCGCGGTCGCGCTGCTGCCACTCCTCCTCCTGGCGACGGCCGCGGCCGGCCCAAGGTTCCTGCCCGCGCTCGTCGCCGCGCCCAACGCCGACGGGGTCGCCGTCACGCTCTCGGCCGGGGGCGGCCTGACGCTCGACCATCCGTTCTTCAAGAGCCTGGGCGCGAGCGGCCGGGCGTGCGCCACGTGTCACGTCCCCGCCGAGGGCTGGTCGCTCGTCCCCTCCGAGGTGCAGCGCCGCTTCGACACGAGCGCGGGGCTCGACCCGTTGTTCCGCCCCCACGACGCCGCCGTCTCGCCGCGCGCCGACGTGACCACCCTCCAGGCGCGCCGCCGCGCCTACGCGCTGCTGCTCACGCGGGGCCTGATCCGCGTCGGCCTGCCGATCCCGGCGCACGCGGAGTTCGAGCTGGCGGCGGTCGACGATCCATATGGTTTCGCGAGCGCCGGCGAGCTTTCGCTGTTCCGGCGTCCGCTGCCGGCCACCAATCTGAAATTCCTCACCACCGTGATGTGGGACGGCCGCGAGTCCGACGCCGGCCGCGCGCTCGTGAGCGATCTGCTCGCGCAGGCCGCCGGCGCCGCCAGCGCCCACGCGCAGGCGGCCGCGCTCGATGACGAGGCGCGGCGCGCGATCATCAACCTGGAACGTGTGCTGTTCACCGCGCAGTCGCAGGACCGGCGGGTCGGGGCGCTCGACGCCGAGCGCGCGGCCGGGGGCCCGCGCTCGCTGGTGGACCAGCCGTTTCAGTTCGCGATCAACAGCTTCATGGATCAGACGGGCACACCGCCCACCCGGCGCGTCTTCACCCTCTTCGACGCGTGGGCGGGCTCTCCCGACGAGACACGGCGCGCGATCGCGAGCGGCCAGGCGCTCTTCAACGAGCACGCGCTCGGGTCGCGCCGCGTGACGTGCAGCGGCTGCCACAACGCGCCCAACGCCGGCAGCAACTCCACGGGGGCGTTCTTCGACGGCGTCAGCGGCGGGGCCGACGGAGCGCTTCCTCTATATTCACTGCGCTGCGTGAAGGGGCCGATGACGGGACAGACGCTCCGCACGACGGATCCGGGCTGGGGACTCGTGACCGGCCGTTGCATGGACGTCGGCAAGTTCAAGGTCCCGACGCTGCGCGGCCTCGCCGGCCGGCCGCCCTATTTCCACAACGGCTCGGCCGCCACGCTGGAGGACGTGGTCGGCTCGTACGACCGCCGCTTCGCGATCGGGCTGAGCCCGGCCGAGACGCACGACCTCGTCGCGTTCCTCCGGGCGTTGTAACCGCCCGGTGGGACCCCCGTTCGGGGGTATTCGGTCGGTCCAATCGATCCGTTCGCCACCCCCGAACAGATTCACAAAATTCCCCTGCCAGCCGGTAGCCACCGCCTCGTCTCCACGGTCTACTCGGTTCAGTCGCCGCGCATGGCGCCGAACGGCCGAGGGAGCTGGCCGAACGGACCGCCGTGCCGTCGATCGCAGCTCGCATCGAGTCGCGCGCCCGTCTCGAAGCGGACGTAGAGAGCCGTGCAGACGTCTGTGGCGATCTCGGTCGACCGAGCCGCCAAAGCGAAGGGGGCGAAGCCTTGCTACTGATCGCGAGCGAGCTCCACCAGGTCGCACATCCGGCGACGGGCGGCCGGACCGAGCCGATGAGCGCGCGGTGGTTCGTGCTGTGGACGCGCAGCCACTGCGAGCGGCTCGTGCAGGCGCAGCTGTCCAGCAAGGGCCTCGCCGCGTTCCTGCCGGAGAGGGAGATCTGGTCGCGCCGCGGCCTGCTCCGGCACGTCATCCGCGTTCCGATGTTCCCCGGCTATCTCTTCCTGCACGCCGTCCTCGACAAGGCGACCCACGTCGAGGTGAGGAAGGCCCGAGGTCTCGTGAGTCTCCTCGGCTCGTCGGCGGAGGGTCCGGCGGCCGTTCCGGACACCGAAGTGACGGCGCTCCAGAGACTCGTGCAGGCACGGATTCCGGCGGCGCCCCATCCATATCTGCGTGAGGGCGACCGCGTGCGCATCACGCGTGGTCCCCTGTCCGACGTGGAGGGTATGCTCGTGCGGACCAAGCCCACCAAGGGAATGCTGGTGCTGTCGGTGAACCTGCTGCAGCGCAGCGTCGCGGTCGAAGTCGATTGCACGATCGTGACACGCGTATGAGCGCGTCGGCTCCCAGCACTCAGAAAGCCAGGCGTCGATGAGAACACGACCGGTCGTCGAAGTGGCGTTCGAGATGTGGAGCCGGCGGAAATGGCTGGCCCTGGCCGTGTTCGTTCTGGTGGCGTCGGTGGTGGTGAGCGTCGCTCGCTTCCTACCAAACGTGTACCGATCCACGGCCACGGTGCTGGTCGAGCGCTATCAAATCTCGGAAAGCTTCGCACGACCCGCGGTCACCATCGAGCTGGAGACCCGACTCCAGACCGTCAGCCAGGAGGTCCTCGGCCGATCGCGCCTGGCGGAGCTGGTCACGCGCTTCGACCTGTATCCCGAGGTCACGCGAAAGGGACCCATCGAGGGCGCCGTCGAGCGGATGCGGAAAGACATCCAGCTGGAGCTCAAGAGCGTCGAACAAGGCAGTGCGCGGGGCGGAACGATCGCCTTCATCCTCGGCTATCGAGGGCGTGATCCGCAAGTCGTCGCCGCGGTCACCAACGCGCTCGCCTCGTTCTACGTCGAGCAGAACTCGCAGCTGCGCGAGCGGCAGGCCGTCGGCACCACGCAGGTCCTTCAGGCGCAACTCGACGACGTCAAGAAGCGCCTGGCGGCGCAGGAGTCACGCATTCGCGACTTTCGTGCACGGCATACCGGCGAGCTGCCCGAACAGGTCCCGGTGAATCTCGCCACGCTCGAGCGGCTCAGCACGCGGTTGCAGCTCAACAACGACGCGCACATGCGCGCGCTGGAGCGACGCGCCACGCTGATGAAGCAGCTGGCCGAGGTCGAGGCGACCTCGACCGCCACCGTGCCGGACACCAAACAGGGCCAGCTGGCCAAGATGAAGCGCGAGCTGCGCGAGCTTCGCGCCCGCTTCACGGAGCGCTATCCGGACGTCACTCGGCTCAAGGCCGAGATCGCGGCGCTCGAGGAGTCGATGGCCGACGCGGGCGAGGCCGATGCCGCAACGACCGAGCGCGGCCCAGCGTCGCGCCCGCTCGCCACCCAGCTGCGGGCGGCGATCGAGGAGGTCAATACGGAGGTCGCGGCGCTCAAGGCCGAGGAGGGGCGTGTCCGCGGCGAGATTGCCACCTACCAGCGCCGTACCGAGAGCGCCCCGCAGCGAGAGAAGGAGTTCCAGGAGCTGTCGCGCGACTACGACGGGATCAAAGAGCTCTACACCTCCCTGCTGCGCAAGTACGAGGACGCGCAGCTCGCCGGCAGCATGGAGCAACAGCAGAAGGGCGAGCAATTCCGGATCCTGGATGCCGCCATCCCTTCGAATACGCCCAGCGCGCCGAACCGGGTTCGGATCGTGGCCTTCGGGATCATCGCGGCGCTCGGCGCCGTCGCGGCGGCGGTCGCCCTCGCCGAGCATCTCGATACCACCTTCCATACCGTCGACCACCTGAGGGCGATGACCAACCTGCCGGTGTTGACCAGCATTCCGCTGCTCGAGATGGCCGGGGATCGTTGGCGTGGCCGGCGCCGATTCGTGCTGGCGGCCGTCGCCGTCCTCCTGGCGCTCGGCGTCGTCACGGGCGCGTCGAGGCATCTGGCCGAAGGCAACTACCTGCTGGCCGCCGCGCTGGCGGGAGGTGGGTCGTGACGGCGCCTGGCGTCGACCAGCACCTGATCAGCCTCCTGCAGCCCCGCTCCTTCGAAGCCGAGCAGTACCGGGTGCTTCGTCATGTCATCGAGGAGAGCAGGGACGGGGGGCTCAACGTCATCGCCGTGAGCAGCGCGACGGTCGGCGACGGCAAGACGACGACCTCGATCAATCTCGCGGGCACGCTCGCCCAGAACACGACGGCGCGGGTGGTGTTGATCGACGTCGACCTTCGGCGGGGCTCCGTGGCCAGCGGGCTTCGGCTGCACGCGCCCGAAGCCAATGGGCTGGTCGACGCGATCTTGAACCCGGGATTGGATCTCTCGGCCGTCGTGCGCGAGCTTCCCGAATTCCGGCTTGCCGTCGTGCCGTCGGGTCGGTGCCCGGCCGCGCCCTATGAAATGCTCAAGTCTCCGCGGCTGGGCCAGCTCATCGGGCAGGCGCGCGACCGGTACGAGTATGTCGTGATCGATACGCCACCGCTCGTTCCCGTTCCCGACGCGCGTGTCATCGAGAAGTGGGTCGACGGCTTCGTCATCGTGGTTCGTGCCAACCGGACCCCGCAGCGGCTTCTCGAGGAGGCCCTCAACATGGTGAGTCCGGAGAAGCTGATCGGACTGGTGTTCAACGGCGCTCAGCGACCGACCTCGCGTCACTACGGTTACTACTCCTCGTACTATCACGCGCCAACCAACGGCCAGGGAACGCTCTGGACGCGCATCACCGACACGGCAAAGCGACCGTTCCGGTCGCGCGTCAGAAGCGCCGCCTAGCATCCGGGCCACCACAATGAGCACGATCCAATTGGCGGAAGGCATCCCACGGCGCGCCGCCCGCATCGCGGTCATCGGACAGGGGTACGTCGGTCTCCCCCTGGCCATCGAATTCGCGCGCGCGGGGTTCACCGTCGCCGGGCTCGACACTGACCTCGATCGCGTCGGGGTCTTGAATGCTGGGCGTTCGTACACCCCCGACGTCTCGAGCGCCGATCTCGCAACGGTCCTCGAGGCGGGTCGGTACGAGGCGACGGCCGACTGTTCCGTGTTGGAGCGCAGTGACGTCGTCATCATCTGCGTGCCGACGCCGCTTCGAAAATCCAAGGATCCCGACATCTCGTTCGTGGTGGCCGCGGCGGAGCAGGTCGCCGCCCGCTTCCGGCCCGGTCAGCTCGTCGTCCTCGAATCCACGTCGTATCCCGGGACGACGGAAGAGTTGTTGCTGCCGATGTTCGAGGCGCGAGGGGCCCGCGTGGGTGTGAATTGCTTCCTCGCCTTTTCGCCCGAGCGGATCGATCCGGCCAACGCCGCGTTCAAGGTCCGGGACATTCCAAAGATCGTCGGGGGCGTGACGCCCGAGTGCACGCGCCTCGCGGCGCTGCTCTACCGCCAGATCGTCGGCGCCGTCACCGAAGTATCGAGCGCCAGGGTGGCCGAGCTGGCCAAGCTCTACGAGAACGTCTTCCGCAACGTCAACATCGCGTTGGCCAACGAGTTCGCGCTCATGTGCCGCCGGCTGGAGGTGAACGTCCGCGAGGTCATCGACGCCGCCGCCACCAAGCCGTTCGGCTTTCTTCCCTTCTACCCGGGCCCGGGGATCGGCGGACACTGCATCGCCGTCGACCCCTTCTACCTCGCCTGGAAAATGCGTCTGAACGGCTATGAGGCGCGCTTCATCCACCTGGCCGACGAGATCAACCGGGCCATGCCCGAGTATGTCGTCGACCTCACGATCGAGGCGCTGAATCGGCAGCGCCGCTGCCTGAACGGCGCCAGGATCCTCGCGCTCGGCGTCGCCTACAAGCGCGGCGTCGGCGATACGCGCGAATCACCGGCGCTCGAGGTCCTCGCCAGGTTTCACGAACACGGCGCCGACGTGTCGTATGCGGACCCTCACGTTCCGTCGGTGCTCCTCGACGGAGCGGTCCTAAAGGCGGTCGGAGCGACGGATGGCAACGTGGCGGACGCCGATTGCGTGGTGATCCTGACCGATCATCCGGAGTTCGACTATCCCCGAATCGTCGACGTCGCGAAGCTCGTCGTCGACGCCAGGAACGCGACCTGGGGTCTGCCGACCCCGCCCGGCCGCGTCGTGAGGCTGTAGGGAGGCCACGCGGCCGGTGCTTGGTGTGCAGCGACAGTCCGATCGATGCTCGTGCGGAATGGCGGTGGAGGATCGTCAGGGCCACGCCTATAACGAAGGCGCCTTCCGATACTTCCTGGCGCTGGAGCAACAGCGCTCCACCCGCTCGGGTCGGGCGTTCTTGTTGGTCCTGGTCCATCTCAACGATCAGGCCGGTGCGGGTGCTCGCATCGACGCCACGCTCGCCGCGCCGTTGTTCTGCGGCTTGTGGCGGTGCTTCCGCGAGAGCGACTTCATCGGCTGGTATCGCGAGGGTCGCGCCGCCGGAGCCGTGCTGACGGAGCTCCGGGAAGGCCCGGGGACCCGCGTCGCCCGTCTCGCGGGTCAGCGGGTCCGCAGTGTTCTGTGCGAAGGGCTTCCCGAGGATGTCGCCCGTCGCCTCCACGTGCAGGTGTATACGCAGCCACGCTTCGAGACCATCGATTCACTTCTCTCACGACGGCCCTGGCAGGGGCCCGAGGATTCCGGAGACGCGTGATGCTCAAGCTAGGGGTCGTCGGTTACGGATACTGGGGTCCCAACATCGTCCGCAACTTCGCGAATCAACCCGGTTGTGAAGTGCTGACCGTCTGCGACAAGAACCCGAAAGCGATGGCCCAGGTGCGGAGTCGCCATCCCGGCGTGCGCGCGACCGACAATGCAGATGACGTCACGAGCTCGCCTGACGTCGACGCGGTGGCGATCGTCACGCCGGTGTCGACCCACTACGAGCTCGCCAAACGGGCTCTCGAGAACGGAAAGCACGTCTTCGTCGAAAAGCCGTTCACGGCGACGTCGGCACAGGCGCGGGAACTGATCGAACTGGCCGATCGCAAACGACTGACGCTCATGGTGGACCACACGTTTCTCTTTTGCGGGGCGGTGCGGAAGATCAAGGAATTCGTCGATGAAGGAGTGCTGGGCCCCCTCTATTACTACGATTCGATGCGCGTCAACCTTGGTCTCTTCCAGCACGACGTGAACGTGGTCTGGGATCTCGCCCCTCACGACCTGTCCATCATCGATTATCTGATCGGCCTGGAGCCGGAAGGGGTCGTGGCGACCGGTGGCGCTCACTTGAACGGCTTCGCCGACGTCGCCTATATCACGCTGTATTTCCCGAAAAACATCATCGCCCACATCAACGTCAATTGGCTGTCCCCCGTGAAGGTCCGCACCACGTTGCTCGGCGGACAGCGGAAGATGCTCGTGTGGAACGACCTCGAGCCCGCCGAGAAGATCAAGGTGTACGACAAGGGCGTGGACGTCGGGACGCGGCAAGGTGTCTACGACCTGCTGATGAGCTACCGCAGCGGCGACATGTGGGCTCCGCGTGTGGACCAGACCGAAGCCCTGGAGCTCGAGACACGCTACTTCCTGGAATGCGTGGCGTCGGGATCGACGCCGATCAACGACGGACGGGCCGGGTTGCGCGTCGTGAGGATGCTCGAGGCCGCCGATCTGTCGCTCAAGCGTCGCCGGGATATCGCCATGAGCAAGCGGACTCGCGTGGTGGGCGCGCTGCCGTCCGTCCCACCGGCGACCGTGGCGGCCGCCGTTGAACCCGCGCCCGGTCGATTCGCGGCGGCCTAGCGCCGCGGTCGACACCCATGGCCATCTGCTACGGCCTGCAGTCCACCGCACCAGGGAGCGCGCCCGTCGGCCGGCCGCTGCCTCGGCACGTCCTGAACGAGGACGTCTTCCGGAGCGTGTTGATACGAGAACGGAAGCGCGCCGATCGCTCTCACCGGCCCGTTCAGCTCGTACGGCTCCACCTGAGCCGTGATCCGGGTCCCGCCGGGGCAGGGATGTGGGCGGCAGCCATCGACTCCGTGGTGGCCGCCACCGCTGAAACCGACGTCCTCGGATGGCTCGAGTCCGGGGTGGCGATCGGCGTCCTCCTCTCCGATGTCTCCGAGTCGGAGGCGCTCGGCCCACTGGGCGCGGCCGCGGCGCGGATCGGCGGAGAGCTCGGGGCGCGCCTGCAACCCGGCGCCCTGGCCAAGTTCTCGATGCGCGTGCACGTCTATCCCGAGCCGGACGTCCTCGATCCCCTCTTCCATCCCGAGCTGGGCTCACGCGGTCAGCGATGCTGGAACTACGACGCGATGAAGCGCGCGTTGGACCTCACGGGCAGTCTGTTTCTGCTGGTGGTGCTGTCGCCGCTTCTCGCGCTGATCGCCATCCTCGTGACCCTGGGATCGCCGGGCCCCGTCTTTTTCCGGCAGCAGCGGATCGGGCACATGATGAAACGGTTCACGATGCTCAAGTTTCGGACGATGCACGTGGACGCCGATCCCAAGCTCCATCAGGAGTTCGTGAGCCGGTTCATCAGGTCGAGCGGCACGATCGACGAGCCCGCCACGACGCTGTTCAAGCTGACCCGGGATCCTCGCGTGACGCCGATCGGCCGTCTTCTCCGAAAGACAAGCCTCGACGAGCTGCCGCAATTCTGGAACGTGCTGCGCGGCGAGATGTCGCTGATCGGGCCACGCCCGCCCCTTCCATACGAGCTCGTCGAGTACCAGCTCTGGCATCGGCGGCGACTCGTCGAGGCCAAGCCGGGAATCACCGGACTCTGGCAGATCGCGGGCCGGAGCCGTACCACCTTCGACGAGATGGTACGTCTCGACCTCCGCTACGCCCGGGGGCGTTCCCTCTGGACCGACATCAAGATTCTCCTTGCCACGCCGGCGGCCGTCATCTCGGGCAAGGGCGCGTGTTGAGAGGGGAGTCGGCATGAGCCAGTACGTGTGCATCGCGCCGGACGTCAAGCTCGGGCGGGACGTCAAGCTGTCGTCGTTCATCAACCTGTACGGCTGCGAGATCGGCGACGAAACGAAGATCGGGGCCTTCGTCGAGATTCAGAAGAACGCGCGAGTCGGCGCCCGATGCAAGATCTCCAGTCACACCTTCATCTGTGAAGGCGTCACCATCGAGGACCATGTCTTCATCGGCCACGGCGTCACCTTCATCAACGACTCGTATCCTCGCGCAACGACTCCGACCGGCGATCTGCAGACCACGAACGACTGGACGGTCCAGCGGACGCTGGTACGCAGCGGCGCGTCGATCGGGTCAGGAGCGACGATCCTCGCCAACGTGGTCATCGGACAGAACGCCATCGTCGGCGCAGGCAGCATGGTGACCCACGCGGTGCCCGACAACGCGATCGTGGCCGGGAATCCGGCGAGGGTCCTGCGCTTCCTCCTGCCCAACCCGGGCAATGGCCTCCTGGCCACGCCGCGCGTCGGTCCGCTGGAATGAAGCCGAGCACGATCAGCATCTTCGGGAATTTCGGAACTCAGAACCTGGGGAACGAATGCACGCTGCAGGCGGTCATCCACAACGTTCGCCAGTACGTGCCGGATGCACCACTGCGCTGCATCTGCACCGATCCCGACGACACGTCGCGACGGTACAACATCCCCGCGGTGGCGATGTCGTCCGGGTATGGGCACCGTGAAGCGTCGAGCTCGAGCGTGCGGAGGCGGCGCACGCATCCTCTCCTTCGAGTGCTCAGGGGGATCGTGATCCGACTCCCCCGTGAGCTGATGCACTGGATGACCGCGTTCAAGACGTTGAAGGGCAGCCGCATGCTCATCATGGCGGGGACGGGGATGCTGGACGATTTCGGCATCCGCCCCTTCGATCTGCACTATGAAATATTCAAGTGGTCACTGCTGGCGAAACTGCGGGGCTGCAAGCTTCTGTTCGTCAGTGTCGGCACGGGCCAGCTCGAGCATCCCCTGAGTCGATGGTTCGTGAAGGCCGCGCTCGCCCTGGCCGACTACCGGTCGTACCGCGACCGCTTTTCGAGGGACTTGCTGGATGATCTCGGCATCGCTGCGCGCCGGGACTTCGTCTACCCGGATCTGGTCTTCAGCTTTCCACGCCCCGAGGTCCGCAGGGAGTCGCGCCGCCGGACCGGCCCCGTGGTCGGCCTCGGCCTCATGGAGTATTACGGGAAAGGCTGCCGGCCGGAGGACGGACGGGCCGTCTATCACGCGTACATCGACAAAGTGACGACGTTCGTGGCCTGGCTGCTGGAGCGCGGGTACACCGTGCGTTTGCTCATCGGCGATGTGGTGTACGACGGCCGCGCGTCGCACGACGTGATCGGGCGACTGAGAGAGCGTCACGTGGTGTATGACGAACGCCGGCTCATCCACGGGCCGGTGTCGTCGGTCGATCAGCTGATCTTCCAGCTCGCACAATCGGAAATCGTCGTGGCCAGTCGCTTCCACAACGTGCTGTTGGCCCTCATGCTGACCAAGCCCGTGGTCTCGATCTCCTACTATGGCCGCAAGAACGAGGCGTTGATGGCGGAGATGGGGTTGGCGGAGTACTGCCAACGGATCGACGACCTGGATCCCGGGCGCCTGATCGAGCAATTCC
>Ga0137403_10007040_pt1 | contig 12763 bp, 7 predicted proteins | sample CZOMad2_1_16fung_FD_122057 | JGI IMG/M metagenome (GOLD analysis project Ga0137403, IMG submission 122057) | Vadose zone soil fungal communities from Angelo Coast Range Reserve, California, USA - CZOMad2_1_16fungal (Hybrid Assembly) | ecosystem: Environmental > Terrestrial > Soil > Vadose zone... | reverse complement strand
CCGATGTCGAGCCAGATGCGCGGGCGCGGTTCCGGCATACTGGCCTGCGCGAAACGCAGGATGACGCGATGATTCCACCAGACCGACGGCGATAGCGCGGCGATTTTTCCAAATATTTCCGGCATACGAAGGCCAAGATAAAGACTTACCAGGCCGCCGAGCGATGAGCCGCCAATGCCGGTGCGACCGGAGCCGCGTTCGATGCGGTATGTCTCCTGAATGAACGGCATCAATTCGTTGAGCAGGAATTTTCCGTAACGATCGGCGCGACCACCGCCAAGTTTAGGAACTTTGGTCGGCGTGTATTCGCTAATGCGAGTTTTTCCGGTGTTGTAAATGCCAACGATGATCATCGGCTCGGCGCGGCCGCTGGTGATGGACGCATCCGCCGAGTCGCCGACGTGCCAGTCCATGCCAGGTACGTAGGACGTACGGCCATCAAACAAATTTTGTCCGTCGTGGAGGTACAGCACAGGAAAATGGCGACCGGGTTGTTGGTCGTAACCGGGAGGAAGATACACGACGACACCGCGCGAGTTGCGCAGGTAACGGGATGCAATTTGATCGTGTTTGCGAAGTTGTCCGGCGCTCACGGCGCGATCGTCACCAACAGGTCTTTGGCTTCCACACTTTGCCCGGGAGCAACGAGCAACTTCACGACGCGACCCGCGAGCGGCGCATAGATATTCGATTGCATTTTCATCGCTTCGAGCGTCATTAGTTTAGCACCGCGTTCGACCGGCTGGTTTGCTTGTACGGCGATTCCGGAGATGACACCTGCTGTGGGCGCACCCACTTGTCCGGCTTCAGCGGGATCGGCTTTAGGATGAGCACGTTCGATAACGCGGAGCGCTTTGTCGCGGACGTTCACTTCGCGCGGCTGTCCGTTGAGTTCGAAATAGAGAGTGCGCGTGCCATCGGGATGCGGTTCGCTGACGGTGAGGAATTTGAGAATCAGCGTCTTCCCGGCTTCGATCTCGATGGTGACTTCTTCACCAGATTTCAGGCCATAAAAAAAAGCGAGGGTCGGCAGGACGCTCACGTCGGAATAGGTTTGGCGAAACTTATCGAATTTTGAAAAGACTTCGGGATAGAGCAAGTAACTCAGCAAGTCTTCATTCGAAACCGCGTGGCCGGTCTTCTTTTCGAGCGATTCCTTTTCGGCCGCAAAATCGACAGGTGCCAAATTCGCGCTTGGACGGCCCTTAAGAGGCGATTCGCCTCGCAAAATAATTTTCTGTAATTTGCGCGGCCAACCATCCGGTGGTACGCCAAGCACACCGGAAAACATCTCCACGACGGAATTTGGAAACGAGACGTCGTGATGTTCATCGAGCTTCAGCACGTCCGCGGGCTTCATTTCTTTCGCCATGAGGAACAGCGTCATATCGCCGACGACTTTGCTCGATGGCGTGACTTTCACGATGTCGCCGAACAGTTGATTCACTTCCGCGAACGTCTGCTCAACTTCGTGCCAGCGGTGCCCAAGGCCGAGTGCGACGGCCTGCTCACGCAAGTTCGTGTACTGCCCGCCGGGAATTTCGTGCTCGTACAACCGCGCTGAACCGGATTTCGGGCCTGAATCAAATGGCGCGTAGTACGTGCGCACCGTCTCCCAGTAGTCGGAACACTCGTTGAGCGTAGGGAGGTCGAGTCCTGTATCGCGCGGCGTGTTCGCGAGGGCGGCGACAATGGAATTCAAATTCGGCTGGCTTGTGCCGCCGCTCATCGAGGCGATCGCGCCATCCGCAATGTCTACGCCGGCCTCGCTGGCCTTGAGTACGGACGCCGCGTTAATCCCGCTTGTGTCATGCGTATGGAAATGGATGGGAATTCCAACTTCTTCCTTCAGGCGTTTTACAAGTTCATACGCGGCAAACGGCCTACAGAGTCCCGCCATATCCTTGATCGCAAGGAAATGGACGCCGATCTTTTCGAGTTGCTTAGCGAGAGCGATGTAATACTTCAGCGAATATTTCGGTCGCGATTTGTCAAGAATATCGCCCGTGTAGCAGATCGCTCCTTCGCAGACGCCACCAGTCTCGAGCACAGCATCGAGCGAAACGCGCATGTTCTCGATCGAGTTCAACGAATCGAAGACGCGGAAAATATCCATCCCTTGTGCGTACGATTCCCTGACAAATTCACGAATCACGTTGTCCGGATACGACGCATAACCAACCGCGTTTGCGCCGCGCAGAAGCATCTGGAAGCAAATATTCGGAATACGCTCCCGCAGCGCGCGCAACCGCTGCCAGGGATCCTCATGCAAAAATCGGAGCGAAGTGTCGAACGTTGCGCCGCCCCACATCTCCAGGCTAAAGAGATTTGGAAGTCGCTGCGAGATCGCCGTCGCCGTCGCCAGCAAATCGTAGGTTCGCACTCGCGTCGCCATGAGGGACTGGTGCGCGTCGCGCAGCGTCGTGTCTGTAATCAACAGGCGCTTCTCTTTTTTCGCCCACTCGGCGAACTTTCCTGGTCCCAGTTTTTTCAGCAGCTGTCGCGAGCCCTTCGGCGGCTCAATTCCCGGAACAGCAGGCAGTGTCGCCGGTTCCACAACTTCCGGCGCCTTTTTCCCCTTCACTTCGGGATTGCCGTTCAGAATCACATCGCCCAGATAGGAGAGCAGTTTCGTGGCCCGGTCGCCGCGTTTCGGAAAGCGGAAGAGTTCCGGATGCTGCTCCAGGAATCCAGTCGTCACTTCCCCGCTGCGAAACTTTGGATGGTTCACCACGTTTTCGACGAACGGGATATTTGTCTTCACGCCGCGAATTCGAAATTCGCGCAGCGCGCGGTCCATCCGCTGGCACGCCTCGGGCAAATTCGTGCCCCACGCCGTCACCTTCACCAAGAGTGAGTCGTAATACGGCGCGAGCGACGCCCCCGCATACGCCGTGCCGCCGTCGAGGCGAATTCCAAATCCCGCCGGCGAACGATATGTAGTGAGTTTTCCATAATCGGGCGCGAAATTTTTTTCCGGATCTTCGGTTGTGACACGGCACTGTAGCGCGGCGCCATACAACGGAATCTTTTCCTGTTTTGGCAGCGCCATGGCTTCTTCGTGAAGCTTGTGGCCTTGCGCCACCAATATCTGCGCGCGTACCAGGTCAATTCCCGTGACCATTTCCGTGACGGTGTGCTCCACCTGAATGCGCGGGTTCACTTCAATGAAATACCACTTTTGCGCGTCGACGTCGTACAGAAACTCGACCGTACCTGCATTGCGATACTTCGCCTTCCGCGCCAGTTCAACTGCGGCGCCGCAAAGTTCGTCGCGAATACTCGAAGGCAAGTTTGTCGCCGGCGCGAGCTCCACCACTTTCTGGTGCCGCCGCTGCACGGAACAATCTCGCTCGTACAAGTGCAGCAGGTTCCCGTGCTGGTCGGCGAGAATTTGCACTTCAATGTGCCGCGCTCGCGGCAAAAATTTCTCCAAAAACACCGACGCGTCGCCGAATGCGGATTTTGCTTCGCCTTGCGCCTCTTCGATTCGCGCTTCGAGTTCAGATTCCTCACGCACGACGCGCATGCCGCGCCCGCCGCCACCCATTGCTGCTTTTACAATGACCGGATAGCCGATTTCTTTCGCGATTTTTTTCGCTTCCTCGGCGGACTTAACCGCTTTTTCCGTGCCGGGCAGCACCGGAACTCCGGCAGAGGTTGCCAGGCGCCGCGCCGCAGTCTTGTCGCCTAACATTTCCAGCAATTCCGGGGTCGGACCGATGAACGTTATCCCTGCTTTTTCGCACGCGCGCGCAAATCCCGCGTTCTCCGATAAAAATCCATAGCCTGGGTGAATCGCGTCGACGCCTTTGGATTTTGCGACGGCAACAATTCCGGGGATATCCAGATAAGCTTCAACCGGCCCCTTGCCCTTGCCGACTAAGTAGGCTTCATCCGCCTTAAAGCGGTGCAGGGAGAGCCGGTCTTCATTCGAATAGACCGCAACCGTCCGCAGTCCCAACTCATTCGCCGCGCGAAAAATGCGAATAGCAATTTCGCTGCGGTTTGCGGCGAGCAGCTTTTCGATTTTGCGGGCCTTGGCCATACCTGGGTGGACTCGCCTCCGTCTGCAACCGAACATTCTTTCACGCCAGCGACGCGGCACTACAGCAGTTTTTTCGATGAATCAAAACGAGGATTTGGATAGTGTGCCGGCGGTGGCGGTCGAAGCCCGGATTCTCAGTTCGCGCCTGCGACGGTTTCCGGCGGCTTTAATGCCTTCAACTGCTCAATCGCCGCCTGCAGCCTTGCCTGAGCCTTACGGTCCTTCTTGTTCACATATGGCAGACTCGGATCCGAAAAAAAATGTTCCAGTTCGCCGCGAAGGGACGGCGTAACGTTTGCAAACTTCCGGTCCGCCAGACGACCGACCAATTCGGCGTGCGCGCCGTCGTTCAATTTGTATTGCCCCGGCCCAGTGTCGGCGCCAACGTCGAAATTATCGTTCGGCAAGCTAACCTTGCCGTCTCGTTCAGCACCCAAAAACTCTCGATAGCGATCGAGCGTTTCGTTGAAACTGGCCTCAAAAAATCGCTCGGTTTCCGGCGTCGGAGTTCGGAACTGCAACACTTTCAGCGGTCCCCATTTCGGGAGCAGCAAATAAAGGAATGCCAAAAACCGCTCGCCCGGACTGGGTCTCTTGTAATCCTTGCCCCATTCTTTTTCGAAATTCGAACGCTTCAAATTGTAAAGAAACTTGCGCTTCGTTATTCCGGGCAAATCGTCTTTGATTTCGTCTTTCTTCAAGTGCCATGCGATGCGCGTAGCCTTCGGCAATAGTTTGCTGACGGCGTGCCGGTAAGAATTAAGAGCCTTTTCTTCATCGACCAGCACCGATTTCAAATCCAAACCATACGTCTCCTGAAAGGCTCTTTCGAGCAGGCCTTGCGCAACTTCAAAACCGATAAAATCGTGATAGCTGTCTGGCGCAAATCGTTCTCGCGCCACTTCGAGCACGTCGAAGCCAAACTCGGTCTTTGTGTGCGCCAGTTTGTCCTGCTCATACGTCACGCTGTCGCCGTACTTTTTCCTCAAATGCGGATAGAGCAGCGGCACTGCGCGGTTCGTCCCGATACGATGACCGTTATTGTCCGCCGCGTAGTGCGCCATCGCGCCCAACGCGAAACCGTATTCATAAATGTCGTTGGCGTCGTGCAGGAGCGCCATGATGAAATCGCCACTGCGCACGTAATGCGTCAAATCGCTGAAAAAATGGCTGCCGTATGGATAGTAGCCGAGGTCTTGAATAATCGCGCCGCCGTATGCATAAGCCTGCGCCGCGCTCAATTCTTCGGGAGTAGCGTTGGGAAATCTCGCCAGCAGGGCGGGTTTCAACCCGTCTTCCCAAGCCGAATCAATGATCGCCTGGTGGGAGAGCACGGAGTACGCGCTCGTGACGGAAGGGCACGCGAGCATCGCAACCAGAAGTAAGAACACCGCGACTGATCGAAACAGCCCGACTTCGCTGCGAATTGTCAAAAAATTGTTTCGCGCCACCATACTGAAGATTATGCCGTAGGTCTGTCCGCTAATGCTTCAACAATGGCTCGGCAAATCGAATGGGCACGCCAAAATTTGAGCCGCCAAATCCGCGGACTATGGCGAACGTGACTCCGATTACGCGACCGTCTTTATTCATCAGCGGCCCGCCTGATCCGCCCGAGGTGGTCTGCGCGTCGTAGACAATCTTGTCCGTCAGCACATCGCCTATGTGCCCTTGCGTTACCAGCGGACGAATCAGCTTCCTCTTCGCCAGCTCGTTCATGACAAGTTTCGGATCACCGCCGCTCACTTTCAAAATTTGATCGACGGTTTCATCGCCCGCTCGCGCCAAAATCGCGCTGATTCCCGTCGCGTAGCCCAGCGAAATCAGCGATTGCCCGCTGACGGCGGCTTCCTTGCGGCCGTCCAGCCGCAGCGTCGGGCGCTTCAGCCCGCTCAAGTCGCCGTGCAGAAGCGCTAAGTCCGCGTCGCTCGAAATCTGTGTGACTTGTGTGGGGACGCCAGCCGTTTCCTCCGGGAAATACGCCGCCATCTCCGCGATTTCCGGCTGCAATCCTTGTTTGAGGGCTTCGTCCATCTCGTCGTTTTTCCACCAGGGCTGCGCAACATGATGGTTCGTCAGAATCTTCCCATCGCCGACGATGAATCCCGTTCCAAAGAAATCCTGCCGGACTTCCGGCGCACGTCCTTCGAGCGAATAGACAATGTTTCCATCACCGTCTTTCAGCGGCTCACCCGCCGGAGTAATTCCTCCGTAACGCAACATGCGTCCGCTGTTCTTGTCGCGAAAAGCTACCGAAACGTGGAGCAGGCAAACACTTGGGGCGTACGTATGAATCACACCCTCGGCCGCTTCGGAATCGCTCCGAACGCGCGACAACCGGTTATTTGTTTCCTCAAGCTCTTTCTGCAACGCGCTGGTGTCGCCATTCGCCGACGACATCTTTTGCTTCAACTCGTCTGATTTTTGCTGCAAATTTTCTTTTTGCGCTTGCAAATCGCTCTTCGCCAGCTCGTCGCGCGCCTTCTTCGTCTCCGCCATCAACTGGTCTTGCGTTTGCAACCCACGCTGAAGCTGCGCGATCACCATATGCGCGAGGGTATTTTCTTTTTCCGCCTTTCGCGAGAACAGTACAAAAATTCCGGCGATTGCGAGGGCAATCGCGAACAACGCGCTTACGCCTATTTTCAGGGCTCGCTCCAAAGAAAACGCATCGCGCGTCATTTTCTCCGTCACGGCCACGGCTTGCAGCGCCGTCTGCGCCATTTCTCGTCCCTCGTCGGCGATCTGTGCCTGCCGCGCCAGCGACTCCGCGGCGTGTTTCATTCGCAGCAAAGTCCGAACCCGCGCGAGCAGCTCCGTCGTATCCCACGGCACGGTCATCACGTCGTCCGCGCCCAAATCCAATCCCCGCGCGCGCTCCGCTGGTCCGCCGGTCAGCAACAACAAAACTTTCGTGTGAGCCGTCGCCGCCGACCCTTTGATCTCCGCGAGCGCGTTGCAGCACTGCAGGTCCATCAGGTCCGCGCGAAGCAAGAACAAATCCACTGGTGATGTTTGTACCAGGCGGAAACCCTCCGCCTGCGAATCGGCGAGGCTCGCGCGATATCCGGAGGAAGTGAGGAGTTCCGCCAGCGCTGCAGCCTGGCCCGCATCCGGCTCAACAATTACGATCGATTCACGTTTTTCTGGCAAAGGGATTCCTTCCGACGCGGTTCTGGAACCGTCACATCAAATGTGCCTGCCCGCAACGTAACCGCGGGTGGTATCTTACTGGATTTTCGATGTATGGCGGGACAACGAGGTTTCAGACAATCTTGCCGAATAAGCTTGCGTCTAATATTTCCGCAGAACTCCGATCACCCGTCCTTGAATCTTGACGTCTGACGCATTCACCATAATCGGCCCCATCTCCGAGTTTGCCGGTTGCAGCCGGATCTTCCCTGCGCCTTCACGGTAAAAACGCTTGAGCGTCGCGTCTTCTCCACCGACCAGAGCGACGACTATATCCCCAGCGTTCGCCACCTGCGTCTGTTCGCACACCACAAAATCACCGTCCATGATGTGGTCCTCAATCATGGAGGTGCCTTTCACCTGCAGCACGAATGAATTTCCGCCGCGTGCAAAATCGCCGAGTGAAAGCGTCTCGCGCTCTTCCACCGCCTCCAGCGGCCGCCCCGCCGCAATACGGCCCACCAATGGCAATTCCTGGACTCTGCGGTCCAGCACTTGATCTTTCACCGGCTTCGGCAATTGCAAGATTTCAATCGAGCGGCTTTGGTTGTAGCCGCGTCGGATAAAACCCTTTTTCTCCAACGTAGTAATGTGCTTGTGCACGGTCGCCAGTGAAGTCAACTTCAGGCCCTTGCCGATCTCTTCGAAGCTGGGCGAATACCCGTGTTTCGTCTCAAACGAAATCAGGTAATCCAACACTTCTTTTTGCCGTTTCGTGAGGGCCATGGGGGTCTCCAGTGGTTTGCTTTTCGCGAGCCGTCGTGCCGTTGTAGCGTCGCCTTTTTTTCCGAGTGCAGTCGAGGGGCCGAGGCGGGCGCCTTGCAACTTTTCCACAGCCACTCTAGGCGAAAAGAAAGCGAAGTGTCAACCTCCTTTTTTCTATTTTTCTTTTCTTTGTTCTTTATAACTAGCCGCCCGCACTTGCTGTACATTTTCTCGGATGCCGAAGCTCTCTCTTTCCGTACGCGTCGCCGCCTCTTCCATCGTATTTCTCAGCGTCATTCATATTATTTTCTGGGCTTGGCTCGCCCTCACCGCTCGCTCCACCGACTCATTCGAATTTCCGTATAGCTACCTGTTCGGGGCTCTGTGCGTATTTTCCGCCGCCGGACTTCCCGGCATCGTCGTAGGCGTGGGACTTTTCCGGTCGAAAAATTGGGCGCGTGTTGCCGCGCTGGTTCTTTCCGTGCTCGTCGGCTGTTTCTGCGCCTTCTCCATACTCGCTTTGTTCATCGTGAGTTTCGGCACCCTGTCTTTGGGACTTGGCGTCGAAATCCCTCAGAAAAGCGATCTGCTCCGCGTTGGCATCATTTACCTTCTAATCTTTGCGCTCGCTGTATGGTGGCTAGTCGTCTTTTCGCGAAAATCGGTTGCAGCGCAATTCTCCAGTCCGAGTCGCGCCAAACCGGAGGATGCTCCAAAAAAGTCGGCCTGCCCGCCGCCAATCGCACTTCTGGCGTGGCTCATGATTATCTCTTCCGCACTCAGCGCCGTCTCCTGGCCCCTCATCCTCGGCAAAATCCCCGCCATGCTCTTCCTGTACACCTTTTCGCCGCGGCCGAGCAAATTGATTTGGCTCGCCAACATCCTGTTGTTCGCCGTCTGCGGAGTCGGCTTGCTCAAACTCCAACGCTGGAGCTACGACGGCACGATCGCGCTCCATCTATTCTGGCTCGTCAGCCTTCTCACCTCACAACTCAGCTCCCACTACCAAGCCTACACGCTCCTTTGTTTGAAGATCCTCGATCTGGGTGAGGCCTACCCCGTTCTAAACCGTATGCACTTTCCTCAATGGGTTTCCGCCACAACGACCGCCATTCCCACCGCCCTCCTCATCGCCGGACTCTTTTACTACCGCCGCAGTTTCCTGCAAGCAGTCCAAACTTCGCGCCACTCGCCGCTTTAGCCGCGCGCTGACTCGCCTCTCCACGACTTTTCTTTATTCTTCTCATTGAAATTCTGACTGTTGTCGTGCACCGCACGCCGCATCCCTAGCCGTTTCCTTGTGTTATCCTTTTCGTTTGGGGGAGTTTCATACCGGAATGGCTACTACCACTGATATCCCGCTGCCTAAGACCAAGCGCGAAGTCATCGACCGCGCCGTAATCCGCTTTGCCGGAGACTCCGGCGACGGTATGCAGGTCACCGGCAGCCAGTTCACCAATACCGTCGCGCTCTACGGCAACGACATCGCCACGTTCCCGGACTTCCCGGCCGAAATTCGCGCCCCTGCCGGAACCCTCCCCGGCGTCAGCGGCTATCAGCTCCATTTCTCGTCGAATGAGATTTTTACGCCGGGCGACGCCGTGGACGTACTCATCGCCATGAACCCGGCCGCACTCAAGACGAACGTGGCGGATCTGAAAGCGAACGGAATCCTGATCGTCAATTCGGACGCTTTTGCCGAAAACGACCTCCGTAAAGCGCAAATGACTTCGAATCCACTCGAAGATCATTCGCTCGATAAATACCGCCTGTTCTCCGTGGAACTCGAGCGCCTGACGAAGGTGGCTCTCGATCATCTCGGCATGGATGCCAAATCCATCGGCCGCAGCAAGAATTTCTTCGCTCTGGGCATGTGCTACTGGCTGTACAACCGATCAATGGAATCGACGGTTCGTTGGATCGAATCCAAGTTCGCGAAGACTCCGCTCCTCGTTGAAGCCAACAAACTGGCGATGAAAGCCGGCTACGCCTACTGCGAAGCCACCGAAGCGTTTCAGATCAGTTACGAAATTCCTCCCGCCAAACTCGAGCCCGGCCTCTATCGCAACATGAGCGGTAATCAAGCCCTTGCGCTCGGCCTTGTTGCGGCCTCGCAAAAGTCCGGCCTGCGCCTGTTCCAAGGCAGCTACCCCATTACGCCAGCGTCGGACATTCTTCACGAGCTTTCGCAATACAAAGACTTTGGCGTCATCACCTTCCAGGCCGAAGACGAAATCGCCGCCATCACCAGCGCCATCGGCGCTGCCTACGCCGGCGCGCTCGCAGTCACGACGACCTCCGGTCCGGGCATGGCGCTTAAGACCGAAGCGATGGGCCTCGCCGTCGCCGTCGAAATTCCTTTGGTTGTGTGTGACATCCAGCGCGGCGGCCCGTCCACCGGTCTTCCGACAAAAACCGAGCAAGCGGACTTGTTGCAAGCGCTCTTCGGCCGCAACTCCGAAGCTCCTATTCCCATCGTTGCCCCCGCGACTCCGAGCGACTGCTTCTGGGCTGCGATGGAAGCCTGCCGCATCGCCGTAAAATATATGGTGCCGGTCATCATTCTTTCGGACGGCTACCTCGCGAACGGCGCCGAGCCCTGGCGCATTCCGGAACTCAGCGAACTTCCCGACATCCCTGTAAAATTCGAAACGAATCCCGTCGATTTCAAACCTTATCGCCGCAATCCGGAAACCCTTGCACGGCCGTGGGCCATTCCCGGCACACCGGGCCTCGAGCACCGCATCGGCGGCCTCGAAAAGCAGGACGTCACCGGCAACATCAATTACGAACCGCTCAACCACGAAAAGATGGTCCGTATCCGCGCCGCAAAAGTCGAAGCCGTCGCGCAGGATATTCCTCTGGCCGAGCCGGAAGGCGATCCGGATGGCGACCTGCTCATCGTCGCGTGGGGTTCCACGCACGGTGCCATCACCGCCGCGGTCAAAGCCCAGCGCGAAACGCTGGACGGCCGCAAACGCATCGGCCATCTCCATCTGCGCCATTTGAATCCACTGCCGTCCAACGTCGGTGAAATTCTCAAGCGCTACAAAAAAGTTCTCGTGCCCGAACTCAACATGGGCCAGCTCAGTTGGGTTTTGCGCGCGAAGTTTCTCGTGAACGCCATCGGCCTCAACAAAATTCAAGGCCGCCCGTTCAAGCAGTCCGAGCTCGAACAAAAAATCGAAGAGCTCCTGGGTGTCTAATGTTGTTGCCGACCAAAACTAACGCTGTCATTTCGAACGGAAGGAGCCGACGCCTTTTCTTCCCGATTCATTCTGATGAATCGGTCGGCTCGTGGAGAGAGAAATCTCTCTGCTCTTCGGGTGCGCCGATGCTAGGAATTAAGATTGGAGCTACGCTGTGACCACCGCCACTCTCCCAGTCCTCACAAAAAAAGATTTTCAAACTGACCAGGAAGTCCGCTGGTGCCCCGGCTGCGGTGACTACGCCATTCTCTCCGCGGTCCAGTCCGTCTTTCCGGAACTCGGCATCAAGCGCGAAAATTTCGTCGTCATCTCCGGTATCGGCTGCTCGTCACGTTTTCCGTATTATATGAACACGTTTGGTTTCCACACGATTCACGGCCGCGCCCCCGCCGTTGCTACTGGCCTCAAAACCATTCGCCCCGATCTCGAAGTTTGGGTCGCCACCGGCGACGGTGACGCCCTTTCCATCGGCGGCAATCACACCATTCACATGCTTCGCCGCAACGTCGGCCTCAAAGTTCTTCTCTTCAACAACCGAATTTACGGCCTCACCAAGGGCCAGTATTCACCGACCTCCGAGCTGAACAAAAAAACCAAATCCACTCCGTACGGCTCCCCCGATCGGCCGTTCAATCCGATTTCGCTCGCCATCGGCGCGGAAGCCACATTCGTCGCACGCAGCGTCGACGTCTTTCAGAGCCACCTCAAGGACACGTTGAAACAAGCCGCCGCGCACAAAGGTTCCGCGTTCATCGAAATTCTGCAAAACTGCAATATCTTCAACGACGGCGCCTGGTTCTCTCTCACCGAAAAAGATGCCCGCAGCGAACACATCGTCCAGCTCGAACACGGCAAGCCGCTCATCTTCGGCAAGAATCGCGACAAAGGCATCCGCCGCAAATCCGACGGCGACATCGAAGTCGTTCAACTCGGCAACGGTATCGCTGAATCCGATTTGCTCGTCCACGACGCGCATCATCCGCGCCCGTCCTACGCTTTTCTCCTCTCGCACATGGAGCATCGCGAGGGCTTCCCCACTCCCATCGGCGTGCTCCGTGCCTGGGACGAGGTCCCGCGTTACGAAGACGTCGTCCACGATCAGCTCAAAGACGTCCTCGCCAAGCGCGGCCCAGGCGATCTTGAAAAGCTTCTCCGCGCCGGCGACACCTGGCGCGTCGAAGCGCGATAACGCGCATCTCGCGCCTTATACTTTTTGGATTTATATCCCGGTTTGCAAGACCAACCGAATTCGCGCGCGTCTATCCCCGCAACGGAGGATTCCTCAATGCCCTCATGTAAGCGCCTGTGTGTGTTCGCAGCCATTCTCGCGTCTTGTTGTTTCTCAAAAGCAGCGCACGGCCAGGAACTTATGTTCCGTTCGAACGCCGCCCACACTGGCGTCTTCTCGGCTCCGGGCGTCCCCGAATTTCATAAACTAAAGTGGAAGTTCCGCACAAAGGGCGTCATCCTCTCCTCGCCCGTCGTCAGCGGCGGCATCGTGTACATCGGCAGCGCCGACCACTACTTCTACGCCCTTGATCTCTCCACCGGCAGCGTGAATTGGAGATTCAAAACCGAGAGTCGCGTTCAAGGCTCCGCCGCCGTTTCC
>Ga0137403_10007039_pt1 | contig 12765 bp, 10 predicted proteins | sample CZOMad2_1_16fung_FD_122057 | JGI IMG/M metagenome (GOLD analysis project Ga0137403, IMG submission 122057) | Vadose zone soil fungal communities from Angelo Coast Range Reserve, California, USA - CZOMad2_1_16fungal (Hybrid Assembly) | ecosystem: Environmental > Terrestrial > Soil > Vadose zone... | reverse complement strand
GCGTTGCGGTCGCCGAGATTGTCATTGATCAGAATCGTGGATTGGCCCGTCAATTCAATACGCTTGCGGCATTTGTGGCATGCCACCAGATCATCAAGACGAACCATGTAGGAAGAGGCCTTGGAAAATTTGATGCGGTCCTCGCTGCCCGCGCCGCGCGGAAGTTCCTTGCGCTTGGTGCAAACTTTCCATCGCACCGAAGCCGTAAATTCATTGCGGCAACTGGGGCAAAGAAGTTTCTGGGCCTTGTGTTCTTCCCGTTCGGTATAAAACTGGCGCTCATCCATAGTTAGTTCGCGGGAGTGCGCACCGCTTCGGCGATTGTAACAAATTTCAGGCCCAAGTCGCGCCAGCGCGGAAGCCAATATTCCAATGCCTTGAGTGTACGGCTGCGATTGCCGTTTAGTTGGCGGTGTGCTCCATCGTGGAGGCAGAGCACATCGCCCGAAACGCGCTGCGCGGCGTCTTGAGCGTTGTCAGCGACTAAACGCATTCGTTCGGTTAGCCACTCCGCTGGTTTCTCGCGCCAATCGCCGGGAATCGCTGTCCATAGGCAGGTTTGCATGCCCAAATTGCGCGCCGTACTGACGACCCAGGGGTTGCGGAAACCGAAAGGCGGACGAAAAACTTTTGCAGTAGTTCCGACGGCATCTTGCAAAGAGGTTTGACATTGCTGAAGTTCGTTTCGAACGCCGCGTGGAGTGAGCCAAAAAAGATTGGGGTGCGTTTGCGTATGGTTGCCAACCAAGTGGCCGCGAATGGCGACCTCGCGCGCCAGTTCCGGGCGCTCGCGAACAAACCGGCCGATCATAAAGAATGTCGCTCTGGCGCTGTATCTATCGAGGAGGTCGAGGAGTTGGGGCGTGACCGCCGGATTGGGACCGTCATCAAAGGTAAGCGCCAGATGCAGCGGCGCGGCGGTACGGCAAATCGTCGCGCCAAAAAGTTGCGAGCGTGGATGTACGGCGCCGTACGAAGTGGCGGCCGCAACGAGCGCGGCGGTGGTTGGAAGGCCGATTAGTACGGGATTCATTGCTCTGATTTATTCCGGTCGGCGCAAGGATTGCAAGTCAATTCCCAGTTGCTGGCATTTCTTGTAGAGATGGCTGCGTTCGAGGCCCAGTGCGCGCGCCACGTTGGTCATGTGAAAATTGTGGCGGCGGATCTCAGCGAGCAGGACTTCTTTCTCGAAGGATTCGGTGCGTGCGGCAAGCGTTCCGGTTGCGGCCGCCAGGCCTGAAGTCGAATTGTCGTGCGGCGACGAACCGATCGCGGGCAACACCAGTTGCACGTCTTCGCCGGTGACCTTTTCGCTTTCAGCGAGAAGTACGAGACGTTCGACCACGTTGCGCAGTTCGCGCACATTTCCCGGCCAGGAATAGCGTCGCAACGCGGCAATCGCTTCCGCGGTAAACTCTTTTTCCTTCCAGCCATTTTGCGCGGCAACCTGTCGCGTAAAATGGGTTACGAGTTCGCTGAAATCCTCGGGCCGCTCGCGCAGCGGTGGAAGCAAAACGGGGAAAACATAGACCCGGTGAAATAAATCGCGCCGAAAAGCGTTCTGTGCGACCAGTTCTTCCAGGTTGCGATGCGTCGCCACCACCACCCGAACGCTTACTTTGACCGGTTTGTCGCCACCCACGCGTTCGACTTCGCCTTCTTCCAAAACGCGCAACAGCTTGGCCTGCATGGCTATCGGCATGTCGCCGATTTCGTCAAGAAACAATGTACCGCCCTCGGCTTGTTCAAACTTGCCGGTGTGCCGACCGGCGGCCCCAGTGAACGCTCCCTTTTCGTGGCCGAAAAGTTCCGATTCGATGAGCTCAGCCGGGACCGCGGCGCAATTCAGCGTGATAAACGGCATATCGCGATGTTGCGAGCGATCGTGAATCGCGCGCGCAACAAGTTCCTTGCCGGTACCGGTTTCGCCGAGAATACAAACACGGGTTTCGCTTGCGGCGACTTTGTCGATCTGTGCCAGCAGTTTTTTCATAGCTGGCCCGGAACCGACCAATTGATGCTTGCCTAGACGGCGTTTCAGTTCCCGGTTTTCGTCCTCGAGACGCGAGAGCCGAAGCGCGTTTTCCACGGTTACCAGCAGTTTGTCCGTGGACAGCGGCTTTTCCAGAAAGTCGAGCGCGCCTAACTTTGTCGCACGCACGGCCATTTCGATATTGGCCTGTCCGGAAATCAGAATCACCGGAGCTTTCACTCCGGCGTTCTTGATTTCCTCCAGGAATTCCAGCCCGCTCTTTCCGGGCATCACCACATCCGAAAAGATCAGGTCGAATTTTTCCGTGCGCAAGAGTTCCACCGCACGCGTCGCATTATCGCAGACTGTGGCCTCGTGGCCGGCCAATCGAAACGCGCGCGATAAGGAGGCCAGAGTGTTGGCGTCGTCGTCGACAAGCAGCAGATGAGCTTTTCGCGTCACAGTATTTTCAGAATTAGCGGCTCAATCGCTGGCGGCCGCAGTTTCCGGCGTGGCTGGCGCCGATTGATCGGCCGCAGAAGCCGGTGGCAATTTTTTTGTGGTAACGCCAGGCTGGCGGCGCGGCAATTCGATGCGGAAAGTGGTGCCATGGCTTTCTTCGCTGGCCACGGAAATCGTGCCACGGTGATCGCTGACAACCGATTGCACGATCGCCAGACCCAGGCCAGTTCCCTGCTGCTTGGTCGTGTAATATGGCGTGAATAGCCGCGAACACTCCTCCGGAGTAAGACCCTTTCCAGTGTCTGAAACTTCGATGCGAATTCCAGGCTGCGTCTCCACGGTGCGGAACGTCAGCGTCCCGCCGGCGGGCATCGCGCCCAGAGCGTTCAAGACCAGGTTTTGCAAAGCTTTGTGAAGCAACTCCGGATCGCCGTCGATTTCCGGCAGGCCCTCCTTCAGGAAATATTCCGTGGCGATGGTCGGTTTGCCAACTTCGTGGAATTGCGGTTCGAACAAACGGACCGCGCTGCGAATCGCTTCGTTGGCGTCCACACGCGAAAACTCCGGTGACGGCATTTTAGAAAAATCGCTGAAGCGGTTCACGATGGAGTTGAGGTTCGCCAGTTCCGCTTTCAAAGTCGACGTGGATTCGTTGAACACCTCGAGAAACTGATCGTGGCCAAGCTGCCGTGCCCGCTGCATGTTTTCCACGGTGATCTGTAGCGGAAAGAGCGGATTGCGCAACTCATGCGCGAGACGGCGGGCCAATTCGCGCCATGCGGCTACTCGTTCGGTCTGCACCAGGCGTTCGCGCTGCGTGCTGAGCGTTTGCGTCATGTGATTAAAAGCCGCGGCCAGTTGCCCGGTTTCGTCGCGTCCCGTCAAGTGGATGCGCGTGTCCCAGTGCCCTGCGGCCACGTCGCGCGCGCCTTCGGCCAGTTCTTCAATCGGCTTGGTGATGCGCGCGGAAACCCACCAGGTGAGGAACAATCCGACCAGCATCGCAGCTCCGGCAACAACCGCGGAAATCTTCATGATGTGGCGCGTAAGCAGAACCAAATCGCCACGCGAACTCCCCACCAGCAGAGCACCCAGTAATTCTCCGTTGCGCCCGGCCAACGGAAGAACATGGAAAACTTCAGCCGATGCTGCGTTCTCATTCCACTGAATTGTTTGCACCATCGGCGCTGGTTGCTTCTGAATTTTCTCGATGATTGGCGCGAACCGCTCCGGCTGATCGACCGCGCCGGTGGCGCTGGTAATGTCGCTGGGAACAAACGATTGGTCCAGGTTGAGGTACAGCAGCGTGCGCATTCCAGCAGGAGCAACCAGCGAGGCAAGAAAGTTCTGGTCCAGGCGGCGGCCACCAACAGCGTAGAAAGGCTGCGTGACATTGGGCTGGGTTCGAACAGCGGTCAGCGCTACGGCAACTTCATTCGGCAATTCCTCGCGCCGCAGAAACGCTTCCGTACCATTCCAATCCTTGCCGTTGGCGACCCAGGTTTCTTTGTACCCGACGCGTGCGGGATACTGCGCCGACGAAATCAGCGTGCCATCCGCGATTACAAACTCCATGAAGTTCAATCCGTGTTCCTGGGCCGCACCAGCCGCGTCACGCACGTAAAGCGATTGATCCGCATTAGATCGCTGCAGATCGATCGCCATTTTCAGGGTAACTTCTGAATTGGAAACATTCTCCACTTGTCGCGCGACGAGCTCGCGCTGTTGGGCAAATTCTTTCTGGAATTGCTCGACAAGGGCCTGCGTACGCTGGGTATCGGCTTCTTCGTAAGCCGCGCGCGTGTAGTGCGTGACGCTATACGAGACCGCCGAAACCGATGCCAGCACCGTCGCCAAAAATAGCAGAAAGAGCTTGGTGCGGAAGCTCATGGTTGGCTCCCCGCCGGCGTTTTCGCTCCCGCATCGCGCAAATTCGTGGCTGGGTCGCCCTGGTCGAGCCAGACGTCCGCAAGGTGCCAATCTCCCCAGGCAGACGGCGACCAATTGCGTACGCGAGAATCCAGCGCCACAAAATCCGGCACGCTCACCAGCGGCAAAAGATTTTTTTCTTCGATCATGTGCTTTTCCCAAGCATAGCGCGCATCGGCATCGGCGGGCACGCCGCCTGGAGGAATTTCCCACCGCGAACTCAGCGCAAAACCGTCCAGCGCTTCACGCGGCGACAAAGAAGTGTACCGCCAGGAAACCAGTTGCGCTTCGCTCTCCGCCTTCGCAACCGTGCCATCGCTCGGTGTGTGTGCCGTCGGGCGCGAAACAATTTGCAGGGCGAGCCCCGCCGCCCGCGCATTCACAGCAACCCTTTCCCCAATCAACCTCGATGAATCATTGTTGCCATCCAGCTGCAAACGAAGCGGCTGAGCAGCTCCAACCGAACTTGCCGTCAGGCTCGCCCGCAATTCTTTCGCGCGTTCCAGATTGCTTTCCATATCGAAGAGAAAAGCATATCCCGAGAGCCACTGCGGCAAGAAGGACGGCGCAGCCTCGGCTTGCTTCTGCAGCAACACCCGGGCCATGGCATTTCGGTCCAGAGAGAGGCTCAGCGCTTCGCGAAGTTTTCTGTCATTGGCTGACTTCGGCGGCGCGGGAAATTTCACCGCGTACAAGGTCAGCGGCGACGACGTCCATAGCTTCACATTGGACTGTTGCGCGCGCCGCGCCGTATCTTCGGAAAGCTCAGCAAAGTCCGCCTTGCCAAGCTGCGAATCCAGTAGCGCGCGCAGTGGAGGCACCCCCAACGTCACGTCGATCGCGTCCACAAAAGGCCGCCCGCTCCAACAAAGTTCGTTGAAGCGAAATCGCAAATGCTGCGTTTGTGCGGCCGCACCGTCCGCCGCAGACTTTTCTGCTCTTGGCGAAGTCGAATTCAATGTCGCATTTTCCAGGACAAACGGTCCGGTGCCAAGCAAACTTCCCTGCTCATCGCTGCGATAAACAAAATGTGAACCCGAGGCCAGTTGTTCCAGCAAATCGCTCGCGGGATTCGCGGACTGAATTGTCACTCCGGTAGGAGTCGCAGAGATCTGCATGCCAGTTGCCAGCAGTGGCTGGAGCGCAGCGACAACATCGCTGGGCGCCAGCAATGTTCCATCCGAGAATTTTACTCCCTGGCGCAAAGTAAATTGCCAACGCTTCGCGGAACTATCGTGACTCCATTCGGTCGCCAGTTGCGGCTGAAACCGGCCGTAATTGTCCAGTGCAACCAGCCGATCAAAAATCAATTCAGCGAGGCGTTCGTTTGTAGCGAATTCCTGCGAGCCGGGCTTCCAACGGCGCGGGTTCAGTGTAATCGATGACGCACGCAACTCCACGCGCAGAACTCCGCCGTACTGCGGCCGCGCGGCACACGCGCCGCTAGCAACAAAAAACAGCGCCACGACGGCGCAGTAAAAAGCGCTTCTAATTTGCGCACGACAACGCAACGCGATACACCTCGTAATTCCCTGTCGCCACGTTGCGCACCACAACGGCAGCGCTTCCGGAGTCCGGCCCCGCGCTGATCGAGAACACCGGCCCCGGCACACTCATTTCCACGACCGGCGCGGAGTTACTTGGCGCCGCAGAATTTCGTAGCGTCAACCGATCTTCGTTGGTCCAATCCGTGCCATCACTTCTCAGCCACCAGGTATGCGTTCCGCACGCAGGCGCCGCCACCAATCGTGCCGGATGCATTTCTGCGCTCGTCACAGAGCACACGACCGGCGAATCGTCGCTCCAATTTGTTTCGCAGCGCCGTCCGGGCAGCAATATCCCCACTTGCGAAACATTTTCATCCGCGAGTATGAGCTGCCCTCGCGCGGCCCGCTGCGGCTGGTTTGTTCCGGGCGGCAGCAGCTTCGTGGTTCGCAAGTTCCAAGCGCCTTGCTCCTCGCCATAGATCACCAGCGCGTCCTCGCCAAGCACTATCATCGTCTTTTCATCCCCCGCAGACACTGCGGGCAATACCGCGCTCAAGATTTTTGCCTCCTGCTGCCAGCGCAATTCCTTTTCCAGTCGAAGCGCATTCGACGGCCGCGCATCGCGCGCCACCAACGATCTCGCTACTTCTTCAATCGCTACGTTGGTGCTGCCTTCCGCCGGAACCGTCGCCGTGAAAACTATTTGCGAAGGCGTCTCTTCCATCGAAACATGCAAGGCCGGCGCCGCTTCGCCCTGTACCAGGCGTACTTGCCCTCCCTCTAGTCTCGCGACGAACATTGCTCGTAGATTTTCCGCACGCTGCTCGGACAGCTTAGCGTGATTCGTCCATACCAGCGACATGCGGCGTTCATGGGGCAAAGCGGCCGCCTTGCGCGCCAGCCGCTCCACGCAGTCTTCCAGCGTTTGCGGTTGCGATTGCGCAAAAATCGAATCGCCTGCAGGAATAAGAGAAATAATGAATGCGATGGTATACGCGAGAAGCAGGATTCGCCGGGCTGGTTGGTCGTTCACAGGACTGAATCGAGAGTTTAGCACGTCCCTCCAAAAGGTCGCGGGGCACGCCATGCTTCAGCCCTGAAGTTGCCACGGCTGCCCCGTCCCTATTCCACGAGCTTCGGGGCCACTTGCCCTGGACCCGTTTGTCTAGTGGAAGCTCATTCATGGATGCGGATTTCCGTGCTGGTCGGCACCCATACAATCGATTCCGAGTTCTTGGCAAGGGCCAACAACCAATCGAAGCGCTCAACCGTCACGCGATACAACGCGCGTCCGTCCATTGGCGCCCATTCGAACGTGACGCGATTGCCGCCATTCGCAATCGGCTCGGCACTGATCGCGTTCAGTTCGAATCCGTCGCCGGAGTATTCCGGTGCCAGCCGCCACAATTCTTCCGCAGCCACCAGTCGCGCGTCCTTGCACCAATCGGCATGTCCCGATGAGACCCAGCGCTGCAAATTTTCCACCTCCGCTCGATTGATGGTTCGATCGTTAGTGATGCGGTCCTCTTCGCGCACATTGCCGGCAGCCGCCATTGGCACCAGTGTTAGCGCTCCGGCAAGGATCCCCGCTACGCCGATTCCCATTGCTCTCTTCAGTCCGCGCCGCATATTCCTCTCGTCGTATCGCACTTTCATGTTCGCCTCCGCCCGGTTTCTCAAAATTCTGACTTCCATACGTTTCACTTGGTAATTTTTGCTTCTTTTGCCGCCAACCGAGTGGCGCGCGGCTCGGGTTTCAGGACCTGTACTTCCAGGCCCTGAGATGAAAACTGGACTCGATCGCGATTCTGGCCGATCCGGCAAAGCGCGGCGGTGCTCACCCTCGTTGCCATCTCGCCATCGTTTCCAGCTCCGCGCGACGCGCCACTCGCAGGGGTATGGCTGGCGCACTAATTCGGACTCACGCCCGAACTAATCTCTTTTGCCGTCCCACTGGTCGTCTCGTAGCGCTTGACGTTCCGAGCGCAGCGCGGGATCTGCTTTTGGTTATCTTGTGCTTCACGGGCTTCACGGTTTGTGCGTCCGCTTCTGCGCGTTCACGTTCGCAGCTGACGTGTTGCCGTCAGAATCGTCGTCGCCCGCCGCGCTCGGAATCCCAGAAAACGCCGACCGGAACACGTCGTTCGCAAAGAAATTCTTGCCGTCCACTGGAACCATCATGATCTGCAGTTTGTCCGACAACCGCTCGGCAATAATTTTCTGAATCAGCATCGGATTCTGCTTCAGCACCGCGGCCTCAAACTTCATCCGCTCGGAATCGGCCGCAGCCGTGACGCGAATGCGATTCGCTTCCGCATCCGCAGTCACACGAATCCGGTTAGCCTCCGCATCGGCAAGATTTCGCTGCCGCTCGATTTCCGCCCTGCTGTCGATCACTTTTGCCTGCGCTGCAGCCTCTGCGTTTTGCAGCGTTGCTTCCTTGCGCGCTTCCGCTTCCAGCTTGGACTGCTCAATCTGTTTCTGTTTTAGCGGGAGTGTGTATTGCATCGAGTCCGCTTCCGCTTTGGCCTGTAGCACGCGCACCTGCGCCTGCGCTTCCGCCTGTTTTACGTCGCGTGCTTTCTGCGCTTCCGCCTCCAGCTCGGCAATCTTGACTTCCTTCTGCTTGATTTCCGTTTCCGTGCCCAGCCTTTCGCTTTCCTGCTCCTTCAACAGCAGCCCTTCCAGGCCTTTGGCGTATTCTTCCGGCAACTTGATATCGCGCAGCACCACTTCCCGCACCAGAATTCCGTCGCTCTCCAGCCGCGTCTTGATAGCATCGGCGGCTTTCGATCGCAGTTCTTCCCGCTTCACTGCGAAAATTTCCCGCGTGATGTAGTCCGGAGCCAGCGAGCGGTACGTTGACGCCACCACCGGCGCGACAACTTGGTCGCCGATGTCTTCCGGCAGATTGGCGTGAATGTAAGCCAGCCGTCGCGGATCAATCCGATACCGCACGGCCACCGCGATCCCGATGTTTAGTCCTTCGCGCGCCTGCACCGTCAACAACTCTTTTACGTTCTTGCCGCCCTCGGTCGCCGCCGTCAGATACACCTGCTCGCGCGTGTCATACCGCGCCACGTTGTCCACGAACGGAGTAACCAGATGCACGCCGGGATACAAGGTGCCGGGGCGAACGCCCCAGAACTGACTGACACGCACTCCCGCTGTGCCGTCCGGAACCACTACGATGCTTTTCGAAATCAGCAGCGGTACGATCGCCAGCAGGGCCAGTCGTAGCGCGCGCTGCCAACGTACCGGCCCGAAAGGGCCGGAAGACAAAAAACTTGTCGCGCTCGCACCTCCCGAGGTCTCTTCATTCGACCGCCGTAGCAATCGCCGCAATTGTGAGGAAACATAAACGTCATAAATCACCAGCGCCCCGGCACTTCCAAACAACCCAATCCCCAAAATTATCAGCAAGTACTTCAGAGCAATCATCGTCGTAATCCTTCCTTCATTCCCGTGCTAAGTCACATCCGCAACCCGCTGGCATGTCCTTACTTTCGTCTTGACTCTCTTCGGACCCGGTAGCGACCTCTAACGATGCAGCGCAAATTGCCGCGCCGCGGCCCGCGTACCCGGCACAAGATCGGAATGAAACTGTCGAGCCACGCGGGGCGCGCTCGTTCTCGAATTGTGAACAGCGGCCGGTTGCATCAAATGAAATGCGCCGCGAAGAAAAACCCAAACCATCGCAAAAGCCAGAGTCCCCGCGAAAATTGTGGTCAGGGCTAAAACTGCGAACTGTGCTATTGAGTTCATCTGTCTGCCTCCGGTGTTGCGTAAACATGGATGGCAGGCCCACAGCCAATGCTATCTAGCTGATAACGCCAGGCTTATCAAAGAACAAAAGCTGTTAAATTGTGGCTAGAAGGACACTTCGTGTTCGCCCAGACGCAGCGTCCAAGGCGGCGGCGACGTACGTCGCCTGCTGGAATCAATCATGCAAAGACCGGCGCTCGCCAGTCTCCCGCGCGGGCAGGCGAGTTTATTCCCTGGCCTCAAGCCTCACTTGAATGCCGTTTTTCGGGCGCAAGGTAATGGAAGCCAACGGAGTGACTTTGTGGCCCGCCGTCAACCCGAAGCGGAATCTCTGGCCTATCGTGGCTAACACGACGCTCGCTTCCATCAGAGCGAAGGTGTTGCCGATGCACTGGCGAGGGCCACCTCCAAACGGAAAATACGCGAATCGCGGAAGCTGCTTCGCCAAGCCGTTCTCCCACCGCTCCGGGCGAAACTCCAGCGGAGCGTCGAACCAGCGCACATCGCGATGTATCACCCACTGCGCAAACGCCACGCCATACCCTGGGCGCACTGGATAGCCGGCGATTTCGTGTTCTTCGGCTGCCAGTCGGGCCATCCCCCAGGCGGTCGGGTACAAACGCAGCGATTCCGTAAGCATATTGCTCAGATAGGTGAGCTTCGGCAAATCGTCGACCGTCGGCGCGCGTCCGCCGAGGACGCCGTCGAGTTCTTGGTGAAACTTTTTCTCAACGGCGGGATTTTGCGCAAGAAGCCACCACGTCCACGAAAGGGTGTTCGCCGTGGTTTCGTGGCCAGCGAGAAATAATGTAATCGTCTCGTCGCGCAGTTGCCGGTCATTCATGGGTGTGCCGTCTTCATCCTGCGCCTGCAGCAAAATGGACAGCAGATCACCGGTATCGCGGCCGCTGGCGCGGCGATCGGCGATGATGCGGTAAATCACTTTTTCCAGGCGTTTGATACCGAGCTTGGCTCGAATGTTGCGCGGAGTTGGCACCCAGAGCGGCACCAAAATCGTGCGCCCGAAATTCGCGGCGATGTGCAGAAGTATATCGAGCGTTTCGCCGACTTCCTTGGCGTCGCGAGTAACGTCCGCGTCGAAAAGAGTTTTGCCGACAATGCGCAAAGCCAGCTGCATCATCTCCTCGTGGATGTCGCGCTCTTGGCCGTTGCGCCAGGTTGCGATCAGTTGCTCGGCATATTCGGCCATGGTTGCGGCATACGCGCTGACCCGCGCGCGATGGAAAGCCGGCTGCGTCAACCTGCGCTGGCGCAGCCAAAAATCACCTTCGCTGGTGAGCAATCCTTCTCCGAAGAGATATTTGTTGGCCTGCAAAATACGGCCTTTGTGATATTTGCGGGAGTTGTTTACCAGCACGTCTTCGATCAGGTCCGGATGATTGATGAAGAGCGAACGAAATTTGCCGATGCGCATCCCGGAAACGTCGCCGTACTGCTGCGCCATCGCGGTGAAGTAATCAAGCGGATTTTGCTGCATGGCCCCGAACAGCGAGCGAATCAGGTTGGGTGGCGGACCAGGAGGAAATTTCTGCGCGGAAGAATCAGTCATAAAGAAATGCTAGAGAACCCGCCACATCGGGTCAATGTCGCTGCATTTGTGGCGGCCGCTTTCTGCCCGCCCTGCGCTTCGCGGGGCCGGCATCTTGTGGTTCACGCTTCCGTGGCCCGCAACGCGCAGACGCGAAACCCTCTGCGCTCAATATCCACCGCGATGCGCGAAAAACCTGCAACGGTAAGGCGTGCAAATGCACGGGCGGGAGAAACCGGAACAAAGGTGCTTCGGATATGCCCGGCACGCTGCAGCCAGCCATCGCGAATTTCGAAGGCAAAAAACATGCCGCCGGGCCGCAGTACGCGGTGAAACTCCTGAAACGCCGCATTCTGCCGCTCTGGTGATTTCAAATGATGCAACACCAGCACGGCAACGACGGAAGAAAAAGTGTGGTCGGGAAAAGGCAGCGTTGACGCGTCGCCCTGCACCACCGTCACGCGCTTGTGTTTGTGGCGCTGAGCAAGCTTGGCTACGTAAGAGGGATCGTATTCGACGCTGGTCACGCGGGCAGCGCGACGTAGCAACGCATCGGTCGTCGCTCCCGGCCCGGCGCCAACCTCCAGCACGTGATCGCCGAGCGCGTACCCAGACAGTATCCACGGAAGAAGTTTACGTTCGGTCACAAATCGCCAAATGGAGGAACCGCAAAACCAATTTTCAAATTTATTCATGGAGATCCTGCCTGGCGAGGCTACCCAATGCTAGTCCTGGGGAGGCACGGGAGGGAAGCAAATTAATTTAATGTAACAAATCGCGAATTCGCTTGAGTGCCGAGGCAAATTGGTCCTCGTTGTACGCGGATGGGTTTTCGAGTTGCTGGAACAGTCGGTTGATTGCGGCGCGGACCTCGGGAGCGTTGGATGGATTAACCTGTTTGCTATAGGGGATATAGAGCGCATCCAGGGCCATTGCTGCTTGTTCGGCGGCGCGCTCGTCGCCCAACGAAATATTCTCTGCGTCCTGTGTAATTCCCTGCATCGCGCGCAACGCAACGCTCGGTTCATAACTCATTGCCGCCAGGCGCTCAGCAAATTGTTGGGCCACAGGCGCAGCGGAATTTGCCGCCGCGACGACTACGCTGCGATCGGGATTGAGCTTGCTCATTTCATCGGCAACAGACGCGAGCCGCTTGTCCAGTTCCTGCGCGGCGGCTGCATCAACCTGCTTCGCAAGAATGCGGAATACCAGGTAGCGCGAAGCGTTCCACGGCGGATCGCCTGGACGCCGCCCGGAATAGCCATGCTCCTGCCGCCAGCTATTTTGTGCTGGCCCAAGTGAATGATGGCAAGCAATGCAGGAAAGCTCGGAATATTCGGGCCAAATGTTGCTTTTGCCTGCGCCGTCGTTGGCGTTGGCGCGCCACGCAAGACGCTGCATCGCCACTCGAAGCTGGACAGCTTGCCCGACGCTCCAGTCGCGCACGCCAACCCAGTTCGAATCTTCCGCCGGTTTGCCAGGCGCGGATTCGCGCGGGTCTTTCCAGTGCCGCGGCATCACTGCCGAAAAGGAATCCAGTTCGAAATAAAGGTCCGGGTGACCGGCAGCAATCATTTCATGATCGACAAATTTTTCTTTCG
>Ga0137403_10007037_pt1 | contig 12766 bp, 8 predicted proteins | sample CZOMad2_1_16fung_FD_122057 | JGI IMG/M metagenome (GOLD analysis project Ga0137403, IMG submission 122057) | Vadose zone soil fungal communities from Angelo Coast Range Reserve, California, USA - CZOMad2_1_16fungal (Hybrid Assembly) | ecosystem: Environmental > Terrestrial > Soil > Vadose zone... | reverse complement strand
CACGTCCTTGCGGTAGCGTTCCGGTTCGCCGAGGTCGAACGAAAGATCATACTTACCCCAGATCACCAGTAGTCGCGGCTGTTTCTCGTGCATCCAAGCCTGCCATTTCGGGTAAGCGTCCACGTTCGTGCGGTAGTCATAGAATAGGTCGCTTTGGATTTCGGCCTGGCCGGGCTGGTTAAGAAAGTAAAATTCATCGGTCCAAAGATCCGGATCGTACCGTTCCACGTTGGGATCGTTCCCGACGTGGCGTGTCCGCGTCGTCGCCAGCGAAAGTAGATTTGTGCGAAGGGCACTTTCATTTGCAGCGCGATCAGCCCAAAACGCGCGCCGCGTTTTCCAATTCGCCCCTAAACCTTCATTATGCGCCACCGCGTCCTGGACAATGAGAGCCTCGATCCGGTCCGGATAAGCCAGGGCCATGCGAAAACCAACAGGACCTCCGTAATCCTGCATGTAGAGCGTATAACGCGAGAGTCCGAGTGCTTCGGTAAAATGATTCATGATCTCGGCATAGTGATCGAACGTGTAGGCGAATTTTTTCGGGTCCGGCCAATCGCTGTGCCCGAAGCCCGGGTAATCAGGCGCGACAAGATGATACTTATCCGAAAGCCGGGCGAAGAGAGGCTCGAACATTCGCGAAGAAGAAGGAAGTCCGTGCAGCAGGAGAAGGACCGGCGCCTCTTTCGGTCCGGCTTCTCTATAAAAGATGGAGAACCCATCTATCTGTATCGTGCGATAAGAGGTCGGGTATTCCATCGAGCGTTCTTTTCCTTTCGCTTGGACTGGTAATTCAAATGACGCAAGCATGATAGAAATCACTAGAGCAATATGGGAGATCTGCCAGCATCGGAGAAGTGCATTGAGGTAAGCGGTAAACATGTGACCCCTGATCACGATTTCATTCCCTCACCATACCTGCGTTCGTGAGACGCGCCGCCATTGGAATTTCTTACAACGAGTCGCGAATTCGGGACACTATTATCCCATCGGCGGAACTCTCTTCTTCACCCTTTAAGGCAGCGCCATATGTAAGTAGCGAAATCCCGCCGTGTTAGACCTTCTCGCCCCATCTGGCACGGCGCCTGCAAAAGCTTCGCGCACACACCCACACTGCGCATGAACGACCTTCGCTACGCATTGCGCATGCTGCTGAAATCCCCGGGATTCAGTTTCATCGCCATTGCCACGCTCGCGCTCGGGATCGGGGCGAACACCGCCATCTTCTCTGTCGTCGAAGGCACGCTGCTGCGGCCACTGCCCTTCCCAGGCGCAGAGCGACTAGTTAGGATCTTCGAAGCGCTGGATGAAAACGGCGCACGGTCCGCATCGCTCAACCTGAGCGATCGCACTGTGCAACACTTCCGCGATTTTGGGCGCGATATCTTTGAGGATATTGGCGCGGGCACGGGCAGTGCCGCGGTCGTGGGGCTGAACAACGGCTCGCCGGCGCTGACAGTTCCAGCCGCTCAAGTCACTTCGAACTTCTTCTCCGTTCTCGGACTGCCCCCGGCACAAGGCCGCAATTTCACCGTAGAGGAAGGACGCGACCATGCGGCGGCAGTAGCGATAATCAGCGATGACTTCTGGCGCAACACCTTAAACGGGCGACGTGATGTTCTTGGAAGTGCGATCGTGATCGATGGCACGCCGCGAACGATCATTGGCGTGATGCCGAAATCGTTTCGGCATCCGTATCGCGCGAACATCTGGCTGCCGCTCGTTCTCGAGCCGGACAATGCCGCGACGATCAACAATCACTATTTGTATGGCGTCGGTCGTCTGCACGCGGGGGTGACACCGGCCCAAGCCCAGGAAGCGGTGCGACGCTTGTGCACCGCGATCAATCGCAACGATCCAAATCCGGCGAACGCGCGCGCCGCCTACATGCCGCCGTTGCACGAGAGCTTCGTCATGGATCTGCGGCCGAAGATTCTTGTCATCGTCGGTGCGGCGCTCTGCGCACTCTTGATCGCGGCGACGAATTTCGCCGGCCTGCTCCTCGCGCGCGTGATCGAACGCGAAGGGGAGTTTGCGTTGCGTGCTGCCCTGGGCGCGAGCCGACGACAACTCGTTAGGCAACAGCTCGTCCAGGCGCTTCTCCTGGCTACGATCGGAACCGCACTCGGTCTGCTCGTTGCGTCGTGGACGACACCGGTGCTTTTCGCGCTTAGTCCTGAAGGCGCAGATGCGACCGGCAGCGCGATGCGCGAGTTCGATTACGCCGCACGACTCGATCTGCCAGTCTTCGCCTTCGCCACCGGCGTGATGGCACTGGTTGGCTTGGGTTTTGGTTTGCTGCCGGCTGCGCGCGCTTCTCGCACCGATTTGCGCGGAGCGATCAGCGTTACCTCGCGCGGTGCAACCCTCGATCGCAACGCGCGTCGTTTGCTGGGCTCCTTCGTCGTCATCGAGCTCGCCATCGCCGCGGCGCTCCTAACCGCGAGCGTCACCGCCACCCAATTTTTCCGAAAGCTCATCGAAGAGCCATGGGGCTTCGAAACCAAGGATCGCCTTGCCTTCAACGTCACGGTTCCCGATCGATTCTTCCCCACTGCGACCGCCAAACAAAACGCGCTCGAGAGCTCGCTCACACAATTGCGCACATTGCCCGGTGTCGAATCAGCCACCGTCGTTTCGCCATCGCCGATGGACGCATCGTGGACGTTAATGCTCTTCAACGCGGAAGGTGCATCCGCTCCTGAGCCAAGAGGCGTTTACACGGCATACTCGCGTGTGCCTGTGCCCGGATACTTCCAGAGCGTCGGCCAGCCTCTGCTGCAGGGCCGCGATTTCCTCGAGAGCGATGGCCCCGACGCGCCGCTCGTTTGCATCATCAGTCAAAGTATAGGAAAACGCTTTTGGCCTAACGAGTCGCCGATCGGCAAGCGCATCCGTTGGGGTCGACTCGACGGGACGCGTCCGTGGTTTACGATCGTCGGCGTGGTCGGCGAGATGAAGGCGATCGCCGACCCACGTGATGGGGAAGTGGTCGGCATGATCGCGCGACCACTCGCGCAAATGCTGGTGCAAACAACCGCGCCACTCGACGACATCACGTTCGTTCTGCATACAAAAGGCCGCGCAATCTCCGAATCTGTGATCCGCGCAGCGCTCGCCCGGGCGGATTCACGTCTCGCGGCCTATAACGTCGTCTCGCTCGCTGATGCCGCTGCGCAATCACGCACAACCGAGCGCTTCATCTTTGTGCTCGTTTCGGCGTTCGGCTTGCTCGGCCTGATTCTAGCCGCCGTCGGCTTGTATGGATTGCTCTCGTTGCAGGTCGCACGACGTCAGCGCGAATTCGGAATTCGCAGTGCCTTGGGAGCAACAGCGCGACAAATCATTCAACTCGTCGCGAATCAAGGCGCGCGTTTGCTTGCGATCGGGTTCGCCGTCGGCGCTCTCGTAACGTGGGCTTGCTTCCGACTGATTCAAAATCACTGGGCTGAAATGCCCGCGCCGAATGTTTTCGCCTGGATAGGCGGCGGCGCAGTCCTCTCTGCCGCGGTTGCGCTTGCCTGCTGGTTGCCCGCACAGCGCGCCGCGCGGGTTGACCCCGTTGTTGCTCTTCGCGCCGAATGAAGTGGGGTTCGCAATGCAAAAGCCAAGCCGCCCATGAATGATCTTCGCTACGCACTGCGCATGCTGCTGAAATCACCCGGCTTCAGTTTCATCGCCATTGCCACGCTCGCGCTCGGGATCGGACTGAACACGTCGATCTTCAGCTTGATCAACGATCTCTTCCTCCGCGATCTACCTTTCAAAGAGCCGGCGCGTGTGGTGCACATGTATTCGAACGCCCGCGAGCGCAAACTTCTCGAGCTCGCAATCTCGGCACCCCGTTTCCAACACTACCGGGAAGCGCAGACAATCTTCGACGGCTTCGGTGCGGAAAACGTTTTCGCTTTCACTTTGACCGGACTTGGCGATCCGGTGCAAATCTTCGGCGGCAGGGTCACCGCGAATTATTTTGATGTTCTTGGGGTGCGTCCGGTTCGGGGACGCAACTTCTTGCCGGAGGAAGAAGAAAGCGCCGACGTCGCCATGGTGACGGAAAATTTTTGGCAGAAACGGATGGGCGGCGACCCACGCGTAATCGGTCGCAGCGTTACGCTGGATGGTGTGCCGCACACCATCGTCGGCATTTTGCCCAACCTGCCCTTTTCCTGGGTCGGGCCGAGCGCCGAAGTCTGGACAGCCAAGCCCTACGTGCTCCCCGGAATTTCCTACGAACGCATGATGCGCGGCTCGGGTTTCCTGCGCGTCGTCGGACGGTTGAAACCGGGAATGACCCTGGAACAGGCGCGGGCGGCATTACCGCCGCTCGAACAAAGTTACCGCGCGCGATATCCGGACAAGATCGATAGCTCATCGGTCATGACGCTCAAAACTCTGCCCGAGGATGTCACCGGAAATTTGAGGCCGGCCTTCGCTACTTTGCTCGCGGCGGTGGCATTTGTCTTGTTGATCGCATGCAGCAATGTCGCGAATCTACTACTCGTTAGGTTCAGCGGGAGGCGGCGCGAAATCGCATTACGAATGGCGATTGGCGCGTCGCGGGGCAGCGTGGTGCGACTGTTCGTCTTCGAAAGTTTGCTCGTCAGCGTGTTCGCCGGAATCGCAGGCGCGTTCCTGGCGTGGTACATCGTTCCTTTCGTACCGAAAATGGCGGCGAATTTTCTGCCGTTCGATCCCGAGACGCGGGTCCAGCTTTCGTTCCCTGTGCTCGGCTTCGCCATTGTCATGTCGATTCTCACCGGCGTAGCGATGGGAACTTATCCGGCGTTGCAAAGCTCGCGCGAGGATCTAATCGAAGGTCTGAAAGAAGGCGGGCGCGGGACGAGCAGCAGTGCGCATCAACTGCGGTTCCGCAAGATTTTGATCGGCGCGCAAGTGGCCCTTTCCGTAACCTTGCTCGCCGGCGCGGCCTTGCTCATCACCAGTTTTGTGCGGTTGAACCGGCAAAACATCGGCTACCACTGCGAAAACGTCTGGATCGGTTTTGTTACCTTGCCGCAGGCGCAATATCCCGATCTCAACGCGCGGCAACATTTCGCGCAACAAACGCTGGCTGCATTGCGCGCCGTTCCCGGGCTCGAAAGCGCTACCATCAGCGCGGACATTCCGCTCCTGGCCGGCGCAGGCGGCAATGCACTCTATGCGCGGCCCGATGGCGAGATTTTACCGATCGACAAGCGCGCCGCGGCGGCCAGCCACGATATTGCGCCGGATTATTTCAAGACCTGGGGCATTTCCCTTCTGGCCGGACGCGATTTCGACGAGCACGACACCGCTGGCCAACCAAATGTGCTGCTCATCAGCCAGGGAGGTGCAAAAAAGATTTTCGGGAGCGAGAATCCCATCGGCAAGACGCTTCTATATAGTAGCTCGAGCATACCGGCGGAAATCATCGGTGTGGTCGGCGACGTGCGCTCGCGCAAGGTAGCCGAGCCGGACGACGTGGAACTGTATCGCCCATGGGCGCAGGAGAATTTTCCCTTCCTCAGTATTGAAGTGCGAAGCGATTTAAAAACCGAGACCGTGACCAAATCGGTGCGATCGGCATTGGCTAACGTGGATCCCGGGCTGGCAATCGCGCTGCCGCAATCGATGAACACGATTGTCGCACAAGCGGTTGGTCAGACACGGCTCATGACATGGTTGCTCGGCATTTTCGCTGGAGTCGCGTTGTTGTTGGCCAGTATCGGAATTTATGGCGCGGTTGCTTACACGGTGGAGCAGCGCACTGGTGAAATCGGCCTGCGCATGGCGCTGGGCGCGCAAACCCGAGATGTCCTTCGCCTGGTCTTGAGTCAGGGAATGAAGCCGGTGTTGACGGGGCTTGTAATCGGAATCGTCGCAACCTTCGCACTCGGGCGATTGATCGCGGCGCAACTCTACCAGGTTTCAGCGCACAACCCGGTGCTCCTCGGTGGCGCAGCTGTCTTACTTACGGCCACCGCACTGATGGCCTGCCTTTTGCCCGCCCGTCGCGCCGCGCTGGTTGATCCGGTGCAGGCATTGCGTTCGGAATAAATAGAACTCCGCTGGCTTTCTCGTAGATTTTCTCGATGAGCTTCCTCGGTGTCGACCAGCTGGTGTTTGTCGGGATGTCCCATGAGTTCGTCGGCGAAAAGGAAGGCGCGCCCTTCTCGGCCTACATCGTCACGGCCAAACCCGGGCAAGGCCCGCCGCTACACAAACATCCCTACATCGAAGTCGCCTTCACCATCGAAGGAACTGCCACCATCACGGTCGGGGATGAAACGCGCGAAGTGAAAGCCGGTGGCATTGTTGTCATTCCCGCGAATACACCGCACCGTTTCGTTAACTCCGGCGCTTCGATACTGCGGCAAATTGACGTGCACGCCAGCCCGAGGTTTATTCAGACAAATCTCAGTTAGGGCCAAGGAAACAAATAAGGCCAATTAGTAGTTTATTCACGGATGTCCCCATTGTGAGACGTCCCAGCCCTTGCTCTCTCATTCCTTACTGCCGGACTGCTACGTAATCCTTGTCGTTGTTGCGATAAATCAGTTTGTCGCCATCGAACCTGACGAACGACCAAAAGTTTCGGTCGAAGAAACGATCGCCTTCGATCGGGATCAGCGCGATGGAGAAACCCGTTGCCGGATAGTTTAGATCTAAATGGTCCATCTGCGGCTCGACGCGGACCACCGCGTTTTTCACAAAGTAGTCATCGCCGAAACGAAACGTTCCGGCGAAACGTTTCAGATCAGCCCCATTCACATGGATCGGCCTCGGAACGTCCCGGTTCACCGGTTGATCGAATAACATCGCGCCCAGGTCTTCTGCGATGGTCGAAGGAGCAGCGATGTACAAGTTCGACAGAACGACAACAGTTGCATCGTCATCGATGAATCGTTCAAAGTGCGCTTTGAATCCCGGGCTACTTCCGTTCACATAAACCGAGCGATGGCCGAAGCGTTGGCGATGAAACCAAAACATGCCAACGGTCCGGTCCTTTCGCTCAAATCCGTAGGATTGTTTTAACGTCTCCGGCTTTAGCAGAGATCCACTTTGTAACGCTCGATGGAACCGGAGCAGATCGTCCGCGGTTGAGTAAATTGAGCCGTTGCCGGTCTTGCTCGTCCAATCAAGATAAGGCGCGCGTTCGAAACCTGACGCTCCCACCGGGGAATATCCGTTGGCGAGATTACTTACAATTGTTTCGTCGCGGGCGCGATGTGCGGTGTTCGTCATTCCGGCCGGCTTAAAGATTTTTTGCTCGAGAAAATCGCCATAATTTTGTCCTGAAACTTTCTCGATCAGGAAAGCCAGAATGTGATAGTTCGAGTTACTATAGAAGTAGGTTGTGCCCGGCTCACTTTGCCGGGGAATTTTCTTCGCGTGTTCCACCAATGCCGCTGTTGTTTGTGGGAACCGCGACCATTCGTTGTAATCCGGTTGCGCGCTGGCATCTCCCAAACCCGAATAATGGGTCAACAACTCTTCAACCGTGATCTTGCCCCCGTTAGGAAAATCCGGCACGAACTTTGATAGCTTATCCTCCAAACTAAGCTTCCCCTCCTCCCCCAATACCAAAATCGCCGTCGCCGTCATCGGCTTCGACAGCGACGCGATCTGAAACCTGGTTTGTAGCGAATTGGGAATCTGCCAAGCCCGATCCGCGAACCCGAACGCGTTCTCGTAGATGATCCGATCGCCTTTGGTCACGCGCACGACACCGCTGAAGAAATCCCCATCAGCGTAACGCCGGACGTAGGCGTCCATGCGATCGCGAAGCGCATCGGCGCGCAGACTTAAGGCGAAATAGCTGAGGCAGACCGCGAGAATGAAGGTTCGCATTGATCCTTACTGAAGTTGGTGCTCGGCAGTCTTGATAAATTCGACTACATTTCAACCTTCCAGTCTTGCCCTTGGCAACGCCATTCGATCTCAACAGGTCGAAAAACTCCGGCAATTTTGAAATCAGTTGTCCAAGCTCCTCACCGCTCTTCGACATTCAGTATCGCCGGGCCGATCCCAAAAAATTATTATTGACCTGTATATTCTTGCAGCATACATGTCTTAACAATATATGGCGTCACCAGGCTTGGATCGTGAACTGAAGAAGGGCAGCGCTGAATTGCTCATTCTTTCGCTGGTCGAGGATCGGCCGCGGCACGGCTACGACATTGGTCAGTTGATCGAGTTGCGCTCGCGCGGTGCGCTCCGGTTTAATGTCGCTTCGCTTTATCCCCTGCTCTACCGGCTCGAAAAACGGGGATGGATTCGCGGCCGCTGGGTGGAAAAGGCAGGGCAACGGCGGCGGCGTTATTATCGCCTCACCCCGGCCGGCAAAAAGGTGCTCGCCAGCCAGCGTGACGGATGGCTCGAGTTCGTGGAAGCAATCGGTCGAATCACCGGAATTCAGTATGCCTGATTGGAAAGCCGAAGTTAAAGCTCGTCTTGCCGGGCTAAGTCTCTCGCCGGCGCGCGAGCTCGAAATCATCGAGGAGCTGTCGCAGCACCTGCAGGATCGATACGAGCACGAGCTAACTCGCGGTGCGACCGAAGAAGAAGCTCAGCGCGAGTCGCTGGAAGAGTTAAACGCTCCGGAGTTGTTAGGCCGGGAATTGAAACAAGTGGAGCGCCGCGTTCCGCAAAACCCTGTCGTGATGGGAACCGATTCCGCGACAAGCATTATGCGAGATATCGCACAAGACCTACGCTACGGGCTGCGAATGCTGTGGAAGAATCCCGGCTTCACCATCGTGGCGGTGCTGGCGTTGGCGCTCGGGATCGGCGCGAACACCGCGATCTTCAGCGTCGTCAATACCGTGTTGTTGCAGCCGCTGCCCTACAAGAATCCGGGACAGCTGGTCATGTTGTGGGAGAACGCGACTCATCTCGGCTTTCCAAAGGACACGCCCTCGCCCGCGAACTTCCTCGATTGGCGCGCGCAGAACACAGTTTTCACTGGAATGGCGGCGATGGCGCAGAAAAACTTTAACCTCACCGGCGTCGGTGAACCGGAACGTCTGGATGGCCGGCTCGTCTCGGCAAATATGTTTGACGTGTTAGGCGTGCAACCGCGCCTGGGTCGCGGATTTCTGCCGCAGGAAGATACGCCAGGAACACACGTCGTGATTCTCAGCCATGGTCTTTGGCAGCGGCGATTCGGTTCTGATCCGCGGATCATCGGGCAGGCAGTGAACCTGAACGGCGAAAGCTACTCTGTCGTCGGCGTGATGCCGCCGGGCATTAACGTGCCAAGCCGCGACAAGTGGAAGGACCAGCTTTGGGTGCCAATTGCATTTTCCAGCGAGGAAGCGCAGTCGCGCGGAAATCATTACCTCGAAGTCATCGCGCGCATGAAACCCGGCATCACGCTTAAGCAGGCGCAAGCTGAGATGGAAACAATCGCTGCGCGGCTCGCCCAACAGTATCCCAATACCAACCTGCGCATCGGCACGGTGGTGAGTCCGCTGCATGAGGAAGTCGTGGGCGACATCCGCCCGGCGCTGCTCGTGCTGCTGGGAGCAGTTGGGTTTGTGCTTCTGATCGCGTGCGCGAACGTGGCGAATCTCCTCCTGGCGCGGGCCGCGGTGCGACAAAAAGAGATCGCGCTGCGGCTGGCTCTCGGCGCGAGCCGTTCGCGCCTGACGAGACAATTCCTGACCGAAAGTGTACTCCTGGCCACGCTGGGCGCAGCGGTCGGTTTGATCTTCGCAGTCGCCGGTCTCCGGATTCTAAAGACATTCATCCCCGACACGATCTCACAGGCCGACTCGATCGGCATCGATGCAAGGGTCCTTGTCTTCACCGCGTTGGTGGCACTTATCACCGGCCTGATCTTCGGTCTCGCGCCAGCGGCGCAAGCGTCGAACTTCAATCTTAATGAAACGCTGAATGAAGGTGGCCGTGGCGCGGCGGAGGGCAGCAAAGGAGCGCGGCTCCGCGGCTTGCTCGTGATTGCGGAAGTCGCCGTCTCCTTCGTGCTGCTGATTGGCGCCGGACTGTTGATCAACAGTTTTATCCACCTGCGGAACCTCGATCCAGGATTCCGCGCCGATCATTTGCTCACGGCGAAGATTGATCTGTCCGAAGTGAAATATCCTGACCAGGAACACCGCAATCCGTTTTTGGACGAGGTTCTTCGCCGCGTGCGTGCGCTGCCCGGTGTGCAGTCGGCGGCGATCGCCGGCAACCTGCCACTCACCTACAATGGCGATTCGATGTACATCGCGATCGAAGGAATTCCCGATCCGCCGACCGATCAGCGGATGGACGCGATTTATCGCGCGATCGGCCCGGGCTACTTTAGCACGATGGGCATTCCGCTGGTGCGCGGACGTGACTTCACCGACCAGGACACCACCGAGACCAGCTACACGGTGGTCGTAAGTGAGAAGTTGGCGCAACATTTCTGGCCGGGGCAGGACCCCATCGGCAAACGGCTGAAGCCGGGTGATACGACGTCGGATATGCCCTGGCGCGAAGTGATCGGCGTGGTCAAAGACGTTCGTCAGAATGATTTTCTCGCTGCGCCGAAGATGCAGATGTACATGAGCTATCGGCAACTTAAATCTCTCGCGCCAAATGCGCTCGTTGTACGAACGGGCGTCGAGCCGGTGAGTCTCGCGACGGCGCTGCGAAATGCCGTCTGGGCCGTCGACAAGGACCAGCCGGTTTCAAACATCGACACGATGGAGCACATCGTGGCAGCCGCCGTGGCGCGGCAACGTTTCAGCACCATGCTGCTTGGGGTTTTCGCCACGCTCGCCCTGATGCTCGCCGCCGTCGGCATTTATGGGGTGATGAGTTACTCGGTAGCGCAGCGGACTCGCGAGATCGGCATTCGAATGGCCCTGGGTGCGCGACGCGGCGACGTTCTGAAGATGACGGTGAAACAAAGCTTAAAGCTCGTCGTGGTGGGTGTGGCCATTGGGTTAGTCGCCGCGTTCGTGCTCACGCGGGTGATGGCAAGCCTCCTCTTCGGCGTCAGCGCGACCGATCCGTTAACGTTTGTCAGCATCCCGCTTGTCCTGATGTCCGTGGCGATGTTGGCCAGCTACATCCCGGCGCTGCGTGCGACCAACGTCGATCCGATGATCGCGTTACGCGCGCAATAAACTTCAGAGTTTTAGTCGGGTCAGAACTTACTGAACGATTAATTTACCGTGACAGGTGAATACGTCGTGCGTGGATTCCGTCGTGTCGACCGCAATCAGCCGGTCCGAAGAAGCGCCGAAATTCAGTCTTCCATGCATCGACTTTATCGCCATCATTCGAACGTGAACCTGAATTATGTTTGGGCTTTCGCCGGTGGAATCGGACTCGTCGCTGGATTGCGTTCGCTCACTGCGCCGGCCGCGGTAAGCTGGGCCGCCCATCTCGGTTGGTTGAACCTGCATAGCTCGCCCCTTGCATTTATGGGATCGACGGTCGCAGTCGCGATTCTTTCGCTGTTGGCGATTGGCGAATTGATCGCCGACAAAATGCCCAAGACTCCAAGCCGAACTTCGCTTGTGCCCTTGCTCGCGCGCATTCTCATGGGAGGCCTTTGCGGCGCGTCCCTTTGCGCATCGGCCAATCAGTCGTTACTCATCGGTGCTCTGTTGGGCGGAATGGGCGCAGTGATCGGAGCATTCGGAGGTTACGAGATCCGGAGACGCTTGGTGAGCAAGCTAAACACAAAGGACATCTTCATCGCCATATCCGAAGACTTGATCGCGATCGGCCTGGCTTGCTTTCTTGTAACTCACTTTTAAAACGGCCGCGTCATCCGCGGGCTCGTGCGCCGCATCGGACTGCCGCAGTAAAACCTCTGACCTCTGGCCTCTGACCTCTGATCTCTGACTCCGTCCTCTACTTGGCTTCTTTCGGCGCAAGCGAGTTAACAATTTTCTCAAAGCGCGGATCGCCGCGGAGCGGGTCCCAGAAGGGCAACAACTTTAGTGCGCCGTAGGTAAGCGCGAACGATGCGGTTGGAGCGCGGGCTCCGATTTCCAGTTGCTGCAAGGCAAGATCCTTCTCGCCTGTCCACGCCGCGGTGATCGCGAAGTACTGGGTGATGTAGCTGCCATTCATGGAATCTTTTTCCACAGGAAGAAGTTCGATGGCGCGCCGCCCTTCCGCCAAGGCGACCTCTTTGTTTCCCAAAGCGGCGTCGATCAAGCCGAGCACGCAAAGCGCAGGCCCATAATCTGGCTGCGCTTGCACGATCTTCTCCTGTTCGGCGCGGGCTTTGCTGAAGGCGGCGCGCGCCTTCGCTTCGTCTTTCATCACCCGCGCCAGCAAACCTTCGCCAAAGCTGCGGCTGAGAAGAACAGCGTCATCGCCCCACCAGGGATTTTCGTTGAGGCTGCCATCGTCCTCGCTCCACCAGATCGGCCTTGCGGAACTCGCTGGCTTCCACCGGTGGATGGTCCGCGAGCGCCTGTTTGCGAAGCCCGGCGAAATTCTTGACGGGTGGAATGCGAAACACACCGCCGCTGACTCCGCCGACCGCACGGCGTTTGAAGACTACCCCGCTTACTTGCACCTGAGTGGCATTGCCAGTGGAATCGCGAGTAAAAATGGCTTTCTCTCCGTCATAAAGTCCCCGCGATGGAAAATTAAAAACATCGTCCGAGATTTGCCAGATATTTTGGGCAATATCTCCGACCGTGTTGCTGCTGCTATGGCCGCCGCCCGTCCCATAGGACGTGATGGTACCAAGGCCGGTGCCGATGGAGCCGGGGCCGATGCTGGTGGCGTTTTCTCGGCCGGGGATCAAAACCCCGGCCGGGTTGGG
>Ga0137403_10007036_pt1 | contig 12766 bp, 11 predicted proteins | sample CZOMad2_1_16fung_FD_122057 | JGI IMG/M metagenome (GOLD analysis project Ga0137403, IMG submission 122057) | Vadose zone soil fungal communities from Angelo Coast Range Reserve, California, USA - CZOMad2_1_16fungal (Hybrid Assembly) | ecosystem: Environmental > Terrestrial > Soil > Vadose zone... | reverse complement strand
CGAGGGATTTGGGCGATGGCCGACGAGCGGAAGATGTCGTGGCCGGGTGAGAGAGAACGGAGCGCCCGAACATCGAAGCTCGATGATACTACATTAATTATGTTTGTCAATAGATTAATGGGAAGCGGTTTGTTTGCAATGAGTTGCGGTGGCGGGGAGAAGTGCGCGCAACGTGGTGCCAAGCTCAACGGGGCTAGAAGCCTCTCCGCTACACACCCGCAGCGAGGCGCGAGTGGTTGCGGACGGCGTTGACGACGGCGTGGATGGCGTCGGCGAGGGCGCCGGGGCACTCGATGTGCATGTTGTGGCCGCAGGGGAGGATGCGCTGGACGCCGTCGGTACTGAGCTCGACGAGCTTCTTTTGCAGGGCGAGGCGTTCTTGTTCGAGTTCGGCAGCGGGAACGTCGAGACTGTTGTCGTAGCCGCCGTCTTTGCGCGTGAGGACGATGAGCGGTCGCGCGCCGAGCGAACCTTTTTGCGGCGATGCAGCCATGAGTGCCAGCGATTCGGGCGACCATTCGAGTTCGCTTTGCGCCATGATGCGAAGATTTGGCTGGGCGACGGCCCATTGATCGATTTTCTGGTTCGCGAGCGGGAGCTTGTCGAGCGGCGGCTCGACGGCTTCGGTTGTCGGCGGACCGAATTGCGGCTTGGGATCTTCGGGCTGCATCGCGCGGCGCGCGGCCGGAAACGCGCGGCCTTTGGCGTCGCCACGCAGGAGTACGGCTTTGTTCATGATAGGAATGCGCTGGTCTTCGTGAATGGTGTCCACGAGGAGGAGACCGGCGACTTCGGAGGGATAGATTTTTGTGTAGGAACGGGCGAGCGGTCCGCCGAAAGAATGGCCGACGAGAACAAATGGACCGCGTTCCTTGGCGGCGGCGAGAAGTTCGTGCAGATCGAGATTGATTTGCGGATAGGTGCGCGGGAGCGGGCCGGGTTCGCTCCAGGCATAACCGGGGCGGTCGTAGGTGCAGATGCGCGTGAATTTGCTGACGGCGGTTTGAATGAGGACCCAATCCGTGGAGATGTCGCCGATGCCGGCTTCCACGACGACAGTAGGCGAACCTTGGCCGGTACAAAGCAAATGCATGCGGTGGCCGCCGACGTCGATGAGTTTTCCTGGGTTGGCGGGGATGGACGAATCTTTTTGGGCGTTCGCCGTGGATGCGATCAAGAGCAGAACGGAAAAACGAAAGAGCGAGACCACTACGCGCAATGACATGAGGGTTCCTCCATCTAGAGGAACGGAATCGCGGCGGTAAAGTTTGCGTACGTTTTGAAATTTAGAAAGAAGTACCCGCGCGTAAGCAGCCAAATTGGGAGCTACTTTCGCTTTCCGCCGAGGGCGGCGCCTTTGCGGGGAATGAAGATTGTTCCGGGCGGCTCGATGGCGAATTTCTTGGAATAGTTACCTTGATTGACGGCGATGCCGATGCGGCCGCGCGAGTCCTGGTAGAGGAGCGGTTCGCCGACGGGAACGTCCATGAACGTTTTGCCGAAGGGGAGAACGAGCGATTTGCCGTTGAGCTGGAAGCTGACTTTGTCGCCGACGGCATAACCGAGGGCGCGAAAATCGTCGCCTTGAATGTCGGTGATAAGCGAGCCGAAGGGATCGTCGAGGCCGATGATGTCGCCGGTGATTCCTTTCTCTTCGACGACGGCGACTTTAGGGCTGAGGCGAACGAGTTGCGGAACGACGGGGCCGGCGATGGTGTAATCCCAACCGGCGGCGAGATGCGCGGCGGCGGGAGAAAAAATATCGCGGCCGTGAAAAGTGGAAGAGACGGCGGGCGTGAGCATCCAGGTGGTGTTGGTGATTTCGTGGGCAGATTCGAGGCCGTCGCGATCGAGGACCGGCGTGATGAGGCCGTTGTCGGGCAGAACGAAATATTGGCTCTTTTGAGTTTTGACGATGACGGCTTTGCGCGAAGTGCCAACGCCGGGATCGACGACGGCGAGAAAAACGGTGCCGGCGGGGTAGTAAGGCGAAACGGCTGCGAGAAAGCGCGAGGCCTCTTCGATCTGATATGGCGTCACCTGATGCGTGATGTCCATGATGCGCGCGTCGGGGGCGATGTTGACGATTACGGCTTTGCAGATGGCGACGGCGTCGTTGGCGGCGCCGAAATCGGTCATGAAGACGATCGTGGGATGCGGAGCTGTCGCGGCGGCGCTATCTTGTTTGCCGCCGAATTTTCCGCATGAGGCGTTCGTTAGCGCAATCGTGGCGAGAGCAGCGGCGAGCAAAAAGCGGCGACGTGGCATGGGAAGAGTCCCTCTGGGAAAAAAAGTGGAATTATGCTGAACGAATTCAGTATACGGGAGGCGGCTGGAAAGGCGAAGGAGCACGACTTGGATGTGATTGCGGTTGACGCTGGGCAAGGGCTTGTTCTAAAAGAGAGCCTCCTCAGGCCCTCTTGCGAGAAGAAAGGAAAAGAGAATGGTTCAGATTCTGCGTTTGCTGATCGTGGGGCTCGTTGCCGGTTGGTTGGCCGGCAGGGTGATGAAAGGCGGCGGATACGGCGTGGTGCTGGACATCGTGCTGGGAATTTTGGGAGCAATTGTGGGCGGCTGGATTTTTGGCGCGCTGAACATCTGGCCAGGCGGGGGAATTATTGGCGGGATTCTGGTGGCGTTTGTCGGTGCGGTACTTTTGGTCTGGATTGCGCGGCAGCTTAAGAAAGCGTAGCGCGTTCGGAATTAGAAGGAGCAAACGGCGCCAACAGTCCCGGGGGAGGGATTTGCCAGCGCCGTTTGTTTGGGGGGTGAGCTCAGTTGGCCGCGGAGCCTCCAGCAGGCGCGACCGAATGCCGGACCAAAAACCATTCGACGGTAGGCGAGCGCTGGTATTTCAAGCGCGCAAGCGCCGTCTCAGCAGCTTCCGTATTTCCGAGTTTTTCCTGAACGAGGACGAGTTGTTGCAGTGCCAACGGGGAGTGGGGATCCGCGGCAAGTCCTTCCGCTGCATTTTGAAAATCTTTCTGGCCGAGCTGTACATAACCGCGGGCGGATTCGAAGCACGCCTGCACGAAAAGATCGCGCGACGCTGTCGCAAGGGCTTCCAACTGAGCGCTAGCTTCCACGGCTTCGTCTGCTTGACCATGCAGAGCCGCGACGCGGACGCGTTCACGCAAAACCGTGGCGCGGGCCACGCTGCGATCCGATTCCAGCATTCCGGAATGCGGCTTTTCCAGAAACACAGTCAATTCTTTTAGCTGTGCAAGCGCCGATTGAGAATCCGCGGCGAGCATGGCACGGGCGAGCGCAATATTGGATTGTCCGTTGGGTTCATTCTTGCGAGCAGCTTCTTCCGCGAATGCGGCGAGCTCCTGTTGGCCTTGCGCCGGAATTCCTTCCCAGAAGGAAACGAGTGCGCGCTGCTCCTTGATATAAAACTCATCGACGGGACTCTTCGCCATCTGAAGAGCGCGATCGTATTCTTTGCGCGCGGCGTCGAAATCGCCCATGAGCGTGCGGGTATCGCCGAGGCCCTCTTGCGAGGCGAGGAAGGCCGGATCGATGCGTAGCGACTCCGAGTAGTGCTGCAGCGACGCAGTGTCGTTACCGGCGATGCGCGAAACTTCTCCGAGCGAATCCTCGGGATTGGCGGAACTTTTTTCAATTTCTGCATAACGATGAAGAGAAGCCAGCGCTTTGGTTGGGTCGGGATTACCGGACCGAATATATAGGTAGCCGAGGCGGTTCAACGCAGCCGGAAAGTCCGGGTCGACCTGCAGAGCGGTCTCCAGAACTTTTCGCGCGTGATCATCGTCCTGCTGAATGAAAAGCCATTCCCCGGTTACGTACAAGATGTGCTTATCGCGGGGATAGCGCTGCAGCAGGTCGTTCATGCTGGAAATGGCCGGCAGAAGATTGTTGTCCTGAACGCTCGTCATCCAACGGACCAGGAGCTGTTCATCCGGAGCGGCGCGAGAGAGCAGTGATTTTGCCTTGGCAAGCGCGGCGGTGTCGGGTGTGGTGCGGCGCGCGGCAAAAGAGATGAGGGCGTAAGCGATCGCGGAATGTGGATCTTTTTCAGAGGCGTGGCGCGCCTGGTCAGCGGAAGCGTCGTACATCGCGTTTTCGTATCGGTCCCAAGCGAGTTCGAGGGATTTACGAGATTCCTCGGACTTGGTGGACAGCGGAATGGCGCCAAAAAGGCGTTGTGAAGACGGTGCGACGGGCGATGTGTGAGAGCCGGTGCGACTGGAGGCGGATTCAACGTGAGATGCGGGTTGCGATTGCGCCCATGCGCCAGCGGCGAATGCGGCCGGAAAAATCAGCAAAAAGAATCTCGAGAAAAACCGACTCATCGCCGCACTCCTTCAAAAAGTGAAAACAAAACGTGTTCCGCGAATGACAGTAGCGTGCGGCGGCGATTCAAAATAACTGGTCCGAAGTACAGGTGTGCGCGTTTCCTACATGGAGTGCCGAGTACGATACAACCGCAGGGAGTGCGTAACGGTTACTTGCCGCGGGCGCCGGGGAAAGGAATACTTCGTATATTCGTTCTGAAAGGAAAAGTGGTCCATGCACGCAAGAATCTCCGCAAAGTTATACCGGGCGCTCGCGATTGCCTGCGTTGCAGCCATGTGCGCACTGTCAGCGCTTGCCGCGTTCAAGAATATGGCGATCGTCACCTCGGCGAGCAGCAAAGTGAATGACGTGACCCTGGCCGATCTGACGAAGTTCTGCAAAGGCACGGCGAAGGCCTGGCCGGACGGAAAGAATTTCTCGATCGTTATTAAGAGTCCGGAGGTGCCGGAGATGCATGGCGTGCTGCAAAAACTTTTTGGCGCGACGGGCAGTGAAGCCAAGGTTGCGATTGCGAAGCTGAACGAGACGCGCAGTGTGGTGAAAATCGTGGAGAGCGACGAAGAACTCTTGAAGGCGGTCGGGGCGACGCCGGGCGCCGTTGGCGTGGTGGACGTCTACTCGATCAACAGTTCGGTGAAGGTGTTGCGGATTGACGGCAAACTGCCGTTTGATGTGGGCTACGCGCTGAAGAGCAACTGACGCACCCGTTTTATTGAAACCGAAGAAATCAAGAAAAAGCAGATCCCTCACGTTCGTTTGATTTCATGACGGGATGACAACCGGTAGCCAATAATTTTTAGTTTGACGATGGCGCAGGCGGGGGCGTGCGCATCGTGCGTAACGCCGTATATCCGAGCGCGAGGGCGGCGAGGGCCAGCGCAGCCCAGAGCAAAACAGGGTGGCGCTCAGAAAATGGCCGCGGATCCTGATAGGCGTTGTTTTCCTGTTCGTTCGCCAGTGTATCCGGAAAGGCTTCTTCCGCTGCACTGACATGAAGCGTGCGTTCGAGGTCATATTGCGGTGGCGGCGCTTTTTCGTTGCCGTAGGCTAGACGATAAGAATGTCCCGCGGCAGGGCGGAACAGGATTAAACGAGGAACCATCGAGGCGGAAAGCTGGACGTTCGCCAGCGGCGAGTCATTTCCATTCAGAATTTCGACGCGCCAGTAGCGAACGCCGGGATAGCCGTAAACCGGAACGCGCAACGATTCTTCGCGGCGGGAGTCGCCAACGTAACGATAAATCTCTCCACCTCCGGCCGGTGACCATTCTTTGCCGTCGGCACTGACGGAAAGCCGCACGCCGCGAAAGAATTCCTGCTGACCGGTTGTGAAGTCGAGCGAATTGACCGGCGCGTTCGTGCTTCCGAGGTCGAGCGTCCACATCGTCGTACCGGCGGGCGTGCCGGTATCGGGATTGCGCGCACTCTGCAGAGAAATCCACTGCTGCGGGATGACATCCTTCTGCGATTGAGAAGAAGGAAAAACGGCCGCGCCGGTTACGGGAAATTGATTTGCCGATTCGCGAATCTGCACTCGCAAGTAGCGTGCATTGTTTTCCGAATAGTGGATCGTCTGGTTTCCTTCGAGACCCTCCTTGCGGAAGCGCGAAATTGGCGCGCGCATTTTGACGATGCGCCAGGTGCGAGCGTCGTCACTTGCGTCTACTTCCGCCCAGAGGATGAAATCCGTTTCGGGCGTGTCCAAGCGGACCGCGTTGTGGAAGCGCGGATAGACGCCGAGGTCGAGGACGAGTTGAGTGTATTTGTCCGGAACGAAGCTGTTTTCGCGGATCGTGGCCGGCCAGCTTTCGGACTTCGATACGCCGACCGTCGTTCGAACGACGTATGGAGTTTCCGCGCCGGTTTCGTCGAGGATGCGCAAGTCCGCGAGATAGGTGGACGAGTGGGACAAGATATCGGGGCCGACGGGAATGTAATTGAGCGCGCCCGGATGGGCGGCGGCAATTTCGCGCGAGTAGCGCCATTTGTTCCAGCCATCGGGGAGGGAAGCGGCGATCGCGTTCGTCGCCGTCAACACGGCGAGCAACGTGAATAGCGCGGTTCGCCGTTTGCGAGATGAATTCACGGGTGGCGCCCTTTCGCGGCTCTTCGCGTATAGAGGAAGGAGACGATCATCAGCACGGAGCCGAGAACGAGGAACGATAGAATGCGGTAGGCGCGATCGAGGGACGCAAGGTCGAAGAGAAAAACTTTGAACACGACCAAGCCAAAGAGTGCGAGCGCCTGCCAGCGGAGCAACGCCGATTTTTGCTGGACGCCGACGAGAATCAAAATCGTGGCATAAACCGTCCAGAGCACGGAGAGCGAGAGGTGACGCGCGAGGTCGGCGTCGATTCCAGTTACCGTCTTTCCGAAGTAATCCCAAAATTCCAGAGAAAGAGCGATGAGCGCGAAGACGTTAATCAAAACGGAAAAAATGCCGAGTTCGTTCTTCTCCTGTTCACCGGTGTCATCCAATTTGTCGCGCGCCGACCAAAGCGCGACGCCGAAGCAGGCGATAACGAGGAGATACGCAGCAAAGCGCTGATTGACGAGGAATGCGCCAGCGGGCGGCGGGAAAATGAGCACACGGATCGCGGCGATCGCGAGCAGTAGGTAGCCGAATTGGCGCAGAAAGCCGCTTGCGGCGCGGAAGCCGGACCAGATGAGAACGGCGCCTTCCACGGCGAAGCAGAACGTGATCCATTTTCCGTTGAGGCGGATTGGAATCGCCATCGTGGCGAAAGTGAGGCCCATTCCCGCGTAGAGATATCGCGCGAGCGAACTGGCTTTTTCCCTGGCGTCTGGCACCACGCGTGCGACGGCGATGTGTCCAGCGGCCAGCGCGAGAATCAGCAGCGTGAAGGGCCAGCGGTCGTCGGGCCAGAAGAGCGCGTAGAGCGCGCCGACGTAGGCGAATGCGTTGACGGTCGTCACGAGAATGTCGATCTCGCTCATCGCGCCTTCCTTCATGGCGCGAAGGGCCGGCAACGCGGCGAAGAGCAAGAAGAATAGTGTGGCGAATACGACCGTGCGTTCGAGCGGTTGGCTGCCAGAGCGGTGATAAAACTCGGTGTACCAGCCCCAATAATAAATTTCGGTGGCGATGAAGGCGATCGGCGCGAGCGAATACCAATCTTTGCGCTCGCCCATGACGAGCATGCCCGCCCCAAGAATCAAAAGATAAGTGAAAAGAACGACCTGCTGGTCTTTGCCGGTGCTTACGAGAATCGGTGTTAAGTAACCGCCGATAAGACAGAGAACGGCAATGCGCTGCGAATCGCGGCCAAGAGCGATGGCGGCCATTGCGGATGTAATCAGGATCATGCCGAAGAAGCCGACGTCGCGCGAATAGAGTGTGTAGTAGCTGCAGCCGGCCCAGACGGAAAGAATGAGCGTTGCCTCGCCAAGAGCAACGATACCTTCCGAAAAGTACGAATAGCCGCGGCCGAGTAGCCAACTGCTCCACGGCATCATTGCTGCGCCGAGTAGAATTCCGATCATCACGCGGCCGGATGGGCCAATCCAATTGTTGTCAAACGCCAGCTTCAGGAAATACGAGATCGCGATCAGCAACGCGACGATTCCTATGCGGTTGAACCAGCGGCCAGCGATGACCGTTTCGAGATCAGCGGAATCGGAATCCCTGGGAAGCGATGTGTGCAGCGGCGGGGGCGCAAAGCCCGTCAAAGAAGGCTGGCGTGCTGGCGCGAGTCCGCTTGGCTTGGGCGGTGGCGCCGACGGCGCTGCCGGAGGAGGCGCAGCTATTGCCACTTGTGGCTGAGGCGTGACGGCCGGCTTCGGCTCCATTGGCGCGCCGGCGACCGGCGGTGCTGCAACACCGAATTTCTCCAGTTTTGCGAGGCGCTGCTCGATGGCGTAGATCCGACCGGTTACTTCCTGGGGATTTTGCCGACGCAGCGCCCCGTCCAAACGGCGCATGCCAACAAAAGCAATGATGCCGAGGATCGGCCCCACCAAGAGAAGCAGGACCAGGAAGATGATGAGAGGTGCTTCCATGAACTGGGTGTCTGGCAGGGATTAGACCATAGCCAATTACCGGATACAACAGGGCTGGCCCTCGCCAAAATGGGCCAGATTAGGTAGGGAAGCAGACGGACGAAAAGTGAAAAAAGACTGTACGAAGGGACAGGTCTTGCACAGCAGGGGCAGCAAAGAAACTGCGAATCAAAATGAGACTCGTCGCTCAGCCACAAGTTGCTTGTTTTCAATAGTTTAAGTCGAATAGTTTTTCACAGGGCAGGTACTAGGAGACTCGTTTATGGCCCAAAATGTGCCCACTGTACTATCGCGTTTGCTTCGAGACCCCTGTCTAATGGGACAGGTAAGACGACTGGAACTTAGTACAGTCGGTTGCATCTAACGAAGTGGATACAGAAACGGTAAGGGGTAGCGAATCACTACCCAAGCGTTGGGAAAGGGACCACTGCAATGGACCGGGGTGAATTGAGGGACCGAATGAAGACACAAGATCAAGGGCGCAAATGGATGTGGGGGCTGTTAGGGGCGATCGCGCTTTTCCAGATGTACTTTGTCAGGGAACTGTTGGCGGCGTTCGCGTTGTTCGCAGTGGTGTTCGCGGTAATCGCGACGTTCGCAGTGGGAATTTATGTTGCTCAGAAGAGTTGGGAACTGGCGGTGGCTCGCGTTGCCGAGAGCAATCATCCGGCAGTGCATTTGGCCCGTCGAAGCGTGAATACGGTGGAAGGCTTTGCACGCCGCGGAGTGATGGCAGCCGGTGAACTGGCGCGCCGTCCGCTGCAGCGGCCCGCTTCGAGCAACGCGTTGAGCAAGGCAGCTTAAGAGTTTCTGGCTACGGCCGGAGCACACTGGGATGAAGTTCCTCCTGCCTCCTTCAGGAGAGAACTTGAATCCTTGAGAAGTGACCGAAAGAAAAGGGCCAACCGTCCTGAGAGAGCGGTTGGCCTTTTTCTTTTCCAAGTTAGAGATGCGGCAATAAAAGTTTCAGAGCGCCCGTAGCGTCGAGGCCACTGGGCTGCTGGCCGCGCGAATGGCAGGCGGCAAACCGCCGAGTACGCCCATCACCAATGCGAAGACCACGCCTCCGACCAGCAGGTCAAACGTAATTTTGAAGGCGAAGGCGAGGCTGGAAAAGGTCTGGAAGTTCAGGGCCTGAGTCGTCAGTCCGTTTAGGGGAAGGACAGCGAGGCACCCGAGAACTCCACCAAGGAAGGAAATAAGCAGCGCTTCCACGAGGAAGGAAAAGATCACCGAGCCTCCGCCGAAACCAACGGCACGCATGGTGGCGATTTCGCGGCCGCGTTCAGCGACAGCAGAGTACATGGTATTGAGCGCGCCAAAAATTGCGCCGATGGCCATGATTCCAGCCACCAATCCGCCCAATACTTTGATCAAAATCGTCATCGACTCGGATTGCTTCGAGTAGTAGTCCACTTCGCGGACTACATCGAGGTCCAGCTGAGGATCTTTGCTCACGGCGTCCTTGAAGGCATTGAAGGCGTCACTAGATGTGAGATGTATGGTGGCCGATTGAAAAATGTTGTCGGGCCGCTTCAGAACTTCGTTCAGGATTTTCGAATCGCACCAGACTTCGGAGTCGAACGAAGAGCCGCCCGCATCGAAAACGCCGACGACTTTCCAGTGCCCTCCGCCCAAGTTGAGCGTTTCTCCCAGCTTCATGCCCGCGTACGTCTTCGACGCGTTCTTGCCGACGATCAACTCTGTGAGCCCCGGTTGGAACATGCGGCCTTGATCCAATTTCACGAAGGGCCGGACGGTGAGCACGTTTGGCGACACGCCTCGAACTTGCACGTTGGCGTCGGTGCTCGTGCTGATGAGAGGAAAGGGAACTACACCCACAACTTCCTGCGTGACTAGCGGAGCGCCATTGGCATCGCGCGCCACACCTGGCTTGTCTTGAATGAGCTTCACGGAATCCAGCGTGATGCCGCCCATCATCTCCGTGGGTGAACCGGCGCGCAAGGCGAGCACGTTGCCGGCGGAGCCTGAAGCCACGAGAGTGGCTTTGAATCCGCGCGCCAGGGAAAGCATGGCGACGAAGACGCCGACGGTTCCGGCGATGCCGAGGATTGCGACGATTGTCGATGTCCAGCGGGCGCGAACGCTACGCACGTTGTAAATTAAAGGGATCGCCATTTCAGACTCTCCTCAACGCGTTAATCACGCGCATCCGCATCGCGCTGATGCCCGGCAGTAGGCCTGATATGATTCCGACTAGAACTGCCACCACCAAGCCTGACGTGAGAATGCTCGGCGACAGAATGAGATTCGGCAAGCGCCCGTTAAGCAATTTATCGAGAAGCGGAACGGTCAACTTTGCCAAGGCCAAGCCCAGCAGCCCGCCGACGAGCGCGATTGCCAAGGATTCTGTGAGCACAAAAAACAAAACGGTACGGTCACCGTAGCCGATCGCTTTCAACACCGCCAATTCGCCGATGCGTTCGCGCACGGAGATAGCCATGGTGTTTCCGGTGACCAGCAGAAGCGTGAAGAATACAACCGTGCCGATCGAAACGATCAGGAATTCAATGTTTCCGAACTGTTTCACCCAGTTGGCAATGAAGGTGGATTCGGTTTGGGTTTTCGTTTCGTACGGAGAATTGGCAAATTGCTCGTCGATGGTTTTCGCCACGCTCACCGCATCGTCCGGCGAATTCAGGCGCAGCACATACCAGCCAACATTTCCCTTGATGCGAGCTGGCACGTTTTCCTCAAAGTAATCCCACTTGAACCAGAATTGCGTTTCGTCGTCCTGCTCGCGTTTACCGTGATAGATGCCGACGATGTTGAATTCCGGCATGCTGCCGCCCCATAGCGTGCTTTTCAAGGGGATGCGGTCGCCGATCTTCCAATGGAAGCGCGCAGCCGTTCGTGCGCCGACGATCGCGCCCTGCCGGTCCTTCAAGAAGGCGGCCCACTGGTCGTCCGGCACAATCAATTCCGACATCACCTGGCGCTGATTATCGGGATCAATGACAAATTGCGGGAAAAAATTCTTTTGGTCCTGATAAATCCCGCCAAACCAATTGTTATGAGTGACCGATTTTACTCCGGGTATTCGCGAGATTTTGTCGCGATAGGAAAGCGGCAGCGGATTGATGATCGATGTGCGATTGATGATGATCAATCGGTCCGCGCCGGCGATATCGGTTCCGCGGCGGAATGAATCCTTGACAACCGCCAGAAACGCGAACAGAAGCAGCGCCACGGCAAAAGATCCAAGGGTCAGCAGCAAGCGGATCTTTTTGCGGGTGAGATTTGCCCAAATCAAACGGCTGAATTTCATGCGACACCTCCTGCCATCGCGGTTTCGCGATTTGCGGAACCTTCCACGAGCACGCCCTTTTCAAGATGCAGCGTCGTATGCGCGCGCGCCGCGACGACTGGGTCGTGCGTAACCATCAGCACGGTCTTGCCGTGCTTGGCGACAAGCTCTTCAACCAGCGCCATGATTTCGGTGGCGCTCTTGCGGTCGAGGTCGCCCGTCGGCTCGTCGCAGAGCAGGAATGTCGGATCGGAAACGATGGCGCGCGCAATGGTCACGCGTTGCTCCTGTCCACCGGAAAGTTGCCGCGGATAGTGATGCATGCGGTCGGTGAGGCCAACGACGCTCAGCGCGGTTTCTACGTGCTTGCGCCTGTCCGCCGAAGAAAGCTTCGTCAGCAACAGCGGCAACTCCACGTTTTGAAATGCCGTCAGCACAGGAATCAGGTTGTACATTTGAAAGATGAATCCGACGTGACGCGCGCGCCATTGGGTCAGCTTGCTCGCGGACATATGCGTAATTTCGTCGCCGTCGACAGAGATGGTGCCTGACGTAGGCACGTCCAGCCCACCCATCAAATTGAGCAGCGTCGTTTTGCCCGAGCCGCTCGGCCCCATGAACGCCACGAAGTCGCCCTTCTCGACGTCCAGATTCAAGCCCTGCAGCACTTGAATGCTTTCGCCGCCGCGCTTGTACGTTTTATTCAGCCCACGCACCTGAATCAGACTATTCGCTCCAGCTTTTCCGTCCACACGAATCATCGTTTGCTCCTAAGGTTGTTTAATTTCCACGCCTTGACCGTCTTTCAAAGTCTCAGGGCCCTTCACGACAATCGAATCGCCGGGATTCACGCCCGCGAGCACGTCCACGTCCGTACCACGTTCCGTGCCGAGTGTTACACCGCGGCGCTCCACGGCTTCGTTTTTCACCAGCAGCACGTACCGGCTGTCGCCTTCTTTGTGCACCGCACTCAACGGAATGATGGCCTTTGCCACGACCGCGTTCGAATCTTTTTTCTTCGGCGCTTCATCTTCCAGGAACGCGACCTTCACGCCCATGTCCGGCAAAATTTTGTCGTCCAGCTTGTCAAACGAGATGCGCACTTTCACCGTGGCCTTTTGCCGGTCGGCGCTGGGAATTACGGTTCGCACGTGCGCA
>Ga0137403_10004503_pt1 | contig 12766 bp, 7 predicted proteins | sample CZOMad2_1_16fung_FD_122057 | JGI IMG/M metagenome (GOLD analysis project Ga0137403, IMG submission 122057) | Vadose zone soil fungal communities from Angelo Coast Range Reserve, California, USA - CZOMad2_1_16fungal (Hybrid Assembly) | ecosystem: Environmental > Terrestrial > Soil > Vadose zone... | reverse complement strand
CAGGGCCTCGGCACAATCATCAACGACGACGGAGCGGCACCGGCAACAGTCCAGTTCAGCGCAGCCGACTACTCAGTGCAGGAAGACCTGACCGCAGCGACCATCACCGTTACCCGTTCCGGTGATACCTCAGGCACGGCCACGGTTGCCTACGCGACCTCCAACCCGGCGGGTTATACACCCTGTAACGCTATCAGCGGCCTCGCTTCTCAGAATTGTGACTACATCACCGCGCTGGGCACGCTCACGTTCGCGCCGGGCGAGAACAGCAAGACGTTTCAGGTATTAATCAATGAAGACTCGTATGTCGAGGGTAGCGAGATCGTTAACTTGACCCTGAGTGATCCGTCCGGAGCCTCGTTGGGCGGTCAGAGCACGGCCGTGCTGACAATTAACGATGACGCAGTTGAGGCAGTTGCTAATCCCAACGACGATGCCCAGAACTTTGTCTACCAGCACTATCACGATTTTCTTAATCGCGAGCCGGACCAGGGAGGATTAGCTTACTGGACGTCGCAGATCACGCAGTGTGGCAGCGATGCTGACTGTCTCAATGGTCGCCGGCGAGACGTTTCAGCTGCCTACTATGTTGAGCAGGAGTTTCAGGTGACAGGCAGTTTCGTCTATCGACTCTATAAGGCAAGTTATGGATCTTTGCCTGCTTACGCTCAATTTGTCGCCGACCGCAGCCGGGTCTCGAGTGGTGCTGACCTGGAACAGAGCAAGCAGGCGTTTGCGGACGGATGGGTTACGCGACCGGCCTTCCTCCAGCTGTATCCCCAGGGGATGACTGCGGATCAGTTTGTCAACAAACTTTTCGATACGGCGCAATTGATTCCGTACACCACTGAACGTCAACAAGCTATTCAGGCGCTTATCAGCAATTCGAAGACGCGCGCCCAGGTACTTCGCGACCTCATCGAACTTAATGATTTTAAGCAACGGGAATACAACTCAGCCTTTGTCCTGATGCAATACTTCGGTTACCTGCGGCGGGATCCGGACCAGGGAGGGTACGACTTCTGGCTCAACATCCTAAACAATGTGTTACCAAATGATCCGAGCGGTTATCGTTCAATGGTTTGTGCCTTTATTACTTCCGCTGAATACCAGGATCGCTTCGGCAGCACCCACACTCACTCCAACGCTGACTGTCACTAACTGATAGATCCACTGGGCGACAAAGGGGGCGAGGCATACAAGCCTCGCCTTTCTACTGCGCTGCGTTGAATTAATAAATACGGACCCACGTAACTACATGAATAGGTGGTGCGGACCATTATTCATTCAAACATAATCCGCCACCAGATAAACATGACTACAAAGGAGAGAATGATGTATTCGCATTACCACACAACAAAGATACGACGGGTCATCGCGCGCCTGCTATTCGTCTTCGCCGCAACCCTGTTTTGTGCTGGCGCAGCCTCTGCGGCGGTATTCACAGTTACTAACACCAATGCGTCCGGCCCGGGTTCATTTCAGCAGGCAATAGCCGATGCTAACAACAACCCGGGTCTTGACACTATCGCTTTCAACATTCCAGGCTCGGGTCCGCAAACTATCAGCCCAACTTCCCTGCTTCCAATTATCATCGATCCAGTGGTGATTGACGGCACAACACAACCGGGCTTCGCCGGCGCTCCACTAATAGTGTTGAACGGTTCGAACATGACTGGCAGCTACGGTCTCTCTATCACCGCCGGCAACAGCACCGTGCGAGGGTTAGTGATCAATGGATTTACGGTCCGTGCCATCAGTCTCGGCGGGAATGGCAATAATGTGATTGCCGGTAACTATATCGGCACGGATGCTTCCGGCACTTCATCTCTTCCCTTGCCTAACAATACGGTCGGCGTGTACGTCGCATCAGCAAACAACATCATTGGTGGAACGACAGTCGCCGATCGTAATGTCATTTCGGGCAACCGTGGACCATCAGGTGGGACAGGCGTCTGGATAGACACTGCCGCGGCAACCGGCAACAAGGTCATTGGCAACTATTTGGGCACCGATGTCAGCGGCACTACTTTCGTGCCGACCACGAGCACGAATGCCATCGCTCTTACTGATTGTAGCTTTAACATTATTGGAGGCAGTATATCGGCGGAGCGCAATCTTATTTCCGCTGGTCATTACGCGATTGATATCAGCGGAACCGCCCATCACAATCATGTGCTTGGCAATTATATTGGGACTGATGCCAGTGGCGTAGCGGCCCTCGGGAACGCATACGGTGTTTCTTTAGGCCAGAGTGCCAACAACAACGTCATCGGAGGAACGGCACCCGGAGAAGGCAACTTGATTGCATATAACACCCTGGGGATTATCCTCGCATCTCAGGCCATTAATAACGCGATCCTCGGAAATTCGATTCATTCCAGCTCCAACTATTTCCTGGGAATCGATCTTTACAGCGGCGGGTACGGAGTCACATCCAACGATGACAACACCGGGGACGCTGACACCGGTGCAAACAAAATGCAAAACTTTCCGGTGCTGACCAGCATCACCGCCAGTGGTGGCACAACAACAGTCCAGGGGACGCTCGACAGCGCCGTCAGTACACAATTTAGAGTTGAAATGTTTTCCAACACAAATTGCCACGCATTCGGTTATGGTGAGGGCCAAAAATTCCTCGGCTTCGCAAATGTCACCACTGATGCTGCAGGCAAAGCGAGCTTTACATTCAACGTTCCAACTGCCTCCGTGGTTGGTGGTTTCTTCACTGCAACAGCTACCGATCCCCAGGGCAATACGTCAGAGTTTTCAGCTTGTGCTTCTGGCGTTGTGTTCTCACCCGGCACACTGCAACTCAGCACACATTTCATCTCCAATCCGGAAGACGCAGGCAGCTTTGCGATAAGTGTTACCCGCACCAATGGCAGCTCGGGGACAGTCACCATACAGTACGCAACTGCTGACGGCACCGCCAAAGCTCCATCTGATTACACAGCAAGCTCCGGCACGCTGACGTTCAATGACGGCGAAACGAGTAAAGGTATCTCCGTGCCGATTATTGACGACGCGACGCCGGAAGGGTCGGAGAGCTTAACTCTGACGTTGACCAATCCAACTGGTGGCGCTGTCCTCGGGAATCTCACGATGGCGACGCTCAGTATTCAGGACAACGAGCAACCAACTCTGTCTATCAGTGACGTGAGTCTCGTCGAGGCCAATGCCGGTACCACCAATGCCACTTTCACAGTGACTCTATCTGATTCAATCACAAATACTGTGAGTGTTAACTATGCAACGGCCAATGGGACTGCTTTGCTGGGCAGCGATTATCAACCCGCCAGCGGCACACTAACTTTCAATCCAGGTGAAACGCAGAAACAGATAAATGTTCTGATCAACGGCGACACGCAAAGCGAGCCCGATGAGACCTTCTTTGTTAACCTTTCGGATCCTAACCATGCCTCAATCAGCAAGGCCCAGGGCCTCGGCACAATCATCAACGACGACGGAGCGGCACCGGCAACAGTCCAGTTCAGCGCAGCCGACTACTCAGTGCAGGAAGACCTGACCGCAGCGACCATCACCGTTACCCGTTCCGGTGATACCTCAGGCACGGCCACGGTTGCCTACGCGACCTCCAACCCGGCGGGTTATACACCCTGTAACGCTATCAGCGGCCTCGCTTCTCAGAATTGTGACTACATCACCGCGCTGGGCACGCTCACGTTCGCGCCGGGCGAGAACAGCAAGACGTTTCAGGTATTAATCAATGAAGACTCGTATGTCGAGGGTAGCGAGATCGTTAACTTGACCCTGAGTGATCCGTCCGGAGCCTCGTTGGGCGGTCAGAGCACGGCCGTGCTGACAATTAACGATGACGCAGTTGAGGCAGTTGCTAATCCCAACGACGATGCCCAGAACTTTGTCTACCAGCACTATCACGATTTTCTTAATCGCGAGCCGGACCAGGGAGGATTAGCTTACTGGACGTCGCAGATCACGCAGTGTGGCAGCGATGCTGACTGTCTCAATGGTCGCCGGCGAGACGTTTCAGCTGCCTACTATGTTGAGCAGGAGTTTCAGGTGACAGGCAGTTTCGTCTATCGACTCTATAAGGCAAGTTATGGATCTTTGCCTGCTTACGCTCAATTTGTCGCCGACCGCAGCCGGGTCTCGAGTGGTGCTGACCTGGAACAGAGCAAGCAGGCGTTTGCGGACGGATGGGTTACGCGACCGGCCTTCCTCCAACTGTATCCCCAGGGGATGACTGCGGATCAGTTTGTCAACAAGCTTTTCGACACTGCGCAACTGGTTCCTTATTCCAGCGAGCGTCAGCAGGCCGTGCAAGCGTTAACGAACAACAGCAAGACTCGCGCTCGGGTTTTGCGTGATGTAATCGATTTCTCGGAGTTCAAACAGCGCGAGTACAACTCGGCCTTTGTGCTGATGCAGTACTTCGGTTACTTGCGGCGCGATCCTGACGCGGGTGGGTATAACTTCTGGCTCGACATTCTCAACAACGTCCTGCCGAACGATCCGGGCGGCTATCGTTCGATGGTTTGTGCCTTTATAACATCGGACGAATATCAGAACCGCTTCAGCAGCACTCATACGCACTCCAATTCGGATTGCCACTGAGTGCGACGGACGAACTGGTAGGACAGAAGGGCGAGGCTGTGGGAGGCCTCGCCCTTTTCGCTTGCCGGGTGACCTTAGGCTTTACTCCAAAGGATGCACAACCGGTTCGCGCGACGCACTGGTGAACAATGGCCTAGCGATTATCGCTGGAATCGGCTTGTAACAGGCACAACCTTTGGGAGCAAGCATTCAAGCAGAAAGAATTTGCAGGTAAGGAATGGGGCAAGCGCAATCTCAACTATGGTGACACTCAACCCGCAGCGCGCGCCCCCGCTCAAGATCCACTACCACTCATGATGGAGTGACCCACTCTATGACTCACAACGCTTGGAGGCGAATTCCATCGACCTTGTCCAAAGAAAGTAACTGCGCTAGCGACGAGCGCGGGGAATCCAAGGCACAAGCCCGTAGCAACTCATCACGCCGGCTCGTAGCAGAGTAGGACGCTTCCGTTATCGAAGGTTCTCGTCTTTGTCTGCTTGAGGGACAACTTCACTTTAACGCCCTCGAACATAGTTCTGCCCTCGCCAAGAATGATTGGATTGACCACGAGTTGGTACTCATCAATCAAACGTTCCGGCGTCAATTGCGACACAATGGTGCCGCTTCCCATAATCACCATGTCTTCTCCGGGCTCTTCCTTCATCCTTCGGACTTCAGCACCGATGTTGCCGTTCACCACCTTCGTATTATTCCACGAGGCCTTATCCATCGTTCTCGAAAACACGACCTTCGGCAGGTTGTTCATGCGTTCGGCCACAACGGGCATCTGCTTCATTGCTTCAGGCGTGGGCCAGAAACTCGCCATCAGTTCGTAAGTAACCCTGCCGAACAACAGCCGGCCTCCGCCACTCGCATTATCGGTGACAAACGCGTTCCATTCCGGATCATTCTTGTGCGCCCAGCTAATGTCGCCTTTCCTGTCTGTAAAGTAACCATCCAACGTTATCGAATTGAAAACGATTAGTCTTGGCATGTTTCTTCTCCTTATTGATTACGGTAACTGGATTCCCGCGTTTTGTTAAATCGAACGCTTTTGACATGCGGAGAAATCGACACCCATACCGCAGATTAGTTTTGTTGTACGATGTCTGATCCTATACTAAGCGAAATTTCTTTAAATCTGCGCGTGCAGGATGTTTGTCATGGCGACCATAGATTTCGAACCCTGGACTCGGCATCACGACGATCCAGCCCATCCAATCGTACCTTTCCCTCTGCGCCACTATTATCCAAAGTCGAGGCAGGAAATCATCGAGATAATCACTGCCGCCGAAGCGATCTCGACTAAGCCAGAGGTTCGCGCCTCAGGAAGTCATTGGGCTCTATCTCAGGCAGCCCTTACTGATGAGTTCATCGTCGAAACGCAGGATCCGAAAGGTGATGATAATGATCTCGCGCTGCCGCGGTTGAACCGCACGCTCTATGAGGTTGTGCCCGAATGCCTGAATTCGCACGCGCTGGAGTTCTTTCGCGGTCAGGGAGTCACGACATTTGTCGACTCGGCGCCTGTAGATCACTCGAAGTTCTACCTCTATCACGTCGAGGCGGGCACCCGCATTTATGAGCTGTACCACCGGCTCGACGAAGGTGACGACAATGAACCGAGAAGTCTGGCCAATCTGCTGGCGCCATATAAAGGGCCATGGGCGATGCAGACCCTGGGCGGCGCGGGAGGCCAGACAATTGTCGGCGCGTTTTCAACCGGCACTCATGGCGGGGACGTGAAACTACCCGTCGTCGCCGACGCTGTACAAGCAATTCATCTCATTGGTCCGGAAGCCAGAGAGTACTGGCTCGAACGCGAGCTAAAACCGGGCCTTCCCATGGTAGATGATGCGAAACTAGAAGCACTCTACCCGCATATAACGATCAACCGCGACCCGGACGTTTTCAACTCGGTGCTTGTCAGTGTCGGCCGTATGGGCATCATCTATTCAGTGGTGTTACGTGTAGTGCGTCAGTATTCGCTTCATGAAGTGCGTGGTGATAAGACCACCTGGAGCGATGTGAAGAAGTGGGTTGGAAACCCATGGGACCCTATGTTCAATAACCGGTTCGTGCAGGTGGTCGTAAATCCCAACACTCAACGAGACAACAAAGAGAACAGTGCTTGGGTAACAGTCCGCAATCTGCTGCCATTATCAGCGGCTGGTTCTGATCCTCTCGGGCGCAAAGAACGCAGCCAAAATGGAAACGCTGGCCATTCTTTCCCGCTATCCGATCCATCCTCTGGTTTTCTTGATAAAACTGCCGGCGCCCTCTTCAACAAGATCTGCGCATCTGATACGCCCGTTCGTGATGGTGTGATACAGCTGATCGACGAGTACGAAACTGCTCGTGATGATGCGCTGAAGACCGCTGCGGGACTGACGTTGCTAATTCTCAATCCATTAACTCCACCGCCACTTACCATCGTGTACGAGAAACTAAGGGAAGCGGCTCTCTTAGCCGCCGCTGCAGCAGAGGCGATGGTACTTCTCCTCAATGAGTTGCTGGCGATCTTAGCGCCTGGCCCGCTTTTCAACACATTGGCTGTAATCGCCAACTGGGCCGCCACGAATGATCACATGGAAATCTTCCGGTTCTGTGCCGACATTGGCATGGGCTTCGATCAGGGCAAGCGGGATTGGAGCGCGATCAGCTATGCGATCATGGACATCCACAATTATCTCGACGTGAACTGCACTTCCTGGGGAGATTCGCTTGAGGTTTTCATTGATGTTTCGACCCCGACAGGCGGCAATAATTTGATCGATTACGTTGACGGAATCCTTCAGCACACAAGTGAGATGGCAAATGGCTGGCTTTCCGTCGACGATCCAGCTCTCGCAGGTAAGCGAATGGGCTTTCCCGGCTACATATCCTTGCGTTTTATGGGGCAGACACAGGCGTTGATTGGAATGCAGAAATGGAGTCGCGCTTGTTCTCTAGAAATTGCCGGCGTAGGTGAGGCACATGGCACTGGACCATATCTAGCTGCCGCCGAACGTGATTCCGTCGTGCGACATGGAACCGTCCATTGGGGCCAGCGCAACGATCTAAGAATGAAAGAGGTTGAGCGGATGTGGGACTGGATTGGTCCCGGCGGCCCATTGTATCGGTGGCGCAAGACACTCTCTAAATTCACCCATAACGGTCGTCTCACTACTTTCAGTACGCCATTCACTCGACAGCGAGGTCTTGAGGTGGTCGAACCTGAAATTCAAAGCTTTCGAGTAATTCCAACCGAAGGCTGCGCCGGAGAAGAGGTAACCGTTGAATGGAACGCTTTCGATAATCCTCCCGGCACGGTAATGGCCGTGCGTGTTGTTCCACCAGACTCTTCCACACCGATTAACGTGATACCGTTATCTGATTTGGTCGGCTCGGTGCAAGTGCCGCTGCCGGACCGTCGCGCCGATTTCCAACTTGCGGCAACGTATACTTTGAATTATCGACCCTTGACTACCACACGGAGCATTGGTGTGCACGGATTCAAGGACCACGAACTCTGGCCGTTCATTCTTGTAGCAGAATGCATGACGATTAATGGCGCCGCGAGATGGGCTGCGCGGATGTCGTTCGCGAACATGGTTTCACAGCATCTCGCAGTCGAAGCAATTATTTCCTGGTTTGCACCTTCGGTTCCCGCCTGGAGAGTCCAGCATGCAGGAATTCCGGATGTGAGCTTCAGTCCTGCCGGGCTTGAACAACTGATCGCATCACAACCGAAACTCCGAGGCGATTGGATCTTCTTTAGCGAGATCGCAGGATGCGGCGGTGCTGCGCCAGAACTTCATGTCCAGTTGCGATTGGTTTGCGGGCAATGAGGATCGTTGCCGAATATTGAAAGTGAGGAGATGTGGATACAAATCAACTTCAGAAAGATTTTGCCATGCGGGCTGGTGACGAGGTACTCGACTTTTTCCGAACTGAAAGTTTCGCACCTCTCTTGGTTTCGGAAAATGGTGTTACGCTCACGGTTGATTCACGATTTCGCATTTCTGCTGTTCAAATCGAACTTGAAATTGCGAAAGCAGAACGTGAGTCTCTCGAGCAAGCGATCAAGCTCGCCATTAATTCTGCTTTTCAGGAAGTTGCCAGACGAAATGCGGAGCTAATGCGGAACATGATGTCAGGGACACGGCAAAGACCAACAACGACTTAATGCTGTGCCTTCGTCGAGCGGCAGGAATAACGCGCACAGATTATCCGCAACAGCTTATTCCCCCTGCGAGCGAAGCGAATCTGGCATATCGTGAGTTAATTAGGGCTTTGGGGGAAACTCTTTTGGACTGGACCAAAAGAGGGGTGTGAGGCAAAGCATGACCCGAAACGTCAGAAAGAATCGTGTTGCTGAAGGTGGGCAGACCGAAGGTGTGCGATGAAGGCCTCGACGTCCACCTCGTCGCCATAAAGTCGCTCGCATAAACGGCCCTTGATTTCTATTTCCGAAAGCCCGCTCGGGAACGAGGCCAGCACCAAAGCGCGTGCGGCATCAAACATGCGGCTCCCCATCAGCACTCGCTCGGCCCCGGATCGAGCCAACAACCGGGCGCGCACGATCTCTGCTATCGCTCTTGGGGTGTCATTCATCGCCAGCGAGCACCTCTTTCAGCAACTCGTGCACTTCCAATACCCCCGCGCGATCTTGCAAGTAGACCATATCACACGAAAGTCAGAGATTCTCTTCGGTTCTTAAGGATAGCTCGACCATGCGTTCCAGGAGTTGATCTGGTGGCAACCCAATGAAATTCCGAAGGACAAGCTCCTTGGAATAGAGCCGGACCAGGTAACGAAGCTTGAGAGACTTGTTGCGCGCGGCGTACACGAAATCGCGATGACCGTTGTTTACGACAATAATGTTTCGCGTCGAATCGAATCTGGATCGCCACGAATCGCCCGGCGCGCTTTCGAAAGTGTAACCCGGCAAACCCGCGGCTTCGACGGTTGTCGTTCCCACCTGTGGCAGTAGTTCGTGCGTCACCGTTATGAGGGCCTCGCCTGAGCGCTCGATGTCACCCTGCCGTACCGTGACCCTCACGCGCGCCAGGCCGGGCTCGGCCGGAGCAAGGAAGCTCACTGCCTGGTTGTGACGATGATTCAGGGCGCCATTGCCTTCAACTACTTCCCACGTGAATGTCAGATTGGTTTCAACTCGGCGCCGGGATCTATCGTACGGTAGCGCGCGTAGTGACCGCTCGTCGCCCACCCGCACGACGCTCGAAGCCGGCGAGACTGCGACGCTGAAAAGCGGACCTGCAAACTCGAAAAACTGCCGCTGCTTTACATTGCCCGGCTCAGGTTCCGTAACGCCAGCCGTCAGTTCCTCTTCTGACCCGAACTCGCGACCGCTGCCTCCCGAAGCGCGTTGGGCACGAGAACGAATATCGAACCAATCGTACTCTTCGGCCGGCAGCGCCAGGAGTGCCTCGCGAAATGCTCGCTGGATTGTCTGCAGCAGTTCACGGCTGGCTTGCTCTTCCTCAGCTCGACGCTGCGCTTCGAACATCTCAATTAACTTCTCCTCCAACGGAACGAGCGCATCCAAAAGCGCGGCATATGCTTCATCGTGGATGATGCCGCTGCGTGTGCCAGGCGTTAGATTGATAAACGGCGCATCGATGTGGCCTTGAAGATAGCGGGTGGTCCATGGCGGCTTTGCCAGTTCGTCCGCCGCGGAGATGTCCTCGAACACCCGCGTGCCGTGACGAAACAGCGCGACTCGATTTGTTTCCGCCGGCTCGTTCATGTAAAGCTCAACATAAACATCCCCGAGCGTGGCGCGAATGGCCGGTAATTGATGCAGCAGACGCCCTTCGTACTGCCGGGGCTCGACTGCATACTGCTTGCGTGCGATCTTGTCGATCACCGTGATGTGCACGCCTGTGTGGCGGATACGGTCGCGCAACTCCGCCGCGAGGTACCACTGGATTTTCTCTCCCGAGAGCGATCGAATTCCCTCGAGCAACCGCGCTACTCGCAATTGCGTTCCCGGTTCAACAAATAGCGCGCGCTTGGCTTTGACCGCGTAGCTCGGGTCACCTTTTCGCATGACCATTTGCCAGGCGCGATCGTCTGCCCCGGTTGATGTAAGGATCAGTTCTTCACCGAGGGTCCAAAAGGAAAGCAGGCCGATGCCGAACTCACCCTGGAGACTGGCGGCGCCTTCGACTTTGAGCCGCCGCTTCACGGAGTCGCAAATATGCGTGGCAACGTAACGAAAGTCCGGCCGGCCATCCGCATTCCGGGGAATGCCGTTGCCGTTATCGCGCACCTCCAGGTAGTGGCGGCCTTCGCTGCGACCGCGAATAATGGTGACATTAGTTGCCTGGGCATCAATGGAATTCTCGACCAACTCGGCGATGGCCTTCAGCGGATTAGATTGCGATAGGGCAATGATCGTGATCGCATTCCAGTCATTGCCAATGCGCAGTTTACCCCGTTGGCTGGAGGAATCTCGGGACTCTAGTTTCTGAGACATAACATGATTGGTATGGTAAACCCAAGAGATGATCCACGAAATCACACGAATAAACAGACAAAGATTTCGTGTGATTTCGTGGATCGATTAGTTTACTCGAAAAAGGGCCTGCCCAAGAAAACAATAAATTGTCACTTTGTTAGTTAAGACCAAATTCGATCCACTCCCTCCCTCGCAAACCCCTTGGCTGCGCGAGATCCTTGCTTGCACAACAGGGCCAGCTCCATAGTTCGTCCCAAAGTCAACGCAAAGCGGCGCGCTCCCGCTTCCAACTCACCACTTTTCCTTGCGGCGATCAACCAGCTCTCCGCATGAGCTAACGCGTTTCGGACCACGCTCGCCAGCTCTCCGTCAACATTAGCAATCGAGCGACCTGCCTCGTCCTTTAAAACCTGCAACGCACGATCGTCCGGTCCTAACGCTCGTAACGCATCGAGTGCCAGCACGTTCGTCGTTCCTTCCCAGATCGGCAGCACCTGCGCATCGCGCAACAGCACCGGCAACCCCGTGTCCTCGATGTATCCAGCGCCACCAAACGCCTCAAGTGCTTCGCTGGTCACTGCTACTGCTTGTCTGGCTGTAGTCAGCTTCATCAAAGGCGTCAGCAAGCGCAACAACATGCTTTCGTCTTCACTGATTTCGTTGGTCTCGGCCCGGCCGGTGAGCTCTGCGACAAAGAACGCGAATTGGAACGCTGCTTCGCTTTCTGCCTGCATTCCCTCAAGCGTGTCCCTGTGCAGAGGTTTTTCCGCCAGCGGTGCGCCAAACGCCGTTCGCTTCCGCGCATAGTCAACCGCCAGCGCCACGCTGCGCCGCATTAACGCAGCGGCGCTGATCCCGTTCCACAGGCGCGTGATGTTCAGCAGTGGCGTGATGTTCTTCACTCCGTCAGTCGTCCCCAGAACGAGCTGAGCCGGCGCTCCATCCAGAGTCAGTTCCGCCGTGGGCACCTTGCGTGTGCCGAGTTTATCCTTTAGGCGCTCAATGCGAATGTTCCGCAGCTGCCCGTGCGCGTCACGCATCTCGAGATAGAAAAGCGCGAGCCCGCGGCCACCCGGTGGACTGCCTTCCGGACGCGCCAGAGTCAGAGCGATTTGCGATGTCGCCGCGGATGTAAACCACTTCCTGCCAAACAACAACCAGTTTCGAGTAACGTCTTCCGAAGCCCACGTCTCAGCCCTTGTCTGTCTATCGCTCTGCGTAATCTGTGCATCGTTCTCCGGACGTGCGATCGTCTCTGAGAGTCCGACATCCGAGCCGCCGGTCAGTTCAGTCATCCATTGGCCGCTGGTCCAGAACTGATTTGGATCGCGAGTCGTCAAGTGCGGCACCGCCCGCTCGATGAGCGACTGATTGCCGGAGCTGAGCAGCGTGCGCGCCGCGCCGTCGGTCATTGCGAGCGGACAACTATAAATATCCGTGGAAGGAGTGAAGAGATAAGCGAGTGCGCACTGGTGCACGCGTGAGAAGCGGCCGTGCTTCTGCTCATAAGCGGCGGCCACCAGACCATGCTCAGCAGCAATCTTCTCGGCTGTGCGCCACAAAGGCGTAACTTCAATGTGGTCGATTCGATTACCCCATGGGTCCCACTGCGTGAGCCTCGGCTCGTTAAGCCTGTCGGAGAGTTGCATCTGATACAGCTCACCGCCCGCCAGCCTTCCCATTTCAATCAGCTCCGGCTCAACCTCGCGCAACACATCC
>Ga0137403_10007035_pt1 | contig 12767 bp, 13 predicted proteins | sample CZOMad2_1_16fung_FD_122057 | JGI IMG/M metagenome (GOLD analysis project Ga0137403, IMG submission 122057) | Vadose zone soil fungal communities from Angelo Coast Range Reserve, California, USA - CZOMad2_1_16fungal (Hybrid Assembly) | ecosystem: Environmental > Terrestrial > Soil > Vadose zone... | reverse complement strand
CTACACCCGGGCCGGGATCGAGATCGGTGTCGCGTCGACGAAGGCGTTCACCGCTCAGCTGGCGGCGGTCACTATGCTCGCGCTCAAGCTCGGCCTCGCGCGCGGCATGGCCGATCCAGCCCTGGTGCGCCAGGTGCTCAAGGGCCTTTCGGAGCTGCCCGACCTCATGTCCCTCGTGCTCCAGCAGAGCGACTCGATCCGCCGGATCGCCGAGCGCTTCGTCGATCGTGACCACTTCCTCTACCTGGGTCGCGGGCTCCATTTACCCCTGGCCCTCGAAGGGGCTCTCAAGCTCAAGGAGATCTCGTACATCCACGCCGAGGGATATCCGGCGGGCGAGATGAAGCACGGGCGCATTGCCCTCATCGATTCTCACATGCCCGTGGTCACCATCGCCCCGAAGGGATCGACGTACGAAAAGATCACCAGTAACCTCGAGGAAATCAAGGCGCGAGATGGCGTCGTGATCGCAGTCGCCACGGAGGGAGACGACGCGATCGGGACGATCGCGGACTACGTGGTCACCGTGCCGCCGAGCCTCGATTGGCTCCAGCCGCTCCTGGTCGCGCTACCGCTCCAGCTTCTCGCGTACCACGTGGCGGTGCTGCGCGGCTGCGACGTTGACCAGCCTCGAAACCTCGCCAAGAGCGTGACGGTCGAGTGACGAGGAGGAAGCCCATTCATGTCTGACCACGCTGCCGCGCTCGCGAGCTGCGAGGCGACGCTGAGCCGTCGCATCGCGACGCACACCGCGCGGCTCACGATCATCGGTCAAGGGTACGTCGGCCTCCCACTGGCCGTCGAATTCGCCAAAGCGGGCTTCTCGGTCGCAGGATTGGACACCGATCCTGACCGCATCGCGGCCCTCGCCACCGGCCGCTCCCACGTGCCCGACGTTCGCAGCGAGGAGCTGCAGGCGCTCCTCCGGGCCGGACGTTACCAGGCGACCGCGGAGCCCGCCGTCCTGGCCGAGAGCGACGCGGTTATCATCTGCGTCCCCACGCCGCTGCGGAAATCGAAGGACCCGGACATCTCCTACGTGGTCGCCGCGTCTCGAGAAGTCGCCACGCGGTTCCGCCCGGGGCAGCTGATCATCCTGGAAAGCACGACCTACCCGGGAACCACGGAAGAGCTGCTCCTGCCCCTGTTCGAGGAGAACGGCGCCCGAATCGGCGAGGACCTCTTTCTGGCGTTCTCCCCGGAGCGCATCGATCCCGGCAACCCCACCTTCCGGGTCAAGGACATCCCGAAGGTCGTGGGCGGCCTCACCCCGGCCTGCACTCGCCTGGCGGCCGCGCTCTACGGGGAGATCGTGCCGCGCGTGCACGTGGTCTCGACGCCGAAGGTCGCCGAGCTCGCGAAGCTCTACGAGAATGTCTTCAGGAACGTGAACATCGCGCTGGCCAACGAGTTCTCGCTGATGTGCCGGTACCTCGGTGTCAGCACCCGGGAAGTCATCGATGCGGCGGCGACGAAGCCCTTCGGCTTCATGCCGTTCTACCCTGGCCCGGGGATCGGCGGGCATTGCATCCCGGTGGACCCGCTCTACCTGTCCTGGAAGATGCGGCTCTCGGGCTACGAGGCGCGGTTCATCTCGCTGGCCGACGACATCAATCGAGCGATGCCCGCCCATGTGCTGACCCTCGTCAGCGAAGCCCTCAACGAGGCCGGCCGCGCCCTCAAGGGCACCCGGGTCCTCGTGCTGGGCGTCGCGTACAAGCGGGGCATCGGCGACACCCGGGAGTCGCCGGCCTATGAAATCATCGCCACCCTTCGGCGGAAGGGCGCGCAAGTCTTCTACGCCGACCCCTACGTGCCGACGTTGCACGTCGACGGCACGGAGCTGAAGGCCGTGGAGCCGACCCACGAGGAGCTGCGCGGCGCCGATTGCGTGCTGATCCTCGCCGACCACCCGGAGTTCGACTACCCGGCAATCGCCCGCGAGGGGCGGCTGATCGTGGATACGCGGAACAGCGTTCCGGATATCCCGGAGCCGCATGGACGCGTGGTCAGGCTCTGATTCCGCCGGGTGCCCCGGAACTATGAAAAATGCTGCGGTACGTAGGTAGGGAGCTTCATCATTTGGGTCGCCATCTACCTGGGCCGAGCGATCGCGCGAACGTCTCCTGGCGCCAATCCCCCGACGCTCAAAGCGTTCCAATGACTCTGGGTAGATCCACGACATGGCATCCGTCTTGCCTTATCCAATACACACTATGGGTCCTTCCGAGGTAAACGCCTTGTCCTCAAATTCCTCCCACAACGGGTTCCCCACCGAGACGCACGGATTTCTGCCTGAGCCCATGTTCCTTCGTGCGCTCCGCGTGGAGCGCAAGCGGGCCGAACGGTCGCGCAAGCTCTTCGTGCTGATGGTCCTCGATGTTTCGACGGCCTCCCGGAATGGCGACACCAAGAATCTCCTGAACCGCGCGGTGCCCGCCATCCTGTCGTCAATCCGAGAGACGGACATCGCCGGTTGGCACCGAGACCAGGCGGCACTGGGGGTCATCTTCGCGGAGCTCGGTCCGGGCGACACGAAGACCATTCTCGAGGTCCTGCGAGCAAAGGTGACCACGGTGTTGCAGTCCAGTCTGAGGGCCGACGAGCTGGCGGGTCTCCGCCTCACGTTCCACAGCTTTCCCGAAGACTGGGGCAATGAAGAGACCGGGCTGCCGATCGAGAAGCTCTACCCGGATCTGGTGCGCCGCGACGAGTCGCGAAAGGTTCCCCAGGCGATCAAGCGCGCCATCGACCTCCTGGGCGGCGCGATGGCGCTGCTTCTCCTTTCGCCGATTCTGCTGGTCATCGCCCTCGCGATCAGAGTGACCTCGCCCGGGCCGATCCTGTTTCGCCAGAAGAGGATCGGCCAGCGGGGCGTGCCCTTCACGTGCCTCAAGTTCCGCTCGATGTACACCGGCAACGATCCGCGGATCCACATGGACTACGTCAAGCAGTTCATCGCCGGGAACAACGGTCACGGCGTCGTCACCACCAATGGCACGGCCACGAACGGCACGGTCTACAAGATCACCAAGGATCCCCGGCTGACGAGTATCGGGCGATTCCTGCGCAAGACCAGCCTGGACGAGCTTCCGCAATTTCTCAATGTCTTGCGGGGCGATATGTCGATGGTCGGGCCCCGCCCACCGATCCCCTACGAGCTCGGGGCCTACGACATCTGGCATCGGCGGCGGCTGCTCGAAGTGAAGCCCGGGATCACCGGCCTCTGGCAGGTGAACGGGCGGAGCCGGCTCCCCTTCGACGATATGGTGCGCCTCGATCTCCGATATGCGACGACGTGGTCGCTCTGGCTCGATCTCAAGATCCTCCTGCGGACGCCGCAGGCCGTGTTCTCTGGTGAGGGCGCGTACTAGCCTCGTCCCGTTCGGTTTCCAGGGCGGCACATACCTCGACCTGCGGGTGGACACACCATGATTCGAATCGGCGTCATTGGCGACGGCTATTGGGGACCGAACATCGTCCGCCCGTTCGGTTTCCAGGGCGGCACATACCTCGACCTGCGGGTGGAGACACCATGATTCGAATCGGCGTCATTGGCTACGGCTATTGGGGACCGAACATCGTCCGCAACCTTCGCGGTCTCGAAGGCTGCCAGGTGTCGGGGGTCTGTGACCAGAGCCCCGCGGCGCTCAAGCGCGTCAAGCAGGCGCATCCTGACTTGGCCGTCACCTCGCAATCCTCCGACCTGCTCACCTCGCCGGACATCGACGCCATCGCGGTGGTGACGCCCGTCTGCGCGCACTTCGACCTGGCGAAGGCCGCCCTGGAGAATGGCAAGCACGTGTTCATGGAGAAGCCGTTCACCGCCACCACGCGACAGGCCGAGGAGCTGATCGAGCTGGCCGAGCGGAAGAATCTCCGGGTCATGGTGGACCACACCTTCCTGTTCACGGGCGCGGTGCGGAAGATCCGCGAGCTCATCGACGAGGGCGTGCTGGGCGACCTCTACTACTACGACTCGACACGGGTCAACCTGGGGCTCTTTCAGCACGACGTGAGCGTCGTGTGGGATCTGGCCCCCCACGATCTCTCGATCATGAGCTATCTCATCCCGCAAGCGCCGGACGCGGTCGTCGCGACCGGCCAGTCGCACCTCAACGGGCTCGTGGACGTGGCGTTCCTCACCGTCTACTTCCCGGGCAACACCATCGCGCACATCAACGTCAACTGGCTGTCGCCGGTGAAGGTGCGGACGACGTTGCTCGGCGGCGAGAAGAAGATGCTGGTCTGGAACGACCTGGAGGCCGACGAGAAGATCAAGATCTACGACAAGGGCGTCCAGATGGCCAGCGGCCAGGGGCTGTACGAGCTGATGGTGAGCTATCGCTCCGGCGACATGTATGCGCCGCGCGTCGAGCAGGCCGAGGCCCTGAAGGTCGAGCTCGGCTACTTCGTCGACTGCGTCACGAAAGGCCAGACGCCCATCAACGACGGCGTCGCCGGCCTGCGCGTGGTCAAGCTGCTCGAGGCGGCGGACCGCTCGCTGGCCGAGCGCGGCCGGGCGGTCCAGCTATGAGCGAATTCCTGAGCATCGCGCCCGACGTGAAGCTGGGCGAGGGTGTGAAGCTGTCGCGATTCATCAATCTGTACGGATGTGAAGTCGGCGACAACACCAAGATCGGCTCCTTCGTCGAGGTGCAGAAGAACGCCCGGATCGGCAAGAACTGCAAGATCTCCAGCCACACGTTCGTGTGCGAAGGGGTGACGATCGAGGACAACGTCTTCGTCGGCCACGGCGTGATGTTCATCAACGACTCCTACCCGCGCGCCACCACCGGGAACGGGGCCTTGCAGACGGAAAAGGACTGGAGGGTCGAGCCGACGTTGGTACGGCAAGGCGCGTCGATCGGCTCCGGGGCGACCATCCTGGCCAACGTCACCATCGGCGAGCACGCCCTCATCGGCGCCGGCAGCGTGGTGACGCGCGACGTGCCGGCCCATGCGATCGTGGCCGGCTGTCCCGCGCGCCTGTTGCGGTTCGCCGAGAACGGCGCGAGCGCCGCCCCCTGACGGCCGCCGGGGTGCCCGGTGGCCCCGTGCCCGAGCTCGGAGAACAGTCAACCGTGCTGACACTCGAATTCGACAAGCCACGCGACCGGGGACTCCGCGTCCTCTGCGTGGGTGCCCACAGCGATGACATCGAGATCGGCTGCGGCGGCAGCATGCTCCGGCTCGTGGCGCAGCACGGCGACGCCGAGGTTCACTGGGTCGTGCTCGGATCGAGCGGTGGCCGCGACGAGGAAGCGGCCGCGAGCGCGGAGCGATTCCTGGCAGGCGCCGGCCGGAAGGACATCGTCGTCGAGCACTTCAAGAACGGCTTCTTCCCGTACGTCGGCGAGGAGATCAAGACATTCTTCGAGAAGCTCAAGGTGCGGATCGCCCCGGACATCGTCTTCACGCACTACCGGAACGATCTGCACCAGGATCATCGCCTCGTGTCGGAGCTGACGTGGAACACGTTTCGGAGCCAGCTGATCCTCGAGTACGAGATTCTGAAGTACGACGGGGATCTGGGATCGCCGAACGCGTTCGTGCATCTCGACGAGGCGACCTGCCGGAAGAAGGTCGACGTGCTCATGGAGTGCTTCAAGAGCCAGCGGGACAAGGACTGGTTCACCCCCGACGCGTTTTTGTCGCTGATGCGGATTCGCGGCGTCGAGTCCAGGGCACCTGGAAGGTACGCGGAAGCTTTCTATTGCCGAAAAGTGGTTCTGTCGCTGGCGTAGCGTCGGGCGCCGTCCCGGCCCGCCACGGAGGACACCGAACACCATGCGCATCCTGGTCACCGGCCACAAGGGTTACATCGGCACCGTGATGGTGCCGATGCTGCTCGGCGCCGGCCACGACGTGGTCGGGCTCGACAGCGACCTGTTCCGTCAGTGCACGTTCGGTCCGGGCATGCACGACGTTCCGGAGCTGCGGCTCGACCTTCGGGACGCTCAGGCCAGACAGCTGGAGGGGTTCGACGCCATCGTCCACCTTGGCGCCCTCTCCAACGATCCGCTGAGCGATCTCAACCCGGACATCACGTACGACATCAATCACGTCGCGTCGGTGCGGCTCGCCCGGCTCGCCAAGGAGGCGGGGGTTGCCCGCTTTCTCTACTCGTCGTCCTGCAGCAGCTACGGCACGGCGGGTGACGCCCTCGTCGACGAGACGGCGGAGCTGCACCCGATCACGGCTTACGCCATCTCCAAGGTCCGGGTCGAGCAGGACGTGGCGACACTGGCCGACGACCGATTCAGCCCCACGTTCCTCAGGAACGCAACGGCCTACGGCGTCTCGCCGCGCCTGCGGTTCGATCTGGTGCTGAACAACCTCGTGGCCTGGGCCTACGCCCAGGGCCGGGTCCACATCAAGAGTGACGGCACCCCCTGGCGCCCCATCGTCCACATCGAGGACATCTCGCGCGCGTTCCTGGCCGTGCTGGCGGCGCCGCGGGAGGTGGTCCACAACCAGGCGCTCAACGTGGGCCAGACCGAGGAGAACTACCGGATCCGCGAGCTCGCCGACATCGTCCAGGAGGTCGTCCCCGGCTCCCGCATCGAGTACGCCAAGGACGGGGGACCGGACCCGCGCTGCTACCGGGTCGACTTCGGCAAGATTCACCGCCTGCTGCCCGAGTTCAAGCCGCAGTGGAACGCCCGCCGCGGCGCCGAGGAGCTCTACACCGCGTACCGGGTGGTCGGCCTCGTCATCGACGACTGCGAAGGCCCACGCTTCAAGCGCATCGACCATCTCAAGCAGCTGCTGGCGGCGGGCCGGTTGGACGCCACGCTGCGTTGGAGGATCCCGGAGTCATGATCTTCACCGAGACGAAGCTCAAAGGCGCTTTCCTCCTCGAGGTGGACCGCCGCGAGGACAACCGGGGCTTCTTCGCCCGCGTCTTCTGCCAGCACGAGTTCGCGGCCCAGGGGCTCAAGCCGCTCATCGCCCAGGCCAATATCGCCTTCAACAAGAAGAAGGGCACGATGCGCGGGATGCACTTTCAGTTCCCGCCGGCCGCCGAGACCAAGCTGGTGCGGTGCACCCGGGGCGCGATTCTCGATATCATCGTCGACCTCCGCCCCGAGAGCTCCACCTATCTCGACCACGTCGCCGTCGAGCTCAGCGCCGACAACTACCGCGCACTCTACGTCCCCGAGCGGTTCGCGCACGGCTACCAGGTGCTCGAGGACGGGACGGAGACGAGCTATCAGGTCGGCGAGTTCTATACACCGGGCGCGGAGGGCGGGCTCCTGTGCAACGATCCCCGGCTCGGCCTGACCTGGCCCCTCCCCGTCACCGAGATCTCGCTGAAGGACGACAGCTGGAAGCGCCTCGACGAGGTCGAGGCCGAGCTCGAGCGACGGATGACGCTCACGCCCGGAGGGAGGACGGCATGATCATCGTGGACACTGCGCTCCGGGCCCGCGAGGAGCAGGGCCGACCCATTCGCGTCGGCATGATCGGCGCGGGTTTCATGGGACAGGGCCTCACCAATCAGATCGTGAACAGCGTGCCCGGCATGCGCATGGCCGCGATCTACAACCGGCGTCCCGAGCGGGCGTTCCACGTCTACCGGTACGCGGGCCGCGACGACGTCACGGCCGCCGGCACCCAGGGCGCGCTCGACGACGCCATTCGCCGGGGTGTGGCGACCGTCGCCGAGGACCCCTTCACGATCTGCCGCTCGAGCGAGATCGATGTCGTGGTGGACGTGACAGGGTCCGTCGAGTTCGGTGCCCACGTCATCCTCGAGGCCTTCCGGTTCGGCAAGCCGGTCGTGCTGATGAACGCCGAGGTGGACTCCACGATCGGCCCCATCCTCCGCGTGTACGCGAAAAAGCACGGGGCCATCCTGTCGGCCTGCGATGGCGACGAGCCCGGCGTGCAGATGAATCTCTACCGCTGGGTCAAGGGGCTCGGTCTCATCCCGCGCGTGATCGGCAACGTGAAGGGCCTGCAGGACCCCTACCGGAACCCGACGACGCAACAGGGCTGGGCCGAGCGGTGGGGCCAGAACGCGGCGATGGTCACCTCGTTCGCCGATGGCTCCAAGATCAGCTTCGAGCAGTCCATCGTGGCGAACGCGACCGGCTTCCGGGTGAAGTCGCGCGGCATGTCCCGGGGCCTCAAGTACGACGGCTCGATCCTCGAGATCCAGAAGCTCTACGACATCGACGAGCTCCGCGCGCTCGGCGGGATCGTCGACTACACGGTCGGCCCGCCGCTCATCAAGGTCTTCGTTCTGGCCGAGCACGCCGACCCCAAGCAGCGCCACTACCTGAACCTGTACAAGATGGGCGAGGGGCCGCTCTACCCGTTCTGGATCCCCTATCACCTCGTGCACTTCGAGGCACCGAACGCCATTGCCCGCGTGGTGCTGTTCGGGGACAACGTCGCCCCGCCGCTGGAAGGACCGATAGTGGAAGTATGCGCTGTTGCAAAGCGCGACCTCGCCGCCGGCGAGGTGCTGGACGAGTACGGCATGTACACGACATACGGCGAAGCGGTGAATGTGGACGAGATGAGCGCGATGCGCTACTTGCCCGAGGGGCTGGTCGAGGGGTGCAAGCTGAAGCGCGCCGTCCCGAAAGATCAGGTGCTGACATACAACGACGTGAAGCTGCCGGAGGGACGGATCGCGGACAAGCTCCGGGCCGAGCAGTACCGACACTTCCGCGCCGAGACGTGGCTCGAGGAGCATCTGCAGGGTTCGGAACGCGGCGTTACGGCAGTGGCGGCGGCGTAGCAAGTCCATGGTGCCCGTCGGGTGCCCGGCCTATCCAGATATCCGGCATTCGGGAAGGGCGGCAAGTTTGTCGTGCCTATTCCCGAAATAAAAAACAGTCTATCCCAGGCCCGCCCAAGTCTCGAGTTGGGCAGCGGCGTGCTTGCGTCCGGGGCGAAAACGCGATGATCAGAATAACCACGATGGCGCATTGCTAATATGAAGATATTGATTACCGGCAACACGGGGTATGTCGGCCCTTCCGTCCTTCAGCGGCTTCGGCAGTCCTATCCGCGGGCAACGTTGATTGGATTGGACAAGGGATATTTCGCGCACTGCTTGACGAACGCAGAGATTCTTCCGGAGTGCAGGGCTGACATTCAGTATTTTGCGGACGTGCGGCGCCTTCGGCCGGAGACATTGCATGGAGTGGACGCCGTCGTGCACCTGGCAGCAATCTCGAATGACCCCATGGGCAAGACTTACGAAGAAATTACGTTCGATATCAATTTCCGGGCCAGTGTCGAGCTGGCCAAGCAAGCCAAGTCTGCAGGCGTAAAAACCTTCATCTTTGCGTCCAGTTGCAGCATGTACGGGCTGGCCGACGATACTCCGAGAAAGGAGACCTCGCCCCTCAACCCACTGACGGCCTATGCGAAGTCAAAAGTTCATACCGAGGTCGGACTTCAAAAACTTGCGGACAAGAACTTTACGGTCACTTGCCTCAGATTCGCGACCGCGTGCGGGATGAGCGACAGGCTGCGGCTCGATCTCGTGCTCAACGATTTCGTAGCCTGTGCAGTGACCTCCAAGAACATAACAATCCTGAGTGACGGAACCCCCTGGAGACCTCTCATACACGTCAAAGACATGGCGCGGGCGTTCGATTGGGCCACCCGCAGGGGCGCGGCCCATGGTGACTTTCTCGCGGTTAATGTTGGGAGCAACATCTGGAACTACCAGGTCAAGGAATTGGCAGAGGCGGTCGCAAAGGTCGTTCCGGGTGTAAGCATATCGATAAACAAGAATGCACCGCCGGACAGTCGCTCCTATCGGGTCGATTTTGCGCTATATGAAAGCCTGGCGCCCGAGCATCAGCCCCAGGTCGACCTGCTTAGCGCCATCCGTGAACTCAAGGCGGGACTCGAAGCGATGGAGTTCAATGACCCGAATTTCAGAGGCTCCAAGTACATGCGGCTCGAGGTGCTCAAGGGACTGCGGGAAAAAGGGGTGCTGGACAGCAATCTTGAATGGGCCGGAGCGTAGGTCCACGCCAACATCCCAGGGTTCACGATAGTTGGGTTAAAAACGTTGGTTTGGCCAGAGTAGACCTATATGAAAGTTGTGTTGTTCTGTGGTGGCCTGGGTACGAGACTGGGAGAACTTACTGAGAACGTTCCCAAGCCACTGGTAAAGATCGGATACAGGCCCATCTTGTGGCACGTAATGAAGTATTACGCCCATTTCGGCCATAAGGATTTCATCCTATGTCTCGGATACAAGGCCGACGCGATCAAGGACTACTTTTTAAACTACAAGGAATATCTTTCCAACGACTTTACGATGACTCACGGCGGAAAGGAAATACAACTTCGGCAAAGCGACATCACCGACTGGAAAATAACCTTCGTCGATACCGGACTCAGAGCGAATATCGGCCAACGCCTTAAGGCAGTTGAAAAATATCTTGAAGAAGAAAAGATGTTTCTAGCCAACTACTCAGACGGGCTGAGCGGGTTTCCGCTCCCCGATTTGATTGACCGCTTCGTCAAGAGCGGGAAGGTCGCCTCTTTCTTATGCGCGAAGCCCTCTCAGAGCTTCCACGTCGTCAAACTTGAGCGGGACAATATGGTCAACGACATCCAGAGCGTGCGGAAATCTGACATTCTGATCAATGCCGGATTTTTTGTGTTCAAGAAGGAGATATTCGACTACATGAAGCCCGGCGAGGAACTGGTCGTGGAGCCCTTTCAGAGACTGATCGAAGCGAAGCAAATCATCGGCTACCGGTCAGACCAATTCTGGTGCATGGATACCTTCAAGGAGCATCAGGAATTGACCGATATGTACAATCTGGGCAATGCTCCTTGGGAGGTGTGGAAAACACCAGCGGGCGACGCTCATCGTGAGTGAAAGGTGCAATGGATGTTGAACTTAACCCTTGCCGGGCCAGTTACCAAGATCTTGTGTCTGGGGGCGCACAGCGACGACATCGAAATCGGTTGTGGCGGCACGATCCTGAGGTGGCTGGCCGAATACCCATCTGCGGAGATTTACTGGATCGTGATGGCGGCATCCGGTGAAAGGAGAGCCGAGGCTGTTCAGAGTGCCAATCTGTTTCTGGCGGACGCGCGACGAAAGGAGATCGTCGTCAAGGAATTTAGAGACGGCTATTTTCCTTATAGCGGGGCCGAAATAAAGGATTTCTTCGAGGACCTCAAACGAAAATACCTTCCGGACGTCATCCTGACTCACTACCGCGAGGACCTGCATCAGGACCATCGGTTGGTATCGGAGTTGACCTGGAACACGTTCCGAAACCACCTGATACTGGAATATGAAATCGTCAAGTACGATGGAGACCTTGGGGCACCCAATTTATTTGTTCACTTGAACGAGTCTATCGCTCACAAGAAAATTCAAACTATCTTAGAGTGCTTCAAGAGCCAAAAAGACAAGAGCTGGTTCACCGAAGAGGTTTTTTCGTCGGTTCTGAGGCTGCGTGGCGTCGAGTCCAACGCTCCCGATAAATACGCTGAAGCTTACTACTGTCGGAAGATTGCCTGCTGAGCTGACAGGGTGGGCTTGATCGATGAATATCGAAGCGGTGGCGTTGGGCACACGCGTCTGCATTGAGTTTTCCAAGTTCAACATGACTGTCTGAGAGCAGCGGGACGAAGGGACCCTGTGGAACGCGGAATGATTCGGGAGCTTTGGGCTTACCGGGAGCTTGTCTACTTCCTGGCATGGCGCGACATAAAGGTGCGCTATAAGCAGACCGTTTTGGGCGTGCTCTGGGCCGTCATTCAGCCGTTTTTCACCATGGTAATATTTACGCTATTGTTCGGTCAATTGGCGAAAATCCCCACTGACGGGATCCCCGGGCCGATTTTTTACTTCAGCGCGCTGGTGCCCTGGATATATTTCTCCTCAACCGTGACCAATGCGGGGATGAGCCTCGTAGCCAACAGCGGCCTTTTGACCAAGATCTACTTCCCCCGCATCATCCTTCCGGCTGCCGCAGCACTCAGCGGCCTGGTCGACTTCCTGATCAGCTCAGTTTTGCTAGTAGGATTTATTTTCTACTACAAAACCCCGCTGGGGTGGAATCTCCTTCTCTGGCCGGTCCTTGTGGCACAGCTGATGCTACTAGCGCTCAGTCTGGGCGCGTTCTTCGCGGCACTCAACGTCAAGTATCGTGACATTAAGTATGCGTTGCCCTTTTTCATTCAGCTGTTGCTATTCGCTACGCCGATTATCTATCCTGCAAGCTTGGTTCCTGAGCGATTCCAATGGCTGCTAGCCCTCAATCCGTTGAGCGCGCTGATCGAGGTCTTCCGCTATGTGGTTGTCCCAAACCGGGCTGTTGATTGGAAAGTTCTGGGGATATCCGCGGCCATCACCGTTGTGCTTTTCATCGCGAGCGTGGCTTACTTCAAGAGCACCGAGAAGGCCATGGCGGACCTCGTGTGAGACAGTATAACCACCATGACCCGCAGCCTCGAGATTCAAGAGCTTTCCAAGCGACATCGGCTTGGACGGGCCCAACACGTTGGGTGGAGTGCGGAGCGCGGCTAAGGTCCTTGCCACCCTTGACGAGCGCGGTTGTTTGGACGCTCTTCCATACCGGAGATGCTTCCGTTTTGAGGCGGGCGATTCCGGATCTCAGGAGTAGCTCGCGCCACAGGACGCCGGATTTACTCCCGCCACCGAAGTGCTCCGTTTAGTTGGCCTCCAGCACGAGCACCCAGTCATTTTGCCCCGTACCGTTGGTCCCGGTTGGTGGAAACTCGCGCAAGCCGGTATTGGCCAA
>Ga0137403_10007034_pt1 | contig 12768 bp, 8 predicted proteins | sample CZOMad2_1_16fung_FD_122057 | JGI IMG/M metagenome (GOLD analysis project Ga0137403, IMG submission 122057) | Vadose zone soil fungal communities from Angelo Coast Range Reserve, California, USA - CZOMad2_1_16fungal (Hybrid Assembly) | ecosystem: Environmental > Terrestrial > Soil > Vadose zone... | reverse complement strand
CACCTGCCCGAGCGCGTTCCCTGAAAGCGCGCGCAGGATCAGGCGCTCGACCAGCCCGCCGAACACCGCGATCGCGAGGCCGCCGATCAATGCGGCAAGCCACAGATTGGGCACGACCTTGAGCACGGACACGCCCACATACGCGCCCAGCATGTACATCGAGCCGTGGGTGAGGTTCGCGATGCGCATCAGACCGAAGATCAGCGAAAAACCCGCGGCGAGCAGGAACAGCAGGCCGCCGAGGGCGAGGCTGTTCAGGGTCTGGATGATCCAATACTGCATAAACGAGCGGGGCCGGAAAATCCGGCCCCGCTTTTTGCTCTCAGAGCTTCACGACTCCAGGTTCTTGGCGGGCGGCCAATCGCGCGAATACACCGGATTCTTCAGGAACTCCTCCGGCTTGTAGGTCCAGAACTGGCTCACGTTCGGGTAGGTATGGATGACGCGGTTCACGAGGCGCCCGTCCTTGCGTTCGACCTTGCGGATGTAAACGCTGCCGACCACGTTTCCGTATTTGTCGAATGCAACCGGCCCCCGGGCGGTCTCGACCTTGATGCCGCGCACCGCCTTCATGAAAGCCGGCTTGTCCTCGATGTTTCCCTTGATCGCGTTCAAGGTGCCTTCGAGCACTGCGGCTTCGACGTAGGTCGCTGCGGCGTAGAACCCCGGATCGTAACCCCAGTCGACGCGGAAGTTCGCGGCAAAACGCTTGTTGATCGCATTCTCGATCTCGGCGGAATACCAGCAGGAAGTGACGATGCCGAGGGCCTCGTCGCCCATGTTGCGCAGCACCGCCTCGTCGAACGCGGTCATGCCGCCGACGACCGCCACCTTCCCGCGCAGGCCGTACTCGTTGAACTGCCTGAAGAAGCGAAAGCCGTTCGAGCCGGCGAAGCCGAGAAAGATGCCGTCCACGTTGGTCTTGAGCTGCGCGATGTAGGTGCCGTAGTCAGGAACGGTGAGCGGCGAGAACAGCTTCTGCACGATCTTGCCGCCCGCATCCTCGAACACGCGCTGGAAGCCGGCGCACATCTCGTGCCCATAGGCGATGTCGTCGGCGATCGTCACCATGCGCTTGTACTTGAGCGTCTTGGCGCAGTAGTCGGCGAGCGGCTGGGCGCTCTGCGACGAGGTCGAGGTACCGCGCGTGAACCACGGATTGGGCTTCCTCTGTGTCATGTCCTCGGCCGCCGCAACCGACAACGTGAGCAGCTGCGCGCTGCGGATGTAGTCGTCCGAGGCGAGCGCCGAGGCGGTGTCGAGCGGCCCGATCATGATCTGGATCTTGTCGCGCTCGACCAGCTCCTGGAGCTTGGTGCGCGACTGTGCCGGAACGCCGCCCGAGTCGCCGACGAAGAGCTCCACCTTTCGCCCCGCCATCGTGTAATTGCGCTCTTTCAGATACTGGACGAGCGCCCGCTCCATGTCGATGCCGCCGGAGGCGAGCGGCCCGGTCTTCACCGTCATCAGGCCGACTCGGATCGGTCCGCTTTGCCCCCGGACGACGGCGGGGAAGCCCAGCGCGGAGGCGCCGAGCCCCGCGGCCTGTATGAAACGCCTGCGGGTGAATGCCATGGTATCCCTCCTTGGTCGCGATTCAGTGGGTCGGGTTCTTGGGTGCGTCGGGCTGCTTCGCCGGCTGAGAGCGGTCGAAGGCCTCGATTTTCATGCATTCGCCGAAAATGCGCATGACCGTGGGCACGCCCTGCGTGCCGGCATTGAAGAACTTCGCACCGAAAACCTGGGACGCCAGACAGACGTCGGCGAGAGTCGGCGAATCGCCGTGGCAGAAGCGGCCCGTTTCCTTTTCCCTGGCGAGATGCGCTTCCAGCGCCTCCAGGGCCTTCAACGTCCAGTGAGCGAGCCACTTGTTGCGCGCCGGCTCGTCCTGATGCATTTCGCGCTCGAGGTAGCCGCGGATGCGCGGAACGACCAGCGGATGCCCGTCGCTCACGACGATCTGCGCGAGGCCGCGAACGCGGGCCCTGCCGCGGGGATCTTTCGGCAGCAGCGCCGGCCTGGGATGGGTTTCCTCCAGGTATTCGAGGATCGCCATCGACTGGAACAGCGGCGGGCCGCCGTCGATGACGAGCGCGGGCACCACGCTCTGTGGGTTGATCGCCTTGTATTCCTCGGCGTGCTGCTTTCCCTGCAGCAGATCGATCGAGATCTGTTCGACCTCTATGCCTTTGAGCGCGAGGGCGGCGCGCACGCGGTAAGTGGCCAGGGACCGCCAGAATCCGTAGAGTTTCATGGTCATCGCCTTGCTTCCCCTCAAGGTTTTGGCGGAATCACAGGAACGAGGACATAGGATTCGAGTCCCGGCCCTGAATGGAGCGTCGTCCTGCCGCCGAAGACCGCCGCCGGACGGTCGCGCGGATCATCATGCAGGAACGGCCCGCAGCCGCGCAACTCGTTCTTGAAGTTCGACAGCCGCGCTCCGGTCGATTTCTGCCATTCATAGTCCCTTCCCCGCACGCTGAGCGCCAATCTGTGGCCCGCGGGAACGACGATGGAGGTCGGCCAGATCTCGATGTCGAGCTGCACCACCTCGCCGGCCTCGAGCGGCTGCGGCTCGTCGTGGGTGTGGTAAGGCCGATACTCGGTCGAGAGCCTGGAATCGAGCTTGCGGTGCGAGGCACGCAGCCACCCTTGCGCGACCGGGGTATGCGGATCGATCGCGCCCATAAACACCACCTCCCGCATGTCCGGAGAGAACACCCGGAAAACGAGGAAGAGATCGGCATCCGCGGTGGAGGAAGCCACGAACAGCCTCGCGGCAATGGGGCCGGTAATCTCGGTTTCATTCTGAAGGGGCGCTGAAATAAATGTCACGCCATCGCCGAGCGCATCGTAGGCGACGCTGGTCGCCGCTTTCGGCGCCTCGGGACCGAGCGAATGACGGGCCGGGTCGAGATGGAACTTCGTCCAGCGCGTGCGCGCGATCGGCCACTCGTTTTCGTGCCGCTCGACGAAACGGTCCACGTGGCGTACCTGCAATTGCACGCGCGGCTGCCGCTCCCAGCCGTTCCTCGTGTCCTTCAGGGTGTAATCGAAGAACCTCTTTTGCAGCGTGCGGCCGTAGTCGGTGTAGAAATGCGTCCAATGCTCGATACCGTGGGCTTCGAGCCATTTTTCCTTCGAAGCGGCGCGCACGAATCCCTCGAAGTTGCCGCGCGGATGAAGGCCCTGCCCGCCCCAGTTGGCGGCGGAGAGCAGGGGCACGGTGATTTTTTCCCAGACCGGCGAGCGGCCCTTGTGATAGCCGTCGTCGAGTGGATGCGCGAGGATGTCGCCGCCGAAGTCGCAGCGGTTGCGCTGCAGCTCCTTGTCGCTCAGCGTTTCGTCCCCGCATACCCGCGCGCCGGTGACGCGGCTGCGCGGACCGCGCTCGCCCAGGCCGTATTGCACCGTCTTCACCTGCATGTCGTACCAGTTTGCCCAGAAGGTGGAAAGAATCCCTCCGTGGTGCGTCATGTCGCGGTACCAGTCGGCGGCGCCTTCCCAGATGCACATCGCGGCCAGGTGCGGCGGTTGAAGCGAAGCGACGTGCCACTGGTTGATGCCGTAATAGGAAATTCCGTTCAGGCCGACCTTGCCGCCCGACCAGGGTTGAACGCCCGCCCATTCGATGCAGAGGTAGAAGTCCTGCGTTTCGCGCGGAGAGAAGTGATCGATGTAACCGGGCGAGCGGCCCGCTCCGCGCGAGTCCACCCGCACGCACGCATAACCGTCCGGAACCCATTTTTCCGGGTCGACCACTTCCCAGTTCTGGTATCGGTTGGTCGAACCGTATGCGACATCGGGGTGCTCGGAGACCATGCGCTCCCAGGCGCCCGGATAGCCCTCCTGGAACGCGAGTCCCTTGGCATACGGTCCGTAGCTGAGAATGACCGGGAACCGCCCTTCCCTCTCCGGACGGTACACGTCCGCCCGAAGCACGAGCCCGTCGTCCATCCTGATCGGGACGTCCCAGTCCACACGCATCCCGTCGCGGAGCTCGCTCTTGGGCGACTCCATTCTTTCTCCTTTGGAGCGACTGCGGCCTCGGTACAGCTGTTATATTTGTTGCCGCCAATTTGAACTCACACCGCGGCGCGTGTCAACCCGACGCGCAGGAGAAAGCCAAATGAAAATCGGAGTTGCGGGCACCGGCAGGATGGGCGCGGCAATCGCCCGGCGTCTCATGAACCTCGGCCACGAGCTCACGGTCTGGAACCGCACGGCCGAGAAGACCCAGCCGCTCGCCGCCGCCGGAGCAAGGGTCGCCGCATCGCCCGCGGCGGTCGCCGCCGCTTCCGAAACGGTAATCACAATCCTCACCGACGCGCAGGCGATCGACTCCGCCTATCACGGCGAGGACGGCCTCCTCTCGGCAACCGTAAGCGGCATTCTCTTCATCGAGATGAGCACCGTGAGACCCGAGACCGAGCGCGCGCTCGCGGGGAAGATCCGCACGAAAGGCGCGGCGATGATCGAATGCCCCGTGGGCGGGACGATAGGCCCGGCGAAGGACGGGAAGCTCTTCGGATTCGTCGGCGGCGAGAACGCCGACGTCGCGCGCGCGAGGCCCCTGCTCGAGCAGATGTGCCGGCGCATCGAGCACGTCGGCCCGGTCGGCTCGGGTGCGAGCATGAAGCTCGCCATCAACCTCCCCTTGCTCGTCTTCTGGCAAGCCTTCGGCGAGGCGCTCGCGCTGGTGCGTCCGCTCGGCCTCGACGCCGCCCGCCTCGTCGACATCTTCGGCGACACCTCCGGCGCCCCCACCGCGCTCAGGAACCGCGCTCCCGCGCTCGCCGCGGCAATCCAGGGAAAGGACACCGGCCCCATCACCGTGGACATCGACGCCATGCGCAAGGACTTGCGCACCATGGTCGAGGAAGCCCACGCGCTTGGAGCACAGCTGCCCGTCACGGCGAGCGCGCTTCAGTGTTACGACGAGGCTTCGCGCGCCGACCTCGGAAAAAGCGATATCACGGGTATACCGGTCCGGTGGATGAAGCTGGCGGAGGCATCCAGGACGAAGCGCTAGCCCTTGCCTAGGGTGTAATGCTGAGTGCGTCGTCGGCGGTCTGTAGCCCGTCGGCGCTGCTGGCCCTGGCAGAATGCGAAGAAGCGATGCCGGTGACCGTTCGCGAGACACTGACGCTGTCGCCGTTCAGCGTTTGATAGAAGGTGTCGCCATGGCGAAAGATCGTCCGATAGCCGACGAGCTCCCTCAGCCCGAATTGTGGAGTGTAAGAGAATTCATCATTGAACAAGGTGGCTGCAACAGAGATGTAGGCCTCCGCAATGAAGAACGGCCCTTCCTTCCTGAAATTGGAGACGAAATCGTCGTTCTGCGTGGCCACGAACGTGCCTTCTGACTCGCGGATACACCCGATGTTGACGGTCTGGGCGGAAAGATTGTCCACTAGCGAAGCGTTCACGGAAAAAGGATCGTCCGAAATCCGCTTGAACACCCAGGATTGCCTCCAGGCCATCGCCACGTCTCCGAAGGATCCCACGATGATGAAATCCTGGTTGACGAAGCTCAGCTGCATGGTCACCGCGTCGACAACGTTTACGTTATAAACGTTAAAGCTGCCTGTGTCGAAGTAGTAGAAAGGGATCGGAAAAGTCGAGGGCAGAAACGGAGACGGAGTATCCGAGAAATCCCGCCCGCCGCCCGGCCCACATGTAAAGATGAAGTAGCGGGCTGGATCGGCGGGGTCCCTTCGGATGCGGACAATCGTGCGAGACAAGAGCTGATACTGTTCCAGATAGTTGTTGCCGACGATCACCGGGCGCTGCGAAAGCGTGCCCTCGGCAAGCCACATCCACGTCCCTTCCAGGTTGTCGGTTCCATGCTGCGATGTGAAGGAGGAATAGGACTTTGGGTCGTAGCGCGAGGGTTTGTTGGTACACAGGACGCTGACGTCCGTAACATCGGCGGTGCCCACGGTGCCGCTTCCCGAGGATACGGTGCATTGCCCGTTCGGTTGGGGTTGGGGTTGAGCGACGACCTTCACCTCGTACGGCGTGCCGCTGGTCAGCCGACCAGGAAAGGCAAAGACGAAGAAGCCGTTGCCGCTCCCGCTCAGAGTGACAGTGTCCGTTCCGTCGCTTAGGACGACCGTGCCCACCAAGTCGAAAACCTTGCCGCCGACGCTGAAGGTGCCGGCGCAGGTGATCACAACATTGGCGACGTTGGCGGAGGCGACGGAGCCGCTGGCATTCGCGATGCTGCATTGCTGATTCTCGGGCTGCGCCAGCACCGCGACCTGATACGCGGCGCCGTCGGCCACGCGCGTCGTGAAGACAAAACTCGCGTTGGCAAAGAGTTTGAGATCATCGCCGCCGTTGTTGCGCAACACCACGGGCGAGCCGACCAGACCGGAAATCGTGCCACCGACGGTGAACGCCGTCGTAACACACGTGACGGCGATGTCCTTGATGTCGGCCGAACCTATCGTCCCGCTACCGGAGGACACGGTGCACCGCTGGTTCGGTGGCTGTGATCGAACACCGACCTGATACGAGTTCCCGGCAGGGACGAGCGTGGCGAAGCTGAAGGAGCCGTCGGCGATGGCGGTGAAGTCATCTCCGCCATTGTTCGTAAGCACGACGGAGCCGCTCAGGCCCGTTATAGTCCCGCCTACCGTGTGCGGGGCGGGGGGAGAAGGCAACGGCGGTGCTGGTGGCGCAGGATTTCCCACGCCGCTTCCACCGCCTCCTTCTCCACTGCATCCGCCTGCCAAGTACAGAGCTAAAACGACCGCCCTAGAGCGGGAAAGCAGCGAACTCATTCGCCCCCCTTGCTGCCTATTTTTTGTCCAGCCCTAGAAACGATAGGCCCAGACTCGAGGAACTGTCAACTGCGCGAGCGGCTACCGCACCGGCACCACCGCGTCCAGCCGGGAGAAGCACTCGCGCCTGGCCGTCTCCAGGAAGTCCCGCAGGAAGGGCTGCCGCGCCATCTCGGCGGTGGTGGCCCCGTGCAGGTTGCTCCACAGCCCGCTCCTGCCGATGCTGCGCGCGATCACGTACTTGTAGTCGACGTAATTCTTGATCCCCCAGTTCGGCAATGCCGCAACTCCCCGTCGGCTGGCGACCAGCTGGAGGATCGCAACCGTGAGCTCGGTGGTTCGCCGCTTTGGGCGCACGCCCGCGGGCTTGAGCACTTTCCGGATCAGGTCGATCCGATCCTCTGGCACCGGGTAGGTGATGAGCGTTTCGCGCGCAAAATCGCCGGCGTTCAGATAGCGCTTCTCACGCAGCGGGTGATCCGTCGGCAGCACGGCAAGGACTTCGAAGCGGAACAGCGGATGGAAGACGATGCCGCGCCGCGGCTTGTTCTCCGACCCGATCACGAGATCGGTCTTCCCGTCCGCGAGCATGGCGATCGGGTTCGGATGGAATCCCGAGACGAGGTCGAGCTCCACTTCCGGCCAGTCCTTGCGGAACACGTCCATGATCGGCATCAGCCAGTCGAAGCAGGTATGGCATTCCAGCGCGATGCGCAATGTCCGCGCCGGCGTTCGCGCGAGCTTCGCGAGATCCCGCTCCGCGGTCTGCACTTCACCCATCACCGAGCGGGCGAGAGCCACCAGCCTCTGCCCCGACTCGGTGAGCTTCACCGTCTGCCCGTGGCGCTTCACCACCGCCGTGCCGTAGTGCGACTCCAAAGCCTTCAACTGATGCGAAAGAGCCGACTGGGTCAAATGCACGCGCTCGGCGGCGCGCGAGACGGTGCCCGTCTCCGCGAGTGCGATCAGCGTGCGGAGGTGGCGGACTTCCAGCATAGTATATGAATAATATTCATGCTTAAAGAAGAAACTTTCATTTGATTCATAGTTAAGCATAAGCGATGATGCGGTTCTCGTCAAAGGGGACCATGCAGCCCGACAGAACCGAAGAACTCAGCGCCCTGCTCGAGAGCCGCATCCTGATACTGGACGGCGCGATGGGCACCACCATCCAGGGCTACAAGCTCTCGGAAGCCGACTTCCGCGGAGAGCGGTTCGCCGCTTCGCCGCGCGACTTGAGGGGCAACAACGACCTGCTGACGCTGACCCGGCCCGGGGTCATCCGCGAGATCCATTCCAAGTACCTCGAGGCCGGCGCCGACATCATCGAGACCAACACCTTCAACTCGAACGCCCCCTCGCAGGCCGACTATGGCCTGGAGCGCCTGGTGTACGAGTTGAATCACGCCGCGGCCACGCTCGCCCGCGAAGCGGCGGACCGATCGATGGAGCGCGACCCGGGCAAGCCGCGCTTCGTCGCGGGCGTGCTCGGGCCGACCAACAAGACCGCGTCGATCTCGCCCGAAGTCAACGATCCGGGTTTCCGCAACATCTATTTCGACGAGCTCGTGGCCGCCTACGGAGAGGCGCTCAAGGGCCTCGCCGACGGCGGCGCGGACTTGATTCTCCTCGAGACCATCTTCGACACCTTGAACGCCAAGGCGGCGGTCTTCGCGATCGAGGCGCTCTTCGAGGAGCGCGGACGGCGTCTCCCGGTGATCGTGTCCGGCACCATCACCGACCAGTCGGGGCGCACCCTCACCGGCCAGACTCCTGAAGCCTTCTGGAATTCCCTGCGCCACGCGCGGCCGATCGCCGTGGGCCTGAACTGCGCGCTCGGCGCGAAACTCATGCGTCCTTACATCGAGGAACTGTCGAAGGTCGCCGACACCTTTATCAGCTGCTACCCCAATGCCGGGTTGCCCAATCCGCTCTCGGAGACCGGCTACGACGAAACGCCGGAATACACCTCGGGCCTGCTCCGCGAATTCGGCGAAAGCGGCTTTCTGAACATCGTCGGCGGCTGCTGCGGCACGACGCCCGATCATATCCGCGCGATCGCCCGGGCCGTGCGCGAGCTTCCTCCGCGCAAGCCGCCCGCCCCCCAGAAGAAGCTGCGGCTTTCGGGCCTCGAAGCCTTGAACATCAGCGACGAGTCGCTCTTCGTCAACGTCGGGGAGCGCACCAACGTCTCCGGCTCCCGCGCCTTTGCGCGCATGATCCTCGCCGGCGACTACCAGGAAGGCCTCGCCGTGGCGCGCCAGCAGGTCGACAACGGCGCCCAGGTGATCGACGTGAACATGGACGAGGCGATGCTCGACTCGCACAAGGCGATGACCACCTTCCTGCACCTCATCGGCTCGGAGCCCGACATTTCGCGCGTGCCGGTGATGATCGATTCCTCGAAGTGGTCGGTGATCGAGGCGGGACTCAAGTGCGTGCAGGGCAAGTGCGTGGTCAACTCGATTTCCCTCAAGGAGGGCGAAGAGGAATTCGTGCGCCACGCGCGCCTCGCCCGCCGCTACGGCGCGGCCGTGATCGTCATGGCCTTCGACGAGAAGGGCCAGGCCGACTCGCTTGCGCGCAAGATCGAGATCTGCCGGCGGTGCTACCGCCTCCTGGTCGAGAGGATCGGATTCCCGCCCGAAGACGTCGTCTTCGACCCGAACATCTTCGCGGTCGCGACCGGCATCGAGGAGCACAACAACTACGGCCGGGATTTCATCGAGGCGACCCGCGCGATCAAGCGCGATCTGCCGCACGCCAAGGTCTCGGGCGGCGTCTCGAACGTCTCGTTCTCCTTCCGCGGCAACGACGCCGTGCGCGAAGCCATTCACACCGTCTTCCTCTACCACGCCATCCGGGCGGGCATGACCATGGGCATCGTCAACGCCGGGCAGCTGGGAGTCTACGAGGAGATCCCGGCGGACCTGCGCGAGCGGGCCGAGGACGTCGTGCTCAACCGGCGGCCCGACGCAGGCGAACGCCTGGTGGAATTCGCCACCACGGTGAAGAGCGCAGGCAAGGCCCAGGCCGACGAGCTCGAGTGGCGCAGAGGCACGGTGGAGCAGCGTCTCGCCCACGCGCTCGTGAAAGGCATCGCGGACTGGGTGGTCGAGGACACCGAGGAAGCGCGCCGGAAATTCGAGCGTCCCATCCAGGTGATCGAGGGACCGCTCATGGACGGCATGAACATCGTCGGGGACCTGTTCGGCTCGGGCAAGATGTTCCTGCCGCAGGTGGTGAAATCGGCGCGGGTGATGAAGCAGGCGGTGGCGCATCTCATTCCTTTCATCGAAGCCGAAAAGGAAAGGTCCGGCGACCTGAAGCCCAAGGGCAAGATCGTGGTCGCGACCGTGAAGGGCGACGTGCACGACATCGGCAAGAACATCGTCGCAGTCGTGCTCCAGTGCAACAACTTCGAGGTGATCAATCTCGGGGTCATGGTGCCCGCGCAGAAGATCCTCGACACTGCGCTCGCCGAGAAAGCCGACATTATCGGCCTCTCCGGTCTCATCACCCCGTCGCTCGAAGAGATGGCGCACGTCGCGCACGAGATGCAGCGGCAGGGCTTCACCCTCCCCCTTCTCATCGGCGGGGCGACGACCTCGCGCGTGCATACCGCGGTCAAGATCGCGCCGCATTACACCAGCGGGCCGGTGATCTATGTGTCGGATGCCAGCCGTTCGGTGGGCGTCTCGATCGCAAGTAGCGCCCGCACGACTGCAGCAGCCGCCGAGCCTTCCAGGGCCTCGCTCCGCTCCAGGCGGCGGCGTGGGGGCATCCCGAAACGACCGGCTTGCCAACGATGGATTTGTATTTGTCGGCAGATGGGTTGGAGCCTGCAAATGCCCAGGATAATTACAGTGAGCGGCTCGTGCGTTTGCCCAATTTGGGCGTCTGCGTCGAACCTCTGACCCCCGCGATCGCAATCCCTGATTTGGCAGTACTTGGGTTGCCCAGCGACGAACCCTTGCTCCTGTGCCCGGGCACGCCGTTCAAATATTCGCCGGTGCATGACCATGTATGGGCCCGCATCGCGAAGGGACTGCGTCCGGAGAGCGGTAAGCGGGGTTGGGCCCGCATTGCGGGACGCTGGCGCGGAGGGAGTAGCGGCCGCCTAGTGTTTTTTCGTAGCGGTAATGACTCCATGGACACCGCCCTCAAGGTCTCGCAGATCGGGGAATCCCTGGGATACCCGATCACCTGTGTCGGTGTACCGAAAACGGTCGACAATGATCTGCCGCACACAGACTGCTGCCCGGGCTTTGGCTCGGTGGCGAAATACATCGCGGTGTCCACGCGGGAAGCAGGTCTCGACGTCGCCTCGATGGCGCGAACGTCCACCAAGGTCTTCGTGCTGGAAGTGATGGGCCGTCACGCAGGCTGGATTGCCGCGGCAGGCGGACTGGCGGGCCGAAAACCTCACGAGCCGCCGCACATCATCCTCTTCCCCGAAGTCCCCTTCGAGAAAGAGAAGTTCCTCGCCAAGGTAAAGCAGTGCGTCAACGACTATGGTTTCTGCGTGATCGTGGTCTCCGAAGGTTCCGCCACTGCGGACGGCAAATTCCTTGCGGATGCCGGCACGACTGATGCCTTCGGCCATACACAGCTGGGGGGCGTGGGCCCGCTCGTTGCCAACATGGTGCGCGAGGCGCACGGTTACAAATATCACTGGGCCGTAGCCGACTACCTTCAGCGTGCGGCACGGCACATTGCATCGAAGGTGGACGTAGACCAAGCCTACGCCGTGGGCAAGGCGGCCGTGGACCTGGCGGTGAAGGGCGTGAACGCGGTAATGCCCACGATCGTGCGCAAGGCCTCGAAGCCGTACAAGTGGACGATTGGTCACGTCCCATTGGGCGAGGTGGCCAACAAGGAAAAGAAATTGCCACCCGAGTACATCACCGCGGACGGTTTTGGAATTACCGATGCCTGCCGGCGCTACCTGGAGCCTCTCATCGGCGGCGAAGCGTATCCGCCGTACAAGGACGGGCTGCCGGAATACGTCCGCATCAAGGGGGTGGCCGTGCGTCGCAAGCTCAAAACGGAGTTCAAAATCTAGGCACCAGGGCGGCGGGGCCCGCCAACGGCATTGTGGCCCGCGGTACGTAGCCCGGGCCGTAAGCCTCCTAGCCGTCGTCACGGGGCGCCGTGTTATAGTGCCCGACCTTTTTTTTGGTGGTCGAACGAGCTGTCAAAACACCGCTCGCGGCCGCTAACCGAACTTACACCGTTGACTTGGGGGAGGAAGCCTGATGGATGCTGCTTCTTGGTTGTGGGTCGCGATTGGTGCTGGTGTCCTTGCCGTTCTGTACGGCGTCTTTTCGATGATGTCCATCCTGCGTCTACCCGCGGGTAACCCGCGAATGCAGGAGATTGCGGCGGCCATTCAAGCCGGCGCCCAGGCCTATCTCAATCGGCAATACACGACGATCTTCGTCGTCGGCGTCGTGCTTTTCATTGCGCTCGGCCTGGCAATCGGCTGGGCAACCGCCGGCGGGTTCGCAGTCGGCTGCATTCTCTCAGGTCTCACGGGTTACATCGGCATGAACATCTCCGTCCGCGCGAACGTTCGCACGGCGGAAGCGGCAACTCACGGCTTGAACGCGGCGCTGAGTGTCGCGTTCCGAGGTGGTGCAATTACAGGAATGCTGGTGGTTGGCCTCGGCCTGATCGGCGTTGCGGGCTACTTCGCGATTCTGCGCTCCTACATAGGGGCGGACGGCGCACTACACGCCCTCGTCGGCCTGGCATTTGGTGGCTCACTCATCTCGATTTTCGCGCGACTGGGCGGCGGTATCTTCACGAAGGGTGCAGACGTCGGCGCCGATCTCGTAGGCAAAGTTGAAGCAGGAATCCCCGAGGACGACCCGCGCAACCCCGCAGTTATCGCGGACAACGTCGGTGACAACGTTGGCGACTGCGCGGGTATGGCGGCCGACCTTTTCGAGACCTACGCAGTCACCCTCGTGGCCAC
>Ga0137403_10007033_pt1 | contig 12769 bp, 12 predicted proteins | sample CZOMad2_1_16fung_FD_122057 | JGI IMG/M metagenome (GOLD analysis project Ga0137403, IMG submission 122057) | Vadose zone soil fungal communities from Angelo Coast Range Reserve, California, USA - CZOMad2_1_16fungal (Hybrid Assembly) | ecosystem: Environmental > Terrestrial > Soil > Vadose zone... | reverse complement strand
AATGATGAAAGCTTTTGTAAAATCATAGATTGGTCGTTCTTTTTGCTTCAGAGATTAAAATAAATAAAGTTCGCTGGAACAGAAAGATTGGCAATTGTAAATAGCCCACTGCCATCGACAAGTACTGTAATTAGAACCCCTTGTTCATAGCTCGATAGCCACCTCTGTCCCTCAAGACTCCCTACTACATCTGCTTTAATGCCAGTTGCAAGAAACGAACGTGGTTGGATTTCGAATGCTTCATTGTCATTCTTAATCTTAAATATATCGATGGTTAAGGGGTCAAGAGGGCCAGTGGCAACATGCCACACCTTAACGGGCCTCTTCTCATCCGCCTTGTCTGCCATAACTACAGCCTTCTCAGAACATACGCTGACGTCTCGACCATCGCCGTGTCCAGCACACCTTGTCCCAGGTCGACGAAAACAGTTGGTTGGGCCTCTTTTAGGAGGATTTCCTCACGCCACCTTTGGAACGACGAGAGGAAGAATTCGGTGCGCGAACTGATTACACCAAGCATACCGCTAGAATGAAGAAGTTGCAGGCCCCGTTCGACGAAAGCCGCGTAGGCATCATTTTTGGTACGCGGATAGCTTTTTTCAATGGTTGTCTTCGAGGGCTTGCTTGCCTCACCAAATGGGGGATTCATCAACACCACATCAAACCGTTGACGGCAGACGTGTACAAAGGCGAACCCCTGCGCCATTTCATCAGCGAACAGACCCCGTTGAAACGGTTTGCCATTCTCCGCCTGTCGCGCATATAATTCTAAAGCATCTGCAATGTCGTTCTCCGCTCTTATCCAGAACTCATCGTCGGTGAGATCATCAAATAACGTGGGTTCGCGCTGGGGCGACATGCCCGGAAGATAGCTCTGCTCGCCCCGTCGTCGTTGCAGTTCTCGCTGATATTCAGCCTTAGCCTCCTCCACTTTGTCGCGGATCTCCTCCTCGATCTTGAGGAGCGAGCCTGCCTCACCGGCCAACCTCATCTTTTCAAAGACGACCTCGACGAACTGGCCGAGTACTTTCGGCGTGAGGCCGGCAGTGAACTCGCGCAGCATGTCGATTTCACCCGGCATAGGCTCTGCACAGACGATATTTGTCTTCGTGATGGGCGGCCGCTCTATTGGTTTGAGGCCGAGAGCCAGGTAGGCCCGCTGCGCCAGCAGCCATAAGGCGAGAGCCGCAATCTGGCATGCCCGTGAGTCGATATCAATGCCATAAAGATTGTGCCGCAGAATGAGGTCCGGTAGTGCCTTGAGCAGATCGCCTCGCGTCTCGTAATCCTCGCATAGGCGTTTACCGGTGGCTTCAGAGTGAGGGGAGTATTCATCCTCCCAAGCTTCCTGGTAAATCGTTTCGAATAGGTTGTAAGCGTAGAGGAGAAAATGGCCACTGCCGCATGCAGGATCGAGGACCTTGATATCGCGCGGGTCTTTTTTCTCCCGGTGCAGAATGTAGAAGGGCTGCTTGATGAGTTCTTCTTGGCTCAAGTTCTTGTCGTCAGATTCTGCTGGTGGCGACTGTTGACCTGGATCAAGAAAAATCTCGTTTGGCCGTCTGACAAGGTATCGGCAGTCTTCCTTGAGGTGGGTCTCCCCTCTGTGCATCTCGTACCAGAGGCGACCAAGGGTATTATCGGTAAGGAACTCTACTACGTACCGAGGCGTGAAGAACTGGTTGCGGACAGCCAGCTCGCGGCTGTTCCGAGGCGCCGAAGATTTCTCGCGCATCGCCCGGCGTTCCTCTGGCGGGTTGAAGTACTGATACACCCAGCCAATGGTTTCATCCTGGGTCCAGAGTTGAGCCATATTGGCGTCGTTGAGCAGCGTTAGCACATCCTCCAGACACCGCTCACTTGGGAAGATCGCTGACTGCGACGTGGTGCGGTCGAAGAGCATGCCAAGATCGACCGCTAGCTCGTCGAAGAGTGACTCAAGGAAGAGGCGATAGGTTTGATAGCGCGTGCCAAGAGCTCCGCCTGAAAGTCTCTCGAAGAGACGGAAGCCGTCCGACGCCATACCCTTGCGGACGCACTCGAGCACCAGGCCGCGCTCCTCACACAGACGTAACGCGACCAGACGATTGAGGATGGTGAATGAAATCTCCAAAACCAGGCGCTCATATGCGGCCCGCCATCGTTCCTCCTCCGTGCCGGCCGCTCCTACAACAAAGTGATCGAGAAGCTCGCGCAACGCCTGAGCGTCTACTTTCTGTTCCTCCGACAGATGTGCCAGTTGATCCAAGACTAGAACAGTCCCGTCCGGGTGGAGGCCAAAGATTCCTCGCAGCTGATCGGTGACATCCTCTGTGAGACGCTTTCGACAGGCCGTGACCATCCTGGCCAAAGCGTTGCGAGCTTCCTTGTCAAAACTCATAGAATCGCCTCAACACTTTTGGTCCATCCCGCTCTTGATGCGCACAATCTTTTTCTCCTTGAGGAACGCTGCGATTTTCTCGCGGAGTGCCGTGAGCCAACCCTCCAGATCCTGTGACGTGCGGATTACCGTTGGCGTCAGCAGCGTCGCTGCATCGAGCACTAATTCGGCGGCATATTCATCCTCTGTCTCTGTAATCCCCTCCGGTTCTGGCACGGGAGGAACCTGACGTTTTACCTCGCGGCGCAGCTCCCCAGTATGCCCTGCAAGTGCGGCACGACGGACCAGCAGCACCTGCAGTGAACGTATGGGATTCCTTCTGTCGGGTTCGTCAGGTACTTCGCGGCGGAGACGAGCGGCGATCTCTTCGCGGTCCTCGGGCAGTATCCTCGACCAGTCTGGCTCAGCCTCCAGGCTGTCGAGCGCAGCCCTGAGGTCACGATCGTACTGCTCACGCTCATCACCATAGCGCCTAATCATTTGATCTTTCAGCCTACGAAGCACCGCCCGCAAATCCGGCATTTGTTCATAGAACCGGTCAGATTCGAAGACATTGCGGACCGTTTCCCTGTCTCCGTCGGATAGAAACCCATCCATCCCGCCAGGAAACATGGATTCGAGCTCGCGCAGCGAGCCAAAGAACGTGCTGGCTTGCTGGAGCTCGGTTTCGGCTCCATCGTCGAGTGCCCCGACCACCTTCCTCGCCCATTGCAGGTCTTCAGGAATCATGCAATCTTTGCCGCCCAGGGTCGCTGTAGCGTCATTGGCATCACCGCGCAAAAGGTCGGTGGCCGCAGCCAGGAGATTTCTGGCCCGTTCCTCCCCTGGGAGAACCAGCAGGCGCAGTCGATCGGGAAGCGAACCGATCCTTTCCAAGACCATGGGCATGTGCTTCTGTACCGCACGGTTGATGTGATCCTCGCTAGGAAGTACCTCGATGCCGCCGAATAGCTCTTCTAGCCGTCGCGCCGCGCGGTCCAGGGCCTCGACGGATGGCCTGCTGCCTCGCAATGCTACACCGACACGGTTGAAGGCCACCGTGCTTTTCATGGCCTCAACCGCCAGAGGACCTGGTGTCCGAACTGGTCCATCTGCGGCGGGGATATGCAGCTCGATCTCGCCCGCCGTGGGCAAGGCCGCAAAGACATAGCGAACGGCGTCCTTTGACCAGCCATAGCGGGGCGATGAAAACAGATCCTGGAGGAGATTTCCTTGCAGACGCCCCGACCCTGACTCATCGATCTTGGCGCGGATGACTCGTAAGACCTCGGCCAAAGCCGGATGATCGACGTGTACTCGGGCGGCGCTGCCCGTGCGGATTACCAATCCGAGGGGATCGAGTTCCCTGGTCATACGGTCCAGTCGTTCCGTCGCCAGGAACCTGGCGGCAGCCTCGGTGGACGGTCTGATAGGCACCAGATGATAGAGGTCGAACACCTCCTTCGCTGCATCCCCCAGCGAGGTCTGCCCTGCAGCCTGCAGCGTTGCCCCAACCTCACTCGCGGGCGTCGGTTTGCCCCGGAAGACCAGGGTCCCATCCATGAGGGCACGCTCGATGGACTTGGCCACCAGCTCTCGGTTTCGTTCCGCCAGGCGTCGTTCAGCCCGTCGAAACTGCGCCACATCCTGGTCAGTCTGCTCCTCATGGATCTCTCTCACGATCTTTTCCGAGCGTACGATTTCCTGCAGCAATTCTTCCACGGCGTCGTCGGCCCTGGCTAGCCAGACTATTGTGTTGCGGAGCTCCAGCCTGGTGTTCGTCTCCACCAAGAGGGTGCCACGTCGTGTCTCCCACATGCTCGGATCGACGAACTCCAGAGCGATATCGATCTCTTCCGAGCCGCCGACGACAGGCGACCGGCCAAGTTTGACCCCCGCCTTCACCTCTTTCATCCCCTCCAACCGCGCTGAGGGCTGGACTGAAAACAGTGGGGAATCCGGAGTGCCCTGGCGAAGAATATCGATCTTGACGCGTGAGCTTTCTCCTGCAGTTGGAACATAGCCATTACGCTTGTCGCGCAATGGTCGTACGGCCTCACTGAGAAACACATAGCCCCCCGCCAAGGGATCTTCGATCAACCCGCATTCTTTGGCATCGACCAAGGCCCGAAGCGCTTGCCGGACGTCGTCCAACAGCGATGTAGAGCCGAGTGCAGGGTAGAGTAGGGCAGCGATGTTCTCTGCCGTGCGAGGAAACGTTTCGATGGGTTGAAGTGCAGCCACAGCTTTAGCCACGCGTAATGCCATGGGGTCATTCGCGAATACATGCACCACCTTGTCCACGCCGTTGACGACATGGGGTAACACTCGGGCGATGTCCGCTCGCAGGGTGTTATAGAAATCGTCCACACACGCGAGCACACCTACAGCGCGGTCGGCTAGTTTAGCGGTGCCGCCCGACAGCACTCGACTCTTATCCACGAGCACATCCTGGATGACTCGGATGGCCGAGCGGAGCCCTACACCACCCGTCGAGCGCGCCAATACCCGAATCAGCTCGAGCAGTAAATCAAAATGTTGAGGTAGGAAGGGATACAGCCGGGCAAACATGACAGCATCGGGGTCGCCTCTGTAAAGCGCTGTCCCTGCCAATCGCGTATGCGTCAGGAGGGCTTGCCCGTGGGCTGCGAATAGCTGCTGGAGAAGGCTTTCCCCTGCAGGTGATTTGGTCAGGAGGCGGCGGTGCGTGATTTCGCGGATGTCGCTGGCATCAAGATGGATGGCGATGGGGAAGCGGTCCTTGAGCTTATTGAGCTCGGCAGAATTGAGCGCCGCTCTCTCCGAGATCTCTGTCAAGGTTTGTTGGCCAGTGGCCAGAATCCACACTTTACCCTGGCCCAGCTCTTTAATATCCCGCGCCAGCCCATCGAGATTGAGGATCAGCTCGCTCCTCGGCGCCACATATTGTCCCGCCTCGTCGATCAGGAAAAGGATACTCTCCCGCCCTGTCCGGCGCCGACATAGCTCGATGATCTCGCGGACGAGGTCCCGGAGATCCTGCGCCTCCTGAAAGCGGAGGGTACGAAAGCTGTCGGGGGTGGGGAACTCGCTTGGAAGAAATTGAGGGATGAGGCCAGCCGCCCGTGCGACCCCTAGAACGGGGTCGTTGTGAATGGCCTCCCAATCATCCCCAAACTGTTCGCGATAGGTTCGCCGGAACTCGTCCAGCTTTCCCAGACGCTCCAACGTCAACTCTAACCTGGCCAGCTTCTTCTCCTTTGAGAAACCGGCCCACTGCAGGACCTTCCAGTAGAGTACTGTTGCGACTGGAGCAGTCACGCTCTCGGCGAGCTGTTCTGCACCGAGATCAAGCGGGATGACTGCTGAGGGCGACCTCCTGGACACCGTACGCAGGGCAGCAGGGACTTCTGCTCTCTGGAAGCGATCGCACAACAAGTCGAGGAAGAATTTGCCATGCACGCTTCTATCCGGGTCAAGAGCGAAGCCTAGATACTTTGTGAACGAGCTTTTTCCAGAGCCATAGAAGCCAGACACCCAAATACCAACCTCGGTGACACGCCCTCCCCGAACCGCGTCGGAGAACACATCCAAAAACTTCCGGAACGCTGCCTCAACGTTGTCGGTGATCTCGTATTCCTCGATTTCCGTCGCCAGTCGGTCTTCATCTTGAGCATAATAATCGATGACCTTCTCGATTGTCCGATCGATCGGCCGTCGGCTCGAGAACAGGGCGCGGATAATATCCATTAAACCCCTCCCACAATCGTCGACCGGTAATTGTCGTCGACGTCATGGATCTCCAAAAAGTGGAGACCATACTGTCCAGAGCGACGTCCAGGGTAGAAGATCACCATTGGCACTGTCACCCGGTCATGGAGCTGGCTCTCGATGAGCCGCGTGCGAAACCAGGGGTGCAGCATTTCGGCTTCGGTCAGGAAAATCAGCTTGTTCCCGCGTAGTGGGGTAATGCGGCGTGCGACTTCGTCGACGAAGTGATTCTGCGACCGGAGGACATCGCTGACCGCGGCATTCAACTCCTCGATCTCGGCATCTGCTTCGAGCTCCAGCCAGGCATCCCAGCGGCCCGATTCATCGATAATTTGCCAGATCATTTCAGACAGGGAAATCCGTACGACTTCGAAGCCTTCCTGGCGGAGTCTCGCAGCCCATCGCGACAACCGTTGCTTCAGGTCGAGCATAAACGCTGGCGGGTACACAAAATACAGGATGGGATCGCTCTTGGCAGGATTGAGCGCATCAGGCTCACGCAGCCTTACCAACAATTCTTCGAAGAGTTCATCGAGCGAGGACATCGATGAGTTCCTCCATCGACTTGACTCGCCATGTGATACTGACCACCGAGCCTGCCCGCTGGATAAGCAGCCCTCGTTCTTCCCCAAGTTTGTCCAACCGTTCATGCACATGCTCGCAACTGAGGCCGAATAGTCTCCAGTCCTTGTGCTGGCTTAAGGCGGAATCGGACACCCCCGAATCGTGGAGATCACGCGCTAGACAGGCGACTCCTTCATCGGACATGTCATAGGGGACGATTTCATGCCCCTGCTGGTTACGACGATTTCCCAGCAGCAACCCTACGTCGCGAAGTATGCCCAGCAGCCCCCGCGCGATCCTGACTTCGACTCGGTCGGACCATGGACGAGGAATATACCCCATGGATCGCGCATCGGCGAAGAAGGCGAGGGCATCAGCAGCGGTCAGTCGCGTTCGCCCACGTTGCACCGCTTCCCAATAGCTCTGAATGGTGAAATCGTAGAGCAGGGCATCGGCTCGACACGCGAACAGAAAGAGCATTTCGGTAAAGGTCTTGCGTGGAAGGCCCCGGTCGACAATGCCTTTCAGCATGCGCGCTGGACGATCTGAGGGGATGAGGAATCGACGCGCAAACACTCGACGGGCGATATCGCGTGCTCTATAGGCTGTATAGCGCCCCAGAAGATCTTCTGCTTGAACCCGGTGCACGAACGCCTTGACTTCCTCTCCGGGCCGCCAGTGAGTTATTAACTGGCGTGTTTCGTCTACCAGTCCCGCCCCCTTGCAAATCGCAACGGTATAATGTCGATCTCTCCTCGATCCAGGATTGAATTCCGGCATGAATGTCCTTAGTCCACTTCTACGTATGGGAAAATCTTCTTGCCGGTCTCGAAGCCTCTGAGATAGGCTCCTGCCATCCGTTTATACACCTCGGACCGGTGTAGGTCGCGACTATTTCCAGTGCACCAGGGACCGATCACCTCCTCTGGAACCTCCACAGCCAGCGCACGTAGTGGCTCCATCAACGCGTCTCTATCCCCGAGGGCAGGCCGGAGCTCTTCGGTAAGTCGCTGGCCATGTGTTGCCAAGAGAAGGGTGCGAATTTCCCGCTCCCGCGGAATTGGCAGGCGGAAGAGGTGATAGATGCTGCCGCGCCCGGTACTTGCGTCGTGAATGGTGCGGGCTGCAGCCCCGGAGGCATGGAGCGCTGAGGCAAAAGCGGTGCGGGGATATATCCTTTCGAGAATTCTCAGGCCTGCCCCAGAAAGATATTCGGTGCGCCACCATGGTGGCGCTGATGCCTCTCCGAGCGCCAAAACAAGCGCCCGTATGCGAAGAACCATCATCGCCGGGCCTAAGTGTGCAATCTTGTCTTGCATCTTAAAGCAATTCCATGCCTGGCTTAGGGAACTACCTTGGCCTGTCAGCTATCATAAAGGCTCCCTCCAATCCCCGAAAGGCATTCACGACTTGCTAAAGTCGCTTTTGTCCCTCCTGTCCCAGTCTGAACGGTCCTGAATAGCCTCAGAAATCATCCGCTATCCTCCGACGGTTGTCCCGCTCATCATCATTCGGTGTTCTTCGCATATTCTGACAATGGCAGAATAGATAGCTTGAGTTCAATTGTCAACTTCATGCGTGGGCAGGAAAGGGAATGCCCTCGGCGACATTGGCCCAGTTGGCGCGTGGGGAGCACTTACGCCGTACCATGAGGGTGTATCGCTTTCTGGTCGATGGAGTGGTGGTAGTGGCCCCGTGGCTCACCAAATGCTTGGTTGGACTGACGGCCAGGCTGGTAACGTATGGCCTGCGACCGGCGTGAGGATGGAAGGCACTTATTAGTATACTTTGCCGGCAAGTCCGAGCTGCATAAAACCTCCGTTTTCGGGGGAACGTTTTTAGATATTTGCCATGGATGGGACCTCTAACCTAGCTCTTGATGTGACCAATGCACAGGTTGTCATCCACTATGCTGCGGCCGCATCGCATGCAGGCCTTCCTCCACCGTCAGGGGAATGATCTGCAACAGGCCTCTGATCCTCGCACTATTCATCGAACAATCCCGCGGTCGCGCGGCTAGCCCCATGGTAGAGCCCATCTCGATGGGTTTGAGCAACGCATTGGGCAGATCAAAAACCTCACAAAGCGTCAGGCCAAAAGCATACCGATTGATACGTTCCCCACCCCCGAGATTGAACGTTCCATGGACCTCCGGTGCGTCGATCAGCCGCCTAATAACTTCTGATGCCTGGACGACGTAGAGGGGGGTGCGGTACTGATCAGTGAACAAAGGCACCTCTTGTCCCTCGCGCAATCGTTGTACCAGCCAGTCAATAAAGTTCAAACGGCTAGAGCTGCCCCAACCATACATCAGCGCCAACCGCAAGATCACCGTCTGTGGACAGATGGCTGCTGCCCTGCGCTCCCCCTCCAGCTTCGACCGCCCATACACCATTAATGGCTGCGGAACATCTGCTTCGTCGTAATGCCCTTTGACTCCGTCGTACACCTGGTCGGTCGAGATGGAGATTAATCTGGCGCCGACCGCCACTGCCGCCCGTGCGATGGCTTCCGTCCCCTGGACATTGACGCGATGCGCCGCATCGGGGTGCCGTTCACAGGCATCGACATCACTCAGTGCGGCGGTGTGGACGACCACGTCAGGATGAAATGTCGTAAACGCCTCATGCACCGTTTCCACTTCGGTCAGATCAAGTCGGATCCGTTCACACGCCTCACGCACTTGAGTCTGGCTGTGGTAAGTCCCCAGCACGGTATAACGGTCCTTGAGGGCCTCTGTAACATATCGCCCCAAAAAGCCGCTGCCACCGGTCACCAAGATGCGTTTCATATGAGCGCTCACTACTCCACCTTCCGTTTTACCGTCCGGCTTGACTCAGATACCAATCCAGGATCTCCTCACCTTTCCAGAACAGCACGCCAGAGTGTTTGGTGAGGTAGTGGCAGACTTGATCGAAATACTTGATGCGGTGCGGCACCCCAGTGATGTAGGGATGCACAGCGATGGCCATGCAGCGGGGGCGTGTCTCACCCTCAGCGTATAAGGTGTCGAACTGATCTCTGGTACGTCGGAACAGCTCTTCCGCTGGATGATGCTGCAAGAGAAAGATGGGGATATCGTTCAGTTCCACCGTGTAGGGCAGCGATACCAAGTGACCGCTCTTCACCCGCATCTCATACGGGAGATCGTCATTGACCCAGTCGCAGACATATTCGATCCCCGCCTCCGCCAACAGGTCCGGCGTGTTCCAGGTTTCGGTGAGCCCCGGCCCCATCCAGCCGCGCGGTGATTTGCCACTCGCCTCCCGAATCGCCGCCATGGTCTGCCGGATCATGCCCGCCTGGTCTTTCTCCAACGTCATCGGACGCTGGATATAGCTATGCCCCATAAGCTCCCAACCGGCTTGCAGCATCGCTTCGACGAGGCACGGATAGGATGTGCAGACCGAGCCGTTGAGCGACACCGTCGCTTTAATGCCGTAGCGATGTAGGACGTCCTTCAGGCGCCAGACGCCAACTCGCAGGCCATAGTCGTACCAGCTATAATTGGGGACATCGGGGGGTGGATTGGTGCCTCCACCGGGTGGCGGTAGGACGGTGCGGGCCATGGGATTGTGGATGTCCCACTCCTCGATGTTGACAATCACCCACACAGCGACGCGTGCGCTGTCGGGCAGCTTCATTACCTTGCGGTCCACAATGGGCACGTAATCAAAGCGCTCCGTCCAGGCCATGGTCTCCTCCGCGTCGACGCGCAACAGGCCGGTCTCTGCGATGATGCGTTGCAAACGAGGTGTTAATGGTTTCATCATAGCGCGATCTCTCGGCAGGTCAACGCTTTTTCGCCATCTCCCAATTGAATTCAGTCGTTGCGCTTGAAGACAGCGGCCAACAGCGCCTTGATCGACCGAGTCGCATCCGCATGCGCACGAGCGTCGCAGCCCCATGTGACCCCGCGCGAGAAACACGCATCCTTCACATAGTGTGAGGTGTTAAGGTAAGTATAACTCTATGCCACGCGGGTCATATCGGTTGCTAAATGCCACAGGGTCATCGGGTATTGTCAGCACCGTGTGCTAGGTTGTGAGCATGACCGTGGGCAGCGCGATGCAGCCGATAAGCTTGGATCAGGAACGCGATCGCCAGCCAAACGGCGCATAGCGTCAAGGGGACAACAAGCAGTAGCGGCCACAGCGTTGCCAGAACAGCGATGGTCAACAAGACCAGGCTGGCACACACCATGATCTTGGCCTCGGCCGGGCCGAGGACGCGACGGTTGGTCATCGCCGCGCCGATTGTGTTGCTGACGCTGAGTGCGCCGGCAGCCACCCGGCCAGCGCTACCGCTGCGCGACCTGCTGCCCGCTGGGAGTGGTACGGGACTCCCACTGGGGCGAATTCTTTGCTTCTCACTCAGCACTATCTCCGTGGCGTGCGTGAGGTCGTCCGGTGGTACGCATTCGTGCATGGCGAACGCGAGTCAGCCCACAAGCCGTAGCGTGTCCAAGACCCGCAGATGCCCCTCCCACAGCCAATCCAACTGCTACTTGTGCGGAACTCATCTGCTCGTGCAAAATAATTGTTGCATTGGGAGCCGTGCTGGTTTTGAAGAACTCTGATACACCCTCAGGAGTCCGCAACACCGGCGCGGAGTCGCAGGCGCAGAGGCGAATCAAGCTAGCGGGGACCTGGTTCTTGTTGCCGGGCATCCTCAGCGTGGCAGCGACTCAGCGCCGAAAAGCTCGCGGACAATCTTCCGCCAGCTTGATTCCGGTCGGTAATAGGCCGGGTCGGTGGCGTAATCGAGGCAGGTTGCGAGCGGGATGAAGCTCAGTTTTTCTTGCAGCAGCGGATTACTGAGATAGGCGTAAACCGCTCGAGGCAATTTTGGGTCGCGGCCTTGGAGGGGCCCAAGGTGCAGTTCATCCCGCATGGAGAGATCGATGACCGGATAGTTGTCCCAGAGCAACAGGCGGTGCTTGAGACGTTTCGCAATCTTTTGAACGTGGAAAAGGCTGATCTCTTTCGAAACCACCGACGGACCGGTCCAGAAACAGGCAACGTTAGGCGGTAGATATTCGCCCAAAATTTCCAAAAAGTCTGGTTCGAACGGACCGAAGATACGTGCGAGTAAAGGGTCGGCGGTATAATAGGAAGGACAAATCCACCATTCGACATCGCGCCAAGGTTGGTTGGCTTGAATCTCTCCTAGCCAGCTCCCCTCAGCCCGCGCCAAGCTTTGCCTAAAATACTTGCGATCCATGTTGGAGTTCAGACTGGACGGTATGTCGTCGAAAAGGACGGCAAACGTTCTTACGCCCGCGTCGTAGAATGGGCGTGCTTTTGCGAGCAGAATACGAACCGGTGTTTTATCGGAAAAGCACAATCCTTTGCCGGGGTGAAAACCGTAAACGAAATCAATTCTCCGGGCGTGCGCGTGCCGGATTAACTGCAATAGGGCTTGCCACTGATTGCGTGGATACGGTTCGGTCCAGCGTTCCCGATGATAAGGATCGTCTTTTGGCGCGTAAAGGTACGTGTTCATGCCGCGAGCCGAGCCAAACTCGAACATAGCTTTGCGATGCGCCATGCTCCAGAGCGGTCCGAAGAATCCCTCAACGATGCCGCGGCGCTTAAAACTGATTTTCATCAGAGTGTTGAAAAACTGTCTTTACAGGCTGGTCAAAAAGACCTCAGAGGCGAGGCGCGCGAAGATCGATGAGCGGAGGCGTACTCTTTTGTACGTTGACGTGAAATCGGTCGAGCGCAACGAAGCATATGAGTCTTTTTCAACAGCCTGTTCATGACTCACCAATCTTGCATATCGAGGAAAAGCTGACAAGATTCTCTTGCCAATATAGAAACCTTTACGTACCATGCGTTGAAAATAGTTGAGAGCCGGATTTTCATGATCCTGCAGCGGGATTTTTTTACAGCGAGTGTCGCAGCCCTTATTTTGTGCCAGTTATCGAGCAGCCCAATTCATGCCGCGGCTGATTCAAAGAACAGTAGCGAGATGGTTCGCATTCCTGGTGGAGTGTTTCTGATGGGTAATAGCGACGGTCCGGAGGATGAGCGACCGCAACATCAGGTGAACGTCGCTGAATTTTTCATCGACCGAACGGCGGTGACGAAC
>Ga0137403_10007031_pt1 | contig 12773 bp, 10 predicted proteins | sample CZOMad2_1_16fung_FD_122057 | JGI IMG/M metagenome (GOLD analysis project Ga0137403, IMG submission 122057) | Vadose zone soil fungal communities from Angelo Coast Range Reserve, California, USA - CZOMad2_1_16fungal (Hybrid Assembly) | ecosystem: Environmental > Terrestrial > Soil > Vadose zone... | reverse complement strand
CGGCGCCCTCGGCGATGCTCGATGGCCGCGTCATCGGTCGGGTCGATGAAGCGCGAATCGACGCGCTGGTAGCGGAGGCGCAGCGATGATGCGCGTTTTCATTCCCCGCGATGCCGGCGCGGTCGCCGTCGGCGCCGATGAAGTGGCGCTGGCGCTGCAGCAGGCTGCGCAAAAGCGTGGTATCGGAATCGAGATCGTCAGGACCGGATCGCGTGGGCTTTATTGGTTGGAGCCGATGGTCGAGGTCGCGACGGCACAGGGCCGGGTCGCGTTCGGACCGGTGAGCGTCGCTGATGCGCCTTCGCTGCTCGATGCGATGGTTGCCGATGGCCCGCACCCGCGGCGGCTCGGCGTCACAGACGAGATTCCTTGGCTGAAGCGCCAGACGCGACTGACGTTTGCCCGTTGCGGCGTGGTCGATCCACGCTCGGTCGAGGATTATCGCGCGCATGGCGGCTACAAGGGCCTGGAGCGAGCGCTGACGCTTACCTCGGACGAAATCCTCACTGATGTCACCGCCTCCGGCCTGCGCGGCCGCGGCGGCGCCGGCTTCGCGATGGGCAAGAAGGTCTCCTTCCTGCCCAAGGGCATGATGGACAAGTACCTCGTCTGCAACGCCGACGAGTCCGAGCCCGGCGCCTTCAAGGACCGCGAGCTGATGCAGAAGAACCCGCATCAGCTCGTCGAGGGCATCATCATCGCCGCCTACGCCGGGGGCATCAATCGCGCGTTCATCTTCATCCGCGGCGAGTACGCGCTCCAGGCCGAGCGGCTCGAGGCGGCCGTCGAGGAGGCGAAGGCCAAGGGCTATCTCGGAGACCGCATCCTCGGCTCCGACCACTCGCTGATCCTGTGGGTGCACCGCGGCGCCGGCGCTTACATCTGCGGCGAGGAGACTGCTCTTTTGAGTTCGCTCGAAGGAATGCGCGGCCATCCGCGTATGAAGCCTCCCTTCCCTGCGGTGTCAGGCTTGTACGCGAGTCCGACGGTTGTGAACAACGTCGAGACGCTGACCGCGGTACCTGACATCATCAAGCTGGGTGGCGAGGCTTATCAGAAGTTGGGCACTGAAAAGAGCGGTGGCACCAAGCTTTGGTCAGTCTCCGGGCACGTGAATCGTCCCGGCGTTTATGAACTTCCTATGGGCTACGACGACATGGAAAAGTTCATCATGGAAGACTGCGGCGGGATGCTCAACGGAGGCAAGCTCAAGGCAGTGATTCCGGGCGGCTCTTCGGTCTACATCATGCGAGCGGATCAAATCATCGGCAAAGATGTGCGCCTGGACTATGAAGGACTGGTGGCCGGTGGATCGAGTGTGGGTTCAGGCGGCTTCATCGTGATGGATGAGAGCGTAGACATTTTCGAGTCAACCAGGAACCTGACTGAGTTCTACAAACACGAGTCGTGTGGTTGGTGTACGCCGTGCCGCGAAGGAACCGATTGGCTGGTTAAAGTCTTCCGGCGTGTCGCAGATGGTGGCGGCCGGCCGGGAGACGCGCAACTAATGCTCGACCTCTGCGACAACATCGAAGGCAAGTCGTTTTGCCCGCTGGGCGATGCGGCGGCGTGGCCGATTCAATCGGCGGTGAAGCGGTTTCCGGAAGATTTTGAGAAGCATTTAGCGAAGAACAATTAACCACAGAGGACACAGAGGAAGAGCAAGTTTCAAGCCGTTTAGAGGCGGGCTACTGCCCGCCAGTTCGTTGCGGAGAAAATCAGGCGGGCAGTAGCCCGCCTCTAAACTCATATATGTCTTCTCTGTGTCCTCTGTGGTGAAAAACTTTAATGTCTACTGAACTAATCAAAGTAACCATCAACGGTCGCGACTTTCAGGTCGCCAAAGGCGCGCGGCTGATCGACGTGTGCCGCGAAAACCAGTTCGACATTCCCTCGTTCTGCTATTACGCCGATCTGGCTTTGCAGGCTTCGTGTCGCATGTGCCTGGTGCGCATCGAGAAGATGCCCAAGCTGCAAACCTCCTGCACAATCATTTGCACGGACGGGATGGTCGTCACGACGCAGAGCGAAGAGATCGAGAAAGCGCAACGATCGATGCTCGAGTTCCTGCTCGCCAATCATCCGCTTGATTGTCCGGTCTGTGATCGCGGCGGCGAGTGTGAACTTCAGGAGCTGACTTTCGACTGGGGCAACCTCGAAGAGCGATTCATTGAACGCAAGAACGCCAAAGCCGAAAAATATCTTTCGCCGATGGTCGCCAACGATCCGCAGCGCTGCATTCTCTGCAAGCGTTGCACCCGTGTCTGCGATGAGTGGATGGGTGAAGAAGCGATCGAGGCCGGCAATCGTGGCGCTAATACCGTCATCGGCACGTTCGGCGGCTGGCTGAATTGTTCGCAGTGCGGCAACTGCATCGAGGTTTGCCCGACCGGAACTTTGCTTGACGGAACTTATCGACATCAACATCGGCCCTGGGAACTGACGCAGACAATTTCGACCTGCACCTATTGCTCGGACGGCTGTCAGATGTCGCTCGGATCGCGTGGCGCCGACCTGGTTCGCATTGTCGCGCGCGATCGTTATGTAAATGGACACAACGGCGAGTTCCTTTGCGTCAAAGGCCGTTTCGGTCATCCATTCGTGAATCATGAAAAGCGCATTCGCACGCCGCTGATTCGTTATCAGAAAGGCGGGCGACTCATTCCCGCGACCTGGGACGAAGCTATTCGCTTCACGGCCGAGCGGATCGACAAGATCGTCGCTGAGAACGGCCAGAACTCATTCGGTGTGATTGGCAGTGCGCGGCTCACCAACGAATCACTTTACGTCCTGCGCAAATTCGCGACTGAAGTTGTCGAGACTGAGAACTACGCGGTCGATGATGCTTTTAGTCTCAAACCTTTCTTTGAAAATCTCGGCGGTCAATTAGCAACGCACCGAGATATTCGCCACGCGAAGACGATAGTTTTGATGGGCGGCGAGCCGGAGGAATTGCAGCCACTGACGGGCAAACAAATTCGGCAGGCAGTTCGAAACGGCGGCGCGAAGCTCGTCATCTTCAACAGTGTGCCGATTCGCATACGCGAACAAGCTTCGCAGTTCATTCATATCCGGCCCGGCACCGAAGACGCGGCAGTGTTGTCGCTGACAAATACTGATAACGATGCGCTGGCCGCGAAAAAGATGGGCATCGATGCGCGCGACCTCGAGACCGCGCGCACGGCAATTAATCAAACGCAGGGCGATGTCATCGTCATGTTCGGTAGTGAACTGAGCGCCACGGCCCGGGCGATTGTGGCTCAGTTCCCTTACCTGCTTGCTGCTGAAGGCCGTCGCGTTTTGCTGCATCCGCTGCCGCTCTTTAACAACAGCGTGGGCGCGCACGATATGGCCCAGGGCGAAGCGCACACGCCAACCGATTTGGTAAGCGCTGCGGGCCAATCAATCCGGGCAATGTATATCGCTGGAAGTCTTTTGCCGGCGCATTTGCGGGAAAATCCCGACGCCCTGGCAAAGCTCGACTTTTTGTTAGTGCAGGAGCTTTTTGAAACTCAAACAACGGAATTCGCCGACGTTGTCTTGCCGGCTGCGTCGTTCGCCGAAGTTGATGGCACATTCACGAACAGCGGCGGACTGGTCCAGCGCGTGCGCAAGTCAATCGAGCCGGTGCATCAATCCCTGGCCGATTGGATGATTACGGCACGACTGGCAAAGGAACTCGGAGTTGACTTTGGTTTCGAGCGATCGTCGAGCGCGGTGTTTCGCGAGCTTGCAGATCGAATTCCGGCTTACGCCGGGCTGCGATATCCGCTCTTGAAAGACGAGAGCAATCCTGTGCAGGTCAAGCATGCGACCGCTGCGCAGCGCGATGTTTCAAATGAGCTGAACGCAATCCGCGGATCGGTGGAAGCTTTGCCGGACGAAGGCGAAAAGTCGCACGTCACTCCGTCAGTCGGGCATGAGTTGTTTAAGCCGGGAACGCTAATGAGCAAGACGCCGCAAATTCATCTGCTGGCTGCGGGCAACCCCGTGCCCGAGAGTTTTGCCATCTCGCCGCTGTATCAGATCACGATTGATGAAGATTTGAAGCGGGAGCCGGCAGTTGCGTGAATTGTCCTATTGGCTGATTGCACCATTGATTCAATGCTTCTGTCGAAATGAATCAATGACGCAATGAGTCAATGAATCAATACTCCAAATGGAAGATCTAAAACATCTTGTCCTCTTGATGATCGCCATCCTGGTCGCCTTCACGGTCGTGATGACGATGGTCGCCTACACCGTGCTGGCTGAACGACGGGTGCTCGGATTTATTCAAGGGCGCCTGGGGCCAAATCGCGTCGGCTACGGAGGATTCCTGCAGCCGTTTGCCGATCTGCTCAAATTCATTCTTAAGGAAGATATAGTCCCTGATAAATCGACGCGCTTTGTTTATTTCCTGGCCCCGGTAATTGCGACCACCGCGGCGCTGATGACGATCGTCGTCTATCCCTTCGGTCCGGAAATACATCTGCCGATCATCGGCACCATTCGCCTCGTGATTGCGCGCATCGATGTTGGGTTGCTCTATGTGCTGGGAGTGACTTCAGTTGGCGTTTACGGAATTGCGCTGGCCGGTTGGTCTTCAAATAACAAGTACAGTTTGATGGGCGGTCTGCGTTCGTCGGCGCAGATGATTTCGTATGAACTCGCGCTTGGTCTGGCACTGATTGGCGTGATCCTGCAGTCGGGCACGCTCGATCTCTACAGCATCGTGGAACAGCAATCAGGTCATCTGGGGATTACGGGTTGGAACCTGATCTGGGTGCAGCCACTCGGGTTCGTAGTCTATTTGATCGCCGCGATCGCCGAGACCAACCGCGTGCCTTTTGATCTACCTGAAGCGGAAACTGAACTGGTCGCGGGATTTCACACGGAATACAGCGCGATGAAGTTTGCGCTGTTCTTCCTGGCGGAATACGTGAACATGTTCACGGTGTCGATGCTGGCGACGACGCTTTTCCTCGGCGGTTGGAACGGGCCCTTCGTCCACCAACTTCCGTGGCTGGGTGTTTTTTATTTTCTCGGCAAAGTAATTTTCTTTCTGTTCTTCTACATCTGGCTGCGCGGTACGCTGCCCCGCTTTCGTTTTGATCAGTTGATGGGCTTCGGCTGGAAATTCCTGATGCCGCTGGCAATTATCAACATTGTTCTGACCGCGACGATTCAATGGTCGGGCGCGTTTGATTACCTCGGAAAGTTTTTGAAGACGGCGACGGGTTGGGGCGGATAGCAGTTTGGAGTTCCGCCTTCAGGCGGCGCCGCGTAAGCGCGGAACTCCGAGCAAGGCATGTTGGGACTACTTTTCATATTGTTTGCCGGGATGGCGATAGGTTGCGCGATTTCAATGGTCGTGCAACGCAACCCGCTCTACGGCGCTATCTCGCTGATCGGCGTATTCATTTCGCTCTCTTGTTTGTACGTCACGCTGGCGGCGCCGTTCATCGCCGCGGTGCAAGTGATTGTGTATGCGGGCGCCATCATGGTGCTGGTCGTGTTCGTCATCATGCTGCTGAACGTTGAAGACGAGGAGCGACAACCGTTGCGCCTGCGCGCGCTGGTTCCGATCGCCATTGGCCTCGCCGCAATTCTGTTCGCGGAGGCGGCATTCATTATTTTTTTCGTGCACACATCGTCCGGCACGCCGACCACCAATATTTCCGACGTGGGCCTGACGTCATCTATCGGGGCCGGCCTGTTCACGACTTACCTGCTGCCGTTTGAGATTACGTCGATCCTGCTGTTGATGGCGGTGGTGGGCGCGATGACGCTCGCCCGCCGAGGTGGACTGTTGCCGCGTAATGCGGTTGTGGTACCCGGGTTTCAAATACTGGCGAAAGAAGTTTTGGATCCGCGCTCAACGCCGGATCTGACTCCGGTGGTGGCGCGTTCGACTGCGGAAGTCGAACAGTCATCCGGCCTCGCCGGCTCCCGGCACGCGGATGATGAGTAACAGCGGTGCTTTGTTCTGACTTCTGACTTCTGATTTTATGGCTCCACAACTTTCATGGTATCTCGCGCTTTCGGCGGTGCTGTTCACCATCGGCGTCGTCGGCGTACTGATTAAGCGCAACGTCATCTCGATGTTCATGTGTATCGAGCTGATGCTCAATGCCGTGAATCTGACGTTTGTGGCTTTTTCGAGTTTCTTCCGCGACGTCACCGGGCAGTTGTTCGTCTTCATCGTCATGACCGTCGCAGCCGCGGAAGCAGCGGTGGGTTTGGGAATCATTATCGCCATCTTTCGCAGCCGCGAATCGCTGGATGTGGATGAGGCGAGCACGTTGAAATTCTGAACTTTGTGCTTCGTACTTTGTACTTTGATGTGACTGATCAGTTAGCCGCAAACGTCAAAGTACAAGGCTCCAAGTACAAAGAACGAGCGAACGCACGTTGTGAACAATAGTCACCTTCTGAGTCTGATCATCTTCGCTCCGCTGGCCGGTGCAGTCGTCAACTGGTTCGTTGGTCGTCGTCTGCGCAACGAGCGGTTCATCGGCCTGGTCGCGTGTGGCTCAGTCGGCATCTCGACGATTCTCAGCTTCTACTTGGCATTCAAATCGGATGGCGCGCTGCGATCGACGCAGCCGATCATGGATCATTTGTGGACATGGATTCAGGTGGGTTCCTTCCGGGCTGATTTCGGTTTGGCAATGGACCGCCTGAGCGGCATCTACGCCCTCTTCATTACGTCTGTCGGACTGCTGATTCACATCTTCGCGACCGGCTACATGCGTGGCGACGGCGGTTACTATCGTTTCTTCGCATACCTGAATTTGTTCATGTTCGCGATGCTGACCCTTATCCTGGGGGACAACTTCCTGTTGATGTTCGTCGGCTGGGAAGGCGTGGGGCTTTGCTCGTACCTGTTGATCGGTTACTACCTCGACAAAGAAGAGGCTGCGCCGGCCGCTAAAAAAGCTTTTATCGCAAATCGAGTTGGTGACTGGGGTTTTGTTCTCGGAATTTTTCTGCTTTTCTGGCTCACGTCAAACGCCGGCGCACCTTCGATCAGTTTCTTCAATAAGACCGGAGTGACCAGCGCGCTCGCCACAATCGCCTCGATGCCAATCGACGGATTCACCTGGCATGCGATCTTCGCCGGTGGAATCACGTCTCTGGCGGTCCTCCTCTTCATCGGCGCCACGGGCAAGAGCGCGCAGATTCCTCTGTTCGTTTGGCTGCCGGACGCGATGGCTGGTCCAACACCAGTTTCGGCGTTGATTCACGCCGCAACCATGGTGACTGCCGGCGTGTACATGGTCGTGCGCTGCTCGGCGATCTTCACCCACGCGCCGTTCGCGATGTTCATCGTTGCGATCATTGGCGCGGCCACCGCACTGTTTGCGGCGACGATCGGACTGGCCCAAAACGACATCAAGAAAGTTCTCGCTTACTCGACGATTTCGCAGCTCGGTTACATGTTTATGGCCTGTGGAGTCGGGGCTTTTGTCGCGGCCATTTTTCATGTGATGACGCATGCGTTTTTCAAAGCGCAACTGTTCCTCGGATCCGGCTCAGTGATTCACGGAATGCATCACGAGCAGGACATGAGGCGCATGGGCGGCTTGCGCAAATACATGCCGATCACGTGGTTGACGATGTGCGCCGGGTGGCTGGCGATCTGTGGCGTGCCGATCTGGGCCGGCTTCTTTTCGAAAGATGAAATTCTCTGGAAGGTTTGGAGCGCCGGGTCATTCAACATGCCGGGCGGAGCCGCCAAGGCGCTGTGGTTTGTCGGAGCAGTCACGGCGTTGCTGACCGCGGTTTACATGACGCGACTGATGGTGATGACGTTCTGGGGAGCGGAACGTTTTCGTGAACAGCATGCGCCGCATGACCACGAACACGATCATCATTACGAAAAGGTTGAGCCCCACGAATCGCCGCTCTCAATGACGATTCCGCTTATCGTTTTGGCGATCCTCTCGACGGTCGGCGGATTGGTCGGAGTGCCATACGCGATCAGCTCGCTTACCGGTGGTCATCCCGAAAATTATTTTGAACAAACATTGGCGCCGGTGATTAGCCCGGTCCCATCCACTGTGGCCAGCGGCGAGAATGGCGCGCAACCTTTGCATTGGCTGTCGCCCGCGCCGCAACCAGTCGACGGCAAGCCCGCGGTGGCTCCGGTTGGTGAAGCGCCGGGCTCGGCGTCTTCTGAAGAGACGCCCAATCCCCAGGAGGTCAATGAAGAACGCTTGCTGGCGCTGGTCTCGGTGATGATTGCGCTCACGGGCATCGGTATCGGTTGGTTCATGTTCCAGCGAAAGCCGCTGCTGGCCATGCCGCGACTGCTCGAGAACAAGTATTACGTCGATGAGATCTACGATGCCGCGATCATTCAACCAATCAAGGTGGGTGCGCGCGAAGGGCTGTGGAAGCTCTTCGATATCGGAGTGATCGATGGAACCATTCACACAGTAGGCGGGGCGGTGGTCAGGTTTGGACAAACCATTCGTTACATGCAGTTCGGATACGTCCGCGCGTATGCCGCGATCATTCTGGCGGGCGCCGTGATTATCATCGGTTACTTCGCGTACAGCGGCGCGCATGTTTTGAGATTCTTGGTGAGGTAATTCTCTGTGTTCTCTGTGTCCTCTTTGGTAAGAAATCTTTCACCACAGAGGACACAGAGGAAGAACATGATTAAATGCAGAATCATCTGCTCACAATTCTGATTCTTCTGCCGGTGATTGGCGCGGCGACCACGGTTGTCTACAGCCTGACGCCCGGCTCCCGAGAATCACACTATCGTTGGATCGCGCTCGGCTTCACGACGCTCGCGTTCCTGCTTTCGCTGTTGCTAATCAAAGGCGGCGGCGGCACCTTCAGCACCTTTGTCCTGGAAGAAAATTATTCCTGGATTGGAGCCGTCGGAGCCCGATATCACATCGGCATCGACGGGATCAGTCTCTGGCTCGTCTTATTGACGACGCTCTTGATGCCAATTGCCGTGCTCTCAAGTTGGACTGCGATCACCAAGCGGCAACTGACTTACTACGCGCTGATGTTGTTACTTCAGTCAGCGATGATCGGCGTCTTCGTCTCGCTGGATTTACTGCTTTTCTATCTCTTCTTCGAAGCATCGCTGGTGCCGATGTTCTTTCTGATCGGAATCTGGGGCGGCGAGCGGCGCATCTATGCAGCCGTAAAGTTTTTCATCTACACAGCAGTCGGATCGCTTTTGATGCTGGTCGGCATCATCGCGCTCTACTTAATTCACCAGAAGGCAACCGGCATTGGCACCTTTGATTACACCGTCCTGATTGAAACACTCAAGAACAACGCCGGGGTGATCTCGCCGCGTGCAGAGTTCTGGTTGTTTCTCGCCTTCGCGTTTGCTTTCTGCATTAAAGTGCCGCTCTGGCCGTTTCACACCTGGTTGCCGGATGCGCACACTGAGGCGCCCACCGCCGGCTCAGTGATCCTTGCCGGCGTCTTGCTGAAAATGGGCACATACGGATTGCTGCGTTTCAATTTTGGTTTATTCCCGAATGCATCCCGGCAGTTCGCGCCAATCATGATCACGCTTGCCGTTATCGGAATTATTTACGGCGCGCTGGTCGCGATGGTCCAACCCGACGTGAAGCGCTTGGTCGCATACTCATCAGTCAGTCACATGGGATTTGTCGTGCTTGGCTTGTTTTCGTTTACCGAACAGGGAATGCAGGGCGCGCTCTATCAGATGTTGAATCACGGCGTGTCGACGGGCGCGCTGTTTCTATTTGTCGGCATGATTTATGAGCGGCGACACACGCGCATGATTTCTGAGTTTGGCGGACTGGCGCGGCCGATGCCCTGGTTCTCTGCCCTCTTTGTCATCGCCTCACTATCATCAATTGGTTTGCCGTTCTTGAATGGCTTCGTTGGCGAGTTTCTGATCATGCTAGGTTCATGGACATCAGCGGCAGTGAATCATACGTGGATCGTCACGATGCTGGCGGGAACGGGAGTAATCTGGGCGGCTGTGTACATGCTCTGGATGCTGCAACGTGTCGTGTTCGGGGTGAAGACCAGCGAAGCGAACGCAAAGCTGCTTGATTTGAATGCGCGCGAAGTCGCTCTGGTGTTACCGCTGCTGGCTCTGATGCTGTTCATGGGAGTTTATCCCGCACCATTCTTGAATCGATCGCGCGCCAGCGTGGCGGCCACACAGCAACTGGTGAATCCAAGTGCGACCAGCACGCCTGCCGTTGCCGTCGTGCCGAAACCGGAGAAGGCCCAATAGATGAGAACGCACGCACTGCGAGCCACATTGATGATCACAGTCCTGATCGCTCTGGGCGGCGTCGCGTCTGCGCAGCTAAAGCCTCCGCCGGTAGACCCGCAGATGAAGTTGCAGGGACTCGACGGGAAAGTTTACGACCTCGCAGATCTGCGCGGTTCGGTCGTGCTGGTTTCGTTCGGAGCAACCTGGTGCGCGCCGTGCACTACGGAATTAAAGGCGCTGCAGGAGTTGCTGACTGAGTTCCGAGACAAGCCGGTGAAGTTCTTCTGGGTCAGCGTGGAACGTCCTGAAGAAATCACCAACGCAGGCTTGAAGAGATACGCGCATGAACGAAGAGTGACGTTTCCCGTGCTGCGCGACACCGGCAAAATGGTCTACCTGCAATTCGCCGATCGAGTGCGGCTGCCGATGATCGTTTTGTTGAAAAAAGACGGAAGAGTTGATGTGCCAGTGCAGTTAGGTATGAGCAATCCAGCGGAAAGCTACAAGGCAAATTTACGTGCGCGGTTGAATAAACTCTTAACAAATTCCAGCGAGGCTGAACAATAGATGTGGTTATTTCAAGCAGGCACTCCCGATATTAATCTGACGCTCATCGCGCCGGAGATGATTGTCGGCATTGCGGGCGTGCTCGTCATGATGGTCGATGCGTTTGCGCACCGGAATCAGCGCTGGCTGACGGGCACGCTATCGATCATCAGCTTGATAGCTGCAGCCCTGAGTACTTTCTGGCTTTGGAACGCCTGGCCCGCCCAGCGCACCGCCTTCAACGGCATGATCGTTCTGGATGAGCTGCGCCTGAGCTTCACCTTGATTTTCCTGGTAGTGGCTTTGCTGACGATTCTGATCTCGAGTGTTTGGATCGAGAGCGAGAAGCTGCCGGCCGGTGAGTTTCATTCGCTGCTGCTCTTCGCCACCACCGGCATGATGTTGATGGCCTCAGCCGGCGATCTCGTGATCGTGTTTCTGGGTCTTGAAATTCTGTCCATAGCTACTTACGTGCTCGCCGGATTTCGACGTACCGATGTGCGCTCGAACGAATCGTCTTTAAAGTATTTCATCCTGGGATCGTTCGCCTCGGCCTTCCTCCTTTATGGCATTGCGTTGATCTATGGAGCGACCGCGACCGCAAGTCTGCCGGGCACCACAAATATCGCGACCATCGCCACGCGCCTGAATCAATCACTTTATCCGCCCTTGCTGCTGGCCGGAGCCGCCATGTTGCTGGTCGGGTTTGGGTTCAAAATCGCCACCGCGCCATTTCATGTTTGGACGCCCGACGTTTATGAAGGCGCGCCCACGCCCGTCACTGCCTTCATGGCGGCGGGGCCGAAAGCCGCCGGCTTTGCTTCATTCATGCGCGTCTTTGTTTTTGGATTCCCGATCGCCGCTGCGGTGCTTAGCGCGGGCGGTTACGCGCACAAAGCATGGGTGGGCACGCTGGCCATTATGGCAGTTTTGACCATGACTGTCGGCAACGTTGTGGCCATCGCCCAGAACAATGTAAAGCGAATGCTCGCGTACTCATCGATCGCGCACGCGGGCTATGCGCTGGTGGGATTTGTGGCGGCCGGTACGGCGACGACTGTCGAAGAACGAAGCGCCGCCTTGTCGGCAGTTGCTTTCTATTTGTTGGCGTACGCAATTATGAACATGGGCGCGTTCGCTGTGGTCACCCTGATTGCGCGGCGCGGCGATCAACAAACAACTGTCGATGATTACAACGGCATTGGTTTCGCTTCGCCGGTGCTCGCATTTTCACTTTCAATTTTCTTGCTGAGCCTGTTCGGGATGCCTCTGACCGCCGGCTTCACCGGAAAACTTTTCGTGTTCAGCGCGGCGCTCAGGCAAGGTTACATTTGGCTGGTTGTCATCGGTGTGCTTAACACTGCCATTTCCGCTTATTACTATTTGCGACTGATCATCGTGATGTTCTTTCGCGAACGAACCGGGGCCTGGGAAGTGCCTCGTATTCCGGCAAGTCTGGCCATCGCTTTGCTGATTACCATCCTCGGCGTGTTCTATCTCGGGCTGTTTCCCGGTCGCATAATCAGCGTCTTTCAATCTCGACCCGCGATTGCCGTGCGTATGCGTTGAACTGCTCCGCAATGAATGACGCGGCAAACTATCTCGAGAAAATAAGCAGTGAACTTGGCGATTCATGGTTGCCACAGCTTTACGTTCGGCGCGTGCTCAAGCTGCGAACCAGAGCTTATGAGTTTCCCGCGATGCGCAGGAATGCCGCGCCACAGATTCATCACACGTTGCTCGGCATTGAATTGAAAGTCGGCGGTCGTCGAATGCTCTGCCCCGACCTGGCCACCGCCCGATATCTCTCGGTGTTCGCGCGTATTGGTTGTCGCGCGGTGGCGATTCCTTATGACATCACGAAGATTTCGATGATCGCAGATGAACTCGACAGCTCCTGGCATCGAATGCTGCTCATCTCAGAGCGTCTGACTGCCGATCGTAATGCAGCTTTTCGCGCTCGCGTTCAGCGCCAGATCATTGGTAAAGTACGTGACGAGATTGCCATGGCAGG
>Ga0137403_10007028_pt1 | contig 12774 bp, 12 predicted proteins | sample CZOMad2_1_16fung_FD_122057 | JGI IMG/M metagenome (GOLD analysis project Ga0137403, IMG submission 122057) | Vadose zone soil fungal communities from Angelo Coast Range Reserve, California, USA - CZOMad2_1_16fungal (Hybrid Assembly) | ecosystem: Environmental > Terrestrial > Soil > Vadose zone... | reverse complement strand
GCCGATGGCCAGGTAACCATGGGTGATCACGTCATGAAGCACACCGCACGCAAGACGCGCCGCCTCTTCAATGATAAAGTCGTCGCCGGGTTTGCCGGCTCCACCGCCGATGCGATTACGCTCTTCGAACGGTTCGAAGGCAAGCTCCAGGAGTTTTCCGGCAACCTGCAAAAGGGGGCCGTGGAGCTGGCCAAGGAATGGCGTAAAGACCGCGCGCTGCGGCACCTCGAAGCATTGCTCATCGTGGCTGATGCCAAAGGGACATTCATTCTTTCCGGCAACGGCGACGTCATCGAGCCGGATGACGGCCTGGTGGCCATCGGCTCCGGCGGAACTTACGCTCTGGCTGCGGCGCGCGCCCTTCTGAAGCATTCCAAGCTCAACGCCAAAGATTTGGCCATGGAAGCCATGCGCATTGCCAGCGAGATTTGCATTTTCACAAACGCGAACTTTACAGTCGAAGAACTCTAGGGGTCAGGCGCGAAGGCACCCCGATTGATCTTCAAGCATCAAAGGAACTGAGCAGCCCATGGCCAGCAAGTCCGAAAAAGAATTGTTGTACGCTCCTGGCGGGAACGGTGCGCCGCCCGTCGAGGGCGAGGAACTCCTTCCCGCTCTCGACGACATGACGCCGCGGGAAATCGTGCTCGAGCTCGACAAATACATCGTAGGACAAGCCGCCGCCAAACGCGCCGTAGCCGTGGCATTGCGCAATCGGGTCCGCCGCCAAAAGCTTCCGCCGGAAATCGCCGAAGATGTTTTGCCGAAGAATATCCTCATGATCGGCCCCACGGGGGTCGGAAAAACGGAAATCGCCCGGCGTCTCGCGCGCCTCGCGGGCTGCCCCTTTGTCAAAGTCGAAGCTTCCAAGTACACCGAAGTCGGTTACGTCGGGCGCGATGTCGAATCCATGGTCCGCGATCTGGTGGAAACCTCCATCGACATGATCCGCGAGGAAAAACTCGATGAAGTGGCCGACCGCGCCGAAGAAGCTGCGGAAGAACGCGTGCTCGATCTCCTGCTTCCCCCGCCGCCGCCTCCTGCGCCCGGCACTCCGGAAGCCGAAGCCGCCGCGCAGCGCGAGCAGAACCAGCGCACCCGCGAGAAACTTCGCGCGCAGCTTCGCGAAGGCAAGCTGGATCAGCGCATGGTGGACATCGAAGTCCGCGAACGGTCCATGCCTTCGTTCGAAATTATCTCCAACCAGGGCGTCGAGGAGATGGACGTCAATATCAAGGACATGCTCTCCGGCATGTTCGGGCAGCAAAAGAAGAAGCGCAAAATGAGCGTCGCCGACGCGTTTGAGTATTTGATCCAGGAAGAGGAAAACAAACTTCTCGACATGGATCAGGTCACGCGGGTGGCCGTCGAGCGCGCCGAGCAGATGGGGATTATTTTTATCGATGAAATCGACAAGGTCGCCGGCCGCGAATCCGGCCACGGCCCGGATGTCTCACGCGAAGGCGTGCAGCGCGACATTCTGCCGATCATTGAAGGAACGACCGTCAACACGCGCTACGGGATGATCCGCACCGACCATATTCTTTTCATCGCCGCCGGCGCGTTCCACGTGACCAAGCCGTCGGACTTGATCCCGGAACTTCAAGGCCGTTTGCCCATCCGGGTGGAACTGCAATCGCTCAAGGAAGAAGACTTCATTCGCATTCTTACCGAGCCGAAGAACGCGCTCATCAAGCAATACGTCGCGCTACTGGAAACCGAAGGCGTTAAGCTCAACATTACCGAAGACGCCGTCGCCGCCGTCGCGCGATTCGCAACGAGCGTAAACGAGCAGACGGAAAATATCGGTGCGCGGCGCCTGCACACCATTCTCGAAAAGGTTCTTGACGAAATTTCGTTCGAAGCGCCGGACCTCAAGAAAAAGAACGTAAAAGTGGACGCCGCCTACGTCACCAAGCAGCTCGCGGACATTGTCAAGAACCAGGATCTGAGCCGCTACATTCTCTGATTCTTGAAACTTGAAAATGGAAAATAGAAAAGGGACGCGACTCCCGGCGACAAAATGCCCCGCGCATCTCTTTTCGATTTTCCATTTTCTCTTTTCCATATTCTTTTTTTCCGCCGGCTGCGGCGCACCTGGCGACCCCACGTCTCCTTCTCCGCCTATTCCCGCGGCAATCGCGGATTTGACCGCTCGCCAGGACGGCGATGGCGTGCAACTGTCTTTTACCCTGCCATCGAAATCCATCTCGGGAGAGAGACTCGTTTCGTCTCCTGCGGTCGAAATCCTTCGTGGAACTCTGAAAACAGATGGCTCGCCCGATTCGAGATCGTTTCGTGTTGTCGATACGATCCCCGACGCACTGATAGATAACTATCGTTCCGAAGATCACTTGCATTTTACTGATCCGATCGCGCCCGAGGAGACCAAAGCGCATCCCGGCGGCACTTTCGCCTACGTGGTGCGAATGCGTGTCTCGCAGAAGCGCGCCTCCGCGGATTCCAACGTCGTTACTGTTCGCGTCTTCGCAGTGCCGGAGCGAATTGCTTCGGTCGAGGCCCGCCTTAGCGAGTCCGCCATCGAACTCAGCTGGCCAGCCCCGGTACGCACTTCCGCGGGTGATCCTCTTTCCGCGCTGACGGGTTACCGGATCTACCGTTCGGAGGTCAATCCTTCTGCTGCCCCTTCGTCTGCGCAAGTTCTCTCGCAAGGCAAAAGAGAATCGCCTTCTTCACCGCTCGCTAGCTCCGAAACCAACAGTTACACGGACACTTCGTTTAATTTCGAGCGGACATACGTCTACACGGTTCGCAGCGTCATCCAGGTCGAGGGCAAAGAACTGGAGTCCTCTGATTCCCAGCCACTGACGGTCACTCCACATGACACCTTTCCACCGGCGGCTCCGCAGGGGCTTGTCGCTGCCTTGCTGCCTGGCCCCACTTCAGAAAACTCCGTCGTCGAGCTGTCCTGGTCCATCAATCTTGAAACCGATCTGGCAGGCTACCGCGTCTATAGAAGTGAGCAGGAGAGCACCAGGGGTCAGCTTCTAAATCCTGATTTGTTGCCCACGCCTGCCGTTCGTGATACGTCTGTACAGCCCGGTCATCGCTATTGGTACACGGTGACTGCCCTCGATCGCGCGGGAAATGAAAGCGCGCCAAGCGCACCCGTCGCCATTGACGTCACGCAACTATCGCCGTAGATCCGGGTTAGACAATCGTTCGCATCTTGGGAGCCTAGCCTCGGATGTTAGTTCGCGCACATCTACCCGGTTACCGTTGGTTCCACGTTTTCCGCAACGCGGCCATTCGAATTGGAGTGTACGTCGCTGTCGGTTTGATTCTGGTGTTCACCACCTGGCTGTTTCTGGCCAATCGCGTCCCGTTCCTCGAGCGCCTCGCGATGGAACGCAATATCGCTGCCGCCCTCCTTCTTTGCCTGTTCGCGCTGATTCCTATCCTTCGATTCATGCGCATGCCCGGCCATTTGCTGGCTTCAGGCCTGGTCGCGTGGCTGATCTTCAGCCTGTACTATCGTGTTCTATGTTTGTTCTTCCGGAAACTCGGCGATTGGAATAGCACGATTCAGGTTTTCATGTGTGGAGCCGTCGTTTACCTGATCGTTGCCACACTGTCCTGGATTGGCGTGGCCATCTGGAAAGTGCGCGAAGCACATAATTCGCATCCCAACCATCATGCGAGCTGATCAGCGATGAAATTCTGCCGTTTTGCGATGCGCGATGCTTCCTCTTCGGCGGTGGATGCGGCGCGCCATGGTCTCATCGAAGGCGACAGTATTCTGGAGATTTCCGGCGATCCTTGGGGACAGTGGTCTCGCGGCTCACGCTCCCTACGTCTCGCCGATGCCCGCCTGCTTGCGCCGGTAGCGCCGTCAAAAATTGTGTGCGTCGGCCGGAATTACGCGGCGCACGCCGCCGAGTTCGGCAATGAAGTCCCGAAGGAACCACTCATTTTTCTCAAGCCGCCATCTTCCATCATCGGCCCTCAAGAAGCCATTGTTCTGACGAAGTATTCGAATCGTGTGGAGCACGAGGGCGAACTGGCAATCGTGATCGGTCGCAGATGCTCGAATCTGCTCGATGGGGACAATTCCCTCTCTTTCGTGACGGGCTACACCTGCCTCAATGATGTCACCGCACGCGACCTCCAGAAAAGCGATGTCCAGTTCACTCGTGCCAAGAGCTTTAATACGTTTTGTCCGGTTGGCCCGCACATCGAAACCGATCTCGACCCATCCAATGTCGTGGTCGAGACGCGCGTCAACGGTTCACTCCGCCAGTCCAGCAGCACGTCTTTGATGATCTATCCTCCCGCATTTCTCGTCCGCTGGATCTCCCGAATGATGACGCTGAATCCCGGCGACATCATCGCCACGGGCACGCCCGCAGGCGTTGGCCCGCTCCTGGCCGGCGACGTCGTCGAGGTCAGCGTCGCCGGTGTTGGCGTGTTGCGCAATCCGGTGCGCGCCCCGCAAGCGTAGTTACACGCAAGCCGCATGGATTAGGTAAAATACGCTGCAGTGGGGGCGCCGGCGGTGCGAAGAGTTTCTCTTGCTCCGGCGCATGCGCGAATTTTTCCGCGCACGGTTTCAGAGCCCGCTCATTTGGCAATACGGAGCCTGTTCCTTGGAAGCCTTGCTCGCTGACTGGAAACTTTTACTGGCCATGGGCGGGGCAGCAATTGCTGCGCTGGCCATGATCGCTTATGCATTTTTCCGCCCGGCGGTAGATCCGGAAGAAGCGGAACGCAAACGCCGTCTTCATCTGAACCAAATTGGCCGAATTGCCGAAGGGCAAGTCGTCGAACTTGTTGAGCATCCGCCGGAAGCGAAGGAAGCACGCAAGCGTTTATTCGGCGGGAGTGCCCGCGTGCTCGACACCAGGCGCCCTCGCCACCTCGTCTCCTACAGCTATTCGATTTCCGGCGTTACCTATCACACCGCGCAGGACATCACCGGCCTCGAAGGGCAAATCCGCTTCGAACGGCTTGTTGCCGGCCAGCCCGCCAGCGTCAAGTACGACACCGCCAATCCCAGCGATTCCATCATCGTCGCCGATGACTGGTCGGGTTTGCGCTGAGTTCCGCGGCGCTTGCGCCAAGCTTCGCACGATGGCTGATGCTGTTGACGGCAATTGCAAGCCTTCCACGTTCCTGATTTCCGCCCTCTTGCGCTATCCTTCTCCTTGCCGCGGCAGAGCGGCCATAACCAGCTCGCATGAAAATGATCATCGCTTCCATCCTGACAACCGTTCTCATCGTGGCGATGACTCTCGGCGCCATGTTCATTCTCGTGCAGGCGACGGAATATGTGACCTCACTGGAATCCCCGCTTCACCGAGCCACTGCAATGGGCGCGGAGTTGCTCCTTGGTGTCGTCCTTCTACTCGGCACCGTCTGGCTCGCCACGCATCTCGCTGTGCGCATCTTCGCTACCAAGGAACCGCCTTCCGCGGGAGGCTCCGTTGTCTGAAACAAAGCGTGGCTTGTCCCCAGAAGCAAAGCATCGTGACCGCATGGAAGAGCTCCACCGCATTTCGGCGGAAGCGGAGGCGGGCGGCGGCCCCGAACGCCGCGAGCGCGAGCACAAAGCCGGCAAGCTCACTGCGCGCGAGCGCATCCACCTTCTTCTCGATGAGGGCACTTTCGAAGAGCTTGATAAATTTGTTCGCCACCGCTGCGTGGATTTCGGCATGCAGGAGCAGCGCCCTGCCGGCGACGGCTTCGTGACCGGCTTCGGCCGTATCGATGGCCGCCTGGTTTACGTTTTCGCGCAGGACTTTACGGTCTTCGGCGGTTCGCTCTCGGAGACCAACGCGCTGAAGATCTGCAAGATCATGGACCTCGCGATGCGCGCGGGCGCTCCCGTTATCGGCCTGAACGATTCCGGCGGCGCACGCATTCAGGAGGGCGTTGCTTCGCTCGCCGGCTACGCCGATATTTTCCTGCGCAATACGCTGGCCAGCGGCGTCATTCCACAAATTAGCGCCATCATGGGCCCCTGCGCGGGTGGCGCGGTCTATTCGCCGGCCATCACCGATTTCATCTTCATGACCCGCGAAACCTCCTACATGTTCGTTACCGGCCCCGATGTCATTAAGACCGTCACCCACGAGGAAGTCACCAAGCAGGAGCTCGGCGGCGCCATGACGCACAACGAGAAGAGCGGCGTCGCCCATTTTGTATCCCGTGACGACGCCGATTGCCTCGCCATGATCCGCGAGCTGATGAGTTTTCTTCCTTCAAACAATGTCGAAGACCCGCCGCGCCGCGCAACCTCGGACTCGCCGGCTCGCCGCGATGAATCCCTCAACACCCTCGTCCCCGCCGATCCCCAGAAGCCCTACGACATGAAGGATGCCGTTCATGCCATCGTTGACGACGGCTACTTCTTCGAAGTTCACGAACATTACGCAAAAAACATCGTAGTGGGCTTTGCGCGGCTCGACGGCCGACCCGTCGGCATCGTCGGCAATCAACCCGCGTTCCTCGCCGGCGTTCTCGACATCAATGCATCCGTGAAGGGCGCGCGCTTCGTTCGTTTCTGCGACGCCTTCAACATTCCGCTGATCACCTTCGAGGACGTTCCCGGCTTCCTCCCCGGCACCCAGCAGGAATTTGGCGGCATCATTAAGCACGGTGCAAAGCTGCTTTTTGCCTTCGCTGAAGCCACCGTCCCGAAAATCACGGTCATTACGCGCAAAGCCTACGGCGGAGCCTACTGCGTTATGGCTTCGAAGCACATCCGCACCGATGCCAACTTCGCCTGGCCTACCGCCGAGATTGCCGTCATGGGCCCCGAAGGAGCGGTGAATATCGTCTATAGGCGCGAACTGGACAAAGCTCCCGAATCCGAGCGCGAAATCCTACGCCAGGAAAAAATCGCCGAGTTCCGCGACCGCTTCGCCAATCCCTTCGTCGCCGCCGAGCGCGGCTACATCGATGCCGTCATCGAACCCGCCGACACCCGCACCAAGATCATCACTGCTCTCCGCGCCCTCGAAAACAAGCGAGATACCAACCCGAAGAAAAAACACGGCAACATTCCACTGTAAACATGCCTGTACTTAGTGGAGTCCGTTAGAATTTGACATATGAAGCATCAATTTACGTCCGTCATCGAAAAGCGCGGCCGCTGGTACGTTGCCTATATCGAAGAGATTCCCGGCATGAACACGCAAGGCCGAACCCTCACCGAGGCCCGCCAAAATCTTAAGGAAGCCCTTACTCTTGTAATCGAAGCGAACCGGGAACTTGCTGCCAAACAAGGTCGCGTGGAGCTTTAAGGGCCTTTCCTTTCGCCTATTTCAGCAAATACTCCTCCAGAAATTCCACAGTTGCATAAAACTGAAAGTCCTGATTGGGCTTCTTGCGGTAACCGTGGCCTTCGTCTTTCGCGATCAATAACCAGACCGGCGTTCCTTGCTTTTTCAGCGCGTCGGCAATTTGTTGAGACTCGCTCACCGGCACTCGCGGATCGTTCTTCCCGGCAATTACAAACATCGGCTTTCTGATTTTCTCGATGTTTTTCATTGGTGCGATTTTTTCCAGATACTCGCGCATTTTCGGATCGCGCTCGTCGCCGTACTCTACGCGGCGTAAATCTCTCCGGTACGCCTCCGTATGCTCGAGAAATGTTACCAGGTTCGACATTCCCACGATGTCGACCGAGCAGCGAATCCGGTCGCTGTAAAAAGTCGACACCGCCAGTGTCATGTGTCCGCCGTAGCTCCCGCCTGTCACTGCGACCCGGTCGCTATCCAGTCCTGGTTGCGTCGCGACCCAGTCGAACAACGCATTGATGTCTTTGTACGTATCGTCGCGCTTGATCCCGTTATCCATCAGGGAGAACGTTTTCCCATATCCCGTCGACCCGCGAACGTTCGGATAGATCAGCGCAATCCCCAGCTCATTCAAATAATAATTGCTGCGTCCTAAAAATGTCGGCTGCGACTGTCCTTCCGGCCCGCCATGAATCACCACCAGCACCGGCCGCTTGCCGGTGAACTTCGCCGGTGGCCGGTAGAGAAACCCCGAAATCATCTTCCCATCGAAACTCTTCCACCTCACTAGTTCCGCTCCTGGAAATGCATCCGTCTTCACTGCGGTCTCGCTCGTCGTCCACCGCTCGAGCTTTCCGGTTGCCATATCCAGCGAGTAACAATCTCCCGGTCCCCGCGCATTGTTCAGCGAGAATCCGAGCTCCTGCCCATTCTTGTGCCAGTGCACCGCGCCCGTTACACCGGTCGGCAGCTTTGGCAGGGGCCGCTCCTTTTTTGTGGCCGTATCCATTACATGCAACACGCTCACGCCCTCTTCGTTCGTCATGAACGCAATCATCTTTCCGTCATGCGTCACGTCGAGCGACTCCACGTCCCACGGAATGTTCGTCGTTAAGTACTGCGGTTGTTTCGTTGCGAGATCCAGGTACGCCAGCCGGTGAAACTCCGAATCCCTGTCCGTCGTGACGTAAATCCCCTTGCCATCCTTGCTGAACCGCCCCTCGCCATAGGAGACTTTTTCGGTCGTATTCCTCGGCGTCAGCTCCGTCTTCTCGCCTGTCGCGGCATCCACTAGCCACAGGTACGATTCGTTGATGGAAAGCTCTTCCTCCAGCAGGATTTTCTTGTCATCCCGCGACCAATCCAGCGGCTGCCATCCGCCGCCCGCCAGTTGCGTCAGCAAATGATCGGTCTTCGGATCACTGGGATTCATGACCCACAAATCCGTATCTTTTCCCGTGCGCCGCGTGGACATATACGCGATCTGATCGCCGCTCGAAGACCATGGCCCCGGTAGATTCCGCGACTTGCCGTCCGTCAACAGCGTCACATCGCCGGTCTTCAAGTCATACCGGTACAGCTGATACCATTCGCCTCCCCCAATATCCTTTAAAAACACTATGTAATCGCCGCCATTCGGATGGAATCTTCCATTCGTCACCGCATCCGGATAGAAGGTCAGTTGTTGCCGCCCCCCGCCCGGCATCTTCACGAGATGAAGCTGCGGCGTATCTCCAAACCGCGTCGCAATCAGCAATTCTCGTTTTGTCGGATGCCAGTCCGCAAGATTTGCGCTTCGATACGATCCGTATCGCCCCGCCGTTTCCGCCACAGACGACGGAATCTTCGGCACGCCATCCACCACGAGGTTATCCGCTGGCGTGATGACGGCTTCCTGTGCCGGCGTTGTTATAGCTACAGCAACGAACAGCACGCCTGCTAAAATCAAACTCAGTTTTTTGCCCATTTTCGCTCTCCGTTCCCAATTTCGCCTTACCTTCTTACACTGCAAACGATTGGACACGCAAGCGGAACCGCAACCGTCTTCTCGTCAGCTTGCATGCTAGAATCCCGCTGCTACCAAGAACTCCATGTTCAGGAAAATCCTGATTGCCAATCGCGGTGAGATCGCCGTGCGCATCTTGCGCGCCTGCCGCGAGCTCGGCATCCGGTCGGTCGCCGTCTTCAGCGACGTCGACCGCAAATCGCTTCACGTCCGCCTGGCCGATGAAGCCTATCCCGTCGGTCCCGCGCCCTCGCGCGAGAGCTATCTGCGCATCGATAAATTGATGGATGTCGCGCGACGCGCGGGCTGCGACGCGGTGCATCCCGGCTATGGATTTCTCGCGGAAAACGCTGCGCTCCCGCGCGCCTGCGCAGACGCGGGCCTCACCTTCATCGGGCCGTCGCCGGAGGCCATGGAAGCTCTCGGCTCCAAAACGGCCGGCCGCCAACTCGCCCGCCGCGCCGATGTTCCTATCGTTCCCGGCACGAACGATCCCATCGAGAAGGCCGCGGACGCAAAGTCTCTCGCGCGGGACATGGGCTACCCCGTCCTACTCAAAGCGGTGGCTGGCGGCGGCGGCAAGGGAATGCGTATCGTTTACGGCGATGCCGAATTCGATTCCGCGCTCCGCGACGCTTCTTCAGAAGCGATGAACGCGTTCGGCGACGCGCGCCTGTACCTCGAAAAATATCTGGAGCGCCCCCGCCACGTTGAAATTCAGATTTTCGCGGACGCCCACGGCCGCGTTGTCTCTCTCGGCGAACGCGAATGCTCCGTTCAGCGCCGCCATCAAAAAGTCATCGAGGAAGCGCCTTCGCCAATCGTCACGCCCGACATGCGCAAGAAAATGGGCGATGCCGCCGTGCGCCTCGCGCGCGCCGGTCGATACGTCAACGCTGGCACCGTCGAGTTCCTCATCGACGCCAATCTTAATTTTTATTTCCTGGAAATGAACACGCGTCTTCAGGTCGAACACCCCGTCACCGAACAAGTGACTGGGCTCGATCTCGTCAAGCTCCAGATCGCCATCGCCGCCGGCCATCGTCTCCCGTTCGCTTGGGAATCCATCACCCCGCGCGGCCACGCCATGGAAGTCCGTCTTTACGCCGAAGATCCCGGCAACAATTTCTTTCCGTCGCCTGGCAAAATTCTTTCCTGCCACGTACCCAGCGGCCCGGGCATTCGCCTGGATGATGGCGTCTACGAAGGCTGGACCGTGCCCAATGATTACGATCCTCTTCTCAGCAAACTCATCGCCTGGGGCAACAGCCGCGAAGAGACGATCGCGCGCCTTCGCCGCGCCCTCGAGGAGTACAGCGTCACCGGTATCAAAACGAATGCCGCACTGTTCCTTCGCATCCTCTCCGAACCTGATTTTCTGCGCGGCGAAATTCATACCTGGTGGCTCGACGAACTGCTTCGTCGCCCAGGCTCTGCTGCGTCTCCATCGTGTGTTGAGACAAGCGACAACGCCGCTTCCGACGCGGCCGCGATTGCCGCTGCCATCTGGCAAACAAACCAGTGGGACAGACATTCCGATCTGTCCTCTTCCGCCGCAGATCCCGGCCAGCCTTCCCGCTGGAAACTCGAAGGCCGCCGCGCGCAACTGGACCGTGAGCCGTGAAATACGAAGTTCAACTGAACAGCCCGTCCGGGAAGACAACCCGCATCGTCGAGCTGGAACGCAACGCAAGCGGTTGGCGCATTCTGCTTGACGGTCAGCCCATCGAAGCCGATGCCGTTGAAATCGCTCCCTACACTCTCTCGATCCTGCTGAACGGTCAATCGTATGAAATTCGCGTCTCGCCTGTTCCCGACGGGAAACTTAAACTCCAAACCGGGACTCACGAGTTCACCGCCGAAGTCATCGATCCTCGCGCCTGGAGCGGTCGCCGCCACGGGCACGTCGAAGCGAAAGGCCGCCAGCAGATCATTGCGCCCATGCCGGGAAAAGTCGTGCGTTTGCTTGTGAAAGCCGGCGACCACGTGGAAATAGGTCAGGGCCTCCTGGTCGTCGAAGCCATGAAAATGCAGAACGAAATCCGCTCGCCCAAGAGCGGCACCGTCGGGCGCGTCCTTGCCAAAGAAGGCCAGACCGTCAACGCCGGCGAAGTCCTCGCCTGGGTCGAGTGAACAAGGACTCTCTTCAGGTACGGAAAATTATCAGGATGGAAAGAATTGAATTAATGCCCGATGGACTTGGGAGGCAGCGTCGTCTTTGCCGCATCTGGCAGCCTGCCGGCCGCTTCAATTACCTGTTGAGCGAGGTAGTTCGTCGTCCGCGCTTCATCCCGCGCGATCGCCAGATAGGCGGCCTTCAACAATTGTTCTTTGCGGTTCCGCAGTGTGTCGCGAATTGTCTGCTGCACCTGCGGATCACTGATACCGCGCAGTCCGGGTGACTCACGCGTGATCAATTTAAGGATCCGGTATCCTTCCTTCAATTGAATCGGCGGGCTCACCTGGCCCGGCTTCAATCCAACAACCATCTTCTTCAGAGCGGGGTCGGACTGATTCAGCGCCGACTCCGGCAAATAACCCAGGTCGCCGCCCGTCGCCGCAGAATTCATATCTTCGGAATAGTCCATCGCCAGTTGCGCGAAATCCGCGCCGCTATTCAGCCGGTCCATCAACATTTTCACTTTGCGCTGCGCTTCCGCTTCGTTCGTTGCGTCGTCGTTTTTCCGGTTGCGAATCTGCTGTTCTTTCTTCGGCGTTACGACGATTTGCGCGATCCGGTATTGCGGCTCCGCCACGTTGAACTGCGCCTTGTTCGTATTGTAGAAATCCGCCACGTCTTGATCCGTGATGGCGATCTTCGCCACCACTTCGCGGTTCATCAACTTGGTGATGGAAAGCTGCCGCCGCAGGTCGCGCTTCAAGTCATCCACGGAAACGCCCCCGCTCTTCAATTGCCGCTGAAATTCATCTTCGGTGTAAGGACTTTTCAGTTCCGTAAACTTGTCTTCTACTTCGCCGTCGCTGGCCTCGAGGTTCAGCTTCTTCGCGCGTTCCAGCAGAATCTCGTTGTTAATCAGCTCCTCCAGCACGTTCAGCTTCAGCGACAGAGCTTCTTCTTGGGAAGGCTCCTGCCCCTCGGGGTTCACGCGCGTTCGGTAATACTTCTCCACCTCATCCCGCTTGACCTCTTTCCCGTTGACCACGGCCCACACGTCCGGTGAATGCTGCGTCTGCTTATTGCAGCCCGCCACGACGGCAAACAGCACCGCCGCCAGCGGTAACAACGTTGCGGCGCGCTTCACTCCTCTTGACTGCTCCATCGTGCGCCCCACGAAAGTATGGTTTGCAACAGGTAAATTCAAGGCTGGAGGCTCAGGCCGCTTTCTTCACGCGTCCCCCACGGATGCACTCCGTGCAGGCACGCACATGCTTCTTCACGCCCGCAACGACCGCGCGAACGCGCCTCAGGTTCGGATTCCACCGCCGCCGCCGCGTGTTGTTCGCGTGGCTGATCACGTTTCCATAGTGCGGCGCTTTGCCGCAGAA
>Ga0137403_10007024_pt1 | contig 12781 bp, 6 predicted proteins | sample CZOMad2_1_16fung_FD_122057 | JGI IMG/M metagenome (GOLD analysis project Ga0137403, IMG submission 122057) | Vadose zone soil fungal communities from Angelo Coast Range Reserve, California, USA - CZOMad2_1_16fungal (Hybrid Assembly) | ecosystem: Environmental > Terrestrial > Soil > Vadose zone... | reverse complement strand
GGCCGAGAAGGTCCATCGCTATGAGCGGACCTATGGCGCCTTCGAGCGGACGTTCAGGTTGTCGGCCTCGATCGATCCTAACAAGATCAAGGCGACCTACGACCTAGGCGTGCTGACGATCACGCTGCCGAAGGCGGAGACGGCCAAGCCCCATCTGATCACGGTGGAAGTCACGGCCCAGAAAGCGTTGAAGGCCTAACCTAAGGGGGAGGAGGGCGGCCTGGTTGGTCGCCCTCTCGTCCGGAGGCGACATGGTTACCGAGCACAGACGGAGCATGGAAGGCCTGCTGACACACGTCGGCACGGCTGACTGTTTCATCGCTCTCCCTCATCCGGCGCTGGAGTGCGGGATCGTCACGGCGTGGTGGCAGTGCCAGGTGGAGGCGGACCCGGCCATGCAACGGCAGCAGGAGGACGAGTAGCGGCAGCCGTCGTCCTCGGCATCGAGTAGATTCGGTTATGCCCACCGCTGAAGATACGATGCTCCTTTCCGAGTCCCCGAAAAACTCGCGTCAATTCTCCAAATGCATGGAGTGTCAACGGTACGCCACGAGGTCCCGGATGCGGGAACTCCTAGCTCTCGCCGCAGTCGCCTGCCTGGACTTCTGGCCGGGCGAGGTTGTCGAGCGCCGCATCTACCTGACATGGCTCGCGTCGCGCGATCCGTGGTTCATGCTCCGCACGATTCCCGGCACGGTGCGGGGAGTGGGTGGCAGCGTCGTTCCCTCGTCGCTCCCGGCGAATCCCGTGGATCACGTCATCGCGCCACGACGGCAATTCGAAAGCCTCTTCGCCACGCTGTTACCGAAGGACGCGCAGGTCGAAGTCGAGATGCCCGACGGCCGGCGCTTCCTGATGCCCAGAAGGCGCCCTCAGGGTCGGCCCGCGCTGCTCGCTGGACTGAATGCGCGCGAAGCGGGCGAACTCCTCGCACGCGAAGCGCACGAGCTGGTCGCCTTTGGACGCCACATCGACGGGTTGTTGTTCATGAGCAACGACGCCGAAAAGTTGCACCAGGGCCGTGGGGCACCCCGCCACGCAAGATCCGCCGTCTGCGCCCACGTCTCGCAGGCGACCGGCGACCGACTGCTAGTGGTCGTCGCAGCTCGAGTGGTCGTCGATTACTGTCGCGGGCAGCACTGGACCGAGGCTCGGGCTCGCGCGGTAATCCGTCAGCTGTTGGATCTCTGCGTCACGACCAAGCCGCCCGAGCCCGAGCCGGAGACCAACGAAGCCACCATCCTCTACCGAGGTCCACAAGGCGGTCCAGCGCCCGCAGCTCGCGCCGTCCGGCGCCGAAGCTGGCTTCCGGCTCCCCAGTAGCAACTGACACGTGCGGGGAGCGGTACGCTTCCCGCGCCTAAGACGACGCGGACCCGCGACATCCGGAGGGACGAAACCACGCGATGAGATCGCCGCGCCGTGAAGCTTGCCGTGGCACCATGGGCAGGTCGCCTTGGCTGACGCCCTGAGGCTGCTGCTCCGCCCCTTCGGGGGCGGCCGCCGCCCGGAAGCCGAGAAGCCTCTCCGCGCTGAGCTCCTCAGCATCGAGCGCCTGGAGGAACGGGCCAGGGCCCTCGCCGCCAGCTTCACGCTGGCGCGGGATCCGCGCCGCAAGGCCCGCCCATTCTTTTCGCGCCTGGAGGACAACGCCCGGGTGCTGCGCAAGGCCTATCGCGTCCTGGCCGACGATGTCCACGGCGGCGAGTTCGTCCCCCCGGCGGCGGAATGGCTCCTCGACAACTTTCACCTCATCGAGGCCGAGATCCGGGGCATCCGGCACGACCTTCCGCGGCAGTACTACTTGGACCTGCCCAAGCTGGCCTCGCGGGAGATGGCCGGCATCGCGCGGGTCTACGCCATGGCCCTGGAGCTGATCCGCCACACCGACGGCCGCCTGGATCGACAACAGCTCGTGCGCTTCATGGCCGCCTACCAGACTGTGGCTCCCCTCACCATCGGCGAGCTGTGGGCTTGGCCCAGCATGGTCAAGCTCGCCCTCATCGAGAACCTGAGGCGGCTGGCGGACGAAGCGCTCCAGGGCCGGGACGCGCGTCTCACGGCCGACGGCTATCTGGCCCAGATCGGCGGCGCCGAGGATGCGGCGCCCCTGCCGTCCCTGCCCGAGGTCCTGGACACGGCCTACGTCGTGCGGCTCCTGCAGCGGATGCGCGAGTACGGGCCCCTTGTCGCTCCCGTGCGCGCGGCCGTCGAGGAACGCCTCGCCGCCCAGGGCATGACGGCGGAGGATTCGATCCGGACGGAGCACCAACGCCAGGCCGCGGGGCAAGTCTCCGTGGCCAACGCCATCACCAGCCTGCGGCTGTGCTCCACTCTGGACTGGATGCGGTATTTCGAGAACGTCAGCTTGACCGAACAGGTCCTGCAACGCGACCCGGCCGGCGTCTACGGGAGCATGGACTTCCTCAGCCGGGACCGCTACCGGCAGGCGGTGGAGGAACTGGCCGAGGCCACCGGGGAGGCCCAGCTCCGTGTGGCCCTTCGCACCGTGGAGAGCGCCCGCCAGGCCGCCGAACTGAACTCGGCCCACGACCGCGCTGCCCACGTGGGCTACCACCTGATCGGGAAGGGCCGACGCGACCTCGAAACCGACGTGGCCTACCGTCCGCGCCTCGCGAACCGCGCACGGCGCTTCATGTTCACCCACGCCACCAGTTTCTACCTTGGGTCGATCGGACTCGTCACCGCCGCCCTGCTGGCCCTGGCCGTCGCGTACGTCCAGGCCGAGGGCGGCGCCCGGTGGGCGCAGGCCTGGACCGCAGCGCTCCTCCTCCTGCCGGCCAGCGAGTTCGCCATCGCCCTCGTCCAGCGCCTGGCCGCGCAGTTCGTACCGCCACGGCGCCTCCCCCGCCTCGACTTCCAGGCCGGGGTCCCCGAGGACGCGCGGACCATGGTTGTCGTCCCCACGCTGCTCACGAGCGTGGCCGGGGTGGTCGAGCTGCTGGAGCATGTGGAGGTCCTGGCCCTGGGGAACGTCGACCCGCGCATACACTTCGCCATCCTCGGCGATTTCGCCGACGCCCCCACGGCCGAGATGCCGGCAGACGACGAGATCCTGGACGCCGCCCGCGCTGGCGTCGTCGACTTGAACGCCCGCCTCGGCCAGGGGCGCACCGACCGGTTCCACCTGTTCCATCGTGCGCGTCAGTGGAACCCCGGCGAGGGCTCGTGGATCGGCTGGGAACGCAAGCGCGGGAAGCTCGAAGAGTTCAACCGCCTGCTTCGCGGGGCTAAGGACACGAGCTTCCGCCTCCACGTGGGCGACCCGGAGGTGTTGCCCAGCGTCCGCTACTGTCTCACCCTGGACAGCGACACCCGGCTTCCCCTGCACGCGGCCCGGAAGCTCATCGGCATCATCGCCCACCCCCTGAACCGTCCCTCCTTCGATCCTCGCCTGCGCCGCGTCACCGAGGGCTACGGGATCTTGCAGCCCCGGGTCAGCGTGACGATGGCGAGCGCCGCCGGGTCGCTGTTCGCCCGCGTGTACGCCGGGCATACGGGCGTCGATCCTTACACCACCGCAGTCTCGGACACCTACCAGGACCTGTTCAAGGAGGGGATCTTCACGGGCAAGGGCCTCTATGACGTAGACGCCTTCATGGCCGCCCTAGAAGGCCGGATCCCCGAGAACGCCCTCCTGTCCCACGACCTCTTCGAGGGCCTGCACGCCCGGGCCGCCTTGGTGACGGACGTGGAGGTGGTCGACGATTACCCCGCGAGCGTGCTCGCTCATGCCCGGCGCCAGCACCGGTGGACGCGCGGCGACTGGCAGATCCTCTTCTGGCTGTTCCCCTTGGTCCCGACCCGCGAGGGCCTGGAGCGCAACCGCCTCCCCGTCATTTCCCGCTGGAAGATCTTCGACAACCTAAGGCGCACGCTGGTGGCCCCCGCCACCGTCGCCTTGCTCGCTCTGGCCTGGCTGGTGCTGCCGGGAGACCCCTTGGCCTGGACCCTCGGCGTTCTCGCTGCGATCGCGTTCCCACTATACCCGCTGGCCGTCCAGGTCGGCGCCGGCCCCGCCCCCCAGCAACCCTTGGCGGTGTTCCTGCGGATTCTGGGCGAGGACGTGAAGACCGCCGGCGCCCAGACGCTCCTGCAGATCACGTTCCTCGCCCACCACGCCTACGAGATGGCCCACGCCATCGCCCTCACCTTGGTTCGCCTCGTGATCACGCAGCGCCGCCTCCTCCAATGGGAGACGGCGGCCGCCGCCACTGCCCGGGCCGCCGGCCTCAGCGCCCGGGCCGGCGCGTTGCTGTTCCTCGTAGAAATGGCGGCCAGCCCCTTCATCGCCCTGATCGTCCTTGTCACGATCGCGGCCGCCCGGCCGAGCAGCCTGGCGGTGGCCGGTCCCCTCCTTGCCTTGTGGGTGGCCGCGCCGCTGGTGGCCTACTGGCTCAGCCAGCCCGTGTCGCCCGAGCGTCAGCTGCTTAGCTCCGAGGACCGACGCTTCCTCCGTCTCATCGCACGCAAGACCTGGCGCTACTTCGAGACCTTCATGGGCGCCGAGGACCACGGCCTGCCTCCGGACAACTTCCAGGAAACGCCCACGCCGAGGCTCGCCCACCGGACGTCCCCCACGAACATCGGGATGGGGCTCCTCTCGACCTTGGCCGCCCACGACCTCGGCTTTATCCGCACTCCCGAACTGGTCGAGCGGCTCGAGGCCACGGTGTCTACCATGGGCGGACTGGAACGTTTCGAAGGCCATCTGCTCAACTGGTACGACACGAGAACCCTGGCACCGCTGCCCCCCCGCTACGTCTCCACCGTGGACAGCGGCAATCTCGCGGGCGCTCTCCTGGCCCTGGCCGAGGGCCTGCGGCGGCTGGCTGGCGAGCCCCAGTCCGCGGCGCAGATCTGCGCCGGCCTGGCGGACACCGCGGAGATGGCCGGCCAGTACCTGGCGCGTCTGGCAGACACGCCAGCCGGGCACCAGGACGGGAGGGCCCGCTTGGTCGCTGTGGTGAAGTCCGTGCTGGACGTGTTGGAAGGACCCGAGGAAGCGGAGCAGAAGCTGGCGCGCGTCGACGCACAGGTCCCCGCGCTCAGAGAAGCGATCGAATCGTTCGAGTCGGAAGGCGCGACCTCCAGCCATCAAGTCGAGGCGGCCTACTGGTCGCGGTCCCTCGCCGCGGGGTTGACGGCCCCGGCCCCGACGCCCGGTGTGTTCGCGACTCGCCTCGAGGAGCTCGCCTCGCGCGCCCTCGCTTTCGTCGACGGGATGAGCTTCGCCTTCCTCTACGACCGCGAGCGCCAGATCTTCGCCATCGGCTATCGCCTCGCGGACGCCCAGGGCCCCGGCCGTCTCGATCCTTCCTACTACGACCTTCTGGCTTCCGAGGCCCGCCTGGCCAGCTTCATCGCCATCGCCAAGGGCGATGTCCCCGACGGCCACTGGTTCCACTTGGGGCGGCTACTCACCAGCGTGGACGGCGCCCCCACCCTCCTGTCGTGGAGCGCCAGCCTTTTCGAATACCTTATGCCCCTCCTCGTGATGCAGAGCTATCCGGGGACCCTCCTCGACCAGTCGTGCCGCATGGCTGTACGTCGGCAGATGGAATACGGGCGGCAGCAGGGGGTGCCCTGGGGGATCTCGGAGTCCGCCTTCAACCTCGTGGACCGTCACGGCAACTACCAGTACAAAGCCTTCGGCGTGCCCGGCCTGGGGCTGAAGCGAGGCCTCGGCGACGAACTGGTGGTGGCCCCCTACGCCACCGCGCTGGCCGCCATGGTGGACCCTGTGAGGGCAGCCCACAATTTCCGGCGCCTGGCCCGGGAAGGGCTGGACGGCGCGTACGGGTTCTACGAGGCCATCGACTACACCCACCGGAAGGCGGACGAAGGCGAGACCGTCAGCGAGCCCCGACCCCATGGCTCCCGCGGGGTCGTCGTTCAGGCCTTCCTGGCCCATCACCAGGGCATGAGCTTGGTGGCTCTGGCCAACGCCGTCCTCGGCCATCCGATGGTGCAGCGCCTCCATGCCGATCCCCGGATGCAGGCCACCGCGCCGCTGTTGCAGGAGCGCGCACCGCGCCACGCTCCGATCACGCAGCCCCGGCCCGCCGAGGAGACGCGGGTGGCGGCTCCGGTCTCCGCGGTGGCGGTCCGGCGCTTCCGGTCGCCCCACACCCGGTACCCTCACGCCCAGTTCCTATCCAACGGCGCTTACACCGCCATCGTCACCAACGCGGGAGGCGGGGCCAGCTTTTGCCGCGGCCGCGCCGTCACCCGGTACCGCGAGGACTCGACCCGTGACCTGGGGAGCCACTTCCTCTACCTGCGCGACGTGCGCACCGGGTCGGTCTGGTCCGCGGCCTACCATCCCACCGACCGGGAACCCGAGGAGTATCTGGTCACCTTCCAGGCCGAGAAGGCCGTCTTCCGCCGCCGTGACGAGGACATCGCGACGCAGCTCGACATCGCGGTCTCAACCGAGGACGACGTCGAGGTGCGCCGCCTGGCCGTGACCAACCAGAGCGACCGGCCTCGCGAGCTCGAGGTCACGAGCTACGCCGAGATCGCCCTGGCGTCTGTCGGCGAGGACCTGACCCACCCCGCCTTCAGCAAGCTCTTCGTGGAAACGGAGTACTTGCCCGAGAGCGCCGCCCTGGTTTGCGCCCGGCGACCCCGCGCCCGGGACGAGGCCCGCGTGTGGGCAGTCCACGTGTTGAGCGTGGACGCGAGGATGCAAGGGCCGGTGGAATGGGAGACCGACCGCGGGCGGTTCCTGGGCCGCGGCCGCAGCCCGGAGGACCCGATGGCCCTCGACGGGCGGGCCCTCTCCGGCACCACGGGGGCCGTGCTGGACCCGATCGTCAGCCTGCGACAGCGCATCCGTTTGGCACCCGGTGGATTCGTGCGCCTGTCCTTCGCGACGGGGATGGCCGTGAGCCGGGATGGCGCTCTGGCCATGGCGCACAAGTACCACGACCCCAGCGCCGCCGCGCGCACCTTCGCGCTGGCCTACACCCAGGCGCAGAGCACGTTGCGGCACCTGGGCATCTCGAGCGACGAGGCCCAGCTCTGCGAGCGCCTCGCCTCCCGGGTCCTGTACACCGACGCCTCGCTGCGGGCGGGGCCGGAGGTCTTGGAGCGCAACGTGCTGGGCCAACCGGGGCTGTGGGCCCACGGGATCTCCGGCGATCTCCCCATTCTCCTCGTGCGCGTGGTCAACGGAGGCGACATCTCCCTCGTCCGGCAGGTCCTCCAGGCCCAGGAGTACTGGCGGCTCAAGGGCCTGAGCGCGGACGTCGTGATCCTGAACGAGCATCCAGTGAGCTACCTCGACGACATACACGTCCAGCTCGCCGCGCTCCTCGACACCGGGCCCTGGGGGGCGTGGAAGCACCGGCCGGGGGGGGTGTACCTGTTGCGCGGCGACCGTATGAACGAGGCCGAGCGAAACCTGCTCGCCAGCGTGGCACGGGCGATCCTCAGCGGGGATCGTGGCAAGCTGTCGGACCAGTTGGACTGGCCTTATCCCGAGCGGCAACCCCGGAGGGAGCTGCCGCCGCCACCCCCGCGCCCGGCTTCCGGCCCGGACGGCATGGAGATCGAGGTGCCCGCCCTCACCTTCGCCAATGGGACGGGCGGCTTTGCCGATGGCGGCCGCGAGTACGCGGTCGTCCTCGACGGTGACCGAGAGACGCCGCTCCCTTGGGTCAACGTCATGGCCAACCCCGGCTTCGGCACCGTAGTCTCGGCATCGGGCTCGGCGTATACCTGGGCGGAGAACAGCCGTGAGAACCGCCTCACGCCCTTCGCGAACGACCCCGTGACTGACCCCACCGCCGAGGCCCTCTTCTTGAGGGACGAGGAAGGGGGCGACGTGTGGTCACCCACGCCGGGGCCGATGCGGCGGACCCAAGAGAGCGGCCGGTTCGTGACGCGGCACGCAGCCGGAGTCTCCCACTTCACTCATGCCTCCCATGGAATCCTGCAGGACCTCGCGGTCTTCGTGGACGCGAAGGACCCTGTGAAGTTCTCACTCCTGACCCTCACCAACCGGACCGACCGCCCGCGGCGACTGAGCGTGTTCGCCTACAACGAATGGCGCCTGGCGCCGCCGCAGCCTGGGGAGCACCTGCACGTGATGACGGGACTCGACGCGGAGACGGGGGCCGTCCTGGCCACGAACCCCTACAACCAGGAGTTCGCGGGCCGGGTCGCCTTCGCCCACGCCAGCGAGGCGCCGAGTTCGGCGACGGGAGACCGCCTCTCCTTTCTGGGACGCAACGGCTCGCTGGCGAGGCCAGCTGCCATGAACCACCACGCCCTGTCGGGCCAGTTCGGGGCCGGACTCGATCCCTGCGCCGCGCTGCAAGTCGAGATCGGCTTGGCTCCGGGAGAGAGCCGCCGCCTCGTCTTCATCCTGGGACAGGGTGGGGATCACGAGCACGCCCGCGAGCTGGTGCGCCGCCACGGCAGCGTGGCCGCCGCCGACATCGCCTTGGAAGCGGTGCAGCGGTTCTGGGCCGACACCCTGGAGACGGTCCAGGTGCGCACCCCTGACGACTCCTTCGATCTCCTCATGAACCGGTGGCTCCTGTACCAGGACCTGAGCTGCCGGCTCTGGGCGCGGTCCGGCTTCTATCAGCCGGGCGGCGCCTTCGGCTTCCGCGATCAGCTGCAGGACGCCATGGCCCTCTCCCTGGCGAGGCCGGACATTTTGCGGGCGCACATCGTCCGGGCCACGGGCCGGCAGTTCATCGAAGGGGATGTGCAACACTGGTGGCACGAGCCCTCCGGCCGCGGCACCCGCACCCGTTGCTCGGACGACCTGCTCTGGCTGCCGTACGCCGTAGCGCATTACGTGGACACGACCGGGGACCACGGCATCCTCGACGAGCTCGTTCCGTTCCTGGAGGCTCCGGTGCTCGCCGCCGGCGAGACTGAGGCCTACGGGCAGCCGCGGCGTTCCTCCGAATCGGGTTCCCTCTTCGACCATTGTGTGCGCGCCATCGACAAGGGCCTTACGGCTGGCGCCCACGGCCTTCCGCTGATCGGCAGCGGCGATTGGAACGACGGGATGAACCGGGTCGGGCACCAGGGCCGCGGCGAAAGCGTCTGGCTCGGGTGGTTCCTGCACACGGTGCTGCAGCAGTTCATCCCCCTGTGCGAGACCCGGGACACGGCGCGGGCGGCGCGTTACGCGAGCGAGGCCAGCCGGCTGGCGGGCATGCTCGAGCGGGCCTGGGACGGGGAGTGGTACCGGCGGGGTTATTACGACGACGGCACGCCGTTGGGCTCGGCGCAGAACGACGAGGGCAAGATCGACTCGATCGCTCAGTCCTGGGCGGTCCTGTCCGGAGTCGCGCCCGTGAAGCACGCCGAGCGGGCCATGGACGCCGTCCGCACCCACCTTGTGCGGCGCGCAGCCCGGGTCGTGCTGGTGCTCACTCCCCCCTTCGACCAGTCGGCGCAAGACCCCGGTTACGTCAAGGGATACCCGCCCGGGGTGAGGGAGAACGGCGGCCAGTACACGCACGCCGCGGTGTGGACGGTCATGGCGGTGGCCCGGCTCGGCAACGGGGACGAGGCCGTGGAGCTGTTCCACCTGCTGAACCCCATCAACCACACGCGGAGCGCCGCGGACGTCGAGCGCTACAAAGCCGAGCCGTACGTCACCGCCGGAGACGTCTACGCTCACCCGGCCCACGCCGGGCGCGGCGGTTGGACGTGGTACACGGGCTCCGCGGGCTGGATGTACCGCGCGGGCCTGGAGAGCATCCTCGGCCTCAAGCGCCACGGTGCGAGCTTCGAGCTGGATCCCTGCATCCCCGCGGCCTGGCCCGAGTATTCCATCGTCTGGCGTTTCGGCCGCACCGGCTATGACATCTCCGTTTCCAACCCGGAGCACCGCTGCCGGGGGATCGCGGAGGCCGAGCTGGACGGCCACCCCGTGGATCCCGCCGCCATCCCCCTCGTGGACGATGGCGTCACGCACCGGGTGCGCGTGGTGGTGGGGGAGCAGGCCCCGAGCACGCCGACGACAGCCCGGCGGGGGACGGCGGCGCGGGCGTAAAGCCATGTCGGTGTCTGCTTCATCTGAACTCGCGCTACCCCTGAGCGGCGGTCCGGGTGTCGGGTCGTTCCATGAGACGACCGCGTGATGCACGTACTGGGGGTCGCCCATTCGCCCCCAGGGAAGCGGCCGGTAACCTCCGGGCCATGACACAAGCGTGGATTCGGTGGGGAGACGATCAGGGACTGGTTGCTTGAGCCGGGCGAGAATCGAGGCTTGCCACCCACGCCTCAAGCGCACTCCGTACGCTCTCACCAGCCCGGAAACCAACGAAAACAACTGTATTGCGTGGGCTGTTGGAGACGTCGACAGATGGTGGTGGCCGTTTCAGGGGGTCAGCCAAGCTTACTGGCCGCCAGGGGTAGCTCGTGACGAGACGTTGGCGGCCTTTATCGCCGCATTCGCGACTCAAGGCTTCGCTCCTTGTGCAGACGGCCGCGTTGAGCTGGGGTTCGAGAGGATCGCGGTGTTCACCGACCCCAATGGCAAACCGACCCACGCTGCGAAGCAAGTGCCGGGTGGCAGGTGGTGGTCAAGCAAGCTCGGCCCTCTCGAAGACATCAGCCACATACTCTACGGTTTAGAGGGTCCGCCCTATGGTACGGTCACGCAGTACCTGAGGCGTCCGATCCCGGCGCCAGCCGCGGCTTTATAGGTCTGAACTCGCGTGGCGCGAGCAATGCGGCACGCGGACCGACCACCTAGCGAAGGGTCTGAAGCGGCACCGCTACATGTGATTGAAGCGATCATCGGAGTCGTAGGAATTCTCGTCGCAATCGCGACGTACTACGCGGGCACGAAGCAGGGCCGACGGCAGGAAAGAGAGCGCCGAGAGCAGGTCCGCATGCCTTGGCGCGTCTTGGCCTCCACGCGCTCGGCTCTGACGGATTAATCCGCGACGCCATTCAAGAGATGTACGCGCGTAGCGGGACGGACCCCTGGGCCGGCTGGCAGCGCCACGTTGACGACGGTCGCGTCCAGCACGACCATCAGCTGCGCGGTTGCGATGACGAGCAGCGCCAGGCCAAGGTGGCGGCCGTTTTTCCTGGCGCCGATCGCGCCGATTGCGGAATATGTCATTACCATGTCACCGATGCTGGCGGCCGGGCGGTCCGCTGTCGTCGTACGCGGGAAGCGTCTTCTGCCTGGTCAGCACGGATGCGATGGCCTGCGCGGCTACTCCGCGGGGAGTAGCCGGAAATGGGTCCGGCGAGCGAATGTGACCGAAGACCCGTGCGGCTACGCTCGGAGAATGCGCACAAATCGTGGCCGGCAGAGGTTCTACGCGGCCGGATGGGGCATCTCAGCCGGCGTCATGATCGTGGCGTCCCGGCTGTGGCTTCTGCACCTTCGCGAGGTCGAGCAGCGCGCGGACGAGGCGGAGCGGACACGGGATGAAGCCGCCCAGCGCCGGGCGATGGAGGAGCGGCTGCGGATCGCCCGTGAGCTGCACGATTCCCTGACGCACAGCATCTCCGTGATCTGCGTCCAGGCCGGCGTGGCGGTGCACCTGGCCCGCAAGCGCGGCGAGGACGTGCCGCCGGCGCTGCTGGCGATCCAGGAGGCGGGCGCGGACGCCGCGCGGGAACTGCGCACGACGCTCAGCGTGCTGCGCAGCGAGGAGGACGGCGACTGCAGCGACCTGGGCCAGCTGGACCGCCTGGTGGCGCGCGCGCGGACCGCCGGGCTCCCCGTGACCGTGACCGTGACCGGCACCCAGCGGCCGCTTCCGCCCGAAGCGGACCAGGCCGCCTACCGGATCGTGCAGGAAGCGCTCACCAACGTCAGCCGTCACGCCGGCCGGGCCTGCGCCCGAGTTCACCTGCATTACTCACCGGACGCGCTCTCGGTCCAGGTCGACGACGACGGCACCAGCACCGGCACCGGCACCGGCTCCCGGCCGGCGGGCCCCGGGCTGGGCCTGATCGGCATGCGGGAACGGGTGGCCGCGCTCGGCGGCCGGCTCCACGCCGGACCCCGGGACGGCGGCGGCTTCCAGGTGTACGCCGAGCTTCCCGCCCGGGCGCCGTCGTGATCAGGATCCTGCTGGCCGATGACCAGGCGCTGATCCGCAGCGGCATCCGGTCGCTGCTCGAAGCGGAAGACGACATCGAGGTGGTCGGCGAGGCCGCCGACGGGAGGCAGGCGGTCACGCTGGCCGCCGAGCACCGGCCGGACATCGCCCTGGTGGACATTCAGATGCCGGTCCTCGACGGCCTCCAGGCCACCAGGCAGATCGTCGCGGACAAGCGGCTCGACGGAGTGCGCGTGGTGATCCTCACCAACTACGGGCTCGACGAGTACATCTTCCGCGCCCTGCGGGCCGGGGCGAGCGGGTTCCTGCTGAAAGACACCGAGCCAGCCGAACTGCTGCAGGCGCTGCGGGTCATCACGCGCGGGGACGCCCTGCTGTCCCCCGCCGTCACCCGCCGCCTGATCAGCGAGTTCGTCGCCCGGCCGCCGGACGCGATCGCCGCGGCCGGGATGGAAAGCCTCACCAACCGGGAACGGGAGGTGGTGGCGCTGGTCGCGCACGGCCTGTCCAACGACGAGATCGCCGCGGCCATGGTGCTCAGCCCCACCACCGCCAAGACCCACGTCAGCCGGGCGATGATCAAGCTCGGCGCACGCGACCGGGCGCAGCTCGTGGTCTTCGCCTACCAGGCCGGCCTGGTCACCCCGCGCGCCGCCAGGTGACCTGAGGGTAACTCCGGCGTCAGGCCGCGGCTTTAA
>Ga0137403_10007023_pt1 | contig 12782 bp, 4 predicted proteins | sample CZOMad2_1_16fung_FD_122057 | JGI IMG/M metagenome (GOLD analysis project Ga0137403, IMG submission 122057) | Vadose zone soil fungal communities from Angelo Coast Range Reserve, California, USA - CZOMad2_1_16fungal (Hybrid Assembly) | ecosystem: Environmental > Terrestrial > Soil > Vadose zone... | reverse complement strand
TCTCGTTGGCCACGTTCTCCAGAAAATAGCGGTCGTGGCTCACCACCACGCAGGCGAACGGCGCATTCTGCAATAAACTTTCGAGCCATTGAATCCCCGCGAGGTCCAAGTGATTTGTAGGCTCATCGAGCAGTAGAATATCCGGCGCTTGCACCAGTGCCTCGGCGATGGCCAGACGCTTACGCCAGCCACCCGATAATGTCGCAGCTTGAGCCTCCAGATCCGTAAAGCCCGCCCGCCCCAGCGTCTCCGCAAACCGCGAAGCCCGTTCGCCTTGTGGCACGGCAGCGCGTTCGAACGCATTCTCAATCACTCGGCGAATCGTCACACCCGCGGCAAATTCCGAAATCTGCGCGACGTAGCTGAGCCGCGTCCCTTTGCGATTCGCCACATCCCCGCTGTCCGGCTTCACCCGCCCGAGCAGCATTTCCAGCAGCGTCGACTTCCCCGATCCATTGGGGCCAATCACGCCAATACGATCCCTTTCGGAAACCGTGAAAGAAATATTTTGGAAAAGGGGCGCTGCGCCGTATCGCTTCGATAGTCCTTGCGCGCTGATAATGGGAGGCAAATCTCTCGGTCTTCTCCTGCACTTAGTTTAACCTTGGGAGGAACCGCCGCGGAAATCAGACGACGGGCATTTGGCAATCGGACGAGAGCTTCCCTTGATCCACAAGTTTGACGCTTTGATTCTCGGCGCAGGAGCCGCCGGTCTGCTCTGCGCCGTGGAAGCCGGCAAACGCGGGCGCCGTGTCGCCGTGCTGGAGCGCGCCGACCGCATCGGAAAGAAAATCCTGATCTCCGGCGGAGGCCGCTGCAATTTCACCAACCTCCATTGCCGGCCGGAAAACTTCATCTCCGCAAACGAGCACTTTGCGAAATCCGCCCTCGCCCGCTACACGCCCGCCGATTTCATCGCCCTGGTTGAAAAACATCGCATCCCTTACCACGAGAAGACGTTGGGCCAGCTTTTCTGCGATCGCACCGCGGAAGAGATCACCAACATGCTGGAAGCGGAATGCCGCGCCGCTGGCGTGCAGATTTTTCTCAACTGCAGAGTCCGGGAAGTTCAGCGAACATCGCAATTCATCGTTCGTACCGAGGCGGCCGAGTTTCACTCGCCCACGCTGGTGGTCGCGACCGGCGGACTGTCCATCCCCAAAATGGGCGCAACCGCGTTCGGCTATGATCTGGCGCGTCAATTCGGTTTGAACATCATCACCACGAAGCCCGGCCTCGTGCCCATCCTCCTCGGCGGAAAGGATTACAAGCTCTATAGCGACTTGGCGGGCGTCTCGGCCGAAGTGATTGCATCCGCGAACCACCACGCCTTCCGTGAAAAAATGCTGATCACTCATCGCGGTTTGAGCGGACCGGCGATCCTGCAAATTTCCTCTTATTGGGATAAGGGACAGTCCATCCAAATCGATCTAGCGCCGGGCCGCGAGATCGCGCCTGCGATTCGCGCGGCAAGAGTGCGCAACAGTGCCGCTGCCCAAGCCGCCTTCCAGGGAATCCTGCCGAAACGCCTTGCCGAGCGTTGGCTCGAAGCAAACGCCCCGCCAAACTGGACCAACGAGTCCCTTGCGCAACTCGAGAAGCGCGTGCATGAATGGGTTTTCACGCCTGCAGGCACCGAAGGCTACGAAAAAGCAGAAGTCACCGCGGGAGGCGTGGACACCAATGAATTGTCGAGCAAGACGATGGAAACCAAGAATGTCCGCGGATTGTTCTTCATCGGCGAAGTTGTTGACGTCACCGGCCATCTGGGTGGATACAATTTTCAGTGGGCGTGGGCTTCCGGCGCAGCTGCGGGACGCTCGCTGTAGCAAGCCCATCGCGGCATCACGCCTAGTGGCTCATCAAGTTGATAAAAATCTTCTCGAATTTGGCAACGTCGACATCCATTTGCACGCTCGCAGCATGGAGATGCGCCGGCGGCCTCAGATGCTCAAGCCATTTTTCGCGATCCACCGGCCGCGGCCCGCTGTACGCAAGAAAAAACTCCGGTACATCGTTAGCCCTTTTCCATACGACCGTGTGGCCATATTTTGGCCCGTGCTCGATGTCCACGTCCAGGTACATCTCTTCTGACTTCTTGATCACCGTCGGATCGATGATCGAAGCCACCGTCAATTCGTCCCACATCATGGACCACATCGTAGTGCCCGCCGGAGCCGGCGTATCGAGGTACACCTGCTTCACATGACCAGCCAGCGGTCCTCCCGCCTTCACGACTTCCTTCATTAGTCTCTCGCTGGACCACACCTGGTCGCCGATTTCGAATGGCGTGACAACGATTTCTTTCCACGGTTCGCGCAGCACAATCGCCGCCGCCTCGGGATCCCACCACCAATTCAGCTCCGGCCCCCCCGCGCTGCTTCCGCCCATGATGTAAATCGCCTTGGTCAGCGCGACGATTCCCGGATCCATCCGCACCGCCAGCGCAATGTTCGTCAGCGGTCCCGCGCAATAGAGCACCACTTCGCCCGGGTTCGCCCGAATCGTATCGATGATGAAATCCGCGGCGCGGCCGGGCTTCGGCTTCGTTTTGGGAAATCCGCCCGGCGGCGCCCAAGTTTCACTCGGCTTGGGAGCGTCCGGGTTGAATGACCCATGCCAGCCGATGTAGGAACCGTAAAGCGCCTCGCGAAGTTCCTGCTCGCGTGGCGTATTCAAGAGCGGCATCTCAGCGCCCTTGATGACAGGCACATCCGTACGCGAAGTAATCTCCGTGGCCCAAAGCGCGAACACTGTCGCAGGTTCCACCCACTGATCGCCGCTCACTGTCGTAATGCCCAGCAAATCCACTTGCTTTGCGCGAAGTAGCATCAGCAGCGAGAGGAAATTCGTTCCCTGGGGACCCGCGCTGTCCTGATCCGCAATGACTTTGATTTTTTTCTGTTGGGAGGACACCGCCGGAGAATAGAAAAGGATTGCAAGGACCGTCGCGAGAATTGCAAACTTCCTCATGAAGGCACGCTCTTCCCGCGTCGGCAGTTCCGGGACAATCTCGGAATGCGCCGCTGGACTTACCGGAGAATTTCCGGAAAGAGTCTAACTCACAACCGCCGCGCTAGGAGGCCTTCTGTTCCGCATAGGCGACGTACTCTTCGTACGGCCCCTTGAAGTCTTCAATCTTGCCGCCGTGGAAATGCCAGATGCGCGTCGCCACTTCATCGATCACGTCGTGGTCGTGCGTGACCAGCAACACCGTGCCGTCGTAGCGTTGCAATGCAATGTTCAGCGCGTTGATGGATTCCAGATCGAGGTGGTTCGTCGGTTCGTCGAGCACTAGAAAGTTCGGCTTCTGCAACATCAATTTGCAAAAGATCAGCCGCGCCGATTCGCCGCCAGACAGCGCGCGCGTCGGCTTCAGAGCATCTTCGCCGCTGAAGAGCATCTGCCCCATCAAGCCGCGCAGCTCCTGCTGCGTGGCGGCGGGATCGAATTGCCAGAGCCAATCGATCGCGGTCATTCCCTTGGTGATGGACTCGCCGTGATCCTGCGCGAAGTAACCGACCGCCACTTCGTGTCCCCAGCGCACTTCGCCGCCATCAATCGGGAACTGCTGATCCGGTGCGTCAATGAATCCCGGCGCGTTGCGTACCAGGGATTTCAACATTGTGGTCTTCCCCGCGCCGTTGCGTCCCATCAGCGCGATCTTTTCTCCGCGCACCACGTTCGCCGAAAATCGCGGAATCACTTTCAGCTCATCATAGGACTTCTCAACGCTTCGAATCTCCAGCGGATGCCGCCCCGAATTCCGCTTCATGTCAAACTTGATGTACGGCCGCTGAATGTTGCTCCTCGCCAGCTCCGAAGTTTGCAGCCGCTCCACTTCTTTTTTTCGCGAAGTCGCCTGCGCGGAGCGCGTGCCCGCGGAAAACCGCGCGATGAAGTCCTGCAACTGCGCGATTTTCTTTTCGCGATTGGCGTTGTCCGCTTCGATGCGCGAACGAATTTGTGTTTTCGCCATCACCATGTCGTCGTATCCGCCCACGTACATGATGATCGTTTCGTAGTCGATGTCCGCGGTGTGCGTGCAGACGCTGTTCAGAAAATGGCGGTCGTGCGAGATCACCAGCAGCACGCCCTCGTACTCGCCAAGATATCTTTGCAGCCAGTGCACGGAATCCAGGTCCAGGTTGTTCGTCGGCTCGTCCAGCAGCAGCGCCGTTGGGTTGCCGAATAGCGCCTGCGCCAGCAACACGCGCACTTTCTGCCCGCCCTGCAATTCGCCCATCTTGCGCTCATGCAGCGAGGCTTCCACGCCCAGCCCGTCCAGCAACACCGCAGCGTCCGCTTCTGCCGTGTAACCGCCCTCTTCCCCGACGATGCCCTCGAGTTCCCCGAGCCGCATGCCGTCAGCGTCCGTCAAGTCGTCGTGAGGCTTCGCATGCAGCGAGTCGCGCTCTTCCAGCGCCTTCCAGAGCGGCGCGTTCCCCATGATCACCGTGTCAATCACGCGATAGTCGTCGAACGCAAACTGGTCCTGTCGCAAAACGCCCATTCGCTTAGGACGTGTCACCGATCCGCTCGTGGAATCCAGCTCACCCGTCAAAATCCTCATAAACGTGGACTTGCCCGCGCCATTGGGACCCGTGATGGCGTAGCGCCGCCCCGCCATGAAGCTGCACGTCACGCTCTCGAAGAGCACCCGCGGCCCAAACCGCATAGTGATGTTATTGACCGTCAGCATAACCTTCCAAGTATAGCGTGAATCCCGCGCCCGCGCTGTATCGAGAGTGCGGCTCGAATCAACTATGTCTGCGTCGAGCAGCAGTGCCGCTGGCGGATGGGCGCAGGGAAAGCGCGTGCCAGGCAAACTAGCCATACGAAATTCATAGTAGTCCTGTAGCCGGCTCCCAGCTACATTCCGTCTCCAAATATTCTTGACAGCCCCAGACAAATCCTTTCAATTGCGCATTTTTCTTGACTTCGCCAGGCGCTAGGAGCAAAATTCCGCCACTTGCAAGTCATCAGTGCTAGGCGAAACTCCCCGCTTTTGTCCATCGCGAAGGCAAACGATTGACAGCGCGCCTCGCGTTACCCGGTCCGCCTCGAGGAGAATCGCGTGAAGGCTTTCGATTTCTGCAAACGACAATTCGCGCCGTGGCCTCAATCTTTTCAGAACGAGGATGACAATCTAAATCCCCGGCGAAATCCTCAAATGCATTCAAGAGCCCGTCTGGGAGACATCTGCGCATACTCCAGCGGGACAACGGTTCCAAGAAATCCGCAGTGTCGAGCTGAGCCTCGACATCTGCTTTCGAAAATTCGTAACCAGCGAGGCTGATCATGCAGACTACTATTCCGACACTGGGCCCAATTTTCTGGATGCGTCGACGAATGCCCGGAGCGATTGCATTAGGGTTTCTGTTGGTGTTTGGTTTTGCGCAGACAGCAACGGCGCAAACGGTCGCCGCAGCGTCGGATCCTCCGCTCGACTTCGGCAACAATTTTTTTGTTACTGGCGACTACGTCGTCGCCGGCGCCCAAGGCCTGAATGCAAACTTCGCCAACGGCTTCGCCACGGGAACGATCTCAATCCCTGACGCCAACCCCGGTATTCGGCCCGGTGCTAGTAACACCTGTATTATTAACGGTATTTCTAAAACAAACTGCGTCCCAGCGGGCGCCCAGATCGTTGCCGCCTTGCTCTACTGGCAAACGGTCGAGAAGCTTGCGCAGCCTGGATCCGGCCAGAATGGATTTTTCAGACCGAAGTTCACGGGCGGACCGCCGACTGGTTATCCCATAACCGGTGTGAACCTGAACAGGCATATCACTGTGTCCTTCGGTTCTGGCGGCTGCACAGGCACTTCGACAGGGAAGGTCCTGCGAACCTATCGCGCTGATGTCCTTGGCTTGCTGCCGCAAGATTCAAGCGGGAACGTCGTAGTCAACGGCACATACGAAGTCCGCCTGCCAGGCACCGGCAACACTACGCCTATTGCTCTGGGCGCAACTCTTGTCGTTATCTATCGGATCCTCTCCCCAAGTATTCCGTTGAATTCGATTGTGATCTACGACGGTGCCTTTGCCCAAGGCAACACCTTGTTAACCATGACGCAACCAATCCAGGGATTTTATCAAGCTGGGGTGAACCCGGTATCCAGACTGACTCACATCGTGGGCAGCGGGCAAAGCAACAAATTCCAAACGGTTAAGTTAAACAACACACCGCTTCCTTCTCTTTATGGAACCGGCCAGCCTGCATTCCCCGGCTACTACGGCACGTGGGACAATCCGACCTGGACCTTCCCAGACTCGAAGTTTCCGGCGATTGCAAATCCAGTGCTGGCAAACGACGCTTTGGCAACAGCCCAGGTCGTGCCGAGCACCAGCAACCAGGGTTGTGTGTCCTGGGGAGCAGTGATCGTCAGCACCACAGTGGACGATGACCGCGATGCTATCTTGAAGGCCTGGAAGGCCCAGGGCGGATACACGGATGTCGGAACTGGGCAGTTTGTGCCGCTCACGTATCCCGGCGACCCCGACCCCCCAAAATCCGGCCAACGAGATGTTTTCATCCAACTCGATCATGTGGTTGATTCGAATGGGGACTTCGCACCGAACCCAGACGCTCTAACCCTGGTGCAAAACGCGTTCTTAGCCCACAACATCCACCTGCACATCAATCCCCCAAATATGATCCAACCGGTGCACACTATCCAACCGCAAGCATGCAGCGACATCATCGGGCCGCCGCTTCAGCTCTGCCCATACCCCAATCAATCGGTCACTACCTTCCGGGCAGGCTTTTCATTTCTCAAAAATCTGCCGCTCAATTACCCAGACGAAACTTCGTGTGAGACCCTGACTCCTCCCGGCGGGACACCGGGATCCGGTCCAGCCTGCATCAGGCGTTTCCCACCCGCGCAGAAGGATAGTTATCGCTATGTCGTTTTCGGGGATGCCTTAGGGGCGGTGAATTGGACGTTGGGAAACGGAACGCTCGTAAGCGTCGTCGCTTCTTCCGGCAACACGCTCACGTTCACCACGTCAACGCCCCACGAGCTGTTGGGGCAGGGTAATCTGAATCCGATTGACCCGTATTGCGGTCCCAATGGCCGCGTCAGCATCGTTGACGCGATCAGCAATCCCAACCTGAACGGGACTTACTGTATTTCTGAAATTCCCGACACCACTCACTTCCGAATATTGAACACCAAGGCCACAAACGCGACCCGTTTCACGGATCCGAACCTTGCGGTTTTCGCTGGGCATGCAAACAAGCGTTCCGGCGAGTCCGACTTGGCAGGATCAGGCGCACTCGTAACCCTGGGTAATTGGGGACCCGACGGGAAGAAGGCGAAACAGCAGGCTGGCACGCTCATGCATGAACTGGGGCATCTCTTTGGCCTGCCCCATGGCGGCTACTACTTCGACACCCCAGGTAGCCCCTACGTGCCTACATACGAGCCCAACTGCAAACCCAATTATCAGAGTGTGATGAGCTATTCGAACCAAGTAGATCTTTTTCAGAAGCTGGTAAACAATGTCCTGGTCAGTGTGCCGGACTTTTCCGGGCAGGAGCTGATCGACCTCACCGAGTCCAGCCTCAGTGCGGTGAGCCCGTTGACAGCGAAGGACGGGTCGCCGGCGGCATATTCGATTACCAGATGGTACACGCCTGTTCGTCCGCTGGCGGGTGATTCGGCACAGCGCTACTGCGACGGCACGCCTCGGCCGGCAACCAACTTTCCTACGATGTACCGCCTCGAAGGCCCACCCGCACTCATCAATGTGCCCAACTCTGGGTTTGTGTGGTCGAACAACCAGGACATTGATTTCGATCCCAATGGCAGTCCCAGCGGCAAGTTGCGCGGCTTCAATGATTGGTTGAATCTCGACCTGCGGCAGATTGGTGCGACCGCCAGCGCTTATGTTGTCATGGGCGGCTTCCCCACGGGCGGCGGCGGTTTCCCCACGGGTGGCGGCGGCTTCCCCACGGGTGGCGGCGGTTTCCCCACGGGCGGCGGCACTGCGGGAGATATTACTCTTGAGACGGCCAACTCTGTGACCCGTCCTCCCTCGAACCTGATGGTGACGTCCGAGGGAGTGTCACCGCGCAAGATAACGTTGACCTGGACGGAGCCGACCTTCGGCCAGATCGGCGCGTACAACGTCTACCGATCGAGGAACGGAGCCCCCTTTACCATAGTCAACCCCCCGCACACTGTTACCGGCAATCCGCCGGCGACTACCTTCACAGATACTGTCACCTGCGATGCGGGCGGCTATAGGTATTTCGTAACCGCGGTCCTCGCGGACAGTTCCACGAACCCTGGGCAGGAGAGCGTACCTTCGAATACCGTGTCTACAATCCCGCCGAGCCCAGACCCGCTGACGGGCTGCTACATTTTGACCGGCTTCACCTCCCCCACCGCCGGCGCCACGTTCACACAAGGGGACTCCATCTCCACGACATGGACTTTGCAGGACGACTTCTACACCCCCAACAACCCTGTGACCAACAAGAACGCAAACACCGTTCTCGCCATTGGGCCTATTCCCCACGTTGGAGCGTGCCCGCTAGCCGTGCCGTCTGGCACTACGAGTACTCCGCTGGTGACGAATGGAATCGTAAACCCGCTCTACAGCGCCAGCACGTCCTTTGACGTGATCAATGGACTGTTCACCATCAACTGGAATACGACACCATTCAACGCGGGTTGCTATTTCCTGGAGCTGGATCTGGACAGCGGTCAGGTGCGGCAGACTGGCCCGTTTGAGCTCAGGATTTTCGTATCCGACACCGCCCCATACATCACCACCACGTCTCTCCCCCCTGCAGTTGTGGGGATCCCCTACAGCAATACACTTCACGAAGCTGGCGGCATAGGGGCACTGACATGGAGCATCGTCTCCAGTTCACCCGGTCCTCTGCCTGGCATTTCGCTCGATTCGGCTTCCGGCGTACTCTCCGGCACGCCGACCGCGTCCGGCGACTTCGCCTTCATGGTAAGAGTCACGGATTCCGTGTTGAATTTTGGAACGCAAAACCTCACGTTGCATGTGGCTACCCCGGGCGGCCTCGTCTACGCGGCGAACTGCACGGGTACATGTGGAAGCGGTGTCGGCACCGGCAACGTTTCGGCGTACATCATCGACGCGGCCACCGGGGCGCTGATCCCGGTTTCCGGCTCACCCTTTGCAGCGGGAATTTCCCCGTTCTGGGTAACTGTAGATCCTGCTGCTCGATTCGCTTATGTGGCGAATTTGGGTAACACCATTTCGGCGTACAGCATTGACGCGACCACGGGCGCACTGATCCCGGTTTCCGGCTCGCCCTTCTCCTCAGATGGGAATAATCCTTCCTCGGTGGCCGTGGATCCCACGGGGCAATTCCTCTATAGCACGAACCAATCCAGCGGGAATGTTTCAGGCTTCTCCATCAACGGCGCCACCGGAGCGCTGACTCCGGTTCCCGGCTCGCCCTTCGCGGCGAGATCGTTCCCCTTCTCCGTGGCTGTGGACACGACGGGCCAATTCGCGTACGTGGCCAATCTCATCTCTAACAACATTTCGGCTTACGCCATTAACAGAACCACTGGCGCTCTCACCCCGGCTCCTGGCTCCCCCTTCGCAGCGGGAACAACTCCTTTCGTTATAGTCGTGGATCCCGCGGCCCCATTCGCTTACGTGGCGAATGGCGGCGGCAACACGATTACGGCATACAGCATCGACGCGACTACGGGCGCACTGACCCCGGTTTCCGGCTCACCTTTCGCAACCGGGGTGGGAACAGGTCCTCACTCGGTGAATGTGGATCCCACGGGGCAATTCCTCTATACCACGAACGAATCCAGCGGGAATGTTTCAGGTTTCTCCATCAACGGCACCACCGGAGCGCTGACTCCGGTTCCCGGCTCGCCCTTCGCTGCGGGATCGCATCCCATCTCCGTGGCTGTGGATACGACGGGCCAATTCGCGTACGTGGCCAATGCCAGCTCTAACAACATTTCGGCTTACGCCATTAACAGAACCACTGGCGCTCTCGCCCCAGCTCCTGGCTCCCCCTTCGCGGCAGGAACAGTTCCTGCCTCGGTGGCGACGACCAGTTACGCCTGCGCGGCGTTTCCAGCCGGAATTGTTCCCTTCACGACAATCTTTTCTATAGCCACAGATTCCGCGGGGGATACGTTCGTGGTTGGAGGACGACCTGCTGGTGGGCTCGTGTCGGCCCTGTCGTCAGTTCAACTGCCTTCCGTGAGCAACGAGCGATTCTGCAATCCGGTGACCTTGGAGACGAATTACACCGTGCCGGCCTACGTACCCACTGCTGCGGAACGCACGGGAGACTACAGCGCGTACGCTGGGTTGACGCTCATTGATCCGCAAACTCACGCGCAATTTCCCAATAACATGATTCCCATTGATCGTCTGGATTCTGTCTTTGCGTGGCGGATTCCACCACTCAGTTCGAGTCTGACTCGCTTGCCTTGCAGTCTCGAGCCCACATTGCACTCAATCGAAGGGAATGTGCAACCTTCGATTCAGTTCGCGAACGACACCGCGGGTCCTGTGAATGTTTATTGGATCAACTACCAGGGTCAACGAGTGTTCTATCGCGGAGGGCCTTTCCCGACGATTGCTGCGGGACAATCCTTTACGCAGGGGACATTCATCACTCATCCTTGGATCGTCACAGACGTAGCCACTAACAGTTGCCTGGGCATCTGGCTGCCGACCGAATCTCCAGGCACGGCTGTCATAACTGGCTCCGCGCCAACTCCGGCCCCACCGCAGCCAGCCACGAATCTAGGCGCAGCGGTCCAACAACCAGGCGGGCCCGGCACCGCGGCATCGGTAGTCCTTACTTGGAACGCCAGCCCGAGCAACAATGTGACGGGCTACAACGTATATCGGGCAACAGCATCGGCAGGCCCGTACACTAAGCTAACATCCGTGCCCACAGCTAATCTTACTTTCACGGATACCACTGCCATCTCTGGGCAGACGTACTATTACTTTGTGACTGCGGTCGACGCTAACAGTCTTGAGAGTGCGTATTCAAACCAAGCGTCCGCGGTGATCCCCTAGGGGACAAGTTCGCAGGGGGCACGTAATGCCCGGCGCTTGCCGGGCATTACTTATCGCTAGCGTTACTGCTTTTTGGTGGATGCTTGTTCACCGAGGCGGCGATGGATCTCGGGAAGCAGAGGGTCTTCGCCGGCCTGGCCGCGGATGCTCAAATAATTGCGGTAAGATTCCGCAAACCCCGGGCTTTTCAGACCTTCCCGCACACGTCCCTGGAGGTAATAGACGGGCGGAAAATAACCGAAGGTGGGGACATTATCCATGAAGAGCTCCAGGGCTTCGCCGCGCCGCTTGACGCATCGATCGAATTCCGAATCCGCTTCCACGAAGAGCCCGGATTGGAGATAGACGCGGCCAAGCTCGAAATGTCCGATCCACGTATCCAGCAGGGTGTTGGCCTCCGTCAATGCTTTAATGGCCTCGCGCGCGTCTCCCCGCTTCACGGCCAAGTCAGCAGCAATTATTTTGGCATAAGCTCGGGGTTCAGCTTCCAGCTCAGAAGCTAGACCATTAGCCAGCTTTTGCGCTTTGGCGCCCTGTCCCGCTTCAGTAAAGATTTGCGCCGCTAGAAACCTTATTTTCACGGATTGGTTGTCCGCCAACGCTTTGTCCACGGCCGCAACCGCAGCTCCCCTCTCTCCCCGTAGAAGCTGAATGTAGCCCAGCGTAGCCAACTTGTCGGCGGCGTTCTCGAGCCTCTTGGCTGCTACATCGGCGGCCGCGCCCTGTTCAAGCTTTCGCATTGCCTCTGTGAAGCGACCTTCATACAAATCTATATCGGCGAGACCAGAAGCGGCCATGGAAGCGCCCAGCGCGCTTACCTTCGCCAAGCTTTTGTAGGTTTCTGCGGCTTGTGACGACTGGCCTTCTCCAACTTGGGCTTCAGCCAGAGCAAGATACCCCTCGGGGGACGGGCTGAGTGCTAGGGCTGCCCGCGCCTCCCGCTCGCCGCCCTGAAAATCTCCGCCATAGGAAGTGTAAAAAGATAGGTAGAGCCGCTGCACCGCGTACTTGGGGACGATCGCAACGGCTCGCCGCGCTGCCTCGACCGCTTTGGGGGGGTTGCGCAAGCGTATATAACAAGCAGCCAGATTCCCTTGTCCTATGTTGTCGACAGGATATCGGTTGACCAGCTCGGTGTATTCTTCGATGCATTTTTGGAAGTTACCCACGACGAAGTAATACAAGCCGCGCACCCGGTATCGTTCCCGATCAGTCATACGATCCTCGTGTTGCAACGCCAGCTTGATGTGTTTTTCAGCGTCCTGTAACTTACCCAACACCAGGGACGAAGCGGCCATTCCGGAATACGCGCGGGCGAATCCCGGATCGAGTTCTGCGGTCTTCGCAAATGAAACTAGCGCTTCTTCCCTGCGCCCAGCGGATTGCTGCTCCATCGCGATGCCGTACTCATGCACGGCCTCCAAAGATGCCGCCGTAAGTGGTCCTCTAACGGCTTCAAGCTGGGCCGACTCCGGCATAGTGTCTCCGAGGCCTTTGCGAATTGGGGCTGCGAGCTTCCCAAGCTCGCGCAGAACGTCATCCTTGTTCGCGGCGTTGACTTGCGCCTGGGCGATGACATTGCCGGTGACCGCGTCTAGTGCGATGGCAGAAATGCTGTAGTCATTACCGCGCCGGCTGATCTCGCCCGTGATGACTGCGCTGATGCCTTCGCTGACCGCCACCAGCCGGGCTGGCTGCTCATCGAGCTTATCGGTGGGATTCGGAAGTTT
>Ga0137403_10007021_pt1 | contig 12784 bp, 12 predicted proteins | sample CZOMad2_1_16fung_FD_122057 | JGI IMG/M metagenome (GOLD analysis project Ga0137403, IMG submission 122057) | Vadose zone soil fungal communities from Angelo Coast Range Reserve, California, USA - CZOMad2_1_16fungal (Hybrid Assembly) | ecosystem: Environmental > Terrestrial > Soil > Vadose zone... | reverse complement strand
TCGCGCTGCCGGAGGGGCTGACGCTGTAGCAACGACCCAGAACATCCTTACTCCGGCCCTATGACTCCGACATCCAGGCGACTGAGAGTCAGTCCTCAGGGTCCAAACCCAATCATATTGCTGATTGCGTTGGCTGGCCGTGATTCAAGCTGAGAAACGATGGAGCTTGGATCATGGCAGGAGAATTCTGGCTCGATGATCGGCAGTGGGCAGCGATCGAACCGTTGTTGCCGAAGAACCAACCCGGTGCGCATCGCGCGGATGACCGGCAGATCCTAAGTGGCATTATTCACGTGCTGAAGATCGGATGCTGCTGGCAGGACTGCCCGGCTCTTTATGGTCAGCCGACGACAATCTACAACCGCTTCCATCGCTGGGCCCGCCGAGGACTGTGGCGACGTCTATTCGAGGGCCTGGGAAGTGTCTCCGGTTGCCCCCGACGCATCAAGCGGCTTTTGACGTCTTGCGGGCCAAGACCGAATAGTTCTTGGGATGGCCGCCCGCTACGACCTTGTGGCGAACGTCCAACCGGCATAGAGCCGCTGCCAGCAGTATGAACAGAATCTTTGCGACGATGATCCCTGGTGTCAAGAGCCAGCCCAGGACTCCTCCACCGTAGGCGTTAGGTGAAATCGGCAATTTCCGAACTGCCAAGTCGAGCTGATACGCCAAAGTACCGCAGTAACCTTCCATCCACTCGATGGAGAGGATCTCGAATCCGGCATCGGTGAATAGGAAGCGGTGGCCGAACTGAGTGTAGCGATAGAAATCGTAAGGCTGCTCGTGCTCTTCGTAGTAAAATGGTGCAGTGCATAGGATTCGCCCGCCAACCTTGAGAATGCGCGACAATTCGTGCAGCACAACAGCGGGCTGCTGCAAGTGCTCCAGGGTCTGATTGAATACAATATAGTCGAAACGCTCGTCTTCGACTGGGAGGGACCTCAGGTCGCAAACGTATGTGATTTCACCGTATTCCTTGTCGATCTGGCGAAAGTCTGCAGATTCGTAACGAGCATGTCGAAACAGACCTTTGTACATACAGCCCCCAGCGCCAGCGTCGAGCACCAGGCTGCCTGGCGGAATGCCATTGGCGAAACTCTGATTCACGGCGTCCAGATGGACGCGGGAGGAGTTGAAAATGAGCCGTCGATGCAATGACGCAAGCAGACGCATGATAAGCACCTTCGAGTGACCAATGAGCTCTTCCTGTCAGCGTCGGTGAAGCAATAACAGTCTCATACTTTGCGTCAAGCAAGTGAGCGGCGGCAAAGAAAGCTCCCCCGGGAGTGCGGGGCGGGAGGTCCAGGCGCCCTCGCGCAAGAGGAGTTTCCGTGCAGATTCCAGGGCGGCAATACGCCAGATCAAGGTGCCGCCGCAATTTCCGCCGCCCGGACCTCTCAACCGTACGCGACGATGGCCCGTCCGCGCGTCTCCGGCAGGAGCAGCGCCGCCAGGAACAGCACGGCATAGGCCACGGCGGCGAAGATCCCGATCGCCTGGCCGAGCGGCATGGTCGCGCTGAGCCAGCCGACCAGGCTGGGAAAGAGCGCGCCGACGCCGCGCCCGAAGTTGTAGGTGAAGCCCTGGGCCGAGCCGCGCACGCGCGTCGGGAACAGCTCGGTCAGGAAGGCGCCCATGCCGCTGAAGATGCCGGAGGCGAAGAAGCCGAGCGGGAAGCCGAGGGCGAGCATGGTGTGGTCGCTGATCGCGAGCTGCGTATAGGCCAGCACGGTCACGAGGCAGCAGACCGCGAACAGGAAGAAGTTGTTGCGCCGCCCGATGCGGTCGGCAAGGTGCGCGCCGACGAGATAGCCGACGAACGACCCGACGATGATCACCGCCAGGTACTCGCTGGTATTGAGCACCGAGAGCTGGCGTACCGTCTTCAGATAGGTCGGCAGCCAGGTCGTGATGGCGTAGTAGCCGCCCTGAGCACCCGTGGCGAGCAGCGACGCCAGCACGGTCTTGCCGATCAGCTCCGGCTCGAAAATGGCAAGGAAGTGCGGCCGCTCGGCGCCGGCGGCGATCTGCTTCTGGGTCTCCGTGAACACGGCCGGTTCGTCGACGAAGTAGCGGACGAACAGGACGAGCGCGGCCGGCAGGATGCCCGCGAAGAACAGCGCGCGCCAGGCGGTCTCCTCCGGCAGCCGGCTGAACAGCACGGCGTAGAGCAGGGCGGCGGCGCCCCAGCCGATGGCCCAGCCGCTCTGCACCGTGCCGACGGCCTTGCCGCGATGCTCGGCGCGGATCACCTCGCCCATCAGCACGGCGCCGGCCGCCCACTCGCCGCCGAAGCCCAGGCCCATGAGCCCCCGCGCCACGAGCAGCTGCTCGAAGTTCTGCGCGAAGCCGCTGACGAAGGTGAAGAACGCGAACCAGAGGATGGTGATCTGCAGCGTGCGCACGCGCCCGATGCGATCCGACAGCAGCCCGGCGATCCAGCCGCCGACGGCCGAGAGCAGCAGCGCGCTGGTGGCGAGCAGGCCGGCCTGGGTCTTAGAGATTCCCCAGGCCGCGATCAGCGTCGGGATGACCAGGCTGTAGAGCTGCACGTCCATGGCGTCGAGCGCCCAGCCGCCGAAGCAACCCCAGAAGGTCCGCCGCTCCGCTCCCGATGCGTCATGGTACCAGGCAAACACCGCCGGGACCCCTTTCGGCCGTTACCCGCTGCCGCTGCCGAACATGCGGTCGCCCTGCTCGGCGATGATCTGCCTGGCCTTCGAGACGGAGAAGGCGACGGCGGCATCGCGGTCGGCGAAGACGTCGGCGCGCACGAAGCTGTATTCCTTGAGGCCGTCGGGGAACTGCTTGGCGATGGAGCCGGCGGTGAGCCATCCGGAACTCTGGCGGCGGGGCGCCGGCCGGATGAGGAATCCTTCATGCTCGGTCGCCGTCTCCGCGGCGGCGGATTCCGTTCCTGATTCCTTGCGGCCGAAGAGGTTGCGGACGAGGCTCATGAATCCGGACGGCATGGCGCTCTCCCAGCGTGAGTGACGGCTTCGCCCGAATTGTACCGCAGGGAATCGGCGCTGTCCGCAGCCACGGCGGCTACAGCCGCTGCCACAGCGGCAGGGCCGCCACGGCCACGCCGCCGCACAGCAGGAAGGCCAGGATGCGGAACTGACGCTCGCTGGCGGCCGCGAACAACCGGCTGCCGATCCAGGTGGCGAGCGCGTACAGCGGCGTCAGCAGCAGGGCGATCTGCAGCAGCGGCAGGGTGAACATGCTGTTGAGCGCGTAGGTGACTCCGCTGACGACCGTCGCCAGGCCCAGGAAGGCGAACACGTTGGCGCGGACCGTCCGGGCATCGCCCGGCCCGCCCAGCCAGAACAGGATGACCGGCGGCCCATACAGGCTGGCGATGCCGCCGGCGAGGCCCGAGACGCCGCCCACGGCGGCACTGGCGGCCAGCGACGGCGCGCGCCGATAGCGCCAGCCGCCGGCCATCAAGACCACACCCGCCAGGACCATGGCGGAGATCAGCCAGCGCAGCAGCAGCGGCTCGGCGACCAGCAGGATGCGGACGCCGATGGGCACGGCGACGGTGGCGCCGACGGTCAGCGGCAGGACCTCGCGCCAGACGCAGCGCCGGAAGGCCGGCAGCAGCATGGGCGTCGTGGCCAAGCCGTCGAAGATGAACAGCAGCACGACGGCGATCTTCGGCTCATAGATCGCGCTCGCCACCGGCACGAAGATCATGGCCGAGCCGAAGCCGGAGAAGCCGCGCACCAGCCCGGCCAGCGCCGCCGCCGCGGCCACCCAGGCGAAGCGCTCGTCGATCAGGTTCAGCCAGTTCTCAAGATCGAGCACGCGCCGTCGCCCCCACCCCGGTGTCGGGCGACCGCCTGCCGAATGCAGGCGGTCGCCTGTCTTCACGAAGTCCGTCCTCTCACGCGGAGCGGGAGGGGCGCAACGTCATTGGGGGAACAGGATGGGATGGCCGGCGGGATGACTGCGCCAAAAACGCGGCGACCCCTCCCGCGCGAATAGGCGAGGGAGGGGCCGGGTTCAGGGAAGGGTCGGCAATGCTAGGCTTGGGGCTGGGGCTCCGGGCCTTCGGAACGGCGGCGCCGATCGGCCATGAACGCGTCGAACTCGGCCTTGTCCTTGGCGTGCCGCAGGCGCTCGAGGAATTCCCGGAATTCGCGCTGCTCCTCTTCGAGCCGGTTCAGGGTCTCCATGCGATACTCGTCGAAGGCACGGTTGCCGCTCGACTGCTGCCGACGCCAGCCGCCACACCAGCGCGCCGCACCTTCGCCGCCGCGCTCGGCGCCGTACCAGCGGCCGGGGCCGCCGTGATTTCCGCATTTCATGCGTCCGCTCCATATGAGATAGGCCAGGATCACCAAGCCGACGGGCCAGAACAGGATGAAGCCCAGTACCATCACGCCGATCCAGGCCGGTTTGCCGATGTCGTCAAGTTTTGCCGCGATATCCATCGAACGCCCCATGTCAATGTAAGTAACATTCACATAACTGGCGAAGCCCTGCCCGCCTGTCAAGAGTGGCGCTCGCAAAACCCGCCGCACGGCGCGCTGGCCACTCTTCGAGTGCCCCCAAACGGTCCCGAACGTGCCCGAAGTGAACATTCTTATCTCATTGTAATATAATGCATACTTCTTAATGCGTGGGGTTGTTTTGCAGAATCGCGTTGGCGGGCCCGCTCCCGGCCCGCTTGTGCTTCGACCGGCCGCGCATTAAGGACAGCGCCCATGGGGAGTGTCGACCAGGGCGCCCGGGCGGAGTCGGGGCACCAGCGGGCGCTGATCATCGGCGCGCTCGGCATCGTGTATGGCGACATCGGCACCAGCCCGATCTACGCGCTCCGCGAATCGATCGCCGCCACCGCCGGCCTGACCGGCACCGACAACGCCGTCCTCGGCGTGCTCTCGCTGATGTTCTGGTCGCTCGTCATCGTGGTGACGATCAAATACGTCCTGCTGATCATGCGGGCCGACAACCGCGGCGAAGGCGGCATTCTCTCGCTCGCCGCCCTCGCCTTGCGGCTGGCCGCCAGCAAGCGCGCGCAGGCCCTCGTCGTCGGCCTCTCGATCATCGGCGTCGCCCTGTTCTACGGCGACGGCCTGATCACGCCGGCGATCTCCGTGCTGAGCGCCGTCGAGGGGCTCGAGGTGGTGGCGCCGGAGCTGCAGCCCTTCGTCGTGCCCTGCGCGGTCGTCATCCTGGTCGGACTGTTCATGATCCAGTCGCATGGCACCCACCGGGTCGGCAGCCTGTTCGGGCCGGTCATGTGCATCTGGTTCTCGGTGCTGGCGGCGCTCGGCATCGCCGGCATCATCCGCGAGCCCGACGTCGTCCGGGCGCTCAACCCGCTCTATGGCGTGCAGCTCCTGGCGGCCGGCGGCGGGCCGGCACTGACGATCCTCGGCTCCGTTGTGCTCACGGTCACCGGGGCCGAAGCGCTCTACGCCGACATGGGCCATTTCGGCCGCCCGCCCATCAAGCGCGCCTGGCTCTACCTGGTGCTGCCGGCGCTCACCCTCAACTACTTCGGCCAGGGCGCGCTCGTGCTGCATGACCCGGCGGCGGCGGCCGATCCGTTCTTCCTGCAGGTGCCGCGCTGGGGCCTGGTGCCGCTCGTCATCCTCACGACCATCGCCACCATCATCGCCTCGCAGGCGGTGATCTCCGGCAGCTACTCGCTGACGCGGCAGGCGGTGCAGCTCGGCTACGTCCCGCGCATGGAAGTGCGCCACACCTCGGCGGTGGAGATCGGCCAGATCTATATGCCGCGGGTGAACTGGATCCTGATGGTCGGCGTCATCGCGCTGGTCGTCGGCTTCCAATCCTCGAACGGATTGGCCGGCGCCTACGGCATCGCCGTCACCGGCACCATGGCCTCGACCACGGTGCTCGCCATGATCGTGGCGCGGCGCGGCTGGAAGTGGCGCCGGATCACCGTCGCTCTCGTCTTCGGTGCGCTGCTGGCCGTCGACCTGCTGTTCTTCGCGGCCACGTTGCTGAAGATCCCGAACGGCGGCTGGTTCCCGCTCGTCGCCGCGGCGGCCGGCTTCACCGTCATGGTCACCTGGCGGCGCGGCCGCGCCATCGTCTACAAGATGCTCTACGGCGAGGCGCTGCCGCTCGACAGCTTCCTGGAGCGACTCGAGCCGGCCAAGATCAGGGTCGCCCGCACCGCCATCTTCATGACCAACGATCCCAACAGCGTGCCGCGCGCCATGCTGCACAACATGAAGCACAACATGGTGCTGCATGAGCGCATCATCCTGATGACCGTGCTCACCGAGGACGTGCCGCACGTTCCCCTCGATCAACGGGTGGCGGTCGACCGGCTCGGCAAGGGCTTCTTCCGGGTGACCGCCCGCTTCGGCTACATGGACGATCCGGACGTGCCACAGGTGCTTGAGCTCTGCCGCAAGCACGGCCTCGCCACCGACATGATGGAGACCTCGTTCTTCATCGGCCGCGAGACGCTGGTGGCCTGCGAGAACACCGGCCTGCCGCGCTGGCAGGAGCACCTCTTCATCGCGCTGTCGGCGACAGCGCTCAGCGCCACCGCCTTCTTCTCGATCCCGCCGGGCCAGGTCGTCGAACTCGGGGCGCAGGTGGAGATCTGAGCGTCCGCTGCGTCTCGTCTCCGATTCCGAGCGATCTACCCCATGTCCAGCGGGAATCTTCAGTTACCCAGGAAAAGTTCACCGCAAAGGCGCAAAGACGCAAAGGGTTAGAAGCGCTCGATCTCTTTGCGCCTTCGCGCCTTTGCGTTTCATCCTTTTGAGCGATGAACCTATGTCCAGCGGGGATTGCCGCCTTGAGGATTCACGCGGAGCCGCGGAGACGCGGAGCAGGGTTTTTCGGCCGGGACCCAAAACGGCGCGATCGACCCCATGTCCAGCGGGGCTCGGCCTCGTTCCAGCGGGAACCGACAACGAGGTCACCGGTCTCCAAAATGCTCGCGGCGAGCAAAACAAAGTTACGCATAGGTCAGGAATGCAGACCTAAGGATTTTCGAATCCGAGGAACAACCCCATGTAAAGGAAGTTAACGGGGCGATTCTTGAGGCGAGCGGGTTCGGGCGGCGGTCGGGTGCCGGTCGAGGGTGGACTGATACACGATGTCAAAGATCGACCGCGGAGCACCAAGGCGCCCCGTCGGACCGCCCCCGGCAGGGCCGGAAGCGGCGGGAACATAGTAAGAACATCTGAATCGAGAAGTCAATCGGAATCGCGCGTCTCCATGTGATTTTATCGGCGCCCGCCGGCGCCAGGACCCCGCCCCTTTGATCGAAATGTGGAATCACGTTCCAGATGAACCGCCTGTCTAAAGCTGCGCAGTTTCGCCTGTCGCAGCTCTTACTTCCGTAGCGTCTTCCACGGCGCTTCGTTGGAGACATCGACCAGCTCATACCCCACTGGTCCGACGCAGGGTCCGAGGGTTACGATGATCTTCGCGGACTGGTCGCCGCAGTTGAACGAGGCGTGTACGACGTCGGCTGGAATGAAGGCAGAGTCGCCGGGGCCAAGGATGCGCTTCTCGCGATCGACCCACTGCTCGACCTTTCCAGCAACAACGAGCACCACCTCTTCTTGATGGGGATGCTTGTGGAAATTGTGTCCCTTGCCCGGATCGAGATTGGCATCGATTAGGAAGAGCTGCTTGGCGCCCGTGTTGGACGGATTGCAGAGCCAGCAGGACGTGCCAAAGTCATCGACTCTGACCTCTATCTCGTTCGCGATAACGAATTTTCCAGGCATCCGATTCCCCCTACGTCTGTCCTCTGATTCCCGTGAACATATGCTCGGCAGTTAGCACGTATTCGAGTTCGACCTTCACCTCGTATCGCTCCGAAAAACTATGCAGTAGCTCCGCAATCCGCGCAGCTGTGTCGCAGAAGGCGGAACGGCTGCGTTGTGCGAGACCTGAACCGCATCGACGCGGCTGAGGCACCCAATCAAGTCAATAGGACACGCGACCGGGCATGCTGATGCCCGGCCGTCGCAATTCATCGGCCTGATTGCATCAATGCACGGCGCTGCAGTCGGCGGGCATCGAGGCTCAACGAGCCCGCGCCGAAGGCAGCGACCTGGAGCAAACCGCCGGCAATAGCGATGTTCTTGAGGAAATGGATCATCTGGTTCTGGTCCACGAAGTCGTGGTGAAACACCAGTGCGGTCGCCAACGCAAAGACCGCCAAGATCAGGGCGACTCCCCGTGCCTGATATCCAATCACGAGCAACAATCCGCCTCCGACCTCGATGATGATCGCGATCAGGTAGCCAAGAAGCGGTGCCGGAAGACCCGCCGAGGCGATATAGCCTTGTGTAACCGCTGGAGCCGCGATCTTGCCGAGGCCGCTCAGAAGAAACAAAGCGGCGATCAGAACTCGGCCGGCAATCGCAAGTATCGCGGTTTGATTTTGCATTGGTGGTACCCGCGCTATTTGACAAGTGCTGCAAGGATGGCATCAGAGGCCCATGGGCGTCTGATGGGTTCGAAAATAGCGTTCCTGTCCGCGACCTAGTAGCCTTGCTATAAGACGATCGGTGTCGCGGAAAGTGGAACGCTGATGCTGGACCTTGAAGACCTACAAACGTTCATCGAGGTAGCCGATGCCGGAGGTGTCTCGCCGGCCGCACGCCGGCTCGGCATATCCAAGTCCATCGTCAGCCGGCGGCTGTTCCGGCTGGAGGCGGAACTCGGCGTCCAGCTCCTTGCGCGGACCACCCGAGGCGCCGCGCTGACCGAGGCTGGCGTCACCTTCCGCGACCACGCTGCCCGGGTCTGCGCCGAGATCGATGTCGCGCGGGAGACCATCTTGCCCGCCGGCAACTTGCGCGGGCGCCTGCGGATGGCAGCGCCGCTGTCCTTCGGGCTAACACATTTGGCGCCGGTGCTTGCGGAACTGGCACGGCGCCATCCATTGCTGAGCGTGCATGCGTCTTACAGTGATCGTTTCGTGGATCTCGTCGGAGAGGGTTTCGATTGCGCGGTACGCGTCGGCTATCTCGCCGACTCGAACCTGATCGCGCGTCGCGTAGGGCCGATTCACGGAAGACTCGTCGCAAGCCCGGACTATATCAAGGAGCACGGAGCTCCGGACACGCCTGACGAACTCCTCATGCACCAAGCCCTCATGCAGGGGACGGAAGCGTGGCAATTTGTCGACGGAGACAAGACCATTACCATCCACCCACAGGGACGGTTCAAGGCAGATAACGGCGTCGCGCTCGCCGCCGCCGCGGTGGCGGGGCTAGGCATCGCCGCGCTTCCGGATTTCCTCACCGAGAAATATTTGGCTTCTGGCACCCTGGTACCCGTAGTGACCCGCTATCCGCTGCCCGAGGGCGGCATATATGTCGTGCGGCCGCCAGGAGAGCATCCCGCGCGGAAAATCCAGGTGCTCACCGAGCTGATGATCGAACATTTCGGCTGATTGCCGCGATGAGACCCATCAGCGCCCCGCCATGGATGCATCGCAGAGAGGGCCTGCAACTTGCGTTGCCCCTTCGGGAAACTTCTTGCACGGGCCAGGTGAAGCCTATCCCGGGATCAAGCCGCAGTTCGCGCGCTGCATGTCTGTTGCCATCGATGGCGTGATCTTTCGCGAGGGCTGGCGCGAGCCGGTGCGCAAGAACAGCGAAGTCTTCCTGTTGTCGCGCACGGCGGAGGTTAGCTCGCGTGCAGTGTCGTCTGTTTCTGGCACGATGCTGCCTCGAGACCCTACATCCTGAGGCGACCGCTTTGGCTGTCAACGGACATCGCCTGTCGGAAACCGTGGCGGCGCCCAGCAGAGATCCCGGTCGAGATTCAGGCGGGTGCCGGATCGGGCGGGACTCACGTCGCCGGGGCCAGGCGCCTCAGCAGGTCGGAGGCGAATTCCGCCAAGGTATCGTCGCGCGGGCCCATGATGACGATGCGGTCGCCGGGTCGGGCCAGGGCGATGAGCTTGTCGCCGCACACGCTGCGATCGGGAAACGCGAATGATCGCCGGTGCCCCGGATCGATGCCACGCACGATGTCTTCGCTCGTCACGACGCGTTCGACCGTGCCGCCGTAGTATAGGGGTTCCGGCATGACGAGTATGTCGCCAGCGCGGCTGCGGATCTATCGTGCATTCCGGACGACGGACGAGGTCGTTAATTTTGTCGATTTCATCAATGGAAGTCGCCGCACCGCCATGCCTGCTGTCGAAGCGACAGCTGCCCTCTGCCGACGTGTCTTACACGGCTGCACGTGACCCAAGACGGACACCGGTCAGGCCGTTTTGCACCTGGGAAGATCGTCAACTCCATCCAGGGAAACGACGCGGAAGCAGCCAGCCCTTTTTCGGATTGCCATCGCCGCTCAGCACAGCATCGACCAGCCACCGGGCGGTCGCTGGTGCGGCGTGCATTCCGATAGAGCCCATTCCCCCATGCACGAACAGTCCTTCGATCGATGTCCTTCCCGCAATCGGCAGGCCGTCAGAGAGCATCGGCCTGTTGCCAGGATAGACGTTCTTGACCTTCAACGATCCCAGGCCTGCGATCATGCGAAGCGCACGGTCGGCGATGCGACTCGCCATGTCCGTGTTGCGCACAAGGTCTCGGAAGGCCGGCTGGACTGACGCGCCGAGCCGCGCGTCGCCGCCGCGCATCGGATTCAGGCAAATGGCTTCGACCGCCGGCTCGTCGTCGCGTTGATTTGCGACATCGGCCAGTCCTTCGAGTGACATCCGCTTGCCCAGTTCCTCCTGGTCGGGCCATGTCAACTCTTCGACAATCCAAGGGAGATCGAAGTCGAGCTTGCCCAACTGAATGAGCCAACCTCGGCCGGCGGTAAGTGGCAGTCCAGGCAGAGGTCCGTCGCCGACCGTCCGGCGCAGCAAATCCGACATCCACAGGCCATTGGAGATGAAGACCAAGTCTGCCGAAACGATTCCCTGGTCCGTCAGCACGCCCTGGACCTTACCGCTTCGCGAGAAGATCTGGGCGACACGAACGCCCGTCTTGATCACCGCTCCAGCTTCTCGCGCCGCGTGCGCAAAGGCGTGCGTAGCTCCCATCGGTTCCAGCGTCCATGCCCGCTCGACGAAATAGCCTCCCGCGATGTTGAAGCCCAGCCGAGGATAGTCGCGGGCGAGGTCTTTTCCGGAAGCCTTCTCCATCCCCACGCCAGCCGACCTGTAACGCTCGGCGACGGCAGACGCCGCTTCCAGACTCGCCTCGTCTTCAGAGATCAGAAGATGGCCGATCCGGGCGAATTCGAAGGGAATGGGACCTGGGGCCAGTTCCTCGTATATCGCCGCGGACGTATCGAGAAGTTCGACGACCTCCTTCTGCGGACCGCTGAGGAGAGTACCAGTATTCCGTCCGGATGATTCGGCCGCAATTGCGCTCTGCTCAAGAATGACCGTTTTTACGCCACGAGATGCCAGTTCGCGGGCCAAGGTGCACCCGGCAATGCCGCCGCCGATCACGATCGCATCGACCGGCTTGCCTGTCGGACGGAAATCCAGTTGGGCAGACTTGGGCATGCATCCGTCCATTTGGCAATGACTGGCTACTCGTATACAAGGATACTTGTATGCACACAAGGCTTTTTTCTGCTACGGACGTCCAGTCATCATGGGAAGACCGATGGATCGCTTGAATGAATTGGCTGCGGCCACGATGCACCGGCCGCAGACCGTAGCGGACCGCATTGCCGACATCCTGCGCGAGGCGATCGCGAAGGGATCCCTCAAAGCAGGGACGCCGCTGCGGCAAGATGAGCTCGCGCGGCGCTTCGGATTCAGTCGCATGCCGATACGCGATGCGCTACGCCAGCTCGAGGCCGAAGGAATTGTTTCGATTCATCCCACGCGCGGGGCTTTCGTCGCGCAGATGGATGCAGCCGAGATCAGCGAGATCTACGCGGTCAGAGAGCTTCTGGAGGCGGAAGCCCTTCGGCTGGCCCTTCCTGAGCTGACCGACCGGCAGCTGGACGACGCCGCCTCGGTGCTCGACCAGATTGACTCGGAACCGGATATCGCGCTCTGGGGCGCGTTGAACCGCACCTTTCATCTGGCGCTGTACGGCCCCTGTGGCAACGCGCGATTGCTCGACCTGATCGAGGCACAGCACAACGCCGCCGATCGCTACGTGCGCATTCTGCTGTCAAACTTGGACTACCGGGCGCGCTCGCAGGCGGAACATCGCAAGCTCCTGGCCGCCTGCCGCAAGCGCGACGAAGATCAGGCGTTGATGTGGCTGACGAAGCATCTTCGGGAGGGCAGCAAGACGCTCGTCAAGTCCATCAAGTGAGGGCGCACTTCCCCCTGCCGTGCGGGTCCGATTTGAGCCGCGAATTGGGCAATGCCGTGAATGTCCGAACCTGGCACGATGCTGCCTCGAGACTCTACATCCTGAGGCGACCGCTTTGGCCGTCAACGGACATCGCCTGACGGAAATCAGGCGCGTTGGCCTCGGATTCCACACTTTAAGCTAATGGCTCGCCCCTTAATCCCCGTCCACAAGGGGGCGGGGAGAGCAGAAACTGTGGCGGCGCCCGGCAGAGATCCGATCGCGATCCAGGCGGATGCCGGCTCGGCCGGGACTCATGTCGCAGGAGCCAGGCGCCGCAGCAGGTCGGAGGCAAATTCCGCCAAGGTATCGTCGCGCGCGCCCATGATGACGATGCGGTCGCCGGGTCGGGCCAGGGCGACGAGCTTGTCGCCGCACGCGCTGCGATCGGGGAACGCGAACGCTTCGCGATGTCCGGCATTGACGCCGCGCACGATGTCTTCGCTCGTCACGACGCGTTCGACCGTGCCGCCGTAGTA
>Ga0137403_10007020_pt1 | contig 12786 bp, 8 predicted proteins | sample CZOMad2_1_16fung_FD_122057 | JGI IMG/M metagenome (GOLD analysis project Ga0137403, IMG submission 122057) | Vadose zone soil fungal communities from Angelo Coast Range Reserve, California, USA - CZOMad2_1_16fungal (Hybrid Assembly) | ecosystem: Environmental > Terrestrial > Soil > Vadose zone... | reverse complement strand
CAAGGATATGGGTGCCGAATGCGGCCTGGTCCATGAAGTTCACTGGATTCGTGCCGGTAGGAACATCGTGGCTGGTGAACAGTACGCCGCCGGTGAGTTCGAGGTAGGGCGAGAATCGGCCGTGCTTTTCGAAATTCCACTTTAGGCCGAGCGGGTCGAAGCCGACCCCGTAAGCGGTGTTGGCGGGTTGGAAGACCAGAAACATGGGAACTGCATCGACGGCGTATTCGAAGCGCCCGCGCAAGATGCTCGGAAGATGCGGGTTGGTGAGGACCCATCCGTAGCGCAGGCCGGCATTGGCGACGCCGGTGTCACCGCGGCCTCCACTGACGGAGTGGCCGCCACCGGCCCAGATTTGGACTTCGCGGCCGCCCTTTTCCGGGGATTGGGCGAGAGCTGCGGTGGCTAGTGCCAGGACGACGATGGCGATGGATATGGGATGGCGCATTGGGTGTCGGGTTGCTGCGACACGATACAGGATTGAATGTGGTGCGACAAGAACGATTGTGATGGACGCCGGCGGAAAAGCAGGTTCCCTTCGACTTCGCTCAGGGCAGGCTCTCACCGCTAAAGCGGTTCGGAATGACAAAAGGTAAAGGCGTTAGCGGCACCAGTAAACTCATGTCAATCAGACGAACGAGAGTTTTCCCGCAACCTGCCAAGAAGAACGATTACTACTTTTAACACAGATGGGCGAGAGAAGTTCTGATAGGTATCCGCAGCGGGACGGGGGCGCTACTTTAGCACCTGGGGTGTAGGTTGGGCGGCATGCTGGCGGAAGAACTGCTCCCGGTGCTGGCGATCGATAAAGGCTTCGGTTCCACCCGGACGAGTGGCGGAAAATGCTCCAGCCAGATTTCCGGCAGCCAGGCAGGACGGCAAATCAGCACCATGAACATATTTGGAGAGGAATCCCGCATTGAAGCTGTCACCGGCACCGACAGCATCCACTACGGTCACATCGATGGCGGGACTACGGAAAGTCTCATGGCCATGTTGTGCGGTCGCGCCGTCAGCCCCGAGCTTCACAACCACAACGGGAACGATTGATGCAAGTTTTCGGATGGCTGAGTCGAGATCATCTGTGCCCGCGATCTTGCGCGCCTCGCGCTCGTTGGGCAGAAACACGTCTACGAATGGAAGAGTGTCGTGAATCCCGCCCTGCCAACGGTCAACGGGATCGTCGTTGGTGTCGAGAGAAATGGTCAGGCCTGCGGATTTGAGCTTGCGAAAAAGCTCAGGTACGCACGGCTGCAATCCACCTTGCAGGTAGAAAGACGAAAGATGGAAATGACGGGAATCGGCAAGATATTCGAGGTCGAGATCCTCGAAGGTCAGTTCGCAAATGGTTCCGAGATAACTCACCATATTGCGCCAATTGTCGCGTTGAAGCACGACGGTGATTCCGGTTTTTGTGTCGCCAGAAACACGCTGCACTCGGGAGACGTCTACGCCGATACTGGCGAGGCGCTCCATGGCAATTTGCCCGAGCGGGTCGTCCCCGATACGAGCGATAAAACCGACGCGACTGCCCAGCGCGGCCAGATTGTGGGCGGCATTCGTTGATGAGCCGCCAAGAGTCAACATCATCCCGTCTGCAACCAGTTCACGTTCACGCGGAAGTTCTTCGGGAACACCGTAAAGGATCAAATCAAGCTGGAGTTCACCGGCCAGGGTAACGTCAAAGCGGGGCATTGTCGCAACCAGTGTACAAGGTCGCGATAGATAAGTGAATCGTTTTAATAAAGGACTATCTACGCTTCGGGTACGGCCCTTGCGGGCAGCGATGGCATTTTTTGCGCCTTCACCTTCGGCACCGCCCAGCTCACCACGCGATAGCCGAGCAACACGGCTAGAACCACCCCGTACTGCAGTGGCTTGCGGATATCAGCTTTCACCAGCCAGAGATAGTGGATAACCCCGCAGATCGCGGCAGCGTATATCAAGCGATGCAGCGCCTGCCAGCGCTTGCCGCCAAGCCGACGAATCCAGCCGCTGGTTGAAGTCAGGGCCAAGGGGATCAGGAGAACGAATCCAGTGAAACCGACGGTGATGAACTTTCGTTTGGCGATGTCCGCAAGCATGTCGTGCACGTTGAAAAACTTGTCGAGCCAAATGTAGGTGAGGAAATGAAGAGTCACATAGAAGAACGCAAACAGGCCAAACATGCGCCGATAGCGGATTAGCCAAGGTTGCCCGCTAAGTTTCCGCAGGGGCGTAACGGCCAAGGTGATCAGCAGAAAAATTAACGTCCAGTCGCCGGTCGAATGGGTGATGACCTCGATGGGGTTGGCACCCAGGAGGCCCATGTAGGCTTTCCATCCCAGGCGAGCCAATGGCAGCAGGCAGGCCAGGAACACGAATGGTTTGAAACGGCGCACCATACCTCTATGAGATGCATGGACTGATTCAATGTGACAGAATGGCGTCGCGTCGCCTTACTTGGTGTTCGGGTCTTCCTTGGCCAGCTTGACCTTAGCTGATTCGAGCTTCTTCTGCACTTTGGCAACGTCGGCGGAATCAACCTCAGCGGAGACGGTTTTATTCCATTCCTGTAGCGCACGCTCCCAGTGAACGGCTGCCAGCTTCAGGCGCCCGGTTTTCTGATACAGATCGCCCAGGTGATCCTGAACCGTGGGATCGGTCGTAATGTGCTGCGAGGCTTTGAGCAGATTGTCTTCCGCGAGCTCGTATTTGCCCAGTCTGAAATATGCCCAGCCCAGTGAGTCCAGGTAGGCGCCATTCGCGGGATCGAGGTTGACCGCTTTCTTAATGTAATTCAGAGCTTCTTCCAGCTTCACTCCACGATCGGCAAGCATATAGCCCAGGTAGTTCAACGCGGTGGCATTGTCAGGATCGGTGCTCAGAACCTTGCGAAACATCTCTTCCGCCTGATCGTATTTTTTCTGCCGCTCGTACATTGAACCACGGAGGAAGTAAACATATTGCTTGTCCTCGGGCTTGCTGGAGACCTGCTCGGCCTTGTCGAGAGATTCTTGCGCATCTGGCCAGCGCTTCAGACGGCTGTACATCTGCGCCAGAGTGATGTAGACCTCACGATCCTCCGGCTTGCCCTTGAGCAGAGCTTTTACCTGCTGTAAACCGGCCTCGGCCTGGCCCATGTCGGCGAGCTGCGACGCGTAGACCATCTTCAGGCCACGATCGTTCGGCAGCTTTTGCACCGCTTCTTTAGCGGTGTCGGTCGCTTGCTGCCACTGCCGGGCTTCGCGATAGGTATCAATGATCTGCTGGTAGCCGCGCTCGGCGTTCTCATCGCCCAACGTCAACATTTTGCGGAAAGTCTCAATCGCAAGCTGGCTGTTGTTGTTGTCGCGATAGACGCTGCCTAGCAGCTCCAGAAAAACTGAGCGATTGTTCTTCTCCGCCTGAGTGTAGTTGTTGTCCGGCTTCTCGGTTTTCTTCAGCAGGTCTTGCAAGATCTGAGCGGCATCGTCGTAGCGCCCCTGCGCCTGATATACCCGCGCCAGGTTGTAGGGAACATCAATCGAATCCGGCACCATGGACTGAGCTTTTTTCAAATTTTCCATGGCCAGATCAAATTTCCCGCTACGGCGATAGATCTCCGCGATGCGAACGTAGGTTTGCGCATCTTCAGGATTGGCGTCGGCAATAACTTTGTATTGTTCGAGAGCGGCCTCGGACTGGCCATCGTTCATCAGGTTTTCCGCCAGGCCGCGAATGGCATCGAGGTTGTCACGGTCGAGGGCGATGGCCTTTCGGTACGCGTCAATGGCTTTTTTGTATTCCTTCTGCTGCTCGTAGGTGTATCCGAGTACGGAATAAAGCTTTGCCGAACGCGAAGCATCCGGAACGGCACTCAAAACCTGCGCAGCCCGAGTCGAGTCTCCTTCCTCGGTGTAAAGCAAAGCCAGTGTGGTGACTGCTTCTTCGGAATCCGGTTGCAATTTGAGGGCGGTCTTAAACTCGCTCTCCGCCTTTTGTAAGTCATTGTTGACCTTATAAAGACGTCCCAAGAGCAAGTGATCGTCTACGCTGTCAGGTTCAATCTTGATGATTTGCTCATACTGCTCGATGGCCAGCTTCAGCACATTCTGGGAGCCATTGCCGGACTGGATATCGCCAAGAGAGCGTAAGTAAATGCGGCCCAGCAGCTTATGAGCCTCAAGATTATTGGGATCGCGCTTGAGGATGTCCTGAGCTTCCATAACAGCATCACGGATGCGCCCGGTTTTCGCATAGAGCTCTGCGAGGCCGGCGGTCAGGTACTCGGAGGTGGGATCAGCGTCGATGGCCTGGCGGTATTCCTCAATGGCCTTGTTGGCCAATTCGGTGCGCCCGTACATCGCGACCTGCTCTTCGTACATATGGGCCAGCGCGTAGTGATAATAGGCAGAGGCCTTGTCCACCTTGCGGGGAGCGGCTTGCGCGGGCTTGGTGTCAGACGCCGGCTTCGATTCAGCGGCTTTGGGTTCAGAAGATGCCGGAGCTTGCTGTGCGACGCAAGCGCTGGCCAATAAGAGCAAAAAAAGAGGACGAAGAGAAATTTTCATCAAGAACCTTCGGCTTCCCGAAACCATAGCGATTGGATGCCGAACCGCTGCTGGCGGGTGCTTTCCATATTGTAACCTTTACAGACCTTTGCAGAGGAAAAACGCAGGCTAGGAACCGGGGGAAATAATGATCGGAGGTACAGGGACTGGCGGGAACCACGGCGGTCCTTTACTGCAATGCCGAAAAGGAGTCCCTCCGGTCCCGAGTGTGCGTTTTTTCGATGTACGCGGGGGCGTAACTCCCGGCGCCGACAGGAAAGGCCGCGCTCGATCACCGCGAATTTCGCAACAAAACGATACCAGTTTGCGTATCACCACCGGGGGCGGCGCGGGCAGGCTTACGTTCACCCAGATGGCGCGTCCAAGCAACGATGGTTTTCCGCGATCTCATGGGCGATGTGCTTCGTACCCTATGGGTACACAAGCTTCGTACGTTCCTGACGATGTTCGGGATTGCCTGGGGAATCGTCTCAATTGTGCTGATGGTCGCCGCGGGCGAGGGGCTACGAAAAGGCCAAGAGGAGCAGGCGCGAACCTTCGGCAAAGACGTAATGATCGTTTTTCATGGCCGCACTAGTATGCAGGCCGGAGGACTACGTGCAGGCCGCCTGGTGCAGTGGCAGGATTCAGACATTGCGCCTGTAGGGGCAGATTCATCGGATTGCGAGTACGTGATCCCTGAGCTGGAGCAGGACACAGTTCGCGCGCATAGCAACTTCAACAACGCGGCGTTCACTGTGACCGGCTCGTATCCGCCGTTTGCCTACATTCGCAGCCTCGCGGTGGGCAATGGCCGTTTTTACGATTGGGCGGACGTTCACGAGGCGCGTCGTGTCGCATTCGTCGGCACCGATGCCGCCAAGCAGCTATTCCCCGGTCGCAATCCGCTCGGCGAGTCTCTATATTTGAACGATTTTCCTTACACCGTAGTTGGCGTAATGACCACTAAGAAACAGGACTCCAGCTACGATGGCTGGGACGTAAACAAAGTGTTCATCCCCTTTACCGCGATGCGGCGGGATTTTCCGGATAAGCCGCCTGGCACGCCCACGACATTCGATCATTTTCTGGTCACTCCCAAGTCGGTTGAACAACACGAGGCGTGCAAGCACGAAATTCGGGCGGCCCTCGGTAAGTTGCATGGCTTCGATGCGGGCGATAAAGAGGCGTGCCCCATCTGGGATACGGTGCAGGAAGCCAAAGCTTTTCGTCAGATGACCGACGGAATGAAATATTTTCTTGGCGCGGTGGGGATTGTGACCCTATTTCTTGGTGGATTAGGCGTGATGAACGTCATGATGGTCGCCGTTCGCGAGCGCACACGCGAGATTGGTGTCCGCAAAGCTGTAGGCGCGCCGGCGCGAACGATTCTGGAGCAGTTCTTCTTTGAGGCTTTGATTATCGCGTTTCTTAGCGGCGCAATCGGGCTAGGGTTCGCCTACGGATTTTGCGCGCTGGTGAACTTGCTGCCCATGCCGGACTTCTTCGCCGGACTGCTCCCCACCTGGAAGTCGGGAATCGTGGCTGCGGGATTGTTGGGCACGATTGCGGTTCTGGCCGCGCTGTATCCTGCGCGGCGCGCGGCATCGGTGGATCCGATTGAAGCACTGAGGTATGAAGCGGGTGGGTAGTAAACCACGAAGCCCACGAAGTAACACGAGGGTTGCTGAAATGAGGTGTTTTCCTTCGTGATCCTTCGTGTCCTTTGTGGTTAGGGTTCTCAATGCTGACTGAGATCATTCGCGAAGCCTGGATTGCCTTGCGGCGCAATTACACGCGCAGCTTGCTTACGATGTTAGGCATTGTGTGGGGCATAGCTACCGTCACGCTGCTGATCGCCTACGGCAGCAGTTTCCGCCAAATTCTGGTGAACGGCTTTGACGCATTCGGCAAGGGTGCTGTTGTCTGCTGGCCACAGCAGACCAGCGAACAACCGGGTGGCCAGCGCGCCGGCAAGAAAGTTGTCCTGGAGCAAGCCGACCTGGAAATGGTCAAAGAGACAGCGCCGATGGTCAAGCATGCCTGCCTGGAAACCGTGGAGTGGCAGCCAATCAGCTACGGTGATCGCTATGCCAATACGGCTATTCGCGGAGTCTGTCCCGAATACGGCGAGATGCGCAACGAGGTACCTGCCGAGGGCCGCTGGATCAGCGCCGGAGACTTGCTCGAACGCCGCCGCGTCGCATTTATCGGCGGCCGCATACGCGAGAAATTATTCAGCGGGCGTCCGGCCGTCGGTGAGACGGTGCTGATTAAAGGTGTGCGCTTCACTGTGCTCGGAACCATGGATCGCAAGATTCAGTTGAGCAATTACTTTTCCAGTGATGACGAATCGGTTTGGATTCCGTTCACCGCCGCCGGTGATCTGTGGAATACAAAGAAAGCTCAGGTGCTGCTATTTGAGCCGATTGCTCCGCAGTTCGAAAAAAGAGCCATGGATCAGGTGCTGGCCGCGGTCGCCACGCGCCAGCAGTTTTCTCCCACAGACAAGAAGGCAATTCAGATGTTCGGCCGCGACGAGTTCCGGCCAGTCATCGACGCGCTGACGATCGGTCTGCAAGTGTTGCTCACATTCATTGGCACGCTGACATTGGGAATCGGCGGAGTTGGCGTGATGAATATTATGCTCGTCTCCGTCGATGAACGTATCCGTGAGATCGGCCTGCGGCGGGCGCTGGGAGCGCGAAAACGGCACATCAAGCTTCAATTTCTTGCGGAGACTCTTTTGATCATGCTGCTCGGCGGTGCCATCGGCGTGCTGCTTTCGTATGCAATCGCTGCTGCCGTGGGCACGCTGCCATTGATGGGACCGTTATTTGAAGATGAGTCGGGCAAAGCCGACATTCATCTGAAGATTTCCATGGCCACCGTCATGCTTTCCACCCTGGTGCTGCTTGCGGTGGGTGTGGTAAGCGGATTGGTCCCCGCGCTACGGGCCTCCAGGCTTGATCCGGTGGAAGCGTTGAGGTACGAGTAAGAACTATCTTAGTAAATGGCCTGGTAGGCGTCCGAGAATAGGTGCTGTAATGGCTGTTTACGTCAACTATCTGGGTCCCGCTGTTCCCGAACTTCTTTAACCGCCTCACGAACGGCATTGACGACAGCGTCGGGCCCTTCATACCCCTATCCCATGGCCACTATTCTCAACCAATGACTTGCCGTCTCGGGTTGAAAGGCTCCCCAGTTGTGGTTTGCAATCGGTGAATCCAGATGTCCTGAAAGGCTGCTAGTTCTTTATCATCTTTCGGATCACCCACGGCAAAGGGCTTCCCGGCCGTCAGCACGATCAGTGGACGATCCCCAAGACTGCCCGCGGCATGCGCCTGAACCGCGCTCTGCTCCCAAGGGTCACAGCCGGTGCCTGCGACAAAGGATTTTGTCTGAACCGTGAGTCCCTCCAAGATCGCGGCCTGTTCGGGAGCGAACCCGGGAGGTACCTCTCCGGTCGCTACCAATCAGTACAACAGAAGCCGTACTAAGACCGACTCGGGCGGCAGTTGGCACAGCTAAGCAAAGCAGAGTTCGACCCGGCGCGGGCAGGAGATTGTAGCTTGGATCGTGGACCTTTGGCGGCACCTGCTGGCAACCCATGTTCATGTCCAGCGCCGCCCTAGGCGGGGCATTTCCGTGTAATTCGCGTGCCGAGGTTTGTCACTAAGTCTGGATGTAATTGGCAATCTCCCGCATTGTTTTGATCCATCTATGTCGTGATACGATATAAGTCTATTAATGGAGAAACCGCTTGCTCCCGCCGCTTATCAGTCGCTAGCAGAGTTGCGCTACCAAATCCGTCGCTTTTTGTATTTCAGTGAGCAGGCCGCCCGGGATGCAGGACTCGAGCCGCAGCAGCACCAGCTCATGCTGGCTTTGAAGGGTCTTCCTAAGGGTGCCCGGCCCCGGATCGCGGAGTTGGCCGAGCGGATGCAGATTCAGCACCATAGCGCGGTAGAGCTGACAAACCGGCTGGCCGCAAACGGCTACATTCGGCGGAGCCGCAAAGGACAGGACCGTCGTGAGGTGCTGCTCGAACTTACTGCTAAGGGTGAGAGGGTCTTACGTGAGTTGTCGCTGCACCATAGGTCCGAACTGCGCACGCTCGGCCCGGCGCTGGTCACAGCCCTGAAACGAGCCATGCAGTCAAACCAGAATCCGGATCGAGTGGCTGGCAACCGCGGTTCAGCAAGACGAAGGAGATCGAAATAATCGATGTCAGAAGTTAGCGGAGACATTCCCGCAATCAAAGCAGATGCTGCCGGCGATGGCGATCATCCTCCGACACTTGTGGCAACCGGCGCGCCTGTCGGCGACGCTCGTCTGGCCGAACCCGCCCAGTTCCGCATGGTGCTGGTCTCGTTCCTTGCTGCCGCCATTGGGCTGATTGCCGGCTGCGTTGCCTTTCTGCTCTACAACCTTATTGGCCTGTTCACAAATATTGTTTTCTATCATCGCTTCGTTGCCGAATTCACCAGCGCGCGACATCACCAGCTTGGAGCCTGGGTAATTCTTATGCCGGTAATTGGCGGCGTTATTGTCGGCTTCATGGCCAAATACGGCACAGCCAAAATCAAGGGACACGGCATTCCCGAGGCCATGGAAGCGGTGCTGATCAACCGCAGCCGCATAGAACCGAGAGTTGCAATTTTGAAGCCTATTTCTGCAGCGATCGCTATCGGCACGGGCGGTCCATTCGGTGCCGAGGGACCGATCATTCAAACCGGCGGGGCGGTCGGATCGCTCGTCGGGCAGGTATTTCACACTACCGCAGCAGAACGCAAAGTTTTGCTGGCGTGCGGCGCGGCGGCGGGAATGTCCGCTACGTTTAATACTCCGATTGCCGGAGTCATTCTAGCCATCGAGCTTCTGCTCTTTGAATTCAAGTCACGTTCCTTCATTCCGTTGGTGATCGCGAGCACGCTGGCGACCGCGGTTCACATGCAGTTCCTCGGCGCTGGGCCGATGTTCACCGTCACCTCTATGGATTTCGGAATTCCGAGAGCACTGCCGTTCTATCTGATTCTGGGCGTGATTTGCGGCCTTGCGGCGGTCGGATTCAGCCGGTTGCTGTATTGGACTGAAGATCAATTCGAGAAGCTGCCCGTTGACGAACTCTGGTGGCCAGCGATCGGCGCGCTTGGGCTCGGAATCATTGGTTACTTTGTGCCGCGGGTCCTCGGCGTGGGATACGACACGATCAGCGACATCTTGAACGCGAACCTCGCGCTCAAACTCTTGATCATTGTGATGATCGCAAAGGCGATTGCCCTCGTGATCTCGTTGGGATCGGGGACCTCCGGCGGGTTGCTGGCACCCATGTTCATGTCGAGCGCAGCGCTAGGCGGGGCATTCGCGATTGGCACAAACCATTTGTTCTCGGGCGCGAACTTGTCACCCGGAGCATTTGCCCTGGTCGCCATGGGCGCGGTTTTCGGCGCAGCGTCGCGCGCGACGTTCTCGTTCATCATCTTCGCATTTGAAATCACGCGCGACTACAACTCCGTGCTGCCGCTTATGCTGGTCAGCGTGATAGCTGATGGCATCGCGATGATCTTAATGCCGAGCGCGTCAATCATGACGGAAAAGCTCGCTCGACGTGGTCTACGCATCCACCAGGACTATGAGGCCGACGTACTGCACCAGGTCGTGGTCGCCGAAACAATGGATTGCGACGTGCCAACGCTGCCCGCGAGTATGCGGGTCGGAGAACTAGCCGCACGCATTGCGAAACATGATCCGGTGGTGAGCCGGCATCAGGGTATGGTCATCGTCGATGCTGAAGGACGACTTGCCGGAATAATTACGCGCGCGGATGTACTGCGGGCACTGGACCAAGATCCCCTAGGGGAAATGACTGTACTCGAGGGCGGCAGCCGAAAGCTGGTCGTAACCTATCCTGATGAGAGCCTGCACGAAGCTTCGGCCAAGATGCTGCGTAACAACATCGGCCGCCTGCCGGTCGTGGAGCGAAGCGATCCACGAAAAGTTGTCGGTTACTTAGGAAGACCCGGAATCATGGTGGCACGGCTGCGGCGGCTGGAGGAGGAGCATGTGCGAGAGCCCGGATGGATGAAAGGCGTTTCTAGACGCTGATGTGGTCGAAGTCTTGTTCCAACGGATGGTGAGCTGTGAAAGGGTTCGGAAATAACCAGCTATCAGTTGCCAGTTCTCAGTTGTCAGTGCTTAGTGGCTGGGATCAGGATCGACATTGCTGATGTGAGGCTCGGCTTTCTCTGCTGCCGCAATCAGCGGCCGTAAAGCTTGCACAGAAACTCCAAGTGTTCCTCCGGAGAATCCATCGATAAATGCGGCGTTAACTCCAATTACCTGGCCCTGAGCGTTGAACACAGGTCCGCCGCTGGCGCCGTGTGCCGTGGGCGCGTCGTAGATCAGCTTGTCTCCAACCACGTCGCCCAGGTGTCCGCAGGTCGCAGACGGTCTGATAAGCGAAAGCGCCGCTAATTCGTTCGCCGCGCCAATATCGTCGCGGCGGTATGCCAGCCGCTCATAAACTGCTTGCGGCGACTTCGCTACCATTCCCACCACGCCCATGGGGTAACCGACAACTGAGACGAGGTCCCCAGGATTCGGTGGGTCGCCGGCGAGAGGTAACGGTCGAAGCTGCTCGACAGCTTGCGAATCATCCACGCGCAGCACCGCCACATCTCCATAAGCTGACAACGCTGCGGGCGTTACGTTTACAGCGGTAGACGAACCAGGGAAAAAAGCGACCAGTTTTTCCAGTTGCGGAGTTGCGCCTTTATTCATGAGCGCGTTAGATTCCGCATCCCCGTACCAAGGCTCCGCGACGTGCCGATTGGTTGCCAGCAGTCCTCGCGAGACCACAAATCCAGTGCCTGAGATGCGAGCGCGCAGCGCAGGTTTCTGTTGCAGAAAACCCACGCGATAAACGCCAAAGATGTAGCAAATTGAGTTGCGATAACGATTCAGGACCATCGCCGGCATGGCCTGTTCCTGCTTGAGTAGGTCCACTTGCAACGTGAGCTGCTGAACCTGATTTTTGAGATCGTCTGTGCGCAGATCATCCGTGCGCCGCTCATCGGTGCGCGCCGGTTCGTGATAGTGAACGGCTAGAATCGCGCCCGCCAATAGAAAAACGCCAATGACAGCTTGAATAGTCCTCTGCCAAGCGGCGCAAACGGGTTCTTCTTGCGATAAAGATTGATGTTCGTCCATAGACGCGAAATCTGCCGCTGACGGGCGATTGGGGAGGAAAGCCGAGGGCCCGGTAGCCGGTGTGAGCTACTATCTTGCCGCGAGCAAAGCAAGGGTTCTAGGGTACGGAAGACAATGTACGGCTGGTCAGAAGATTTGTTTTTTCTTAGGCTTGGGACCCTTTAATTCTCTCGGATTGGTCCCGGAAGGCTGAAAAACTGCCCGAGGCAGCTGTCCGCCAGGACAAAAGCCGCCAGCTTTCGCTGGCGGCTCAAAAGTTACCGGGCTTCGCTCGGCTGGACGAGGCATAGCCTCGTCCCCACACGAACTAGTTCTCGTATAGCAGCACGCCTTCGGTCTTCTCCGAATCCACCGGGCGATAGTACAGCTTATCGCCTTCGAGGAAGACCTCGATGAACGCCGGTCGGGTTGTGATCGTGCCCTGGATCAAAGCCTCCGAAAGCGGATCTTCAATATATTTCTGCAAAGCCCTGCGTAGCGGGCGCGCGCCGTAGCTGCGGTCGGTGAGCGTCTGGTTGAGTATCCACTTCTTAGCCTCGTCGGTTACGGTCACGGTAATCGACTTCTGCGCCAGATTCGTGTTCAACTGCGTGACCATAAGCTCCAGTATCTGGATCAGGTCGACCTCGCTGAGCGCGTTGAAGATGATGACTTCGTCAAGCCGGTTCAGGAACTCAGGATTAAACGTTCGCTTGACTTCGTTCTTCACCAGATCCTCGACCTTTTCGGAGATCATTTCTTCTTTAGTTGATTGGAAGCCGAGACCCTCGCGCTTTTGCAAATGCCGCGCGCCGATGTTCGAGGTCATGATGATGATCGTGTTCTTGAAATCGACGGTATTGCCGAGACCGTCAGTGAGTTGACCATCTTCAAAGACCTGCAACAGGATGTTGAAGACATCCGGATGCGCCTTCTCGATTTCGTCGAGCAACACTACAGAGTACGGTGCGCGCTTCACGCGCTCGGTAAGCTGTCCGCCCTCTTCGTAGCCTACGTATCCCGGAGGCGAACCGATCAGCTTCGAAACCGAGTGCTTCTCCATGAACTCGGACATATCGAAGCG
>Ga0137403_10007019_pt1 | contig 12788 bp, 14 predicted proteins | sample CZOMad2_1_16fung_FD_122057 | JGI IMG/M metagenome (GOLD analysis project Ga0137403, IMG submission 122057) | Vadose zone soil fungal communities from Angelo Coast Range Reserve, California, USA - CZOMad2_1_16fungal (Hybrid Assembly) | ecosystem: Environmental > Terrestrial > Soil > Vadose zone... | reverse complement strand
CTGGGCCAGCGTGGTCTCGTGCGCCTGCCCCTGGCTGGACGTGCCGGAGAACACGAACACCCGGCCGACCGGATCGACGCGCACCCTGATGCCCTCGTACGGGCCGAGACCCGTGTCCTCGACGAAGAGCGCGAAGCCCAGGCCGATCGCGTGCCCCGCGGCGCGCGCCCGCTCGCGCTCGGCGGCGAACCCATCCGCGCCCACGGCCTCGGCGGCTCGCCGCAGGCATTCGGGATAGTTCCCGCTGTCGTAGCGGCGCGGGCTGTTGTCGCGGGAGATCAGGCCGACGTCGTATGGAAACTCGTTCGGCTGGATCAGGTTGCGTGCGCGGAGCGCGACCCGGTCGATCCCGAGGCGCTCGGCCGCGAGGTCGAGCATTCGCTCCATCACGAACACCGCCTGGGGCCGTCCCGCGCCGCGCACCGGAGTGACCGGCACCCGATTGGTGTAGAGGGCGGTGAGCGTCACCTCGTAGTTCGGGACCCGATAGGGCCCGGGCACGCTGACCGAGGTGAGGATCGGCACGATGACGCCCCACGAGACGAACGCGCCGCAGTCGTGGACGAACGCGTCGCGGACCGCCACGATTCGGCCCTCGCGCGTGAGCCCCAGCTCGACGTCGTGCCACTGGTCGCGCTCCTGCGTGACCGCCAGGAGGTGCTCGCGGCGCGTCTCGACGAACTGCACGGCGCGCCCGAGAACGCGCGCCAGGAACGGCACCAGGATGTCCTCGGCGTAGATGATCGCCTTGGGCCCGAAGCCACCGCCGATGTCCTGCGTGACGACGCGCACGGAATGCTCGGGGAGCGCCAGGTAGCGCGCGAGCAGCCGGCGCAGGATCTGGGGCGCTTGCGTCGTCGACCAGACGATGACCTGGCCGAGACCGCCGTCCCAGCGGGCGGCGATCGCGCGCGTCTCCATGGCCATGCCGGCGCCGCGGTGCAGGTGGAACCGCTCGCGCAGCACGACGGGAGCCCGCGCGAGCTCGCCCGCCGCGTCGCCCACGCGCTGGGTGAATCGCGACACCACGTTGCCGCCCGGATGCGCGCGCGGCCCGTCGGCTCGCAGCGCATCGTCGAGCGACGCGACGGCCGGCAGCGGATCGTATTCCACGTGGAGCGCGCCGAGCGCGTCCTCGGCCTCCGCCGCGCTCTCGGCCACGACGAGGGCTACCGCCTGCCCGGCGTACGAGACGAGTTCTTGCGGCAGGATCTCCGGGCAGGCCGGCGCGACGAGGCTCGCGTGCGGGACGAGCAGGGGCAGACGTCCGAGCGCGGCGACGTCCGAGGGCACGAGGACGTGGACGACACCGGGCCGGCGCCGCGCCGGCGCGGCGTCGACGCGGACGATGCGCGCGTGCGCGTGCGGGCTCCGGTGGACCGCGACGTGAAGCAGGCCCGCATGCGCCACGTCGGCGACGAAGCGCCCGCGGCCCGTGACCAGTCGCGCGTCCTCGCGGCGGCGCACCCGCGCGCCGAACAAGCGCTCGCCCATCGCGCCGACTCAGCGACCGAAGCGCGCGACGTAGAGCGAGTTCGCGGGATCGACCCGCTCGAACAGCTGCACGTCGGTGAAGCCGGCCTCGCGCAGCATGCGGGTGGCGACCTGGTGCCCCCACGCCGTCCCGAGCCCGGGGCCGCCGGCCGCGAGCGACACGCTCATGCAGTGCATCGTGCTGATGGTGTAGAGGTACGGCGCCATCGGGACACCGACGTTGTCGGCGAGCTCGCTCGACGCCCAGACGTCGAGCATCAGGAAGGTGCCGGCCGCGGCCAGCGCCGCGCGGATCCGGCGCATGACGCCGGCGGGATCGGCCTGGTCGTGGATCGCGTCGAACGCGGTGACGAGGTCGAAGGGCGCGGGCGCCTCGAGCCGGGCGATGTCCTGCACGACGAACGACGCGTTGGCGAGCCCGCGCGCCGCGGCGCGGGCGTCGGCGATGCCCTCCTCGGATATGTCGTACCCGACGAACGTGCTCTTGGGGAAGCGCCGGGCCATCAGCGTGAGGCAGTGCCCCGTGCCGCACCCCACGTCGGCGACGCGGATGCCGGCCTCGAGGCGCGGGATGAGGCCTTCCGGCTTCGCGAGGTAGGCGGCGAACAGGAGCTCGTCGAAGCGGGGACGGCTCCGCCGGTCCATGAGGCCCGTGAAGTCCGGCTGGTATGCGCTGTACGGCACGCCCCGGCCCGTGCGGAACGCATCGGCGACGTCGGGGATGACCCGGTTCATGAGCGGGAACATCTCCGCCATGCCCGTGAGGTTTCGGCTGGACGCGCCGGTGAGACCGGCGGCGTGCTCGCGCGGGAGCCGATAGGTGCGGTCACCCGCCGTGTACTCGACGATGCCGCCGCAAACCATGGCCGCCAGCCACTCCCGCACGTATCGCTCGCTGAGACCGGTCTTCTCGGCGACCTCGGCGCTGGTGGCTGCGCCCAGCTTCGCCATCGCCTCGAACAGGCCGACGCGCCGACCGACCTCCATCATGAGGGAGACGGCGGCGCCCTCGAGGTGGCGGACCATGAGCTGCGTGAACGCCTTCGCCTTCGCCCTGTCGAACTCCGCCTCGGCCATTGCGCTCTCCTCAGACCGCGAGGTAGCCGCCGTCGACGACCAGCTCGGTGCCGGTGATGTACGAGGCCTCGTCCGAGGCGAGGAAGAGCACGGCGTGGGCGACCTCTTCCACGCGTCCCTCTCGCTTCATCGGCACCGCCCTGAGCGACTTCTCACGCCAGGCCGGGTCCGCCGACGCCTTGGAGGTTCGCATCGGGGGCAGAATACCCGGGTGCACGGAGTTGACCCGAATGCCGTGCTGGGCAAACTGCACGGCGGCCGTCTTGGTCATGATCCGCACGGCGCCCTTCGACGCGTTGTAGCCCATGTGGATCCGATCCTGCCCGACGAAGCCCGAGATCGACGAGATGTTGACGATGGCGCCGCCGCCCGCCTCGCGCATGGCGGGCACCGCGTGCTTCATGCCGAGGAAGACGCCCTTCGCGTTCACGTTCATGAGGGTGTCCCAGGCCGTCGTGCTGGTCGTGTCCGGATCGAACGTGCCGCTGATCCCCGCGTTGTTCACCAGGAGATCGAGCTTGCCGAACGCGGTCACGGTCGTCTTGACCGCCTCCTGCCAGTCCGCTTCGCTCGTCACGTCGAGCCTCACGAACCGTGCCTGGCCGCCGGCCGCGGCGATCTTCTCGACCACCTGACGCGCCTCGAACTCGAGCACGTCGGCGACGACGACCCGCGCGCCTTCCCGGGCGAAGATCGAAGCTTCGCTCTGGCCCATGCCGCTCGCACCACCGGTGATGAGCGCGACCTTCCCCGCAAGCCTCATACGCCTCTCCTTGTCGATCGCTCGCCTCGAACGGGGGGCCCCAGCCCCACGATGTCCGCGGCTCGCACGACCCTCGTCTTCTGGCTCACGACCTATGGGACCGACTCTCCGCGGCGGTAGTGTCTCAGTTTCCGCGGATCAGCGGTCGAGAATGCAAGCACCGTCCATGACTTGTCCAGGCGTGACGACATCCCGACGCTACCTCAGCTCGAGCGGGCCAGGCCAGCCACCGCCGCGCGCCGAGTATCGCAGAGGGCCCCCCACCGTGTACACTGCGGGTCGCCGCTTCGGCGAGTGCCCCGATACCCCGCCGGCCGAGGCGCGCACACAAGGAGCGACCATGGCGACGTACGTGTTGGTTCACGGCGCGTATCAAGGAAGCTGGATCTGGAAGCCGGTCGCGGACCGCCTGCGCGCCGCCGGGCACCGGGTCTACTCACCGACGCTCGACGGCTGTGCCGAGCGCCACCACCTGGTGCGGCCCGGCATCACCGTCGCCACGCACGCCCAGGAAGTCGCTCAGCTCCTGTTCTACGAGGACCTGGACCAGGTCGTCCTCGTGGGGACGAGCTCGGGCGGCATGGTGATCTGCAAGGCCGCCGAGCTGGCCCGCGACCGCATCGCGCGGCTCGTGTTCGTCGACGCGCTGGCGTTGATGTCGGGTGAGCGGGTCGGCGACATCGTCAAGCGCGTGTCGGCCAACGAGACGACCGCGATCACGACCGGACCGACCCGGGCCGACGTGGAGAAGCGCCTGTTCGGGGACCTCGACGCCGACACGCGAGCCTGGGCTCTCGCGCGCTACACGCCGCATCCGGTCGCGGCGCTCGAGGCGCCCGTGGAGCTCGGCGGCTTCTGGAGCCAGGCGTGGCCCACGACCGTCATCCGCTGTCGCCGCGCCATGAATCCGCCCGAGACGCACCAGCGCCGCACGGCCGAGCGGCTGAAGGGCGCCTGGCACGAGCTCGACACCGGCCACTATCCGATGCTCAGCCAGCCTGACGAGCTGACGCGGCTGCTCCTGGCGCCGTAGTGCCTCACGTCCCTGCCGGTTTCTTGACAGGGTCGCGGCCGCGTTGCACAGTGCCACGCGAGGCCCGATGACATGAACGGGATCCACGATATGGGCGGCATGCACGGCTTCGGGCGCGTCGAGCGCGAGAAAGACGAGCCGGTCTTCCACGCGGCCTGGGAAGGCCGGGTCCTCGGAATCAGCCGCGCGTGCAGCGCGCAGCAGCTCTTCAACATCGACGAGAGCCGCCACGCCATCGAACGGATGGCGCCGCTCGACTACCTGGGCTCGAGCTACTACGAGCGCTGGCTCGACCGAAACGTGCGGCTGCTCGTCGAGAAGGGCGTGATCACGCGCGAGGAGCTGCAGCGCCGCATGGCCCAGCTGGCCGGCGGGCCCGATCCGGCACCGCCCCACAGGGATCCCAAGCTGCTCGATCGCATGCTGCGGGCGACGAAGGAGCGCACCCCCTACCGCCAGCCCGGGCCGCCGCCCCGCTTCGAGACCGGCGAGCGCGTCCTCACGCGCAGCGACGCGCCGGTGGGACACACGCGGCTGCCGCGCTACGCGCGCGGCAAGCCCGGCGTCATCGCCCGCGTGCACGGGTCCTTCATCTTTCCGGACACCAACGCCCACGGGCAGGGCGAGCAGCCCCACGCGCTCTACAGCGTCCGCTTCGACGCCGCCGAGCTGTGGGGCGCCTCGGCCGAGCCGCGGGCGCCCGTCCACCTCGATCTCTGGGAGCGCTATCTCGGGCCGGCCGCTCCCGCAAGGAGCACGACATGAGCGGCGCTCACGACGAACACGGCCACCATCACCACGAGCCGGAATCGGTCCTGTCGCTGCGCGTCCGCGCGCTCGAGTCACTGCTCGTCGAGAAGAAGCTCGTCTCGAGCGAGGCCGTCGACCGCATCGTCGGCGCCTACGAGGAGGACATCGGGCCGCACAACGGCGCCAAGGTCGTCGCGCGCGCCTGGGTCGACCCGAGCTACCGGCAGCGGCTCCTCGCGGACGGGACGACCGCCATCGAAGAGCTGGGCTTCGGCGGGGTCGACCTCCGGGTGGTCGAGAACACGTCCGGCGTGCACAACCTCGTCGTCTGCACGCTCTGCTCCTGCTATCCGCACGCCCTCATCGGGCTGCCGCCGGTCTGGTACAAGTCGTTCGAGTACCGCTCGCGGGCGGTGCGCGAGCCGCGCGTGGTCCTGCACGAGTTCGGCGTCGACCTGCCCGAGAGCGTGGAGATCCGCATCTGGGACTCGAGCGCCGAGCTTCGCTACCTGGTGCTCCCCGAGCGGCCCGCCGGAACGGAAGGCCTGAGCGAGGCCGCGCTGGCCGAGCTGGTCACGCGTGACGCGATGATCGGCGTGGCGGTGGTGCGGCCCCCCGCGGCCGCGGCCCGCTGACCCGGAGGCTGATCGATGGATCCCGTCCCGAGCCGCGAGATCGCCGACATGACCGGCGCGGCGGCGTTGCCGAGAAAGAACGGCGAGCTGGTCTTCGACGAGGCGTGGCAGGGCCGCATTTTCGGCATGACCGTGGCGATGAGCCACGAGGCCAGTTTCGAGTGGCGCGAGTTCCAGGCCAAGCTCATCGCCGAGATCGCGCACGCCGAGCGCGAGGGCGAGTCCTCGAGCTACTACGCGCGCTGGCTTCTTGCCTTCGAGCGCCTGCTCGCCGACAAGGGCCTGCTCGACGCGGACGCCCTCGCCGAGCGCACCCACGACTTCGAGACCGGCCGCCGCGACGACGTGTTCTAGCCTGCCGCAATATCCCGCAAAGGAGAGCGCCATGGCCCTCGATCCCCAGGCCCGGGCAGTGATCGACCTCGTCATCAAATCGGGGCGCCCGGCCTATCACACGCTGTCGCCCAAGGACGCCCGCCAGCTGTTCCGCGAGACGCGTCCGGCCTCGACACCCACGCCGCCGGAGATCGGCGCGGTCCGGAACATCACGGCCGACGGCCCCGGCGGGCCGATTCCGCTGCGCGTCTACCGACCCGCGGGCGCGACGGCCGGCACGCCGCTTCCGGCGCTCGTCTATTTCCACGGCGGCGGGTGGGTGATCGGTGACCTCGACACGCACGACGTGCAATGCCGGCAGCTCACGGCCGAGGCGGGGATCACCGTCGTCGCCGTCGACTACCGCCTGGCACCCGAGCACAAGTTCCCGGCGGCCGTCGACGACGCCTGGGCGGCGACGCGCTGGGTGGCCGAGCACGGGAGCGAGCTCGGGGTCGACGCCCGGCGCCTCGCGGTCGCCGGCGACAGTGCGGGCGGCAACCTCGCCGCCGTCGTCGCGTTGCTGGCGCGTGACGCGGGAGCTCCGGCCATCGCGCTCCAGGTGCTCGTCTATCCCGTGACGGACATCGGCGCCGAGACGAGGTCGTATCGTGACTTCGCCGACGGCTACCTCCTCACGCGCGAGAGCATGCGGTGGTTCACGAACCACTACGTGAAGTCGCCGAGCGAGGCCCAGGACTGGCGCGTCTCGCCGCTGCGCGCGGCGTCGCTCGCGGGGCTCCCGCCGGCGCTCGTCATCACCGCGGGGTTCGATCCCCTGCGCGACGAGGGTGCGGCCTACGCGGCGCGGCTCGTGGACGCCGGCGGGCGGGTGGACTACGTCAGCTACGGCGGGATGATCCACGGCTTCATGCCGATGGGCCGGCTCATCGACACCGGCAACCGCGCCATCTCCCACGTCGCGGCATCGCTGCGCCAGGAGCTTTCAAGACCATGAACATCGGCATCTCCGTTCCGCTGCCCGCGTATCACGTCGACGTCGGCTTCATGGCCAGGAAGGCCGAGGAGCTCGGCTTCGAGTCCTTCTGGTGCGCCGAGCACCCGTTCATCCCCGTGCATTCGACGAGCCGCTTTCCGGGCTCCGAAGACGGCGTCATCCCGGAGAGCTACTCGCACTTCATCGATCCGTTCGTCGCGCTGGCGCGTGCCTCGGGCACCACGCAGACGATCAAGCTCGCGACCGGGATCGTGCTCGTCCCCGAGCGCCACCCGCTGCTGCTGGCCAAGGAGATCTCGACGCTCGATCTCTTCAGCGGCGGCCGGTTCCTGTTCGGCATCGGGGCGGGCTGGCTCAGGGAAGAGACCCAGATCATGGGCGGCGACTTCGAGCATCGCTGGACGCAGACGCGCGAGTCGATCCTGGCCATGAAGGAGCTGTGGACCAAGCCCGCGGCCGAGTTCCACGGCAAGTACTACGACTTCCCGCTCGTGAAGTCGTTCCCCAAGCCCCTGCAGAAGCCGCACCCACCGGTGCTGCTCGGCGGGGGCGCGAAGAACGTGTTGCAGAGGGTCGTGGCCTGGGGCGACGGCTGGCTGCCGAATCGCATCACGCCCGAGCAGCTCCGCGAGAGCCGCGGGACGCTCGATCGGCTGGCCAAGGACGCGGGGCGCGATCCGTCGAAGATCACCATCTCCGTCCACGGACAACCCGCCGACCGCGACCTGCTGCGGCGCCTGCACGATGCCGGCGCCACCCGCGTCATCGTCCGGCCGCCCGTCGCCAAGACCGAGGCGGAGATGGGCGCGGCGATGTCGCGCATCGCCGACGCGGTGCTGAAGTAGCCGAGGGCGGCCGACGGCCCGCCCCGGACGCGAGCTACTCGGGCAGCGTGAGCCGAACGACGTCGTCGACCGACTCGGCCTTGTCCAGGCTCGCCACCGCGGCAACGAAGCGATCGTAGCGCGCCGCCGCGATCGGTAAGCCCGGCACGAAGCGCCGGAGCACCTCGGCATCACGCGCGAAATCCCACATCAGCTCGCGGCCGTGGTATTCGCCGGTGACGCGCCGGCCGTCCCGCAGCGCGAACGTCAAGCGCGGCGCGAAGCACTCGCGGCCGACCGCGCCGACGATCTCGACCCGTCGCTGGAGCGCGGCCACGCGCGCGGCGAGCTCCGCGCCGGCCGACACGCCGGCGTCGCGGGGGTCTTCGACGTTCGCCTCCAGCACCGGATAGTCGCCGGCGATCACCGTGTACGCCAGCATGTAGGCCGTGCGGCCGAAGCCGCTGCCGTCCGGGGCCGGCGGGCGGGGAAACCTGGGCGAGGGATAGAGCGTCTCCAGGTGATTCATCTCGAGCGTGATGTGCTCGATCTCGTCCGCCGCGAGCTTGTGCCGCGCCGCCATCTCGCTGGCCAGCCAGACGACGGGCTGATTGAAGCCCGGTGTCGGATAGATCTTGAACTTGACGTCCAGGACTTCCCAGCGCCGGCCAAGGTCCGCGACGATCTGGCCGAGGTCGGCCTTGGGCGGCCCGGTGAAGGTGTAGGCCAGATCGCCCTTGTTGCTTCCCGTGAATGCGTAGTAGAACCCGCCGTCACCCTCCAGCGCCGTCGGCGCGCCCTGAAAGCCCTGGGCGGCGAGGCTGGCCGCCCACATGCCGCTGCGCGCCGCCTGAGCCTCGGCGAAGTCGGCGTCGCGCGCGCCGGTGCGCTGGCCCTCGATGAGGCTCCCGGCAAAGCTCGCGGCCAGCGCGATGGCATTGCCGACGCCCCGCGCGTCGAGGCCGAGTAGGCGCGCCGTCGTCGCGGCGCAGCCGAGAATGCCGTAGACCGGGCTGGCGCGAAAGCCGTGCGCCGGGGTCGACGGAATGAAATCGCGCGCGCATCGGCACTGCACCTCGTAACCGGCGACGAGGGCCGTCAGGAGCTCGCGGCCGGACTTCCCTCCCCCTTCAGCGGTCGCCAGACCGGCCGGGACGATGAGGACGCCGGGATGCGTGAGCATGTGATAGGAGTCGCACTGATTGTTCACCGCCACCGCGACGCCGTTGGCGAAGGCGGCGCCCGCGCGCGTCACGCGCGTGCCATCGACCCACAAGGTGGCGCCCTGACCGGCCCCGACGCGCCGCGCGCCGAGCCCCTCGTGCTCGAGCACGGCGCGACGGGCCGCCATCGTGCGCGGGCTGCCCGAGCCCGCCATCCCGACGGTGACGGCGTGGTTCACGAACGCCTTCGCTTTGTCGACGACGGTCGCCGGCAGCTCTTCGAAACCGAGCCGGGCGACGAACTCCCCGAGCTGTACCGCGAGGGGCGTCTTTTCCACGGCTGGAGCATAATACGGCGCATGCGACCTCGTGAGGAGACGATCTCGGTCGGCGGCGTCGGCGTGCACACCTGGATCGGGGGGCAGGGCGACCCCCTGCTGGTGCTCCACGGCGCCGGCGGCAACCGCGGCTGGACCCGGTGGCTCGCGCAGGTCGCTGAGCGCTTCACGGTGTGGGCGCCCACGCACCCGGGCTTCGGGCGCTCGGACGACGCCGACTGGATGGACGGCATCGACGACCTCGCGCGATTTCATCTCTGGTTCATCGCCGCTGCCGGGCTCGGCCGACCGCACGTGCTGGGCCATTCGATCGGCGGGTGGACCGCGGCGGAGATGGCGACGATGAGCCCGGGCTCGATCGACCGGCTCGTGCTGGTCGCGCCGGTCGGCCTCAAGCCGGAGACGGGGGAGATCCTCGACGTCTTCTATTATTCGCCGCCGCAATTGCTCACCATGACCGTCCACGATCCGAAGACGGTCCCGGAGTGGAACGAGCTCTACGGCCGCCCGCCCACGCCCGCGGAGGTCGAGATCGCGACGCGCAACCGGGAGATGGCCGCGCGACTGACCTGGAAGCCCTACATGCACAACCCCCGGCTGCCGCACTTCCTGCCACGGGTGACGAACCCGACCTTGATCGTCTGGGGCCGCGAGGACCGCGTGGTACCCGTCGAGTGCGGCGAGCAGTACCGCCGCCTCCTGCCCGACGCGACGCTCACCGTGCTGGACCGATGCGGCCACCTGCCGCCCATCGAGCAACCCGACGCCTTCGCGCGCCTGGTGCTCGACTTTCTCGGAGGAGACCCGCGGCGATGAAGCTCTACTACTTCAGCGAGATGCCGCACCACGAGTTTCCCGACGAGGAAGGCGACAAGTATCCGTCGCTCCGCCTCGAGTTCCCCAACCGGTTCTTCGATCGGGAGAAGGCCGCGGCGAACTACCAGCGGTACCTCACCGAGTACGAGTTCGCCGACCAGGCGGGCTTCGACGGCCTCATGATCAACGAGCATCACTCGACCCCCTCGTGCGTGAACGTCGGCGTGAACATGACCGCGGCGGTCCTGGGCCGCACGACGCGGCGGGCGAAGATCCTGCTCCTCGGGAACATCCTGCCGATCGAGGACAACCCCGTGCGGATGGCCGAGCAGCTCGCGATGGCGGATCTGATCTCCGGCGGCCGCGTGCTCTCCGGCTTCGTGCGCGGTGTCGGCGTCGAGACCTGGTGGTCCAACACGAATCCCGTCCACAACCGCGAGCGCTTCGAGGAGTGCCACGACCTCATCTTGAAGTGCTGGACGGACCCTGGTCCGTTCCGCTGGGAGGGTCGCCACTACCACTTCCGTCACGTCAACCCGTGGTGCCTGCCGCTGCAGAAACCGCATCCGCCCATCTGGATCCCCGGCACCGCCAGTCCGGAGACGGCGGTGTGGGCCGGCCGCCGCGGCTACACCTACGTGCCGTTCCTGGTGCCGTTCGAGATCGCGCGCGAGCTGTTCGACTACTACCGGCAGGGCGCCGCGGAGGTCGGCCGGACGGTGACGCCCGAGAACCTGGGCTTCCTCATCTGCGCCGTCACCGCGGAGACCAAGGCGAAGGCGATCGAGGCCGGACGGCACTTCGTCTGGCGCATGGGGCCGACACTGCGGGCGCCCACCGAGTACTTCGCGCCGGTCGGAATGCGCTCGAGGGCGGGGGCGCAGTTCGCGTTGCGCGCGCGCCCGCGCTCGCTGGCGACGATGAGCTACGAGGAGCTGCTGGACGGCCAGTTCATCGTCGCCGGCACGCCCGACGAGGTGACCGACCGCTTCGCCCGCGTCCAGCGTGAGCTGGGGGTCGGCCATCTCCTCCTGGAGGCCCAGGAATCGCGCATGGACCATCCGACGACGATGCGCTCGATCGAGCTGATGGGGGCGAAGGTCATCCCGGCGGTGGCGGCGCTCTAGCGGCTCAGCCGCGCTTGCCTTCGAAGAACTCCTTCAGCAGGGCGCCGCACTCGGCGCCGAGCACGCCGCCGAGCGTCTCGACGCGGTGGTTCAGGCGCCCGTCGTCGAGCAGCCGGTACCGGGATTCGACCGCCCCCGCCTTCGGGTCGGGCGCGCCGTACACGACGCGCGCCACGCGGGCCTGAATGGCGGCACCGCAGCACATCGCGCACGGCTCGAGCGTCGCGTAGAGCGTCGCGCGGGGTAGCCGGTAGTTGCCCGCCTTCCGCGCCGCCTCGCGCAGGGCGAGAATCTCGGCGTGCGCCGTCGGGTCGCCGAGCGCGATCGGCGCGTTGTGCGCGTGCCCGACGATCACGTCGTCGAGCACGACGACGGCGCCCACCGGCACCTCGCCGGCCGCGAGGCCCACGCGGGCCTCGGCGAGCGCCACCTGCATGAACGCTTCGGCGTCCACCTGCTTAGGGGCTTATGGGCTCTCGGCCGCCGACGTCTGGAACACCACCAGCGGGGGCGCCCCCAGCGCCGTCGACACCTCGGCGCTCCGGCGCTTGCCCTCCGACGCGTTCGCGATGATGAGGATCGCGATGAGGGCGACCACGGCGATCCCGGCGCCGACGATCAGCATGATCGTCATCGGCTCCATCGCCTCGGCGCGGGCCGGCTGCACCACTACCGCGGCCAGAGCTGCCAGCAGCACGATGCACACACACCGCTTGAATGTCACGAGGCCCTCCCCTCTGTCGGTCCCGCGTTGGAGTTTGGGACGGTGCGCCCTGGAGGATTCGATCAGGGGGCACCACCGTGGTAGCTAATCCCGCGTCGTCTCTAGCTTCTCTATCCTACCTCGGGCGAAGCGTCGTCCTCTTCGTTGTCCCCGAGACTCGGCGGGGAGTGTACCACCTGAGTGAAGCACTTGAGGGTCGATTGTCTCGCGGGTGTAGACTCGCGTTGCTCTCTCTGCTGATCGCTCGGAGGGGATTCTATGTGTATCCTGGGACGAGGGGAGGCGTGGTGACGATGGAGAAACGGGCGGAGCAATTCGCGGTAAGCACGAACAACGATGAGATCGTGATCAGTCAAGAACGCTTTGGTGATGACGAAGACGACATAGTCGTCGTCACCCTCGAGCAAACCGATCTGCTCATTCAGTGGATTCAAGAGGCCAGGGCCGAGCTGGTTGCGAAACGTGATGCACCCAAGCTGGATAACAACTCGAACGGACATCAGCCGTAACTGCCAGAGGACGATGAGGTAGCAGAGAACCAGCAGACCTCGGACGAGACTCCCTACCGGATCGTGCCTACCGCGTTGACAGCGTTCGCCGTGGCGTGAGTGGCGCTCGCGTGAGTAGAGAGTAAGTGGTGCGCCCTAGAGGATTCGAACCTCTGGCCTTCGGATTCGTAGTCCGACGCTCTGTCCACCTGAGCTAAGGGCG
>Ga0137403_10007018_pt1 | contig 12789 bp, 9 predicted proteins | sample CZOMad2_1_16fung_FD_122057 | JGI IMG/M metagenome (GOLD analysis project Ga0137403, IMG submission 122057) | Vadose zone soil fungal communities from Angelo Coast Range Reserve, California, USA - CZOMad2_1_16fungal (Hybrid Assembly) | ecosystem: Environmental > Terrestrial > Soil > Vadose zone... | reverse complement strand
GGCGCGCCTCGTCCTGAGAGGGGTAGTACTCGACGGTCGCCCAGAGGAGGTGGCCCTCCCGTTCGTAGGCGCGGGTCACTCGTCTCGGTGCGCGGGGATCGGGCGGGAGGGCGTCTCCGGCGGACCGGTCGGTCGGGCGCCAGCCCGGCAGTCCGTCGGGCAGAGATTCGAAGTCCACCCGGAGCGGAATCTCGCTAAGGCCGAGGGGCACGGTCACGAGGGCTCCGGTGAGGGCCATCAGGGCGAGTGCGACAAGGGAGTGGACGGCCTGCCGCTTCACGCGGGTCTCCGATCCACCCAACGGCTCAGCACCCAATCGAGCGCCATCAACATCATGAAGGTGAAGAGGAAGTTCACCGTCCCGTTGAACATGTGGTAGGAGGTATGGAGCGTCCAGGGACCGATCCAGTACGCGCCGGCGGCGGTCGAGGTGATCCGCACGATGTTCGCGCCGATCGCGAAGGGGAGGGTGGCGCCGATGAGAACGAGACGCACCCAGAGGGGGCGCCGGGCCACCGCGGCATAGGCGACGCCCAGCGAGAGCAGGGCGGCAATGGCGGGGATGCTGCTGCAGTCGTCGGCGACCTCCAGGCTTATGTTGGCCAGGTGGAGCATGACCCCATCCTGATAGACCGGCACCCCCAGCCAGCCGAGGAGGTACGCGGAAGCGTCGGCATCGAAGAGCCGCGAGCGGTAGGTGACGAGCTTCACCGTTGCCCAGGGCAGGGGGATCATGAACAGGAGATAAGCGATTGCCGCCCATACTTGACGCGTGATCCGCCACCCTCCCAGGAAGAGCGCGAGCCCGAAGAGGGTGACGGGAAGCGAGATCCGGGCCACGAACGGCTCGTCACCGCGCACGCCCACCACGAGGCCCAGGAGCCCGAGCACCATCACGGGCAGACCCCAGGCGTTCGGCTCGAAAGGCAGGACGCGAAGCAAGTCGCGCCGCGCCCACAGCAGATAGCCCGCGATGAACGGGATGGCGAAGCCGTGGGACAGGCTCGGGAACTTGGCCCACTCGGAGACGAGAGCGGGGAAGAGCTGCGCATACAGCGCGAGGGCGGCCAGCCACGGAGGGAGGAACCACACCCAGGTGGCGCGATCCCGGACCAGATGAACGTCGGCCGTGGCCGTGGTCACTGCGGCGCTCCCTCGCCCTCGCGGCTCGTCAAGGGTAGCCGCAGCCGGAAGGTGCTCCCCGTCCCCTCGCGGCTCGTCACTTCGATGGTGCCCCCGTGGGCAGTGACGATGCCCTTGGCCTGATAGAGACCGATGCCCCAGCCGCCGCTCTTGGTCGACTTGAACGGGGCGAAGAGCGACTTCTGGATGAACTCCGACGACATCCCACAGCCCGTATCGGTGACCTCACACACCACGTGATCGGTCTCCTCGTAGCTTCGCACCGTGACCGTCCCGTGTCCCCCGACCGCCTCCACCGCGTTGGTCACGAGATTCTGGATCACCTTGAGCAGGGCCTCGGCGTCGCCCCGGACAGTGGCGATGGGGGCGAACTCCTTCACCAGGCTCACGCGGCCGCCGTCGAGCGGACGGGTCGCCTCGAGCGCGAGGGCCGAGAGGTCCACTGGGTCCGAGCGCAGCTGCCCCGCGTCGGGCGCGGCGGCCAGACGGGCCAGGAGCGCTTTCATCCGATCCACCGTCCGCGACAGGGTTCTCAGCGCATCCTTCTGGAACTCCGGATCGTCGAAGTGCTGTAGCGCGTTCTGGCTCAGCATGGACAGGGCCGAGACCGCGTTCTTGAGATCGTGGATGACGAACGACGTGAGCCGGTGGAAGGCTTCGAACTCCCGCGCCTGGGCCAGCGTCTCGGACAGTCGCGCGGTGACGATGACGCCGGCGGCCTGCTCGCCCACCGTCATGAAGAACTCGAGGTCCTCGCGGGAATACGGGGTCCCCGCGCGCTCGGGGCCGACGAGCATGAACCCGACGAGCTCACCTCCCCAGCGTAGCGGCACCGCGACCCCGCCTTCGCCGAGGAGCGCGCCCGGGGGCGTCGCCGCCAGCCCGCCCGCCAGAGGCACCGGCGCCAGCTCGCCGGAAAGCCGGGCGGGGAGGGGCGAGCCGGCGTCGAGGGTGGTTAGGATTCCCTCGAGTTCCACCGCGCCGGCCAGTTGATAGCGGCCGTCCCGGGCATCCGCCAGGTAAAGCGCCCCCCGCGCGGCGCCGGCGGCCTCGGTGACCCCGCTCACCAGCACCGGGCCGAGCTGCTCGAGGGACACCAGGGAGCCCAGGCGCTGGGTGAAGCGCAGCCACTGCTCCCGGTAGTCGTACTTGGTCCGGTAGAAGTGCCGGGCCACGAACCGCTTGAGGCGCCAGCGCAAGTCCTCCGACAGGAGGCCGGCGCCCACCACCAGCGCGGAGACGAAAACCAGCACCGAGCCCCACAGGAGCTCCTCCGGGATTCCCAGGTAGTTGAGGAGCCAGCCGAGCGCTCCGACCACCAGGAGGTAGCCGCCCAGCGCGACGACGACGAGGGAACGGTAGACGAGATCGCGCGACACCGTGACCTCGGACCGCAGGAACCGGGTCCGGACGAGGGAGGCGCCCACCGCGAGGTTGCCGAGGACCAGCGTCACCGCGGAGGTGGTCAGGTACACCCCCAGCAGGACGTGGAATAGCAGCATCTGGCTGAGCAGGAAGAAGCGCACGAGGAAGATGCCGCCCAGACCCACGACCAGGTACTTCATGCGCCAGCGGTCCTCGTGCCGCGAGCCCCGGAGATACGTGTCCAGCCCCCCGAGGAGAGCGACGGTGACGAGAAGCTCGATCGTGGTGGACACCTGACCGACCCGGTCGAGCTGGGCCGCGTAGAAAGGGGCGGCGATGTCGGCGAGCTTGAACGCCGGGCGGGTGGCCACCGCCACCGCCGTGCCCGCGATGACGAGACTGCCCGCCCCCAGTCCCACCCGTAGCGCCAGCGGCCAGCGGCCCGCGGCAGGCGCGAAGAGGCTCGCCACGAATACGCCCCACGGGATCAGGAGCCCCAGCGCCGCCACCTCGCGGAACCGGAGCCAGAAGAGCCGATCGACCACCTGCTCGGTGAGGGTGACCAGCGCGAAGCCCGCCGCCGCCTCCACCGCGAGGCCCACCATGCCGAGCACGAAGCTCCACTTCGTGAGGGGGCTCGAGCCACCCACGGCCACGCCCACGGCCAGGGCCAGCGCGGAGAGCGCGGCCAGCGCGAGGGCGACGCCGTGCACGGAGGAGCCGAGGGTGTCCATCAGGCCGCTCCCACGAGCGCGCTCACGTGCGCGTCGGCCACGCGCGAGATCACGTAGCGGTGCTTGCCCGAGGCGCTCGCCACCGACGCCGTGGCCTCCACCTCGACCCGCGCCCGGCCCTCGAAGAGGCCGCCCACGCCGGTGATGATGGCGGCGCGAGCGGCGACGGACAGCTCGCCCGTGGGCACGACGCGCACCCGCACGTGGTCAAGCGCTTCCTGGATCACCTGGAACTCGCGCAGGCCCGGGATCTCGCGCAGAACGTAGATCACCGCGAGGGCGTGCATGAGCTTCCCCGAGGGCGTGACGAGGAAGTCGGTGCGCCGGCCCTCCACCCCGGCCAGGCGGGGAAGCCCGCGGCCGCACGCGCAGGGGGCGGGATCGAGCGCGCCGAGATCGCCGCTCCGGTAGCGAATGATGGGCAGCGCGTAGGACTCGAGGTTGGTGAGCACCAGCTCGCCGCCGGCCTCGCCGGGCGCCGCGGGGAGCACCTCCACGTGCATGCCCTCGACCGCGATGTGCAGGCCCCCCGCCGGGCACTCCAGCGCTACCAGCCCGCCGTCCCGGCAGCCGTACTCGACGGCGACCGGGCAGTGGAAAGCCGCCGCGATGGCCGCCCGCTGGAAGTCGTAGAGCGGCTCGGCGGTGGTGAAGACCGCCCGTGGCGCGTCGCGCGCGGGTGTACCCCCGGTGCGGTCCAGATAGCCGGCGAGGAGGGCGAGCGCGCTCGCGTAGCCGTAGAGCTTCTGGGGACGATAGGCGCGCACCACGGCGGCGTAGCGCGCCAGGGCGGGCTCGCCCAGGTCAAACGCGGAGAGGAGCCGCGAGTTGAGGAGCCAGTCCCGCGCGGAGCGCAGCCGGTCCTGCCGCCCGAGCTCGATCGGCGAGCCCCACAGCACGATCTCGCGGGCGCCCATGTCGGCGCCGAACCAGCGGTGCGCGCGCAGCCGGGCGGCGTCGGTGAAGGCCGAGCGCTCGCGGTCCACGAGAACGGTCACGGGGGCGCCGGTAGATCCGCCCGTGCTGAGCCGCTGGACCCCGCGGAGCGGCGTGCGGGGCTGGAGATCGGCCAGACGCTCCCGAAGGATGTCCTTGGTCAGGTGCGGGATGCGCGCGAAGTCCTCGAAGGACTGGATCCGCCGCGGTGGCAGGCCGTGGTCGTCCAGGAGCCGGCCGTAGTAGGGCACCTCGCGATAGGCCCAATCGAGATGCCGGCGCAGCCGCTCGAACTGAAGCTCGCGGAGCGCGGCGGCGGCCAGCCACTGCGTCCGCTCGAGCTCCGCGAGCTTGGCATGCGTCGACTTGCCCTTGAGCCGCTCGTGGAGCGGGAAGACGACCCGGTTGACCAGGGCCGGATGCATCAGCGGGGCCTCTTCGTCCCGGGCTCGGCCAGGCCGGATACGGCCGCCCCCGCCTGGCGGTCGCCTGCCAGCACGCGCTCGAACTCGTCGAGCACCCCCCGCACCGCACTGTTCCAGGAATGGGCCTGGGCGTGGGCGACGAGCAGCTGCGGATCCCAGCGGCGCGTGAGGCCCTCGCGGATGGCCGCGGCCAGCGCACGGTCGTCCTGCGCGGGGACGAGGATGCCGAGACCCTCGTGGCTCACGATCTCGGCGTTGCCGCCCACTCTCGTGCTGACTACCGGCGTGCCGCAGGCCAGGGACTCGAGGAGGACATTGGCCCAGCCCTCCGAGCGGGTGGCCAGACAGAAGAGGTCGGCGGCAGACAGCCAGTTCGCCACCTCCTCGTGCGGGCGCTCGCCGACCAGGCGGACCCGGTTCGAAACCCCGAGCCGCGTGGCCACGCTCTCGATGAGCCCACGGGACGAGTCACCAGGGCGCTCGCCGCCGACGATGACGTAGAGGAGGTCGGGAAAGTGCCGCGCCAGCTCAGGAATCTGAGCGACGACCCGGTGGTGCCCCTTGCCCGCGTTGAGTCCGCCCACCGAGAGGAGGATGGTCGCGTCGGGGGAAAGCCCCAGCGCGCGGCGCGCCTCCGCGGGGTCGCGCGGGACGAAGACGTCGGCGTCCACGCCATTGGGGATGACCCGAATATGCTCGGGGGAAACCCCCAGCCCGACCGCGACCTGCTTGAGCGACTGGCTCACCGCGAGGACGTGAGCCGCCCGACGGAGCGCCCAACGGATCTGCGGGCGGTGGAGGGGGTAGTGGCGCAGCCGGACGATGCTCCCCCGCAGGGTGATCACCACCGGCACGCGGAAGATCCGGCCGAGGAGGGCGGCGGCGACCCCGTCCGGATAGGCGAAGTGCGCGTCGATGAGATCGAACGGGAAGCGACGCCGGAGCCACGTCAGGAAGGGCAGCAGGGACGCCGCGTAGAGCAGCCCATCGCTCCATTTGGCGTAGCGCGGCACGCAGAGGACTCGCGGGTGATAGACACGGAAACCCTCCTCGCCCTCTGTGGCGGGCACTCCCGTCCACTGGGGACGGATCCGGCCATTGCCGGGGAACCAGGGTACCGGCGCCACCACCGAGACGTCGCAGTGGCGCGCCACCCGTCGCATCCGTTCGGCCACGAAGATGCCGAAGGCGGGCTGCCGGAGATTGGGGAAGACGGTGCTGAGGGTGAGTATGCGCATCTCACCGACCTCCCCGGAGGGTCGCATACAGGTCCACGTATTGGCGGATGATCCGTGGCCAGCTCCGGTCCCGGACCATCGCCTCGCGCGCGCCGGTGCCCAGGCGAGCCCGGGTCGCCGGGTCGCCGGCCAACCGCGCGAGCGCGTCCACCAGGCCTTCGCGGGACTCGGCGGGGACGAGGAGCCCGGTGACGTCGTGCTCGATCAGCTCGGCGAGGCCGCCGACGTCGCTCGCCACCACCGGCCGGGCCATCGACATGGCTTCCAGCGGCTTGAGCGGCGTGACCAGCTCGGTGAGCCGCATCCGCCGGCGTGGGCAGACGAAGACGTCGGTGATCGAGTAGAATTCCCGCACCTCGCCGAAGGGAACCTGGCCGGTGAAGATCACCGCGTCGCCCAGGGGCGCCGCCGCGGACCGGAGCGCAACGTCTTCCTCGCCGCCGCCGACCAGCAGGAGGCGCGCGCCCGGCACCCGCGCGCGCAACGCCGGTACCGCGCCGAGGAGGAAGCGGAGCCCCTCGTAGTGGTAGAAGGACCCGATGAAGCCCACCACGGGGCCGCCATTGAGGCCCAGCCGCTCGGCGAGCGCCCGCGACCGCTCCCGCGGCCGGAACCACTCGGTGTCCACGCCGTTGGGAGCCACCCGGATGCGGTCCGGGGCGACCCGGCGCTGTATCAGCTCCGCCCGCATGGCCTCGGCGATCGTCACCACCGCGTCGGCCCGATTGAACACGAAGGTCTCGAGCGCGCGGCTCACGCGGTAGCGCAGCGAGCCCTCGCGGGTGGTGCCGTGGTCCACCGCGGCGTCCTCCCAGAAGGCACGGGCCTCGTACACGACGGGGATGCCGAGCCGCCGGCCCACCCAAAGGGCGGGGAGCCCGTTGAGGATGGGGGAGTGCGCGTGGATGATGCGCGCGCCCTCGGCGCGCGCCGCCTCGCGCACCCGGCGGGCGAGCCGCCACATGAGCCCCAGCTCGCGCGCGATGGGCACGCGCCCCGTCCGGCGGCCCGAGGTGCGGTAATGCGGGATGCCATCCCGTTCCTCGAGGGGGGCGGGGGCGGGACCGTGCTTCGGCGAGGTGACCACCACCGGTCGGAGCCCCGCCGCCTTCTGGAAGACGACGATGTTGCGGCTGCGGGTACTGTAGCCGCTCATCACGGGCAGCGAGTGGTCGAGGACATGGAGCACGGTCACCGGCCCGACCCTCCCGGGACGCCCTGGCGGCGCGCGACGAAGAGGAAGGAGTGGGTGGCGGCACTGCCCAGCGGGGGCACCGCGTCGAGCACCGCCCGCACCGGGCGCGCCTCCAGGATGCCCGCGAGCCACGGCGCCTGACGCGGAGGCAGCCGCAGGGCGGGCTGACGCTCCAGTCGAAGGCCTTCGTCGGCCAGCCAACCACGCACCTCGGCCGGCCGGTATGCGCGCACCCTGGACGGCCAGCCGCGCAGCCGCTGAATGGCCCACCGCGCGAGGGCGACGGCACCGTGGCCGTTGAGCGCCTCCACGACGAGCGCCGCGCCGGGCCGCATGACCCGGGTCATCTCGGCGAGCGCCCGAGCAGGCTCCGACAAGGCCTGGAGCACCCCGATGGAGACGACGAGGTCGAAGGATCCGGCCGCGAACGGTAGGCAATACGCCTCGCCGGCGAGATACCGGCCCTTGCGACCGGAGTCGGCGGCTACCGCGCGGTGGAGGCTCGGCACCGAGTAGTCGAGTCCGATGGTGCGATAGCCGAGCCCGGCGAGGAGGCGCACATAGGTGCCGCCGCCACAGCCCAGCTCCAGGATGCAAGCCCGCTCGGGCAGCCGGAGGTCGGGCAGCAGGGCCGAGAAGGCGGCCACGCGCCGGCGCAGGCCCGCGTCCGACCAGCCCGAGATGCGCGGCTCGTCCTCGAAGGCGCGGGCGAAGCGCTCGAACCGCGCCCGCCACTGGGCCTCGAAGCTGGGCGTGGGATCGGCCTGGCTCATGTGCTCGGCGCCCCGTCGATGAAGGTGCGATGCCACAGCTCGAGCATGAGGAGGGCCCAGAGCGGTGAGGCGTGATCGCCGGCGCCGCGCTGATGCCGCTCCCAGAGCGCGCGCACGCGCTCCGCGCGGACATAACCCCGGCCGAGCGCTTGGGGCGAGAGGAGCAGGTCCCAGGCCATCTCGCGCAGCTCGCCCCGGAGCCAGGCGGCCAGCGGGATCTCGAACCCCTGCTTGGGCCGGTGAACCGCCGAGGCCGGTACCCGCGCCTCGAGGTGGCGCTTGAGGAGATACTTCGACGTGCGGCCGCGGTACTTCCACTCGGGCGAGACGGAGGCGGCGAACTCGACCACCTTGTGGTCGAGGAGCGGCGCGCGCACCTCCAGCGAGGACGCCATGCTCATCCGATCCACCTTGACGAGAATGTCGTTGGCGAGCCAGGTCTTGAAGTCCACGTAGAGGAGCTGGCTCAGCGGGTCGAGGTGGCGCACCCGTTCGAAGTGGCGCGCGAAGGCGGTGAAGGAATCATGTCCCCCCAGCGCGCGGCGGAATTCGGGGTGGAGGAGGGCGGCCTTGTCGGCGGGGCGAAGGAGCGAGAGGTCGCCGAAGTACGCGCGCTCAAAGGTGGTCCCGAGGTTCTGGAGGAAGTACCGGGCGCGCAGCGGGCGCGGCAGCCAATCGGCCTTGGGGTAGATCCGCCCGAGCGGCCCCAGCACGCCGGCGCGCGCCCAGTCGGGCAGGAGCCGCCGGAGCCTCGACTCCCAGCGGTTCAGCCCGTAGCGCCGCTGGTAGCCCGCGAAGATCTCGTCGCCCCCGTCGCCCGACAGCGCTACCGTCACCCGCTCGCGCGCGGCCTTCGAGACGTAGTAGGTCGGCAGCGCGGAGGAATCCGCGAAGGGCTCGTCGAGATGCCAGGCCAGTCGCGGCAGGATCTCGGCGGCGTGGGGCTCCACCAGGACTTCGTGGTGGTCAGTGCCGAGGGCGTCGGCGACGGCGCGGGCATGCGGCAGCTCGTTCCACCGTCGCTCGGTGAATCCGACCGCGGTCGTGCGCACCGGGTGGTCGGACAGCCGCGCCATCGCCTCCACCACCGCGGTCGAGTCCACCCCTCCGGAGAGGAAGGCGCCCAGCGGGACGTCGCTGATGAGCCGGACGCGGACGGCCTCGGTGAACACCGCCGAGAACTCCTCCAGGGCCTGCGCTTCCGTGCGCTCGATGTGCGGGCCGCGGGGCACATCCCAGTACTCGGTGACGCGGACCTGGCCGCGCTCCCAGACGAGGTAGTGCGCGGGCGGGATCTGGGCGACACCCTGGAGGATGGTGGCCGGCGCAGGGACGCAGCCGAAGGAGAGATAGTCGTCGAGGGCCTCAGGGGAGATCGCGCGCTTGAGTCCGCCGTCCTGGAGAAGCCCCTTCAGCTCGGAGCCAAAGGCCAGATGGTCGGCGTCGTGCGCGTAGTAGAGCGGCTTCTTGCCGGCACGGTCGCGGGCGAGGAGGAGGCGCCGGTTCCGATCGTCCCAGAGGGCGAGGGCGAACATCCCGCGGAGCCGCGCCACCCACTGCGGCCCGTGCTCCTCGTAGCCGTGCACGATGACCTCGGTGTCGGATCGGGTCGCGAAGCGGTGTCCCCGGGCGGTGAGCTCGTCGCGCAGCTCGGGGAAGTTGTAGATCTCCCCGTTGAACACGACGGCGATGGTGCCGTCCTCGTTGAACATGGGCTGGTCGCCGGTAGACAGGTCGATGATGGACAGGCGCCGGTGGCCGAGCCCCACCCCGCGGCCGAGGTGGAAACCGTCGGCGTCGGGCCCGCGATGGGCCATGGCGGTGGTCATGCGCTGGAGCAGCTCGCGCGAGACCGGGTGACCCGGATCGGTATGCACGATGCCCGCGATGCCGCACATGGTCAGGCCCTCGGCCCGGTCGCGACCGCACGATAGAGCTCGCGGTAGCGGGAGGCCATGCGGTCGAGACTGAATTCGTCGATGGCGCGCTGCCGGCCCACCTTGCCGTGGAGCTGGCGGAGATGGGGGTCCGCGAGGTACCCGGCGAGGGCGCCGGCCAGGGCCGACCGATCCCCGACGGGAACGAGGCGCCCGGTGACGCCGTCCTCGACCAGCTCCGGGTTGCCCCCGGTGCGGGTGGCCACGACCGGGAGACCGCTGGCCATCGCTTCGAGGACGGTGTTCGAGATGCCTTCGGCGATCGAGGGCAGGGTGAAGATGTCGAAACCGGCGAGGAGCCGCGCCACGTCGCCTCGCTCGCCGAGGAGCCGGACACGGCCGGCGAGGTCCGGCCGGGCCGCGCGCGCCGCGAGGGTGGCGCGGCAGGGCCCATCGCCCACGATCACGAGGGTGTGGCGACCGTCCGTCGGGGGGAGCGCGGCATAGGCGTCGAGAAGGCCGGCCTGATCCTTGACCGGGTCGAGCCGTCCCACCGTCCCCACCACCACGGTATCGGCCGCCACGCCGAGCCCCCGGCGGGCCGCCGCGCGGTCCTCGTCGCCGAACCGGCGCGGGTCCACGCCGTTGTGAATGGTCACGACCTTCGCCGCGGGCACCCCGACGGTGCCGGTGAGCCAGCGGGCGAGGTCGAGCGACACCGCCACGAAGCGAGACGTGAAGGGCGCGGCCCAGCGCCGCAGGCGGTTCCGCCGCGGGCTGAGGCCCTGCGGATCCGACACCTCGCGCCCATGCTCGCCGTGGATCACGGCCGGCACGCGGGCCAGCGCGGCCGCCGCGACCGCGTCGAAAGCCCCCCAGTTGCGCGAGTGGACGATGTCCGGCCGAAGCCGGCGGAGGAGTCGCGCGAGGCGGAGGACGGCGCCGGGATCGAGCCCCGCGCGCTTGTCGAGCGCGATGACCTCGACATCGCCGGGGAGGCGCGCGGCGAGCGGACCGGCTACCGTCATGGCGACGACGGTGTGCCGGAGCTCCCCGGCGAGGGCGCCGATCAGGTTGACGAGGCCGTTCTCGGCGCCGCCCACCGCGAGCGAGTGGATCACGTGGACGACATGCGGCCGGGCGTCAAGCATCGCACCACCGACGGGCCCACTCCTCGAAGACGAGGAGCGCCCAGATCTGCGCGGAGTGATCGCGGCCTCCGGCGTGCTCGGCGAGGATGGCTTCGACGGCCGCGGGGGCGAAGAGCCCGCGCTGGCGCGCCCGGGAGCCGAGGAGCGTATCGCGCGCGTAGTCGCGGAGGTCGCGGCGGAGCCAGGCGGCGAGGGGCACCCCGAAGCCCATCTTGCGCCGGGTGAGGACGGAGGCGGGGAGATCGGCGGCCATCGCCTTCTTGAACACCGACTTGCCCTCGCCCCCCCGCAGCTTCAACCCGCTCGGCATGGTGGCCACGTACTCCATGAGCACGTGGTCGAGGAGCGGCACGCGGGCCTCGAGGGAGACGAGCATGCTGGTACGATCCACCTTGGTGAGGATATCCTCCGGCAGGTAGGTGCGCACGTCGAGGTATTGAAGGGTGGACAGGTAGTCGAGCGACCCACCCTCGGCGGCCAGCGACCGGAAGAGCCCCGGGTCGACCCTGCCGTCGACGAGCGCTCGCGTCTCCGGCGTGAGAAGCCGGGCGAGCGTCGCGCTGCGCTGGTAGGCCACCATCCGGAAGTACCGTTCCACGCCATCCGCGGCCATGAGCTCGAGGAATCCGTGGCCCCGCATGGTGCCAGGGAGGAGCGCAGCGGCCGCCCCCGCGAGGGCCCGCGGGGCCCGCCCGGAGATGCCGTCCAGTCGCGCGTGGCGCTGGACGGCCAGGGCGTAGCGCCGGTAGCCGGCGAAGTTCTCGTCACCGCCGTCCCCCGACAGGGCCACCGTCACGTGCTCGCGCGTGATCTTCGACACGTAGTAGGTGGGCAGGGCGGACGAGTCCGCGAAGGGCTCATCGAACTGCCAGGCGAGCCGGGGCAGCACCTCGAGCGCGTCGGGCTTCACCACAAACTCGCAATGGTCCGTCTCATGACGCTGGGCGACCTCGCGCGCGTAGGCCAGCTCGTCGAAGTCGGCCTCGTCGAATCCAATGGAGAAGGTGCGGATCGGGGTGGGCGAGGCCTTCGCCATGAGGGCGACGACGGAGCCGGAGTCCACCCCGCCCGAGAGGAAGGCGCCGATCGGCACGTCAGACACCATGTGGCTCCGTACCGCGTCCTCGAGGTGCCAGCGCAGACCCTCCACCCACTCCGCCTCACGACGCGTTCCCGCCGGATCAAATCGCAGGTCCCAGTAGCGATGGACCTCGGGTTCGCCCCCGTCGGCGTCGAGGAGAAGATAGGAAGCGGGCGGCAGCTTCCGGGCCCCCCGGAAGATCGACCGCGGGCTTCCGATGTAGTGGAAGACGAGGTAGTCGTGGAGCGCGTCCCAGTCCAGCTCGCGCGAGAGCGTCGGATCGGCGAGGAGCGACTTCAGCTCGGACCCGAAGAGGAGCCGCCGCCCGTCCCAGGCGTAGACGAGCGGCTTGATGCCCACCCGGTCGCGGGCGAGGAGGAGGCGGCGGCGGCCCCCGTCCCAGAGCGCGAAGGCGAACATGCCGCGAAGCTTGGACAGGCAGTCTATGCCATGGGCCTCGTACGCCCGCAGCAGGACCTCGGTGTCGGAGGTGGTGCGAAAGCGGGCTCCTCGTCCCTCCAGCTCGGAGCCAGTCACCATGACCTCCGCAGTAGGGCTGCCCCTAGAGCCAGACTAACACTAACCATGTTCATTGCCATACAGACCTCCAGTTTAACGGAGATGCTGATGAAGGCTCCGAACAGGACGCCAAGGATGGGCCCGATGCCGACCTTCAGACGGACGTTGTCAAAAAACCTACCGAAGTCTAATCCAAAAACTCCGGGTTTTCAACTCAGCTCCCGCCCATTCTCCGTCCGCAGTTCCCTCCCGATGCATCCCACGCTACACTGCCGGTAGAATACCCGGCCACTTGCGGGCTCTGTCATTCAGGACTCCAATCACGATGTACTCCAACACCCGTATTTAGCTT
>Ga0137403_10007017_pt1 | contig 12790 bp, 14 predicted proteins | sample CZOMad2_1_16fung_FD_122057 | JGI IMG/M metagenome (GOLD analysis project Ga0137403, IMG submission 122057) | Vadose zone soil fungal communities from Angelo Coast Range Reserve, California, USA - CZOMad2_1_16fungal (Hybrid Assembly) | ecosystem: Environmental > Terrestrial > Soil > Vadose zone... | reverse complement strand
TCTCGCCTCCACGGCCAGTAGAGTTTCCAATGCCTATATGAGGAAGGCATCTTCTCGCCCGCGCCGTGCGCATTTGGCAGGTAGACCTGCTCGCTGGTCTGGTTAGGTTCATTGTTCGCATCTCCGAGAAATCATGATTGAACGAATTGTTCAACTTCTCACTGGCGCCGAATTCAAGTCGTCGGCGGATCGCCCAGACGAGCTGCAGGTGGCCGTCGCGGCATTGCTGGTCGAAGCGGCCCGCGTCAACGATCGGATCGACGCTTCCAAGCGCCAGGTAATCGAACGGCTGCTCACCTCTCACTTCGGGCTCTCGCCCGATGCATCCGTAGCACTACTAACCGCCGCCGAGGATGCGGTGCGCCGGTCGACCCAATTGTTCCGCTTCACCGAGATCGTAGTCCGTCGCCTCGCCCCGCAGGATCGCGCCAAAATTGTGGAAATACTCTGGCAGGTCGTGTATGCGGACGGCCGACTTGACCCGGAGGAAGACGCGTTTCTGCGTCGCATCGGCGCGCTGATTGGCGTTGCGGACGCAGAGCGCGTCCAGGCCCGCCGGCACGTTCTCCGGCGCGTCGGGCAAATTGAGCCGGCCTGACGCAACGCGATCGCAGGGCGATCCGCCCATGATCAATGCAACTTTTCGTTCTCCCGCCGTCGGCGCTTTAGCTCCTCGATCGCCTCGGCGATCCGGCGCCAGACGATGGCGCCGTCCATGTCGCCACCGTCGAGCAATTCGTCTACCCGCCGGGCTGCGCAGATCGCTGTATCGTCGCCGTGCTGATCGATCATCAGCTTCGCGGCGCGGAAGATGTCGGGGTCGTCGATCAGCCTTTCACATTCCCTAAGCCATGTTCACACCCCCGCATTCTGATCTTGCAGCGCGGGGAAGAATTGCCATATTTCTCAGCATCGGGGATGTAGTCACCACACCAGAAGTGGAGCTCTGACCTATGAAAATTTTGACGCTGGGTGCGATGGCACTGATAGGTGCCGGCCTGATCAGCGGCCCTGTGATTGGCGCTCTAATGTGGTCGTGTCCCGGATGGTGGTGTAGGAGGCCGCTGACCGGCGTGCCGGAGCGACCGCCACGAGTCAGGCGACGGAGCCCCGGTTAGCGGCCACAGTGGCAATTTTGGGCAGCGTTGCGTTGCGACACAGCAACTCTAACCTAAGGATCAACACGATGACCGAAGACAAGATCGCCCTTTGCGCCCTTCGCCACGAACTTCGGTCGATCCGCCGGCAACGGCCGCTGTAACGTCAACGCCTCTTCCGGCTCCGCCGACAGCTAGACGTCGAACTCGGCCGGCGTGGTCAGCATCACCGGCATCGCCTTAGCATGGATCGGCCGGAACACATCATTGCCCTCGCAGGTTCAATTACGCTGGGGGCTCGATGAGCGCCTGTCGTTGTGCGCCATGCTAGTGCCCGAGTGCCGCGCTTCGCGCCATTCTTAATTCTTACGCCCCGCGCCCAGCGGCTGCCGGGACGATTCGGTGGACAAGGTCGCCGGGGGCGGATTGACAAGCTGTCTTCATAGAGTCACCGTGAATCTTTACGGCGATGCTGCAAATGCGCCCAGGTGGGCGCCATTTTGTGCGGCATCCTTGGAGGGTAATGCCTTCATGCCGGATACCACGGTATTACCCATTCGCCCGATGGAGGGCGCCGCCGACCTACGTCGGGTCGGCGCTCATCCCGATCATTGGTATCCGCTGGCTTGGTCGCGCGAAGTGAAGCCCGGCAAGACGCTGGCCGTAAGTTTTGCCGGTCAGCCCATCGTGCTGGTACGCACCAAGAGCGGCGGGGTCTTCGCGCTGGAGGACCGCTGCGCCCACCGCCAAGTGCCGCTGCACGCCGGGGTGGTGTCCGGCGAACAGCTCAAATGCTGCTATCACGGCTGGACGTATGACTGCACGGGGCGCTGCGTCTCGGTCCCCTACATCGGCGCCGACCGGCATCCCAACGGGGTGCGGGCCTATCCGGTGCAGGAGTTGGAGGGGCTCGTGTTCGTCTACCCCGGCGATCCGATGCTGGCGGACACCCGCCCGTTGCCCGACCTCAAGCGGCTCTCAGATCCCAGCTACAAGACCCGCCGGGTCAGCCGCAGGATCGCCTGCCATTACAGTTTCATGCACGAGAACCTGATGGACATGAACCATCAGTTCCTGCACCGCCGGCAAATGGGCAGTATTCAGGTGCGCTGCCTGGGGCATCGTTCCGAGGGCGCCACATTTGAGGTGCGCTTCACCTTCCTGCGCATCCAGGGCAGGCGTCCCCTGGCCGAAACTGCCATCTTCGGTGCCAAGAAAGGCGGAGCGCCGGACACCGAGAATGTCATGACCATCCGCACCGTCTATCCCCACCAAACGTTGGACATCCGCTTCGGACCGGACAAATCGGTGATGGAAGTGTTCGCCGCCTATGTGCCGCAGGACTCTAGGCAGCGGACCATTCGCACCTTCGGCACCATCTCGGTGCGGAGACCCAAGATTCCGGGGCTCATCCAACTCGGCTGGCCGTTCCTGGTGTGGTTCACCGAGAGCATCTTCCGCGAGGACCGCTGGATCGTGGAGCGCGAACAGGAGGCCTGGAACGCCCAGGGCTGCGACGCCAACCAGGAAATCTTCCCGCCCATCCGTGATCTCCGCCACTTCCTGGCTGCCCACGGGACGCCGCCGATGCAGGAGCCCTAGGGCCAAGTTCTGTTGAACCCCGCCTGGTCTTGGAGCCGCCGCGTGCTACGCTGGCCGGTGGCAATTCGAGTGGCAACTCGAGCCCATGAGCTACACGCTGCGTGTCCTTGCCCGAACCAAACGCGGAGCGGCGCTTGAGGATCTAGGGATGCTGTCCGTCAAACCGGGATTTCTCCTCGGCCCCGGAGTGGAAGTTGACGATACTCGCTTCGCCGGAGGGGTTCTCAACGGTCCCGACTCGCTGACGGGAGGGGACATCCTATGACCCGAGCCAGGGCAATTGCCGTCGCGATCGTTTTGAGCGTCATCGTGGGCGCTGCGCCGGCTCTGGCGGGACAACAGGTCTACATCTACTCCGTCGTGCACCCGTTCTACGGGGAGATCGGCACGCTGACGGACACGATCAACCGCAGTCCGGAAGTGATGCGGATCGACTCGCGTCTGCGCATCGCGGTGGAGCTGCTGGGCATCGTCTTCTATCGCGAAGAATCCGACACCACCGAGATCATGCGCGGTGATCGGCTGGTCTCGCTGCAAAGTGTCACCGAGAAAGACGGCAAGCACCTCGAAGTGCACGGCGAGGCTCAAGGCGACCAGTTCGTGGTGAATGCAACGGCCGGTTCATTCACCGGTCCAGCAACCACCGCACCCTCCGACCCGTGGGTCCTCAAGCACACCGGCGAGGGGCCATTAGTTTACCCGTCCACGGGCAGGATTATCAGCGCGCATGTTTCCGGCGGCGGCTACGAGGCGATTTCCATGAACGGCGCCTCGATCTCCGCCCGACACTTCGCTGTGATGGGCGAAAATCGGGAGGACGTCTGGCTCGACAACCAGGGAATCCCGGTCATGTTCCGCACCGTCGAGGACGGCACGCCGATCGATTTCGTGCTGCAGAACCCGGCGGCGGCGACCGGCGCCAACACAGTCGCCTCCGTGAAGCGCCCCGCGCCGGCTCGGCGCGGGGACGGCGCCAAGTAAGCCGCCGGCCGGCTGGCGCCACGGTCTGAGGGATGGAGTGTCTAAGTCGGCGCTGGAATCGTCGACTTACGAAAGTGGGGGTTGTTGTCTATGCGCTGCGCCGCTTTAATCAGCGTGAAGTAGACATGACCTCCGCAGTCGTTACATTGAGGAAAATCTCCCCCACGGATCACTGTGACCTCATGTTGAGAAGCATGGTTGTTGGTGTGGACTGCTCCGTAAATGCCGGATCTTGGTATCTTTTCACCGGGCCAAAAGCTGGTTGACATGGTGGGCTCCAATTCTGCTGTTGGAGTTACCGTATAACGACCGCCAGCGAGGTGCGGCGGAATCGAAGGATCTGGTCGTAGTGCCTGCTCGGCCTCTGTACCGGCCGCGCGCGACTGAATCCCAGCTTTGATCAGATTCCTTTTAGTTTCTGTCGGAGGACATGTGCGGAAGGTTGAAGTTGGTCTCCACTACCAGGAGACTAGTGCGCCCTTGACAGTTTGGGAGGTGGCCGAGGAGACCTCTGGACCAGGGGGCATTCGCCACCTTCGGATTCACAAGCTCGACGACCCGACTACTATCAAGCTGATTTCGGAACGGACCCTCGCGGACGCGAAACTCTACCGATTGATCGAACGGCAATGACGCAATGGTTATCCAAGCTGCACGTTAGCGCATCAACGCTCTGGTGCGCGTCGCGACGATGGAGAGGCAACCATTATGCCCACAAGCGTGTATGACAATCTGCCCGAGATTCTCAAAACTGTGCGAACCCGACCGTTATTCGTCATGCGCTTGGACGTCCGCAAGCTGCAAATTGTCGGCGCGACCCCGGGCGCATACCGCCGCGTCGGCGTGGTTTTCGGAGGATCGTTTGAGGGCGAACGGCTATCTGGCGAGGTGCTAGATGGCGGCAGCGACTGGCAGAGGGTACGCAATGACGGCGCCACAACACTAAATGTTCGCCTTGTCCTTAAAACAAAGGACGACGCTCTGATCAGCGTGGCCTATCAGGGGGGTTCGCCACGGTCCGCCCGACGTCGTGGAGAGAATTGACCAAGGTGAGGTGGTCGACCCGACAAGCTATTATTTCCGCACCGCTCCTTTCTTTGAGACCGCCGCTGCGCAGTACGACTGGCTCAATCGAGTTGTTGCAGTCGGCATCGGTCACCGCCAAGCCGACGGGCCGATATATAGCGTCTTCGAGGTGTTGTGAGCCGGGCTGTCGCGAACGCACGATCGTACAGCACCACGTCGGGTAGCTTGTCGTGCTCGGTGAACCATGTCGAAGATGCCCATCTCGGATGAGTGGCCGGAGCGTCGCAAATGGCACGCATCGAGCCGTAGACGACGCCGATGTGGTCGGCCCCGGCATTGATCATGCGATTGCCGATCGAAAATGAGCGCCACAGTGCCAGACCAAAGAACCAAACGCCTAGTCACCCGACAGGTGTCTTAGGCACCCAAATGGGATAGCGTGATCCTAGCGGCCCTTTCGATTGATATTGGCTCGGGCCGCCGATCAGCTGGCCTGGAAGGATATCCAAATGTCCCCGATGCAGGCGATAGGCGCCGAGAACTGGTACCGGGTAACTTGCTGCAGCGACAATGTGACGTTAATCGACGAGCCCCACATCAAGCCCTTTTACCGATGCAACATTTGGCATCTGCGCGGCAGGGATCGCGACCTGCTATTCGATTCCGGCCTCGGCACCTTCTCGCTGCGCCGCCATATCGGGCTGCTGCGCGAACGGCCAATCGTCTGCGTCGCCAGCCACACCCATTTCGACCACATAGGCAGCCATCACGAGTTCGTCGACCGCCGGGTCCACGGAGCGGAAGCCGATATCCTCGCCCGGCCGGACCGGGACCGCACCCTGGCAGCGAAATACGCGGACGAACAGATGTTCAATTGCCTGCCCGAAGGCTGGAACTCGGCGACCTACAACATTCCGCCGGCGCCAGCTACGGCTTTGCTGAAGGACGGCGACGTGTTGGACCTGGGCGATCGGGCCTTCGATGTCATTCACACGCCGGGCCATTCGCCGGGCGGCATCGCCTTGTGGGAAAAGAAGACGGGGATTTTGCTTTCCGGCGATATCGTGTATGACGGACCGCTGATCCTCGATGCCTATCATTCTGACATCCGGGACTACGACGCGTCGATGGAGCGGCTGGACCGCCTTCCGGTTAATGTCGTGCATGGCGGCCATTTTCCGAGCTTCGGACGCGAGCGCTTCAAGGCCGTGATTCAGGAATATCGGGAGGGACGGCGCAAAGCCGGCTGTCACCTGGCTTCATAACGGCGCTGCGCCGGGCGCTAAGCGCTGACTATGGTGAGATGCCTGGCTTGGCAGATGGGCGAAAGCTACGTGCTCGGTGCCGTCGCGGCCCAGGGCAGTAGGCGCCGCACGAATCCCTGCTCTGCTGCCGCGCCGCAGGAACTGCCGGGTAGTCTGCGGGAACTTCCGGGATGTTCCGGGCATGTTTTCGCCAACCGCCGGCGTTACCGCCAGCAAGGCCAAGCCACTGAAAAATCGGCGCCCGACGACTGTTGATTTCACGGTGTTTTTCTGCGTTTTCCATTTCGGGCTTGCACATGCCACATGTTGCAGCGATAGAACGGCTTGATATGGGGTTCTTCGATCAGCGTCACGTCATGGGCAAGGCGTTCGGTCCGATACCAGTTGGCCGCGCCGACGACCTTCATATTGGTCATGCGGCTGAACTCCCCATGGCCGGCTGCGGCGACGACGCCTGCATGGCCATGGCCATGCGCACCGCGCTTCTAAGGCTCGCGTGGTCGGCTTTGCCGGTCCCGGCGATATCGAAGGCGGTCCCGTGATCCACGCTGGTGCGGATGAAGGGCAGGCCGATGGTGATATTGACCCCTTCCTCGACGCCCAGATATTTGACCGGGATCAGGCCCTGGTCGTGATACTGGGCCACCACCACGTCGAACTCGCCGCGCCGCGCCCGCATGAAGATCGTATCGCCGGCCCAGGGACCGGAGGCCTCGATGCCCGCGGCGCGCGCCTTCTCGACCGCGGGCAGGATGGTCTCCATATCCTCGCGACCGAACAACCCGTTCTCGCCGGCGTGCGGATTGAGCCCGGCGACGGCGACACGCGGTCGTTCGATCCCGAAGCGGAGGCAGGCCTCATGGGCCAGGCGGATCACCCGGAGTTCCGTCTCGACGGTGATCAGCCGGCCGACATCGGCAAGAGGGACATGGATGGTGGCGAGCACGACGCGCAGTTCCTCGTTGGCCAGCATCATGGCGAAATTCTCGGTGCCCGACTGGGCCGCCAAGATCTCCGTATGTCCCGGGTAATCTATGCCGGCGGCCTTCATCGCCTCCTTGTTGAGCGGCGCGGTGACGATGGCTGCGATATTGCCGGCCAGCGCCTCGCGGATCGCTCGTTCGACATAGGCATAGGCGGCGGCACCGGCCCGGGCATCGACCCGGCCGAAGGCGAGATCGGCGGGCAGCGCGCCGACGGGCAGGAGGTCGATGGTGCCGGGCGCCCGCCGCGCCTCATCCGGCCGGTCGATGCGCCGCACCGAGAGGGATGCCCCGACGATACCGACCGCGCGGCGCATGATCGCCACGTCGCCGATCACAACCGCCGGCGGCAGGCCGCCCTCGGCCCAGAGCTTGGCGATGATCTCTGGGCCGATGCCGGCGGGATCGCCCATGGTGAGGGCGACCGGCGGCTTTGGCGTCGCGCTAGAAGGCAATTTCGGCTGTCTTGGCAAGCTCGACGAAGGCGCCGTCGAGGGTCTTGTTGTGATGGGCGACGATTCGCTCCGCCGGCAGCACGCTGGTGTCGAAAGTGGTATGGGCATCGCCAGCCAGGACCACCCGATATCCCAGGGCCACTGCAGCGCGGCAGGCGGAATCGACGCACATTTCCGTTTGCATCCCGGCGATGACGAGCCGGTCGATGCCGGCCTTCCTCAGCTGATCATGGAAGTCCGTGCCATGGAAGGCACTGATATGGCGCTTTTCGACGACAGGCTCGCCCGCCTTGGGGGCGACTGCGGGATGGTGGTGCCAGCCGGGCGACCCCTTGCACAGAATATCCCCGGCCCCGCCGTCGTGCTGAACGTGAAACACGGGGACCCGAGCGGCGCGCGCCCGCGCGAGCAGATCGGCGCAATGCTGCAGCACGTCCTCGCCGCGATGGGGTGCCACGACATCGGTGAACATGCCTTGTTGCATGTCGATGATCACCAGGGCGGTCGGCATTGAGCGCTTCCTCATCTGAGAGACGGACAATCCAACTTGGCGGTAGGAACAGCATAGGCAAAGAGCGGACGGGTAAACAAGCATTCACGCCGCCGGTTCGAGCCGGAGCGACGGGCGATTGGCTATCCTTGCCGCAATCGCAAGCGAAACGGTGCGGGATGGTCGGGTTGGGTGGTGACGACGGCGGCTGGAAGCACCGGCCTCGTGCCGATCAGCGCAACTTCAAAATGCCGAATGAGAGTCGCCAGCACGATGGTTGCCTCGGTCAGGGCGAACTGGGCGCCCACGCAGACACGCGGGCCCGTGCCGAAGGGCAGATAGGCCAGGCGCGGTATCGCCGGCGCCCCCTCCAGGAAACGCGAAGGGTCGAAGGCGTCCGGGTTCTGCCAATATCGGCGATGGCGATGCAGAATCCAGGGCGACACCATGGCAAGGGAACCGGCGGGTATCGCGACATCCTGCCAGCGGTCTTCGGCGATCGCCTCGCGCACGATGACAAAGGCGGGGGGATAGAGGCGCAAAGCCTCGCTGACCACGGCGCGGGTATAGGGGAGATCCGTCAGGGCGCGGTCTATCCCACCGGGCGCGAGATCGATTCCGGCTACCTCGTCGGCCAGGCGCTGCTGCTCCGCCGGCGCCGAGGCCAGGAGGTAGAGTGACCAGAACAGCGCCAGGGCCGTCGTCTCATGGCCGGCGACGATGAGGGTCGCCACTTGATCGCGCAGTTGGGCCGGCGAAAAGGCGGCACCGGTTTCCGGATCCCGTGCCGCCCGCAATACATCGAACAAGTCGCGCGGCGCGCCTTCCAGCGCCACAGCCAGACGCGCCTCGACGATGCGGTCCATCAGCGCCACCCACTGCCCGCGGAACCGATGCCGGGCCAGATCGCGCAAGGTGGGGATCGAGGGCGGCAGAAGCATATCGGACAGATAGGGTCGGCCCAACCGCGCCCCAAAGAGGGCGATCAATTTTCGCAAGGCTGGGCCGTGCCGCCGCATCTCCAGGGAAAACATCGACCGGCCTGCGATCTCCAGGGCCAGGAACTGCAGGGCAGCGAGAAGGTCGATCGCCTCATCCTGGCATAATGTCAGGCGCTGGACCGCTTCTTGCGCCACATCCGCCACATGCCGGGCGAGAAGCGGGAGCACGCGCGGCGCCAGCGAGGGCGCGATGGTGCGGCGCTGATGTTTCCAATCCTCGCCTTCGCTGAGAAACAGCCCGTCGCCAACGAGGGGGCGCAGGATGCGAATGCTGGCGGGCGAGCGGCGATAATTGGCTGCGTTCTCCACCAGCACGTGGTGAATCGCGCCAGCCGCGTTCAACAGCACGCGCTGGCGGCCGAAAAACTTGTTGACCAGGATATCCTGCTCATAGGCGCCCTCGGGCCACATCCCCAGGGCGTCGCTGCGCAAGGCCCTCAGCAGCCGGTACCAATTGAGTTCCCGCCGTCGGGGGACCGGGCGGGGCGGGACGAACAGGTCGGCCGATGGCATGGTCAACCGGCCGCGAAGACGTGGGCGCTAAAATCATCGGCGAGCCGGTTGAGTTCGGGACCCAGAACCCGGTCGCCCTCCACCGGCGGCACGATGGCGCGCAGATTCTCCACGAAGCCATGCAGCGCGAGGGGCGCCTGGCGCCGGGTCACGTGAAGGGCCTGGGATGCCACCACCGCCAGCATGGCGAGTGCTGCATCCAGACATCGGCCGGCGCGTTCCGCCTTGGACCAGGCCAGAAAGACTGGAGAGGCCACATCGTCCTGCCCGGCGCCGGCGGATTCGCTGCCCGGAATGAACGTCCGCTGGGCTGCGGCCCTGGCCTGCTCGAGATAGCCGGTCACCGCCATTGGCACATAGCCGATATTGCCGTGGCCATCGGCATCGCTCGCCTCGCGGCCGACCATCAGCAGATCGGGCAGCAGCGATACACGCCCAATGAGAAGCTTCGAACTATGTCTGTCGCAAAGCAGGCAGATGTCCGCCCATATGCCCGCCAGATCGTCGAGGGCTGGCGCCGCCATGGCATTGTGATAGCCCCCGGTGCTGAGGCAGCGCCCCCAGGGATGCTCATCGTCCGGCGGCACATAGACCGGATTGTCGGAGACCGAGCGGAGCGAGAGAGTGGCGGCACGCTCGGCAGCCGCCGTGGCGCGATGGGCATGGCCCAGCACCCGGGGCAGGATGCGATAGCTGACCGGCGCTTGGAAGTTTCGCCGGCCACCGCCCGCGCCGGCGAGAAAGCCGCGCAGGCCGCGGAGTGCTGCGGCTTCGTGTTCGTCGCCCCAGAGCGACTCCAGGGCCGCGTCGTAGTGTTCGAGCGGCGCGCGGAAGGCTTCGATGGAAAGCGCGAAGACCTTATGCGCCGCATCCAGCCGCCGGCGCGCCGCCAGCGCCGCATCGGCTACCAATGCGGCGGCGCAGGGTGAGCCGTTGATGAGCGAGCCGCGCTCCTTCACCTCCAGATCGAATCGCGTCGAGAGACCGGCGAACAACGGGTAGAGGGCCAATATCTCGCCTGCACCTCCCTGGCCGGCGCCGGGCACCGGCGGCATCGGGCCGCCCTCCAGCATGGCGGCCACGGCGTCAGCGATCCGCGGAGTCGTCGCCGCGTTGCCCTCGATGAAATTGGCCAGGCGGGCCAGCACGATTCCCCTGACCACGCGATCGGGCAGGGGATCGCCGAAGGAGGTGGCGGCGGCGAAGGGTTTCAAGCGCGCATGACGATCGCGCTCCTCGGCCCTCAGCCGGCGGCTGGCCAATTCGCCCGTCGCGGTCGTCACCCCGTAGATGACGAGGTCGGGATCCTTGTCGATCAGTTGCAGGAATGACCGGCGGCAGGCGGCGATGACCTGGAGTGCGGTATCGGAGAGGCGAACACCCTCGCCCTGCCAGGCGACCCTGCGAAAGCTATCCAGGTTGATATCGGCGCGCCGCGTCAAGATGACGGTCATGCCCGAAGGATCTCCTTTGAGAGAAGCATGAAGATCGGAAGCATAGCCTAAGCGCAAAGCCCCTTCAGGCGACCCAGATTCTCGGTGGTCCTGGCGCCGGCCTCGACGGTGTCGGCTCCCTTCACCCGAAAATGCTCACGGAAAAATCGACGGTGAAGGATTTGCACCCCGCCCTGGGAACGTTTGCCGCCAGCCAAAGCGGCGGATGCCATAACTTTGGGGCAACGTCATAATGGCCGCCATGGCGCAGCATCCCCTGATCCCGCACAATCCGGACGCCGCGCCCGGTATCACGCCATGAACGACGGGCGCCTTGCCGCCGGGATCGGCGCGGCTCTGGCCGGTTTCGGCACGATTGGATGGCTGCTGGTCCGGGGCGCGCGCCTGCCCGGCGGGTTGATTTGGCCCGATTACGCCTTGCTGGGCGTGATTGCGCTGGCGCTGCTTTGCTTTGCGCTGGCCTATGGGGCGCTGGCACGCCAGCAGCGTCGGTTGGAAAGACTGCGCGGTGCCGTGACCATCGCAGCCGGCCTCGGCACGCCGTTGCCGCCGCCGCCGGCCGGTCCGCCCGATTCGATCGAACGCTTGCGCCAGGCGGTTGCCGATCTGATCGGTCGCGAGCGCGACCGGCGGGGCATGCTCGACCGGAGGCTGGAAGCTGTTCTGGGTGCCATCGAGGACGCCATTGTCGTGGTCACATCCCAGGGCCAGGTGAGCTTGTTGAATGCCGCGGGCAAGGCGCTGCTCGGCGGACGAAGCGGGCTCGGCCGCAGCCTGTTCGAATTGTTCGATCGGGAAAGCCTCGCCGAGGCGCTTCTGCTGGCCGAGGGCGAAGGGCCGGCCCGGCGCAGCATGTTGCGTGGCGTCGACGGTGGGCAGATCGAGGCTCAGATCGCCGGGCTCGGCCCCGACGGCGGGGCGCTCTTTCGCTTTGCCGCCGCGAACAAAACGGGTCAGCGCCTGCTGGAGCACGATCTGGGGCTCCACGACCATAGCCCGCCATCGGCAGTGCCGAGCGACGAAACCCTGCTGGAAGACCTCTCGGCCATATCCCTGGATACGGAGACGACCGGCCTCAACGTCCGGCGCGACCGCATGCTGTCGGTGGCTGCGGTGCCGCTCCATGGCAGTAAGATTTATGGCGCGGTCGTCTTCGATCGTCTGGTCAATCCTGGAAATCGCATCCCCCCGGGCTCGACCGCCGTCCACAGCATTACCGACGCGATGGTTGCCGACGCGCCTGCCTTCCGCAGCATCGCCGACGATCTGGCCGCCTTCTGCGGCGAGCGCGTCTGGGTCGGTCATAATATCGGCTTCGACATCGCCATCCTGCGGCGCGAAGCGAAACTGGCGGACTTGCCTTGGCGCGAACCGGTGGGCCTGGATACCTTGCGGCTCTACGCGGCACTTTATCCCGAGGCGCCCGACGTCGAACTCGACGCGGTTGCCGCCGACCTCGATGTCGATGTCAGGGGCCGCCATACCGCTCTGGGCGACGCTCTCGTCACGGCCGAAGTCTATCGCCGGCTTCTTCCCCTGCTAGGCGCGGCGGGTATTCGAACCTTGGGCGAGGCGCTGGCCTTCGCCGAACGTCCGCGCATGATCCGCCGACTCCAGCGCGCCTTGGGCTGGTGAGGCCATGGATCGCACGACGATCGAGCGCATCGACCCCTTCATCTACCGCCATCGCGTTGCTGAGGCGATGAACGCGCCGGCCATCATCGTCTCGCCGGATACTTCGTTGCAGGCGGCCGCGCAAATGATGCAGCAGCATCGGATCAGCGGCCTGATCGCCGTGGATGAGCGCGGCCGGCCCAATGGAATCGTAACGGAGCATGACGGCTTGGCCGCCGTGGCGATTGGAGCAGGTGCCGCGCTGGGCCGACCAATCGAAAGCCTGCTCAACCGGCCGGTCGCAACAGT
>Ga0137403_10007015_pt1 | contig 12791 bp, 10 predicted proteins | sample CZOMad2_1_16fung_FD_122057 | JGI IMG/M metagenome (GOLD analysis project Ga0137403, IMG submission 122057) | Vadose zone soil fungal communities from Angelo Coast Range Reserve, California, USA - CZOMad2_1_16fungal (Hybrid Assembly) | ecosystem: Environmental > Terrestrial > Soil > Vadose zone... | reverse complement strand
ATCCCCGCTTCAAGCCGGGACAGGGAGTGCTCGCGACGGGCCACCTGCTCGGCGTCAAGCACGACGGCGGCTATGCGGAGTATGCGCGCCTGCCCGGCGACTGGGTGCACTCATTGCCGCCGGGCATGACCGCCTGGGACGCAATGGCGCTGGGCACGGCCGGCTTCACCGCCGCCTTCGCCATCATGCGCATGGAGGAGAACGGTCTCGCCCCAAAAAATGGCCCCGTGATCGTGGATGGGGCGACCGGCGGAGTCGGCTCGGTCGCCATCTCGGCCCTGGCACGCCTCGGATACGAGGTGGTCGCGCTCACGGGCAAGGAAGCGGAGGGGGATTTCCTGCGCGGCCTCGGCGCGAAAGAGGTGAAGCTGCGCGGCGAGCTGGATCTGAAGAAGATCCGGCCGCTGGAGCGGGCGACCTACGCGGGCGCGGTCGACAACCTGGGCGGTGAGGTCCTCTCCTGGATGTTGAGCTCGATGAAGTTCGGCGGGACGGTCGCCGCCATCGGACTTGCGGCCAGTCCCGCCCTGAACACCACGGTGATGCCGTTCATCCTCCGCGGCGTGAGCCTGCTGGGGATCAACTCGACGGACGTCCCCACGCGGGCGCAGCACGAGGAGGTGTGGCGGCGCCTCTCGACCGACATGCGGCCTCCACAGCTCGCTTCGATGGCACGCACCATCCCGTTCGAGGCGCTGCCTTCGGCCTTCGACGACTTCATCGCCTCGCGCGTGAAGGGGCGCATCGTGGTGGCGATCGGCGAAAAGCGATAGTTTCGCTCCAGGCGCGCACTGGAGGAAGCATGGACCCGAGCGTTCAGACCGTCCCTACGCCGTACGTGTCGAAGCGCGTGGACGGCGGCGTAGTGACGCTCACCTTGAACCGCGGCGAGCGCTTCAACCCGCTCTCGACCGCCCTGATCGCCGCGCTGGAATCGGAGCTCGACGCCCTGGCGACGGACGAGACCGCGCGCGCGGTGGTGCTGGCCGGTGCGGGCCGGGGTTTTTGCGCCGGTCACGACTTGAAGGAGATGCGTGCGCACTGCGACGACAAGGCGTGGCAGCAGAAGCTGTTCTCCGACTGCAACCGCATGATGGTCAAGCTGACCGAGCTGCCCCAACCGGTGATCGCCCGGGTGCACGGAATCGCCACCGCCGCGGGCTGCCAGCTGGTCTCGATGTGCGACCTGGCGGTGGCCTCGGAGGAGGCCCGATTCGCGCTTCCCGGCGTCAATGTCGGCGTGTTCTGCTCCACGCCGGCGGTGGGCGTGGTGCGCAACGTCGGCCGCAAGCGCGCGATGGAGATGCTGCTCACCGGCGAGCTCTACGACGCGAAGACCGCGCTGGCTTGGGGCCTGGTCAACCGGGTGGTCATGACGAGTGCCCTCGACGCCGAGGTCGCGCGGTTCACGGAGCTGATCCTCGCGCGCAGCCGTCAAGTGATCGCGAATGGAAAACGCACCTTCTATCAGCAGGTCGATCGGCCCCTGCCGGGCGCCTACGCTGTGGCGGGCGAGAGCATGGCGAGCGGCCTCTTGCAAGAGGACGCCGCCGAGGGGATCGACGCCTTTCTCGGCAAGCGCCCAGCCCGCTGGCGTGAGTGAATGCGGCCTACCGTTGTCGGCCTCGCTTGGGGGCGCTAGCGTGCGGCCATGACCTACCAATGGCGAGAGGACGAGAAGGCGAATGTGCAGCACTGTTTCGACCTCGCGCCGGTCGATCGTGGCGAGAAGGTGAGCAAAGGCGACAAGGCGCTTTGTGGATGGGTTTACGATGGCGTCGAGGCAGGCGGGATGCGAACGCCCTACGAGCTGCGCATCCAGGGGCGCGAGGTGGCCATCTGCCATGCTTGCCACCTGACGTGGGGCCGCCAGCAGCAGATTCAGGCCCGACCGTGAAGTCTCAGCACGTTGCTGCAGATCGGTTCAACCCCCCGTGGTCAGCGCCCATCCGATGTCGTCTCGCGGCGCTCGGCGCTGGCCCGCAAGTCCCGGCGCAGCGCGTCCGCGGTCCGCTCCTCGCGCAGGGCTCGCCGAAGGGTCTCCGCCTGGGCGGGCGGGGCGAGGCCCTCCACCGGCGGATCCAGGTCGAGGTTGGTCGGAAACGCGTAGCCCTCGGCGCAGGCCGCGACCACATTGTCCAGCCATGCCTGCCTGGCGCCCTGCGCCTTGCGCTTCAGCAGCACTGGATAGACGGCGTTCGCCATGCGCTCCCGGTCCACCGTCTCCATGGCGCGGCCGAACGCCGAGGAGATCTGCAAAAGGTTAGCCATGCGGTTGATGTCCACGGACCGGTTGTGCCCGGCTGCGTGGAAGAGAGCGGGGTCGAAGAAGACCGCGTCTCCCTTTGCGAGCGGCATCTGGATGTGGCGTGCGTCGAAGTACGCGCCGAACTCAGGCCGCCGCCAGGCGAGGTAGCCGAACTCATACTTCTGCGAGTGGGGCAGGTACATCGTCGGGCCGCTCTCGACGGGCATGTCGCAGTGCGCGACGGCACCCTGCAGGGTCAGGACCCGCGACAGTCGGTGGACGTGCGCGGGATATCGGGCGGCGACCTCGTTCGAGAGGAAACCCAGGTGATAGTCGCGGTGCGCCGTCTGAGCGGCGCCGCCAGGGTTCACGACGTTGATCTGGGAGGTGATCTGGTAGGCCGGGCCGAGCCAGGCCGTCGAAACCAGGGCGATGATCTCGTTGGCGTAGTACTCGGCGAAGGCCTCGGGAGCGCGGACGGCCATCTTCTCCAGGGCGTTCCACACCCGGTCGTTCGCGCCCGGCTTGGCGAAGTGGTCACCGGCGGTCGCGCCTGCCGCACGCTGGTCGGCGATCAGGGCGTTGAACACGTCCGTGGCCCGGTCGACGACCGCCAGGTCGGCGAAGGCGTGCTTGAACACCACGATACCGGGACCTTCGCTGAGCGCACGGACCAGCTCGGCCTGCACCTCGCCGCGGCGTTCCGGAGTGGCCGCGAGCGCACGCAGCCGATCGCCGTCGTACAGCGGGACATTCCGATCCACTGAATCGGCCAGCGGATAGTCACGCGGATGGGTGACTTGCTCGACCAGAGCGCGGAAGTCGTCCAGGTCGCAATCGGCCTCGGACAGCCAAGTCCGGGATCCTGCAGCAGCGACTGACATCGTTGTTCCTCCCCTGCGCGGCGGTGCGTAGCACAGGCGCGTGTCGCTCAGCTACCTGGAGCAGGCTTTGAGGTCCCTCCAGCGCATCGCCATGAGCGTTTGCGCATCGCAGCGGCATGAAGATCGGAATCCTTGGAGCAGGAAAGATCGGCGGTACGGTCGGCCGTCTGTGGAGCAAGGCGGGCCATCAGCTCCGGTTCGGCACGCGCCATCCGGAGCAGCTGGCGGCGCTTGTGGCTGAGCTCGGCGCGAGCGCGGGCACTCCGGAGGCGGTCGTCGCGTTCTCGGAGGTCGTGCTGCTGGCAGTGCCGTTGAAGGCGGTCCCGGATCTCGCCAGGTCGGCGCGGTTTTCCGGAAAGGTAGTCCTCGACGCGATCAATGCGTATTCGCAGCGCGACGGCAAGCTGGCGGAGGACGCGCTTGCGCACGCCGGCGGATCCAGCGCGTGGATTGCGGAGAAGCTGGCTGGCGCGCGCGTCGTGAAGGCGTTCAACAGCGTGAACTCCGGGACGCTCGCTTCCGAGGCCCATCGCAAGAGCGACCGCGTCGCCATTCCACTCGCGGGCGACGACGCCGACGCGGTGCGGGTCGCCGAGCAGCTGGTGCGCGAGGCCGGATTCGAGCCCGTGACGGTCGGCGCGCTGGCCGCCGGCGAGCGGTTCCAGCCGGGCACGAAGGTCTACAACACGGGAATGTCCGCGAAGGACGTGCGCCGCGCGCTGGAACTGAGCTGACCGCAGTCAGGACGAAGTTGGCGGTGGCGCCACCGCCGCCCGCAACGCCTCGCACGGGGACCCGCCGACACCGGCGAGCAACCATCCTGGTATGGGCGTATGGTGCGGTCGCCGGGCTTCCCGGCGACCGGGAGGAAGCATGCCCCGCTACATGGTCGAGCGTTCGTTCCCCGATGGTCTGAACATTCCGCTGACGGAAGCCGGAGCCCAGACGTGCCTCGGAGTCGTAGGCCGAAACGCCGAGCTGGGCGTCACTTGGGTGCACTCGTACGTGAGCGAGGACAAGCGAAAGACGTTCTGCGTCTACGACGCACCGAATCCCGATGCGATCCGCAAGGCCGCCGAGCGCAGTCAGCTCCCGGTCGAGAAGATCACCAAGGTCGCCGTACTCGACCCGTACTTCTATCGGTAACTGGCGCAAGCGACCTCTGCTGCTGGTGCGCGCGCTCAAGACTCGGCTGAGCGCGACCACGATCACCCTTCGCCGTTCCCCAACAGCCGTCGCAGGTAACGCTCGCGGTTCTGGAGAAAGTCGCGGGTCAACGCATAGTGCTCGGTGTCCTCGTAGGCGACCTTCGTGACTCCATCCGAGCCGAGCCCGTAGATGGTCGCGTCCGGGTAAGCCAGGATGATGGGTGAGTGCGTGGCGATGATGAACTGGCAGTTCTTTCGCCGTGACAACTCGTGGAGCGAGACGAGGAAAGACAACTGCCGTTGCGGAGAGAGCGCGGCCTCCGGCTCGTCGAGGATATACAGTCCGTTCGCAAAGAAGCGGTTCTGGACTAGCGCAAGGAAGGACTCGCCATGCGACTGCTCGTGTAGGGAGCGCCCGCCATGCGCCTCCAGCACGGCCTGCCCGCCAGGCACCTCGCGCGCGATACGGTCTACCTCGGTAGCGACATTGAAATAGCTCTCCGCGCGAAGGAAATAACCGGTCTTCGGCCTGCGGACGCCGCGCACGAGGCGAAGGGCGGTGTGCAACCCGGACTCGGAGCGGCGCGTCGCGAAGTTGAAGTTCTGGCTGCCACCCTCGGCGTTGAAGCGGGCGGCCACCGCGATGGCTTCGATCAGGGTGGACTTGCCGCTGCCGTTCTCGCCGACGAAGAAGGTTACTTTTGGATGCAGATCGAGCGAGTCGAGCGCGCGAATGGCCGGGATGGAGAATGGATACCGCTCGAAGCTCTCCACCTTTTCCCGGACCAGGGTGACGGCCCTGACGAAGGCGTCGAGCCCTCGCTGCCGGGAGTCGGTCAAGCCGCTCGATCCGTAGACTTTGCGCCGAGCAGGCTCCTGGTGAGAGCGCCGCCCTCAATCAGCAGCTCGTGGAGAGCCTCGTCGAGATGCCGATCTTCCACAACCAACTCATCGCGTTCGTCGGCAGCCGCAAGCGCCGCCTTGCGCAGCATCTCGCGGATGAACGCCGCGCTCACCCCTTCGGTGCGATCCACGATCGTCTCCAGATCGCGAACTTCGAACCGCAGCCCTTGGCGATAAAGGTCGAACAGCCGCCGGCGGCTCCCGGCATCGGGCAGAGGGATCTCGATGGCGAGATCGACGCGCCCGGGGCGGGATGCCAGAGCGGGTTCCAGCATCTCGGCGCGGTTCGTGGTCAGCAGGAACAGGATGTCGGCGTCGTTTGCAAGGCCATCCATCTCGTTGAGCAACTCGAACAATACGCCGTTGCACCCAGGGCTGTTCCGGCTCCGCTCTTCCGCGATCAGGTCGACGTCCTCGATGATGACCGTGGAGGGCTGAAGTGAGCGGGCCATGCCAGCCACTCCCTCGATCAGCCCCATGCCCCGCCCGGTGACCACCAAAACCGTCCGGCCCGCCATCGCGGACGCGAGATACATCGCGGTGAGCGTCTTGCCCGTGCCCGGCACGCCGTAAAGAAGCACTCCACGGCGCAGATGGCGGCCGGTCGCGAGGAGCTTCCTGGCGTGCTGCGAGAAGCGGATGGTCTGGCGCTCGATCCGGTCGAGCAGCCCCTCGGGAAGGATGATGCTGCTCCTGGGGACGTTCGGCAGTGGGCGCGGGTTGATGAGGATCGAGCCGTCCGGCTGCTGGTCGAGCGTCAGGACCCGCCCCCGGTAGACATTCTTCTTACGCATGGTGTCGCGGAGCTCGGCCAGGAACCTTTCCGCGACGGCCCGGTCGGTCGCCATCACCTCGACCTGCAACGAGATGCGGTACTTGTCCACGAGGTGCACGAGGACCACCAGCCGTTCTGCTCCATCCCTGCAAAGGTAGAGACCCGTCTGCACGCAGGTCGCGATGCGGTCCTCGCCGAGCGCGACATTCACGTATTGGACCGGCCCTTCGATGGGCGCCCCGTCGTCGCCGAACAGTCCGGCTCCGGGCGGAATCATCAGGTCGCTCAGCGACAACCCACCGAACCGCTCGCGCGGGCTGGAGTAGCCGAGGAGCGTGAACGATCTCCCCGGGGCGGTGAGCCAGGAGTCCAGCGCCATTTGGAGGTTGGCGTGATCGAACTGACGGAACTCCTCCGCAAGGATCGGGAGCTTCGACGGGTCCGCCTCGAAGTGCGTGCGGAAGTGCCGCGCAAAAACGGATTCTGACGGCGTTGCCGGCTTCGCCACCTGCATCATGAAGTTCTTGAACGCCTCGGCGAAGTCCGCCGGCGGGATCGCTGCGTTGGTCATGGGCTCATCAGTGTAGCGGAAGTCCTCTGGTGCTCGCGCTTCGGGCCGGCCCTCCAGCCTGGTGATGGTGCGCGCAGGTGCGACACCCACCGAGACGTGGGCGACGCTGCTCGATCCGATCCGCTACCCTCGAGCCGATCAGTGGCGCGCTTGTTGCGGTAAGCAATCGCCGGGAATCGCTTTACGGATTCTTGGCAAAAGGAAGTCATCGGGTACGGTGAATCGATGGGCTTCCAGCTGGTGGACGTCATCGTCTTGCGCCCGAAGGATCCGGAACAACTGCCGCTGCTGGCAGGCCGCCTGGGCGTTCCTTTGCCCAGGGAGTGGCTGCGGACCCTGCGATGGGCGGGGCGCGCGATCCTCGCGGCTGGCGCGGATGAACGGCTCGCCGAGCACGTGGCGGGCGCCGCGCGTCAGGCGGGGCTCAGCGTCTTGACCCGAGCGACGCATCCGGCGGGCGCTTTCGAGCGGTTCCTGACGGGCCGTGCACGCGCTCTGGGCCGCATCGCGTTCGCCGCCGCGATGCTCGTGACCGTCGGCAGGCTGTTCTTCGTGGACAGCTACAACCTGGTCATCCACTTCGCGGGCCTGCTCTGGCTCTACTTCGTCACCCGCGACCCAACGATCTTCCGCCTCGCCCGCCTGATCGCCGGAATCGGAACGTCGCTGGTCACCGGCTACATCGCGATGGTTTCCGTCTGGGTGGCGCTGGCCCATGTCCGGCTCGCCCCACCGCTGGTTTCCGCCGCGCCGGGTCCGGCGGGACCGAGCGTGCTTCCGCTTCCGCCGACACGCTCGATCAACTGGCGGCGACTGTTGCCGGTGGTGGCCGGCGCGCTGGTCGTGGCCACGGCGACGATCGGCGCTCGCCGGCTGTTCAAGCCACCCCGCCAGCAAGGTCCGCCGGCGGCGCTCGTTGCTTCGCCGGAAGCGCGCCGTGCCCAGGCACCGCTGCCGAGTGATCCCTGGGCCGCGCGCGAGGAGCTCGAGGACCGGATGCGGTCGCGACCGGATCGCAGGTTCCTCCTGGCGTTCGCAGACTTGCAGCGCCTGGTGAAGGGCACTCCTGCCGTTTGTGCCGCGAGCTGGGCGGCCGGCACCTGGCGGATCGCTTGCGACGGCAAACCGGTGGCGCAGCTGCCCGCGCTGCCAGGTTTCGCCGATGCCCTCCATGCGCTGCGCGCCCGGGCGCGCGAGCTCGGAAGCGGGGCCGGAAACAAGGCGCGGCTGGCCTTCTCGGGAATGACCGACGACGAAGCCCTGGCGAAGCTGCGCGATGTCCGGCGCGGCTGGAGCACCCGGGAAGCTCCGCTGCACGATGCCGCCGCGGCGCTGGTGGTCCTGTCCTTCCACGCGCTCGACTCCATGCAGGTGGGGGACGTCCTCCCTGCGCGAGCGCTCGCAATGCTGGCGCTCGACGAGGAGTCCCACGGAGGCGCCGAGCCGTCGCAGGAAGCCCTGCTCGCCAGCGCGATGGGATACCGGGAATCGGCCCGATCGATCGCGTCGCCCCTTCCGGGGCAGGATCCGGTTCGGGCTTACGTCCTGCGGGAGGACGCGGTGCTGGAGAGTGCCGCCCGGGCGGGAACCCCCTGGGTCAAGCTGCTCTGGCTCCGCCGCCTGACCGACCTGGGCCGGACCGACGACGCAGAGACATGGCGAGCAAACGAGCTGGCGGAGCAGCCCGTCTCCATCGCGTCGCTCCACGATGCGCTTCGACACACGAGGGACGTCCAGGCGCACAGCATCCAGCGCACGCTTCCCCTGGTGAAAGCTGCTTTGGAGCGGGAGCTTTCCTTCGAGCGCGAGGCGACGCTCTGGGGAAGGGTCCGCGCGAAGCTGCCGCGTCGCGGCCAGGATCGGCCACTGCTCGAAGCCTTCGAGGACGAGCTGAACGAGCTCGACGACGGCGCCCCGATCGACGACCAGGTCGTGGCGGCCTTCTTCCGAGGCGCGTTCTATAGCGGCGTCTCGGCAGTCATCCTGCAGCTCGTCGACGGACATGGCGCTCCGGAGGAAGCCCGCAGCTTTTTCGCTTCACTCGGAGCGCTCGCCGTGCGCCCGGCGCAGCACCTCGGCGTCTGGGTCAACGCGCAGCTTCCCTTCCCCACCGCTCACGAGTACGTGCAAGGAAAGCCAGGGGCGGAGATGCTCGCAGGTTCGCTCGACTTCGCGCCGGCCATGCTGGACAAAGCGCTCCATCATGCGAATGACGACGCGGACGCGCCGGTGCGAGCGGCGCGCGTCCTGATCGCGCGGCTGGATACCCGCCCGGAACACCGGCGAGTGCTCGCCTTCGACGCCCTCTACCTCCTCCAGGACGTACGGACCGCGCGCACCGCCTGCAGCGCGGTCCTGGCCGAGCAGGGGGAGGACGAGTCGGGCGCGCTGCTTTGCGCGCGGAGCTTGCGCGACAGGAACCGGCTGCTGGCGATCGCGAATTCTTCCGCGGCGAATCTGAGCTTCCGTGCGGCCGCCTTGACCTATCTCTCGGACGTCCAGCTGGCCACCCCGCCTGAAGTCGATGCGGAGTTCGAGAAACTCGTTCCGCTCGACGACGGCTGGGCGAGCGTCGTCCAACCCTATGCGGAGCTGCTCGAGCGCCGGCGGGAGTACGCCCGGGCACGGCAGGTAGTGGAACGCTGGCTTCCCACTCCCCGTGGGTCGTCCATCGTCGAACAGAACGTGCGCGCGACCCGGGCTCGACTGCTCCTGATGGAGGGCAACCCCGCGGAGGCCTGGCGGGAGCTCGAACCGCTGGCAGACTCGCAGCATTACGGCGTGATGATGAGAGCGTCCTACGTCCTCTCCGCTCTGGGGCGGCAGGATGATGCCGAGGCGATGGCGCGCAAGCGGCTCGCCCGGCTGCCGCGCGACTGGAACAGCCTCACCGTGCTGATCGAGTTGTTCTGGCGGCACGGCAAGCTGGACGAGGCCGCAAAGACCCTGATGCATCCGCCCTTCCGGCTCGAGCCGGACGACTGGCGCGAGCACATCGGTCCGGCTTTTCACCGGGCTTTTGCCGAGCGCCCTGAGGCGGACGCGCTCGCCGCCTTCGCCAGCCTCCAGCGGGCCGGAGTCGTGCGGCGCAACCTGCGCGAGCTGACGGTGGCGGTGGCGGTTCCAGCCCCGCCAGGGCAAGCGAGAAAGACGCTGGGCCTGGCGATGTTCGGGCGGCTGCTGGAGAGCGGCCCAGCCGATCCGATTGCGCTCGTTCGCACCGCGTCTTTGAAGCGCGACGTCGAGGGTGAGGCAGCTGCCGTCAGGTGGCTGCGCGCGCATCTGCAAGCGGAGGACGTGTATTCAGTCGCGCGCGTCCTGTACGAGCAGCAGCAGCACGCGCTGTTGTGGAGCGCGTTGCCGGAAGAGCTGGCCGCGGTCGCCGACGGCGTCTGGCTTCTGCGCGCCGCGGACGCGATGCGCTCCGCCGAGGAACGCGCCTCGCGTGGTGAGGCGCTTGCCCGGCACTTTGCGGCTCCGCAAGGTTCCGAGCCATATCTGCTCGGCCGCTACGTCGCAGCGCTATCGGACGAGGCGTCGATCCGCGGCGTGACCGGTCGGACCCGGGCGGCATGGGCGTTGGGTGTTCGCGCGGAGTCTGAAGGCCGGCGCGACGACGCGGTCGCCTGGTTCCAGGTCGCCAGCGCCGGAGGCGATTTGAAGGAAGTCGAGCGGCGTTTCGCCGACGAAGCCTTGAAGGCGTGGAGCGCGGAGAGCATCCGGGCCCCGCAGCGAGCGCCCGCGTCGGGTCAAGGCCCCGCTCGGAGCGCGCGGTAGACCGGACCGCTCGCCGCTGCCGGCGGTATGCCCGTGGCTGGCGCGAGCTCGGGCGGGCAAGTGGATCATCGCGCAATGCCGCAAGCCTGCGCTACGTCGTCGCGGTAGGCGAGCCAGCGCTCGAGAGCCCTCTCCACCACTTGGACGACACGGTCCTCCAGCGTCGCAGGCGTGTGGCCTAGCACCATCTTCCAGGCATCCAGACGATGACCGCCTTCCACTTTCTTGTGCACCCGCTGCAATCCGAGGAACTTCGGATCAAGGCCGTGGACCCGGACCAGCGGATGCTGCCGGATCGCCGCCTCGATCTCGCTATCCGAGTCCGGACCTGTCTTCTCCATCTCCTGCCGCTCGTTGACGCTCCCCTCGACAAAGATCGTCAGCACCGCCGCACCGACCACCCAGTGATCGACGCTGCTGATCTCGTCGAGGAACGTCCGATAGCGGTTCGCGGCGGGAAGCAGCTCGACCTCGTTGAAATCGGAGCGGCTGAACCCACAGCCCTCCATCATGCGCAGGAACAGCTCCGGGTGGGACGTCGTCCCGCTGATGCCGCCCGTCTGCTCCTCGTAGATGTTGGCTGCCAACATCGCGCGGACGTCCTGCGGCGTATTTGAATGACCCATGACCCGCGCGAGAAGCTGCGGGAAGTCGCGCACGTACACCGCCCACTCCTGCTGGAAGTGCGGGAGCAGGCCTTGGAGCGGCACGCGCCCCTCGGCAAACCAGGGCCACGCCCAGTGGTTCTTGCGTTCGAGGATGCCGAGCAGGCGTTCCTGCAGCACGCCTGCACTCTACCGGGGGTAGCTTGGTTAGGCGAAGAACTCGCCGAAGAACTTCTCGGGCGCCGTAGTCGCACGGTAGTCGCACGGTCGTCCGGTCCCTCAAATGAGAGCTGATCATTTGCACCGCCCCACCGTCGGGGCGATGCTCGACGCCCAAGAACATGTCCGATTTACCCTCGCCTATTCCAACGATCCTCGCCGCGTCGAACATTGCATTGGTGGTGCTCGGTGTAGCCGTGGTGGGCTTCTTCATCTGGACAATTCGAGGCGATCTTGATCGTGACGTGCGGTCCAGATACCCGTGGCGCACGATCTGGATGAGTCAGCTCCCGTTTACGGAGGCTTGGCGGTCTAGGATCGCACCCGGCGATCTCGCGGCATTTGTGCGGAACCGTCGCAGGCACCTCGCGTTCATGTCCGTCGGCTTGCTCCTGCTCTGGTCCGCCACGGCGTACGGATACGTGCATGCCGTGGTGGACGTGTACCGCTGCCATGTGAGCATGCTCGACGGATCAATGCTCCAGCAACGGTGTCGTCCGAGCGATCCCCCGAGCGCAGCGCCGCGATGACGTCCCCGCAAGGCACCTCTCCGCGGAACGAATATCTGCCGGCGATGGTCATGTACGCTTGACGTTCGCGACCTGAGGCGGTTAGCACGCTCCGCTTTCCGGATCTCTCAAGGAACGCAGTGCGCGTTTGACAGTGGGCAGAAACCCCATGAGACGATCCGGTCACGCCTTGAGCGAGGTCAGCCCGACTTTTCTGCGCGCTTTGGGCGGAAGCTAAAGGCGAGCTCGTCGTCGTCTCGCATCTCGTAGACCTCGCGGAGGAGACGACCGCAGAGAGCGATCGTCGTCGCCTCGTCGCGGGGTAACTTGTAGGTGAGCACTCGCTTCTGCCCCGCGTTTGTACAAGTAGTCGTCAGTCGGCGGGACTTGGGATTCGCGGAAAATTGCCCGGACCCTTGCTTCGAGATCAGCCTCAAGCTTGACGTGAAGGTTGAAGCTCCACTCGACTTGTTGATCGCTCGCGATGGTGATCGAGAAGCCGTCATCGGTGTACTTGATCGTGATCGTGACGGCAGACCATTCGTCAGAGTGAAGCAATCGCTCGATCTCTGGGGCGAGTTCGTGAAACATTTCCCGTCGAGCCGGTGCTGGCGATGGCTCGGTCGGTTTCACCAGAGGGTGGAAGTCCGTCAGCCCGGTCAATTCTCGGATGAGACCTCGCAGATCGAGGATCTGATAGAGGGAACGATCTTCGAAGGCGATCAGGACCTCCTCCTCCCGATCATCGTCGGCGCTCCCCTCGAGGTGCGGGCCCGGCGGTTCGCGGAAGATCCACACCGGCTGACCGTCGTGGGTCTCTCGCCCGACGAACAAATAGGTGTGCACGGCGGGCACCACGAGAGGAGGACGACTCTCGTAGAAATTCACCATGAAGTAGCAGTTACCTGGGATCAGTTCGCTCGGGCGCGCCACGGCCCCATTCTACGACCCCTCGGACGAGATGCTGACCTAGCGTAGTCGCACGGTGGTCGCACGTTGAGCGCCGAGACGGCGCAGGAGTCCCCGAGGAACTTCTCGGTCGCAGGTGATTTGGTGGCGGCGGGTGGACTCGAACCACCTACCTGCGGATTATGAGACCGCCGCTCTAGCCGGATGAGCTACGCCGCCAAAAGGGCGCGGAATGTAGCGGCG
>Ga0137403_10007014_pt1 | contig 12793 bp, 12 predicted proteins | sample CZOMad2_1_16fung_FD_122057 | JGI IMG/M metagenome (GOLD analysis project Ga0137403, IMG submission 122057) | Vadose zone soil fungal communities from Angelo Coast Range Reserve, California, USA - CZOMad2_1_16fungal (Hybrid Assembly) | ecosystem: Environmental > Terrestrial > Soil > Vadose zone... | reverse complement strand
CGTCGATGCGTCGATTCAAGCCAGTATGGCGCTGCACGAGCATGTCGCCTTTAACTATTCGGCGGAAGGGCGGGTGATGCAGCGCGCCGGCAGCCAGCATCAGCACAATGCGCCGGCGAATCTTTTCCAGTGCAAGAACGGTTGGATCGCGCTCTTTGTGACGCAGACTCACTGGCCCCTGTTGCTCAAAGTGTGGGAAGATCATCCGCCGGAGCTCGACGATCCGAAGTGGATCAACAGCAACCTGCGGCGGGCCCACGCCGACTATATTAATGCGGAAGTCACTTCTTTCACGTCCCGTTTTCTCAAGGAAGACCTTGCCGAGCTGATGCAGAAAAACGGCATCCCGGGCCTGCCCGTCAACTCACCCCTGGACTTTATGCAGGATCCACATATTCAAGCTCGGGGGTTTTTCGGCACGGTTACGCATCCGGTGCTCGGGGTATTTAAGCAGGCGGGCAGTCCGTTTATGGTAGACGGCGAGCGGTCCGGTCCCACACCCGCGCCGCTTCTGGGCCAGCATAATGAAGAGATTTACTGTAACGAACTGAGACTCGACAAGCGGGACGTCGAGGCCCTTGGTGCAAGTGGGGTCATCTGATCCCGAGTCCCAAGTTTTAAGGAGAGCAGTTGCCTAACACCAACGAAATTCTCAAAGGCGTCCGTATTTTAACGTTTACCACCGGTTACGCCGGTCCTTATGCGGGCAGGCTCCTAGCCGGTTACGGCGCCGAGGTCATCAAGATCGAGTCACGCAAAGGCGGGCTCGACACCTTCCGGCATTATGGCCAACACAAGGATATCGACGCGGCGCCCAGATTCATCGAGTGCAATCTCGGCGTCCGCTCGCTGAGTATCAATCTCAAACATCCCACTGGCGCGAGGCTCATCCGGGAGCTGGCGGGTAAATCAGATGCGATACTGCAGAATTTTCGTCCCAGGGTACTGGACAAACTTGGCTTGGGCGATGATGAGCTCAGAAAAAGTAACCCGAAGCTTGTGATTGTGAAATTACCGGGATTCGGTTCTGAAGGCCCTAAAAGCAGCTACGGTACCTGGGGGTTCAATCTCACGGCATTCTCCGGAATGACCTATCTCTGGAATCATCCCGACCAGGATCGTCCCATTGGCAGCCAGGGCGTCTACCCCGATCATCTGGGTTTCATCATGGGGCCTACGATCATGGTTGCTGCGCTACTGCGCAGTCGTTTGACGGGGAAAGGTGTGTCCATCGATCTGGCACAAATCGAGGGGACGGCCTACGCGCTCGGCGTGACCTACCGGGATGCCGCGGTCAATGGTTATGATCCTCAACCGAGGGGCAATCGTGATCCGGAAGCGGCGCCGCACGGTTGCTATCGTTGCCAAGGCGAGGATCGCTGGTGCGTGATCTCCGTCCGCACGGATGATGAATGGCGCAGCTTCTGTCGTGTCATCGGCAGCTCAGAACTTATTGATGATGCTCGTTTCGTAAACAGTCCAGCGCGGGTGCGGCACGCGGCGGAACTGGATGCCGTCACGCAGCAATGGACGGAGGCGCGGAGTGCGGAGGAGGTGATGACGAAACTCCAATCCGCGGGCGTCCCCGCGGGCGTGGTCCAAACCGGCGCCGATCTCCTCAAGGACGTGCAACTCCGTCACCGAAACTACTTCGCTGCGTTCCCAGACTCCTTGATCGGACCGTTTGAAATTCCTCGGAGCGGGATCTTGTTTAGAGGAATGACCGAAGGGCCGCTGCGGCTGCCCAATCGGCTTGGTGCCGATAATGATCAAATTCTCGGGGAAATTCTCGGCTACGACGGGGCGACGATCGACCAATGGCGTGCGGAAGAAGTACTGACGTAACGCGTCACGAGACCATCTCAGTCGAGTATAGAAAGCTTTGCAGCAAAAATTTGGTTCCTGGCATAAGTTCCTTCCCCCTTCGATGGGGGAAGGTCAGGATAGGGGTGATTGAAAGAGAACATCATGCTCAGAAAGATCTCTTCCTTCGCGTTCCTGTTCGTTCTTCTGCCGCAACTCTCACCTGCTTTTGCGCAAGAAAGGACAAAGCTCCGGGTTAGTTCGGCGACCAAGACACTTGGTTATGGACCGCTTTGGGTCGCGTCCAAGATGGGCTTTTTTGACCGCCAGGGATTGGATGTCGATCTGGTTGTTATACGTGCCTCGGACGTGGGAGTTCAGGCGCTGGCCGGAGGCTCTCTTGAGATCGCGGGCAGCGCCGCCGACGCGCCCATTGCCGCAGTCGAGAAGGGTTTGGACCCCGTGATGATCGGCGGAATCATCAACGGTCTGACGCAATCCATTATGGCGGCGAAGAAATTTAAGAGTTACGGCGATCTGCGCGGCGCGACTTTTGGGGCTATTAGTTTGACTTCAGGCGTGACGTTCGCCCTACGACAGGTGTTGAAAGTAAAGGGGCTCGAATACCCGCGCGACTACAAACTCCTCGTTATCGGTGGTTCACCGCAAACCTATGCGGCCTTGACCACCGGTCAGATTGACGCGGCCGCGCTCTCTTTGCCGCTCAACTATGCAGCTGAGGAACAAGGGTTCAACGAGATCGGCAGATTCGTCGACGTGATCCCCAACTATCAGCTCGCCGCGCTGTCGGTGAAACGCTCCTGGGGCGACAAGAACCGTGCTCTGCTTGTGCGCTTTATGAAATCGATGGCCCAGACATATCGATGGATTTACCAGAACAAGGAGTCGGCGGTCGATTTTCTCGCGCAGGAGATGAAGCTCAAGCGGGACCACGCTCGACGTGGCTGGGAATTTTACACGGGAACTCATATGTGGCATCCGGAAGGAGACCTTAACGTCGATGGCCTCCAGGTTGTTGCCCAGATTTACGCCGAACAGACCCAAGCAAAGGGGCCCGTGCCTAAAGCAGCGAAGTACATGGATCAAAGTTTTCTGAGGGAGGCGTTGAAAGAATTGGGCGGCCCAAAATAGCATATGGCTGATGGCCTTATGGCATATAGATGGAACCAAGGAACCATACGCTATTTGCCAGCTGGAGGCTTTTTCAGCAGCCTGCTAGACAAGAAGAAAGACGGAGGAAGTTATGAAGGTGATCCATCACAAAGACCGACCGCTTTTGGAGTTTCCAGACGAGCCATGGCGTCCTTCCTTACGAATGGCGGTGAATCGCTCCGCGGGCGCCGACAAATTATCCATCTGGTTGCATGATTTCGAAGGTCAAAAGCGCGCTCCCCTTCACTCGCATGATACCGAGGAGGTTTTGGTTTTTTTCGATGTCAAAGGCGAAGGCTTCGTCCGTGTCGGCGAAGAAGAATATAAAGTTGAGAGTCAAACGAGCGTCGTGGTTCCTCCCGGAGCCGTTCACTGCTTTGGGCTGCGCGGCGAGGGAACCATGAAGTCCGCGTCTATTCTTCCCGATGCCGACGCCGTCCTCGGCCATCGGATGTTCGAAAAAGGCGAGGAAACCTTCGAGCTTCCACCCGCAAAAAAATAATTGCGGATCCCCCTCTTTGTCTCCCCCTTGAAAGTGGGAGATTGAGAGGGGGTTACATCTCAACTTCGGCGCACAAAGACGGAGGAGAGAGTTATGGCTACGCAATTAAGATTTCTAATCGCAGTATTGATCGGACTGACTCTTCTGGAAAAGACCGCAGGCGGGACGACACATGAATTCTACAACGGCAAAGCCGTTCGCATCGTTGTTGGGTACGCGCCGGGCGGCGGCTACGATTTTTATGCCCGCGTCATTGCTCGACATATGGGTAAGCATATCCCAGGTAATCCTACTTTTATGGTGGAAAACATGCCTGGGGCTGGAAGCCTAGTCTCAGCAAATCACCTCTATAAGATAGCCAAGGCCGACGGTTTAACCATCGGCCACTTCAATGGCTCCTTGTTTCAGCTCAAAGCCATGGGACAGAAGGAGATCGAATTTGATTCGACCAAGTTCGAGTATGTCGGCTCCGTGGCCAAGGTCGACGTTACCTGCGGCTTCAGCAAAGCGAGCGGCATCGACAACGTAGAAAAATGGCTGGCGGCGAAGACTGCGCCGAGAATGGGAGCTACCGCTCCCGGGACCGGAGGCCACGATGTCTCGCGAATTCTCAATGCGACTCTGGGTTTGCCGATGCAGATGGTTCTTGGCTACAAGAGCACCGGCGATATGCGTGTTGCCATGGAAAGGGGAGAGCTCAACGGCCTTTGTACCGGCTGGGAGAGTTTCAAATCACTGTGGAAACAGTCGATTGAGAGCGGAGATCTGATTATGGTACTGCAGGCGCTGCCCAAACCTCACGTAGATCTGCCAAAGGTTCCGCTGGGCATTAGCTTCGCCAAAACCGAGGAAGCGCGTGACTTGATCCAAGTCGGTATCCATAATGTAACCGCGATCAGCCGGCCGTTCATTCTTCCTCCCCGCACGCCGAAGGAACGTGTGCAGCTTCTGCGCAACGCCTTTACGGCGACCATGAGCGACGCGGAATTTCTCGCTGATGCCGAAAAGTCCAACCTCGATCTGAGTCCTCTCAGCGGGGAAGAGTTGGAGAAAAACATTCATGCGTTGCTGAAGGCCAGCCCGTCTTTGCTTGCCAAACTGAAACAAATCGTTTCTCCGAATTAGTATCGTCAGGCACGCCGAACTGGTTTGTGCTTACGCAAAAAAATGTAGGGGCGGTTTCAAACCCCGCCCCTACCTCGTGAGCTTTGCAGTGATCAATGCTCTTGAATATTTTCCCCGGCGAACCTATAACTCAGGTTGCAAAAAAATTCTAGAGCCTGATCAAAAGGGTCCCAGATGCGAGGCGCGTGAAGAATCCGAGAGCGGAGACGTACTTGAGTAGTACGTTGGAGGCAGCGGTTCGAGCGCAATGAAACAGATGGACCTTTTTCAGCAGGCTCTTAGTGGATCTACGCTGAGTGACGAACCCACCTGAATCTTTCGAAACAGAACGGTTACGACTACGGAAGCCGGTCATGGAAGATGCCGACGTCATCTTCGACAAGTATGCCCAAGACCCGGACGTTACCAAGTATCTCACCTGGCGGCCTAACCGAAGCGTCAGGGAAACCCGGGAATTTCTGCAAGCCAGTCTGGCCGCATGGCGAGAGGGCCGGGCATACCATTGGACGATTGTGCGTAAGGAAGACCAGGAGCTAATGGGAATGATCAACGCCAAAGTCGAGAATCATAAATGGGAGGTGGGCTACGTATTAGCTCGCGCCTACTGGGGTAAAGGATACATGACTGAAGCGCTTCGAAAATTGATCGCCTGGGCGCTCGAGCAGCCTGAAATCTCCCGGATCTGGTCGGTATGCGATATCGAGAATCGGGCGTCCGCACGTGTGATGGAAAAGGCGGGCATGAGGCGCGAAGGGACTTTACCTCGCTGGTCAGTTCATCCGAACCTGAGTCCGGAGCCGCGGGATTCTTATTGCTATTCGGTCGCGAGATAGACTAGCTTGGCGCGAAGCATTTAAGAGCGTCCAGGAGTTTGAATCCATGCTGAAAGTTCTCCTGTCAGTTCTGCTGGCCGTCATTTCAAGTTTTCTTTGTTTTGATCCGGTCATTGCGCAGGACCGTGCGCGGGTCGGCTGGGCCGCGATGACCGCGTCACACACGCCGCTGTGGGTGGCGCAGGATAAAGGATTTTTAGCGAAACAAGGTTTGTCGATTGAGCCGATCTTTTTCAGCGCCGGTCCGCCGGCGATGCAGGCGCTGGTGGCAGGCGACCTCGACATCGTTGTCACCTCCGCGCCCAATGTGGTGAATCCCCGGCTCGGCGGCGCCGACACGGTGATGATCCTGTCGATCATTCCGACTTTTATCGATCACATTATCAGCGCGGCTAGTATCACGAACCCTGAACAATTGCGAGGGAAAATCGGGTCGGTCAATCGATTCGGCAGCATCTCGGAAATGGGGCTGCGTCTCTCCCTCAAGCGGCTTGGCATCGATCCGGAGAAGGATGTGCGGATCGTTCCCGCGGGGGGAAACCCGGAGCGGCTCGCGGCCATTTCCAAAGGTATTTCTCAGTTTACGATCATGAACGAGCCGTTCATCAAAGAAGCCGAGCGCCTTGGGTTCCGTGATCTGGTCAACATGGCAACGCTCAAGATTCCGCTGCACGGAAACGGCATCGTTACCAGGGAAGCCATCATCAAGACCAAGCGCCCTATGGTTGCTAAGTTTGCGCGCGCCATCACCGAAGCGATCCATTACATTAAGGCCGACAAGGAAGTCACGAAAGCGATCATCGGCAAGTATACTCGGTTTACCGATCCCGAAGGCCTCGAACGAACCTATAAGAACTACACTGCGGTACTGCTGGATGTGCCTTATGCCGATCCCGCCGGCATTAAAACGCTGCTCGATGATATGGCAGCGAAAAACCCCAAAGCCGCCGCGGCCGACCCGAAGAGCTTCGTCGATCCGAGTTTCGTCCAGGAAATGGAAGCGTCGGGGTTTATCAAACAGCTGTATAAGCGGTAAAGGGTGAAAGGTGAGGGGTGAGGCGAAGGCGAAAAAGCTTGAGACAGCAGGCAAGAGGCAATAGTCAGACAAGAGTGTTGGGATGGGAGGCCGCGATATGTTCGAGCGAATCATTCCACGTTTCTGCTACTTGATCGCCGCGTTCTTGGTTTTTGGTCAGCCGGGGTTTGCGGCTGAGAAGCTTGTCGGCCTTCAATCCGCGCCGAGCATCGCCATGGCTGTACCATGGTTCGCCGAGGAAGCGCGGCTCTATCCGAAGTACGACCTCGACTTTCAGCTCGTCTACATCGCCTCTTCGGGCATCGTGACCGCAGCGATGACCGGCGGCAACGGCAGTGTGGCCATCGTCGGTGGCGAAGGGCCGATCCGCGCTTACTTGAGCGGCAATACTGATTTCGTTTTTATCGGTTCGGTGAAAAATGTCCTTACCCATAGCATCATGGGAAAGCCGGACATCAAGCGACCGGAGGATTTAAAAGGCAAAAGAATCGGTGTCGGCCGCATCGGCGGCAACTCGCACTATTTCACACAATATGGCATGCGCCAAAAGGGCCTCGATCCTCTCAAGGATGCGAACTTGATTCAAACCGGCGGCGCGCCGGAGACTTTCTTGGCGCTGGCCACAGGCGCAGTGGACGCAGCTTCTCTCACCACACCGCAGGACACGCGTGCAGCGTTTCAGGGTTTTAACTACGTGATCGACGGCCGCGAGATCAAACCAGCCTACGTGGCCACCGGCTTCGTTACGCTACGCTCGGTCATCGCCAAACGGCCGAAGGTGATCAGCCAATTCATGCACATGATGGCAGAGTCCTACAAAATCATGGTGACGGACCGAGAGTTGGCGTTTCGACTCATGGCCAGGAAAATCGGCCTCACCGACCGGAAAGTTTTCGACGCCGCCTACACTGCTGAAATGAAAGTGCTGGAGCCGAAGTTGGACATCAAACCGATCGCGATCCAAGCCACCCTCGATGAAATCGCCAAAACCGACCCGCGCGCCAAGCAAGTAAAAGCGGAGCAGTTGATCGATCGGCGCTATCTCGATGAGATGGAGAAAGACGGGACGTTTGAACGGCTTGGGATGCGGTGATTAGTTCTTATTTTAGGTCGCTGACGGGCTCGACGTGACAAATCGACAAAAAATTCCAAAGCGTATTTTCTAAGCGAACAAATAGGTGCGCAGAACATCACGCAGCATCGGCAATTGAAATGGTTTGTACAAAACCTCTGCGGCCCCTGCATTGAGCGCGCGGCTGATCCGCTCTTCAACGTTGCAGTCCATTGTCCAGTCGGTATTGATTACCACCGGTATGTTTCGGGTGGACATATTTTTTTTCAATCGCGCCGTTACTTCATCGCCGTTCATGCCGGCCAAGCGTACGTCCATGATGATCAAATCGGGATGTAGGCTGGAAGCTTTCTCTATGGCATCGAGACCCGTAGCTGCTTCGAAGACTTGGTGGCCCAAACCTTTGATAAATGTTCGGATCGATTCTCGAAAGGCGTCATTGCTGTCGACGATCAGTATTTTCTTGGCTGTGTTCCACATACAGCGGAGTAAACGCACAAAGGATGCCAGCCGGCACAAAAGGCGTCCTTTTGGTATTTTCGTTCCGGTATCGGCCATCGTGAGGTATTGCGCGGTAAAAGTTGGATAGAGGCATTCCGTCCGGCAGGTAGAAGCTTCCCGTAATCGGTTATTTTTACGACGTGTATTTGTCCAACGAATAGAAGATCGAGAACCGGTCCGTGTTCCCTATTGATCCTCCATCATCGACTGCTAATTGAGCTCCAATCCCACCACCTTCGCTGGATTCTTCGTACACACCGTGTAAAGCTCGTCCTGATTTAACCCGAACGCTTCCATGTAGCCGCGCACCAGGCGCATGGCTTCGACCGAGTCGGGGAACAGCGGTTCGCCGGCGTCACTTGATAGCGTGAAATGCTCGGGGCCGACTTCGCGGATCGTGTTGTACATGATCTGCGGATCGACGCCGAGCAGCGGTGAGAGCTCGTCCCAAGTGAAATTAAAGAAAATCCCGACCGGGGAAAGCTCTTTCATCATGTCTGGCGAGACATTCAGAAACGGACTGTACGGGTGATCGATCACCGCGCGCTTCAGGCCGACTTTCTCGACTTCTTCGGCGAGCTTGTAAATTTCCTTGTGGGTGGCGTGACCGAAGAAAAGCGCGACGTTTCTGTCCGCGCAAATGCGAACAATTTCTTTGACTTCCGTCTTTAACTCACCGTTGTCGTTCAAATTATAATGTCCAAGCGTGACAGCTTCGTCCCAAGGCAGCGGCCCGTGCCAACCGTTGGCATTACTCCCTTCGATGGTACGGCGATAGGTTCCCACAGTGCTGAGCGTGATCGCATGATTAAACACCGGCAGCCAAATCGCCCTGACGCCGCGGTCGATCATTGAGCTCACGGTTTTCGCCGATACGGGCGCCGTCTGCCTGCCGCAGACGTAACCCGCCCAACACGTGATCGGCTTCACACTTTCCTTATCGGACCAACGGTTCACATCTTCCTGAACGTCGCGCACCGCCTTAGCCGGATCTTCACCGGGAATGCTCTTGAACAGCAATCCCTTCATCTCCGCCAGTGATGCCCGGCGCGCCAGGTCAAAAGCATCTTGCTGGCCCTCGTGAGCGTGGCAGTGAATGTCGATGGCATCTTTGACTTTGATATGCGGCGGATGAACTGTGCCGGGCTTGTACTGCGTGCGCGCGGCGTAAGAAGTGACGCAGCGTTCGTGGGTCGGCGTGGAAACAGTATTGGTGCTCATGGAATTACCCTCCGTGTTAGGGCCAATCGCCAGTCGAACCTTATTGATTCCTTTTATCAGTCGGCCGGCGATTTTTAAAGCGATTTCTTGCTTGACGCTTCCTATTCATCTGGCTTATTTTCCGCCCAGCCTTAGGCGCAGATTTTAGCAGCCGAATTTACACCTGCGAGAGGGGAGTCAAATATGGTAATAAAGCGCGGCGGGATTAAGCATAACGCGGGTCACTTTCATTACCGCGAGCATCCGGAAGAGTCTGCCCGCAACGTGATCAATTTCATCACGGAATGGTAACGACGCCGATGACTCTGCGCGCAGGAGGTCACCAATGAAGTCGACAACAATGAAAACTTATCTCGCGTTACTCATGTTTCTCGGCGCTGTTTTTCACATTCGTCCGGCGGTCGCGGTCGATAAACTCAGCTTTATCTACACGGCGCGCGTGATGTCGCAGACTTATCCATATATCGCTCAGGAGGCGGGACTTTTTAAAAAATATGATTTAGACGTTCCGGTGGTTTTTGTCACACCTGGCGCGCCGGCGGTGGCTGCGATTCTATCGGGCGATAGCGAGGTGGCTCAGATCAGCGCCGCAAGCATTACCCGGCCCTTCGTGCAGGGAAACAAGGATCCGGCTTTCATCGCCGGGGTCAAGAGCATGCTGACGCACAGCATTCTCGCGAAGCCGGATCTCAAGCGGCCGGAGCAATTGAAAGGAAAAAGAATCGGCGTCTCGCGCATCGGCAGCAATCCGCATTACTTCGCGGTGCAGGCCCTGCGCCACTTCGGCATCGACTCGCGAGAAGTGAATTACATTCAGACCGGCGGCGCGCCTGAGACCTTGGCTGCGCTCGTCGCACAAGCGATCGACGTCGCGGTGCTGACCGTGCCGACGGATGCCCAAGCATTGAAACTCGGCTATCATTATTTGATCTACGGTCCGGACTTGCGCATCGCTTACTTGGCTACGGGCTACAGCACGCGCCGCTCGATCATTACCAAGCGTGGGCCGGTGATCGGGCGTTTCGTAAGAGCGATGGCCGAAGCAGCGAAGATCATGCACACCGATAAAGAATTCACGTTCAAAGTGCTGCAAAAGTATTTGCGCGTCGATGATCGCGGTCTGCTCGAGTCGAGCTACAATGTCGAAATCAAAGCGCTGGAGCCACGGTTGGCGATCAAGCTCGAAGGGATTCAGTCGACCCTCGATGAAATCGCGCCCACCGAGCCACGCGCCAAGACGGTCAAGCCACAAGAGATGGTGGACACGCGCTACCTCGATGAGATGGAAAAGAGCGGATTCTTCGAACAGTTGTGCGGAGGAAAGAAATAGCGGTGGACCACAAAGAGCACAAGGTTACACACCCACCTTCATCCCGCAAACTCGGGGGAGGAAAGAGGAAGGGGACATTTTGCCGCAAAGAACGCAAAGGACGCAAAAAATGTTAAGGAGAGTTTGGTAGGGTGCGCTCCGCGCACCGTCAGTTTGTAGTTTGGAGCTCGGATGTAGCGTAGCGGACTCCAAGGTCTTCCGGCCGGACAAAGTTGCGCGCAGGCTGCGATAACCTGTGACGAAGAGCATAAAGCTGATGAAGAGAGGGATAGATTCTTAGGTAGGGGCGACCGGCTGGTTGCCCTTCTTTGAGATCGTCGTGATGTACAACGCGATTGTGCCAACGGAAGCGGACGGATTATCCGGCGACGTCGCAATGAACGATTCCGTGAAATTTCCAGGAAGGGCAAACTTATGATTCACAAGATTGCTAGCGTCGTTGGGTTGATGGGTTTCTTGCTGGGCCTTTTTGTCGTTACGCCGGTTCGGGCCCAAACCAAAATCACCATCGGTGTTGCCGCGATGAGCCCGCGTACGATTCCGCTCCTCATAGCGCAAGAACAAGGGCTGTTCGCCAAGCATGGAATCGAAGCACGCATTGTCTTGATCAAGGGCGCCCCCATTCTCGTCGCCAGTCTCATCTCCGGCGACCTCGAAGTCGGCTACACCGGCGGCACCTCGGTGCTCGGAGCGGCAGCGTCGGGACCGTATCTAAAAATTCTTTCGTCAATCTCCAGCAAGCTCACCCACACGATGCTAGCCCATCCGAGTCTCAAGAGCGCCGAGCAATTGCGCGGCAAGCGCTTCGGTATCCAAAGCATGGGCGGCACCACCTGGATGCACACAATCCTCGCCCTCGAGCATGTCGGCCTCGACGTCAAACGCGACAATATCAACATACTGATGATCGGCGACTCGGTGCTGATCGGCCAGGCCCTCGAGGCCGGCCGGGTAGACGCCGCGGTGCTCGATGGCGCGCTGGCGCGCCGGCTGATCAATAAAGGTTTCTCGGTAATCGTCGATCTTACGCCGTTCAATATTCCCATGGTCAATCAAGCCGTCGTCGTCACCCCAGATTTTGTCCAAAAACGCGCGGAGCTCGCCGAACGGATTCTCATGGTGTTGGTAGATAGCCTGGCGTATACGCTTGCGCCGGTGAACAAAAGCGTCGTGGTCAAAACGATCATGCGCCGGCTCCAGATCGACGATCCAAAGATCGGCGAGGAAGGTTATAGGGATCTCATGACGAGCATCGAGCGCAAGCCGTTTCCTTCGCTCGAAGGGCTGCGCAATATCCGCCGGCTCATGGCGACGCAAAATCCTAAAGCCGCGAACGTCAAGGTCGAGGATCTGATCGATGCGCGGCTCATTCGTAAGCTCGATGAAAACGGCTACATGGACAAGGTCGCCGCGACTTACGGACTGAAGTAGATGGCGCGGCTTTTATCGCTGCTAGATGATTGGGATGATGTATCCGCTGCCTCTACATTCCCGACAAACACCACCCCCAGCGCACCTCGCGCATTTAACGGGGTTCAATATGCCAGTTTCACCAGTGCCGTAGCAGCGAGAACATTTTCCATTGCCCTCACATCCGCGACATTTTACGGGAGCAGGCTCGGGTGGCTTATCATCTGGCATGAAAACTTTCCCGTTGCGTTCGCATTATCGAGCTAGACAATACATTGGTGTTTGCCAGATGAATGCAACCTACCTAACGCCGTGCTCAGCGACAGTAAAATACCATCCTCGATTGTCGGCTCCAGCGGCGGGTTAGGCTATCTCTCGATTTATCTCAATGTTCGGTTGAAAAAATCGACGATTTCAGGGTTAAGAGTCTTGTGCATGGCGTCGCGATCGAACCCCTTTGGATCTTGTCCGGCTTCGCCTGCAGACTTTCTCAGTGCGTCAGGAAAGCCGGCTATGAAGGAAAAATGTCCGGCACCCTTGATGAGGACATACTCCACTTTAGCTGCCAGCGCCTTTGCGAGCCGCTCCGCGTGATATTTCACCGGAGTAAGGTCATCGTTCTCTGCGCCATATATGCGGACTGGGACGGCGAGATTCGATAGTGCTTCATCGGTGAACAACGCACCGTGCGGCGCCCATAGTACGATTGCGCGAACGCGACGATCATAGACATCTGGAATATCGCCAGCTTTTTGGCCGGCTTCCCGGGCGGCGGCACCGCCAAAGG
>Ga0137403_10007013_pt1 | contig 12794 bp, 9 predicted proteins | sample CZOMad2_1_16fung_FD_122057 | JGI IMG/M metagenome (GOLD analysis project Ga0137403, IMG submission 122057) | Vadose zone soil fungal communities from Angelo Coast Range Reserve, California, USA - CZOMad2_1_16fungal (Hybrid Assembly) | ecosystem: Environmental > Terrestrial > Soil > Vadose zone... | reverse complement strand
GAATACGGCCGGATCGCGAAAGTTGGTGAGCGCGGCGAATCGTCCGCTGCGCGTGACGCCGAGCCAGGTGCCACCGGCCTGCAGATCGCGCCCGGCGAGAATACCGGCGTCCCCGGACCACCAGTCGGCGCTCGTCGTCGGTCGCTCAAAATACTCGTCGCGATTCGCGGCAACGACGCAGGGAAAGTTCGGGTGCACGCGCCAGGCGAGGAGAATGAGGCACATCGCAAGACACCATCCTTATGGGACGCGGGCGTAACGGCTCATTATACGGTTGCGGCCGCCGCTCCGTCGTGTTGCGCCCCGGCAGGAATCGCGCCAAATCTCCAGTCTTATAGAGCCGCGCATTTGGAGTACCGGTCAAATTGTCAGGCACGAATCGTTCGGCGGTTAGTTCGGGGCGATTCAGATATCCTTGTGCGAGCCCAGCACCGCCGACATACATCTCCCCCGGAACACCAATCGGAACAGGTTGCCGTTCGGAATCGAGGATATAGATCTGCAAATCGGGTATCGGAACGCCGATAACGCTCCCTGAATCCAAATCATCTTTCGAAAGCGGGCGGTAAGTAACGTGAACCGTAGTCTCTGTGATGCCGTACATGTTTATCAAACGAGGTTTCTGATCTCCGTGGCGCTGAAACCATGCTCGGAGGCTGTGCATTTCCAAAGCTTCGCCACCGAATACCACATAGCGAAGTGCCAATTCCTTTTGGCCAAGGGTTACTTCCGTCTGAATAAGTTGTCTGAAAGCGGAAGGAGTTTGGTTCAGCACGGTCACTTTCTCTGTTGCGAGAAGGCCGTAGAAGTCCTCAGGACATCGGCTCATCAAAAAGGGCACGACGACAACGCGTCCGCCGTAAAATAGGGCGCCCCAAATCTCCCACACTGAGAAATCAAACGCGCACGAATGAAACAACGTGAAAACGTCTTGCTCGTTAAAATGGAACCAATGTTCGGTGGATGCGAACAAACGAGCAACATTTCGATGTGTGATCAGCGATCCCTTGGGTTTCCCCGTCGTGCCGGATGTAAATATCACGTATGCGATATCGTCGGGACCGGACGCCGACTTCAAATTCCAGGCCGCACGGGGCACAACGGACTCCGAAAATACGTCGTCAACGCAAATGATTTCAACCGGAACTGAAGGAAGATTGCTCAGCAGACTCTTTTGGGTAATCAGAATCGGAGCTTGGGCGTCTTCCAGCATGAATGCGAGCCGTTCGGCCGGATACGCAAGGTCGATAGGCAGATATGCTCCGCCAGCTTTAAGAATTGCCAGTATAGCGATGACAAGGTCATTGTTTCTCTCAAGGCAAAGGCCAACTAGCTTTCCGCGAGTAACCCCGCGTTCGACAAGCAAGTCTGCCAGTTGATTTGCCCGTGCATTTGCCTCGGCATACGTCAGAGATTGCCCTTCACATGTCAGCGCGACGGCTTGTGGACGTCTGGCAACTTGAGCTTCAAACAATTCATGGAGGGTCGCACTACCATCGAGTGGTAATTGGTCGCTTCTAGGTCTCTGGGCAGGAGTGTTGAAGTCCACGATCAATTCCCTGCGTTCCGCGTCGGTCTGAATCCTCAGATCGCGCACACAAGTCATCGGATCCTGGGCTACCCCGTCAAGAAGGCACTTCAAGTGCCCCAGCATTCGCTTGACGGTGTCTTCTCCCAACCGGCGTCGATCAAACTCAATCTTGAAGCTAAGAGAATCTCCATCGTAGGCGGCAAGAGTTATGGGAAAATTTGTCAGTTCATGCAACTCTACGGTCCTGTGCGCCCAGGCGCCACCGAGAGAATTCATCACGGCATCGAGCCGGTGATTTTCAAAAACCACAAGCGTTTCGAATAGCGGCAGCCCAGGCGGCATCTGGCTAACTGATTTGATTCGAGCGAGCGGAGTGTGCTCGTATGGACGCATTTCCACCCACTGCTTCCGAACTTTGCCAATCGTCGAAAGCGCTGACTCTTCGTCTGAAATTTCTGCTCGGACAGGCACTGTATTGATGAACAGTCCAACAGTTTCGTCGCTGCCTTCCACAGATGACTTCCGGCAGGCCCGCGTCGCTCCAAAGACGACAGTGCTTTCTCCCGAATACCTTCGCAACAAGATCGCCCAGAGCCCCATAACAATCGAATTGAGGGAGAGATCATTACTTTCCGCAATCCGACGTAATTTGCGCGTCGTTGCGGCGTCCAACGCGTTCCAGGCTTCGCCCTGGCGAGAAACACTTTCGGCACAGAGCTCCAAGTTCTCGACAACGATGGGAGTCAGACTGGTGACGCCAGACAACAGCTGTTTCCAAAAACCGTCAGCTTCCGCAAAATCCCTGTTGGTGATCCACTCGATGTGTCTGCGATATGACTGTGGAGCAATACGGGCCGGAACCCTATCACTGGCGAGTTCCTCGTAATTCTCAAATACTTCGCGAAGAAGAGCCGGATAAGACCTGCCGTCCAACAAGGCGTGGTGGAACGTCCACACCAAGGAGAATTCCGTTTCTCTCCACTGAAAAAGAGTGATGCGAAGCATCGGAGCGCAGTTCATATCGAATCCGTGAACCCGATCCGAATCTAGGAATGCCTGCAGCGTCTTGCGTCTTTCGTCATCGTCAAGCCCGGTGATTTTTTCAAGCTGAAATGGCAGCGAAACATCGGACAGGACTTCCTGATTTGGTTGACCAGATCGATCCCATACAAATCGCGTGCGCAAAATCTCATGACGAGAGACCAAAAGCTCCCACGCAGCTCGTAAACGATCTGGAAAAATGGATTCCCGCAGATGAATAACTATCTGCTCGATATCGACACCGGAATTCGGCTCCTTCAAATAATGGAACAGCATTCCCTCTTGCATCGGGGAAAGCCGGTACGCGTCGTTCGTGAGAGTGTGTTTCATTTCGAGACATCAGGTTGCAGAAGTATCATCGGGCGATCGCTGTGAACGAAAGAATTTTTCAGCTAGGCGCGCCTTGCGGCGCTTAAACGCCGGTCACGCCGGGAACGCCAAGAACCTGCTCCGGCCAAATAGGCTCGCGTCGCCATTGAGACAACCGCATTCCTTCTCCTCATTGAGAGGAATCCTATTACCGCCGGCCAGTTCGATTCATTCACCGTATTCACAGAAACGGAAATGCATGCCGTCAACATCTTCGTTGTATGCCACCAGTGGCTGGGAATAAACAGCAGTTCTCCGGGCTCGAGGACAAACTTCGTCGCAACGGCTTTTGCGAACCGGGGATACTTAACAAGATCGGGATTTTCGACACTGTTCACGAGAGAGAGATTTTCTCTTTCGGGAGAAGGATACAAGTATTGCTCTTGGTCCGGAGAATAGAGTATGAACTCTTTCCGACCGTAGATCTGCATCAGGAAAGCATGAGAAGCGAGGCCATCGTAGTGCAAAACGGGAAACGTTCCGCCCTTTCCTCCAATATAGATTTCAATCTGTGAGCCTCGATTGAAAACTGATTGAACTCTTGGGACAAGAAACGACTCGGGCAGCCAATTCGGTAAAAAATATGATGGAAGCGGCTCGATATCCGCGTTGAGTGACGGAAATCTCTCATAAAAGATCTGATTGCGGAAATACGGCGCCGGATCATCGTCCGTCGACGAAACCACACGATCGATGAAGCCAGCCATCGTATATTCGGTAGCAGCGGTCTGGCCGTTCGCTGGGTAGTTCGTCTTTTTTTCTTCAATCGAGAACTTCATTGAACCGAATTCTGTCTTGAAGAATTCAGGAGACCAGCGTGAGATCGCCTTCCAATCTCGAAGAGCGTCCGTGATGACCACCGGCTTGTTCGCATACAAGTAAGCGCGTTCAAATTCCGCGTACGATAGATTCGCCCTTCGTTCAACTACGCTAAGTTTTTGCGACTGAGTGGTGTCATTCATAAAAGTTCTCCGCTAACGGTTTAATTCAAGGCGTCGCCATCGAAATTCGCGGTCTAGAACGGATCGGTGATGGACTTCACGGCGCGAAAGCCGCTCATATACGCCGCGATCGGCAACGCCATGGGCCTGTAATACCAGTTCTTGTGTTTCCAGGCCCTCTTGAACGACGCTTTCGTAACGCTTGACCAGATAGGGCCGTTTGCGGTGCTGAGTACGACCGCAATGGAAGGACTCAGAGCTCGTGTGGTATGCCACCAGCCTGGTGCACCGTAAAGCATTTCGCCTTCCTCCAAAACAAATCGAATAGGCTTGGCCTTTGAGAATAGCGGAAACACCGACAGGTCCACGTCTACTTCCATCGGAATCTTGGAAATGTTGTCTGATTCCTCGCTCGGATACATATACGGCGTCTCACTTGGTTCATAGAGTACCCAAGCCTATCGACCGTGTACTTGGGTGATGAACGTCTGTGTCCACAGATCGTCGTAATGCAAGAATGGAAAGGGGCTACCCATGCCGCCAATGTTCATCTCAAGACCTGTGATGCTGCGGAGCTTGAAATTCGGCAAGCCTGGTAGCAGGTATCTACTTTCCAGCCAATTCGGAGCCCAACAATCCGGTCGTGGCTCTAAGTCCTGCATGAGCTCCGGGAATTCTTTGGGGATTCTCAGACTGAAAAGATACTTTGCCCGATTTTGAAACGTAGAAGCGGTTATTTCATCAATATAGTCCCTCATCAGGACCATATCCTTAACAGTCACTGCTCGCTTGCGCTCGAAGACAGGGACCTTTCTGTCCCCATATTGTTCTTTGAAAAACACCGGCGTCCATTTCGAAATGGCCTTCCAGTGCTTTGCGGCGTCTTTCAGAACGACGGGGCGATTCTTCAGCACATATTCATGTAGGAATTCCTTTCTCGACAATTTATCCCGTCTGTCTATTTGTCCGCCCGGGGACTCGGGACTTGCTCCCGTCGAAAACTCGGTCCAAATATCCAGGTTATTTAATGACTGAACGCTTGTCTGCATGGCGACCACTCCTGTCAAACGTTTGCGCCGGAACTTCAGTTAATTATTTCTGCTCAAACATACTGACTGATCTTCACTAGGACCAGGCGGCGAACAGGTCACTGGCTCCACATTCACACGCTTGAGCCAAATTTCGCGCCAATAACAAAATTCAAGTCGCGGGCATCCGCCGAGCACCCTCGCACACATGCACATGTTCCCATCCAGGATCACCGTCCCCTGGAGCTTCCTCATTCTGCCGTCAGATTCTGAAACCATTTGATCCAGGCGGCTTAAAACGCGATACCGAGTACCAGAAAATTTTCCGAGCTCGATGTCGCATACCAGACCACGATTTCTTCCACGACTATCGAGCGTCTGTCGCATTTCCTCGAGCGACTTGATTTCCACGATTTCCCCTGGCTGCAATCGTAGATCGCCGACTGGCGTTTGCTTCAAATCACCTTTGAGAAACGGACGGCCAACCAATCGGTCGCGCAGTTTGCGATACAGTGGCACTGTGACTAACCAAAACATCTCACTTACGCTGACTGCGCCGCTTGCAACGTCGCGAATGCATTTCGCTAAAATCCTGGCAGCTCCGATCGGCGTTAGAACTGTCGACCGGACGAGCTCTGTTGATTGGCAGAAATATCGGTCCGGACTAATCTTCGTCTTCAACCTGGACCTGAGCGACGCCCTCTCGCGATCCGCTGGAGCCTCTTCGGAAACAATTTCAGTGGCTTTGGTGAGCCATGCGCTCTTCCAGAAAAACATGCACCTTCGCTGACAGCCGTCATGATCGTCACCGGAGCAGCGCAGACCATCGAGAAGAAACACATCGATGTTGATGAACTCGCGAATCGGATACGATCCGCCTGGGATCTCGACGCACGATTTCTCGGCTTTGCGAAGTACTCGAACGCGCCGGCCGCAGTACTCCAGCATCTCAGGCATGAACGGCAATCCATCGAGCGTTCCTGCGCTGTCGAGAGATGCTGCGATTTCCGCGGGCTGCTTGACCACAAACCAATCGCCGGCCCGAATCTCGATTTCAGTATTTGCCATATACGGGTGTTCCCGTGGCTCAATTCAGTTAGAGATTCCGGATTACTCGGCGCTCACAGCATCGTCAATTTTCACGTCAGCGCCGATTGCGGGATCGGAGACATCAAACACTTCGGTTGAAAGCGAATCAACAAGTTCAAGGTAGTCCTTTTTCTTGTGATCCCAACCGTTGAGCATGGCGTACGCGTAACCTTCAGCTATCAGACCGTCGCGAAGCGTCTTGTTCTGAATAACATCTAACATCGCCTGTGCCATTGCCTGCACGTTACCAGACTCGAAGAAATGGACGACCTTTTCACTAAAATAAAAACTGTCAATCTTGGTGCGAGAGACGACGACCGGGACGCCTTGCGACATGAACTCCATGATCTTGGTACTATAAGCCTCATTTCCGAAGGAATCAGATCGCTTGGGCACTACGCCAAGGTCAGCATTGGCGATCACATCGGCAATCCCATCCAGTGTTGCACCACCGCAAAAACGGACCTTGTTCTGAAGGCCGAGATTTTCGACCAATTTCACCAAATCCGCTTGTGTATCTCCACCACCGTAAATATGGAATTCGGCGTTTGGAACTTTGTCCTCTATCTGCGCAAAAGCTTTAATCGCAATATCGAGTCCTTGATGCCAATGAAAACTGCCTGGAAATAAAATGATGAATTTGCCGTCACTTCTGGTCTTTGCACGACGGTAGAAAATTGCCGGGTCCACGTGGTTTATGAAGACTGAACATTTCTCCTTCCGAACGGAACGTGAAATAAGTTTTTCATACCACAGATGGTTGGAGACAATCACGTGGTCAACAAAGGCAGCAGACCTTTTCTCAACCATTTTCAGAAAACGAACCAAGAGTCCGCGACCGTTGGAATCAAACTTACTGGCAAACAACTCCGGAACAATGTCGTGAATATCGAGAATCATCTTCACGCCAGTCCATTTTGGGTACCACGCAGCAAAAACCAGAAAATCAGGTAGGTTGTGAATATGAATCAGGTCGTATTTGATTTCGCGATGCCGACGTGTCAGCGTTTTCGCGGAAACCACCAGGAAACGCAACAATCGCCAGGCATAGGTCCACTTGCCACGCTCGTCGCGTTTTCGGCTCTGGATGCGATGAACGGTTACGCCAGCAACAGTTTCGCTTCCCAGCGGAACATCTCCAGAAGTAAGAGCGATCACGTCGACCCGATCACCTCTCTTCGCTAATGCTTCCGCGTAACGTCGGACTCGATTGTCGGTTTCATAAATGTTGTGGGTCACCATGCAGATTTTCTTCCGCGAATTCCGAAGGTTGACAGGAACCTGCGAACAGTAATAGCGAGAAACCTCGCGGGGCAGCGCAGACCAGAACGTTCCCGCGTACCTTTCTCGCGCGTAAGAAAGGAATTCTTCGTAAAATGAGACCGGAAATTCATCCTGGCGCTTCTCGGCGCTATCCAAGCACATATAATCGGGATGAGTGTTTAGTAACGCCATCCCCCCGCGCTCAGCGATCCAATCGAGCTTCCTCTTCCACACGTTGATATTCTTCTCTCGAAGCACTACGAACATGTTGAAGTCTTGGCAGAGCGTATATGGAAGTTCCACGTACCCGGTGCCGTTAGGACCCGGGACCCAGAACGGAAACACAGTCGTGACACCGTCAGGCTCTGGCTCAAAAGGGTCCGTGTCAAAAGTTGACGAATCGTATTCGGCGCCGATCTCATGCTGCCAGGCTAACTTGTGCTGCATCAATGGAGATCGAAATCCGCAGGCATCCCATTTGCGCAGGTACTGTCTTATCCGAGCCGCCTTGGCTGCGAATGCTCGCTTGGATCTGTATAGTTTTCCGTCGTGTTCCAAGCCATGTACTCCTACCTCGAACCCATTTTGCTCAAGAGTCATACGCAGCGCGTCGGAAACTCGATAATCTCCTTCGGGCACGAAATTGAAAGAAGATTGGAACCCGTGTTTCAATTCCAGGCTCATCAAGCGCTCGACACGTGACACGCCCTTGTTTCCTTCGACGTCGTGAGAAAGAACGAATGCAAAGCGCTTTCCGTCAGGCCACCCGGGCCAATTCGGAGGCGCCACGCCGGCCTGCTCGTCAATTGGCCACACGTCGGAGCGGGAAATACGCCTCGAGGCAGCTCGAGATCGCCGCATCGCCAAACGAAGACGCCATGGAATGATCGGTTTAAAGACGTAATAGAGTTTGTTAATGATCATGTTTTCAGCAAAGGTCCGAATCTCTCAGAAAGGGTTCTATTGAGGCCCCCGCTCCGGAAGCGGGGATCACCTCGGAAATCGATGAAGAAGATCGACTGGAATCGGCTCCAAATTGCGTTTCAGCAGAGTCGGACAAGCTACCGCCAATGAACTCCCAACGGGAACTAAGTCCGAAACCTAGGGCCATTTGCACTCGAAGCCGGCAACTTTCATCGAAAGGGCGATTCGCCATTGTTAGCGAGCAATCGCCGTTCCAATCAACACATGCGGTAAGTTATTACATCTAAAAGACTTATTCATAAACGAGCTCGACTCGACCCGGCCAATCCACGCGGTAAATGTAGAAAAGCAATTCCCCATTATGGTAGGTCGGTTCCATCGTGTTCTAATGTATTTGCCGTAGCTCCCAATTTGTTGAATTTAGCGCCTTTATGCCCAGAGTAGCTTCCTGGGGCTGCGAACAAGATTGTCGCGGACTCGACTATTGTCGCGAGGTGGTCCAGATAGGCCATCGCTAGGACGGCGAGGTTTTCTTTGCTGTTGCGTTACAAAGAGTAAGGTCCAATGACCGATGGTGATTCACAGTAGAATGGTACCCACGGCTCAAGTGACGTGAGTGGGCCTGCGAGGTAACCTGAGTGAACACTGTACAGGATCGGACAAAATGGTCACCGCCGCCGGAACGCTTGGGTTTAAGCGTTGACGAGCTCCACGTTTGGCGCTCCTCGCTTGATTTGCCTTCAGAGTCGTTGGAGCGATTTCAATCGACCCTGTGCTCGGACGAAGTCTCCAGAGCAAGCCGATTTTTATTCGAGAAGGACAGACGCCGCTATATCGCCGGGCGAGGAATTCTGCGGGAGATTCTCGGAAAGTACCTTGAGGTTCCGGCCAGTCACATAAACATTGACTACGGGCGATATCGAAAGCCATTCCTCGGAGCCGAACATCGCGACTCAGAGATTCGTTTTAACGTCTCGCATTCTAATGATCTCGCAGTGTTCGCTGTTACTCGCGGGAGAGAAGTTGGCATCGACGTAGAGTCGATCCAGCCATCATTTGCCGGCAAAGAGGTCGCGGAGCGTTTTTTTTCTTCGTGCGAGATTGCGGAATGGCGTTCGCTGGCTCCTGAAAATAAAGCGGAGGGATTTTTCTTGTGCTGGACTCGAAAAGAAGCGTATGTGAAGGCGCGTGGGGACGGACTTCATCTTCCCCTTCAAGAATTTGATGTCACGCTGACTCCCGGCCAACCTGCAACGCTCAAGAGCATTGACCAGCAACGTTGGAGATTGTTGTCTTTTGAGCCCAAGCCTGACTATTCAGGCGCGGCCGTAGTCGAGGGCTCTGAATTTCGAGCGTTTTATTGGAATTGGACTTTGTTAAACGCCGGAGACGCGCAGACCAATCAAGGCAGCGGAACTCTCAAGTAATTGAACAGGCAAGGTACAGCACGGAAGGTCTACCGATGAAGCGCGACGGCGAAGATTGCTTGCGGGAACGGTTTCTTCACCGCGTCCGATGAGTGGCTCCTAGAAACCACGCTTAACAATGAGATATGGAATTAGAGCGACTTCCATGACGCTTGGAAGAATATCTTCGCCGCTGAAAACAGATTCGATCCCGGTATTTGAGAGCGAACGCATATAGCTGCGCAGACTGAGCCTTCCGCTAAAAAATCCCTTCAGGCTAGTAGGAACGTCGGTCACCATTCGCATCCAGCCCACTCCCGACTTCCCCCGGCAGGCTTCAACGGGCTTGCATACCTGATCCGCGTAAAGGAGGTACGAAAAATCCACTCCTGCCGGCCCGCCGAGACAATGGAAGCCCCATGTTCTAGCGTTCACATCGAGAAGTTTGTATTTTCCATCGCGGGAATCAAGTTTGTATTCCACCTCTGCAAGACCGTAATAATTGATCGCTCGCAGGAATTTTAATGTCAGCGCCTCCACCTCGGGCAGGTCGATCGTTTCGACGTAAGTTGCCGCACGACCAAACTCGGGTGGATGCTGACGCCAGCGCTGAGCTTCCATACTTCCAACTGCATTCCCGTCCTTGAAAAACATGCAGGATGAAAACTGGTAATTGCCATCGCCGGGAACGATTTCCTGAATCAAGATTTCATTCTTGCCAGAATGCCCAGACGCTTGCTTGAATAACGTTGTGAGCTCCTCGCGGTTGTTCGCACGCCACGCCTTCGCGCCAGTCGCATAGAAAAAATCCTCCTTGACCGCGGGTTTGACGCCGATTGGAAACTGGATGTCGAGAGCATCGAGCTCCTCCAACGTCCGAGGACACCACGTCTTTGGAATTGGAATACCGAGTTTTTCCGCCAAACTGTAGGTATTCCATTTGTTCCAAGCCCACTTCGTCGTTTCCCAATCCGGCGTGGGGACACGAAACCATTCCGACAGTTCGGCTTTATGCCGAGAGAACGTGGCCACGAGTTCGTCTCGCGTCGGAAATAAGACCCAGCCCTTTAGATTGTTCAAACGCGCGCTATTGATCAGGAAATCGACTGTCTGCCGCTCACTGCGAAGACTCGGCGCCTTGATAACCATGGACGTGTATCGCGAAAATCTCCCAATGGAATATTCGTCGTCGATAATGCAAATCGGCACCCCTTGCCGGCCAAGGCTTCTGACAATACCCAGACCATGAAAATCTCCCCCAACAATCACAGCTCCTACACTACCGTTCTTCAAGTCCGCTGAACTCCCTGATAGAATCGGTACGGTCGCCCCGTTACTTCCCACGTTGTGACTCCTTCCAAAAACAGATCATCGTGATCTAGTTTCTTTGGAGATTGCGCGTGCTAGATTGGTTGCCGCAAACTCAGTGCCGGCAACGAAAAACAAAAGAGGACCGAATGTCCAAGCCGCAGGAGCACCCAGAATGTAGAGCCCGGGCACTGAGGATTCAAGTCCCGGTTTCAACTTTGGAAAACCGTCAACCTGGACGATTTCAGCAGCCAGTTCGGGAGCAAAAAATGGATAGCGTGAAACTTCGATCTTATAGCCGGTTCCCTGGAGGACGTGATCTACGTTTCGCGTGCTGCCGTCGTTTAGTCTAACGGCAACTTTATCACCCTGCATCTTCGCTGACTGAATTAAACTCGAAGTAGTTGTAGGAATTTTCGTGCAACGGTCCATCAGCCATCGAGCTCCTGCTGGACGCAACGATCTCTTTCGGAAGCGGTTCTGCATCCACCGCGGAAAGTACTTGACGGAATTCGGGAAGGCAACGATGCGGCTCACGCCTGCGGGCCCAACGTCCGCAGGTGAATACAACATTTTTCCAATCGGTCCGAGTTTCTGCAATTTCGATCGCCATCCCAGCCAGTGAATTGCCGGGGCGCGAACAACTACCTCAACCTTGCCTCCGGCCTCATGAATAAGAGCCGCTGACTCCAGTGCACTCTGCCCAGCTCCCACAACAAGCACTTGCTTTCCCTCAAATCGCCGGACATCACGCCCGTCCGAAGCGTGGGTTGCAAATTGCGGCGGAATATCACTCAATTCAGGAAGCCGCCGAGCAAACGGCCCGATGCCGGACGCAACTACGACGCGGCGCGCGGTGATGTTGGCTCCGTCATCGAGAGTTAATCGAAACCCTTCCGGTGCCCGGTCGATTCTGGCGATTCTTCGGCGATCCAAATCTGGAACCGCCTTCTTCTGGAACCAGAGACCGTAGGAAACGAACTTGTCCAGCGGAATTGGCTTCGAAATTTCACACCGCAACTCGTCGCGAAATGTGTCCATCGTTAAAGTCGACTCAGGATCTGAAATATGAGAACCCGCCCACGGCGAGCGGAGGAACATGCCTTCCGGCATGTGCGCGCCCCAAAAATCCATTGGCTCGCCAAATATCCGTACCTCGAGGCCTTTCAGTCTTTTCAGATGAGCAGCTGCGGCCAGCCCGTACGGCCCTGCTCCAAGAATTGCAATATCACAAGTTGACATCGGTTGCTCTCACCGTCCTAGAAGAGATATGTTTAGCCAGCTGTTCAACAAATGTAGAAAGAATCTGCGCACCCTTTCCCTTACTCTAAAAACCGGAGTTCTGAATTAATGTCATTCCAGGCTTGACGTCTGGTTAACGCGATTGTAATTGAGACAACCTCTCCTGCCGCTCCAGTGGATCGGTTTCCGCCAACGCGCGGCGGCGATCGCCGACCTCGGTCAGCACCGAGTCCAAGTAATGAAGCGCTTCCTGTTTTTCCGCCTCGGTGCGCGCCACGAAGTATCCCCTCGACGGGCTCGTACAGATCGGTTTCTTAAAAATGGTCACCAGCTGCGCCCACGATGTCCCTAAAATCCCGATCCGAGAGAGGAGAATGTCGAGATCGGCGACGCGATGAGAGCGTGTCGATTGGTGATCCCGCCGGAGTGGCAAGGCGTCGGCGTTAGGTTTCTGAACGAAGTCTGCGCCGCCCAGCTTCGCGGCGAGAACCGCTACGGCCGGCGCGGCGTCACCTATTTTCACACCAGCCATCCCCAGCTAGCCGCCGACCTCCGGAGGCAAAACTGCTGGACGCAATGCTCCGCCGTTCTCTATGGTGGAAACAAACTAAAATCGTACCAGAGCCTCAATCCCTCGGCACCAACGCCGGCT
>Ga0137403_10007011_pt1 | contig 12795 bp, 15 predicted proteins | sample CZOMad2_1_16fung_FD_122057 | JGI IMG/M metagenome (GOLD analysis project Ga0137403, IMG submission 122057) | Vadose zone soil fungal communities from Angelo Coast Range Reserve, California, USA - CZOMad2_1_16fungal (Hybrid Assembly) | ecosystem: Environmental > Terrestrial > Soil > Vadose zone... | reverse complement strand
CTCCCGCCGACTATAGCACTGCACAGGCTAGTCGGTCTCCGCGAGCTTGGCCGCCTACGCACAACGTTTCATCAGATCCGCTAATTCCAGCTTGATCTCCACCAGGCGACGATGTCGTAACGCAGAGGCAGACTTCTCTAGCGCGGCATAGCCTTTTTGGTTGAGATGCAGGGCATTCGTGACTCTGAGTTCGCTCATTTCGTTCCTCAAACTGGAAAGACGTTCGGAAATGTGATTAGCATCCACCACGACTACGATCGTACGCCTTATGAGGATGCCAAAGAGCAAAGCTCTAGTCCGAAGCTGGACCGGAAGATCCGTCGTCGCCATAGAAGACCATATCGTGGCGAAGTAAAGCCTCGATTTCCTTCAGAACTTCGTCGCCACCGCTCTTGGTTACAGCACCTCTGTAACCGGCACTGCGAGCTTCCCATGCGAGCTGCTTGGAGACTTTCCTGGACGCTGATAAGCAACATGGGCAGCCGAGGGTGGGCTTTCGCGATTTCGGGGCCGGCTTGTAGCCCGTTCATGACGGGCATGGCGAGATCCATAACCACCACACCCGGCATGAATTGCTCGACTTCTTCAATCGCCTCAACACCATTACTGGCCTCGCCGCATACTTGCCAATCCCGCTGCTTCTCTAGCAGCCGACGCAGCAGCAGCCGAATGGTGGGATCATCGTCGGCGATCAGGATTTGACTAGCCATTGGGTCGGGACCAGCAACCGGCCCGTCTTCCCTATTGAGCAAGGTACCTTCGAGGAAACCTTGCCTAGGTCTCCTCGTACCTGCCGCCCTTTCGTAATAGAAGCAGGCCGGGGTGTCTCCCGGCCTAGCATCGTGCCGTTCTGCTGATCGCTACTTACAGGAATCGCTGACCATCTGTACAGCGGTCACCTTTAAGTGACCATGCTCGTTATCGGTTTTCTTCATGCCACTGTCCTTCGCGGCTTCTTTCGCGTCTTCCTTCATATTGTGCATCGTGGCGTTCGAGACGACACCAGTCGCAGTCACCGTATGACCCACATGCTTGCTGAGAGCGACTTTACTGCTCCGCACTTCCCATGTGCTTCCGTCATTGCCAGTGAGCAGAAATTCCTTCGCGTCATCGCCCTTTGACAAACAGCCAGTCACATCGCGAACATCTGCCTTTTCCTTTGCAAGTCCAAACGTGCAGCCTGCCAGAACTACACACAAAACCCATTTGATTTTCATAGTTCTCCTCTCTAGGGTGAGTCTTTCCTTGCGGTGAGATGTCAAAAGCCTACAACGCGGCCGTATGGACTGAGGATCTGGGGGCGGTCTGAACACTAGGAAACAACCCTTCCGATGAATGACTCGAAGAGCGCCGCACAGGTATTTCTTATTAATTTCTGACCAGCCTACCAGTCTGTCCGTTTCCCGCACCGCTTCGGCCACACTGATTGTTCAGCGACCATTATTTGGCGGTCCAAACATGAGCAGTGGACAGAACATCCGATCGCCGAGTCTGTCTCAATCCACAGAATCGGCTGTCAGCCAAGTGCCTGACCGAAAAGCTTGCCGCAGGCCGATAACTCATTTCATTCGAAACAGAGTGAGATTCCCGGGGTTGTCTAGGGCGCTTTATTAAAGCTCTAGATATTTATTTACCTCAAGCTAGAGTGCTTACCCGAGTGCCCTTCCTCGAGTGTTTCGCTACGTTTAAATCTCTCAAGGACACGACTGGGAATGTCATTACTGTCCTTTTCTGATACCAGTCGGCTATTCATGGGCCAAGTTCACGGGAATCCAGGGTCGGGTGCGCTGAAACATTATCAGCAGCCCAGAAAGTTAGAGGGTAAGGATGGGACATCTTGTTAAAACAATTCAGGCTTGCTTATTTACCAGCTTATTGGCCGGAACATGCATGTTGGCCAATGGGCAGGAATCGACCGCCCCACCGCCGACTGCCGACAACACGAAGACCAATCAGCGGGATAAGAGCAAGGCGGAGCCTACGGCAGATCAACAGAAAGAAAACCAATCTGACCGGGAACTCACTCAGCAGATTCGCCGGGCGATCGTTCAGGACAAATCTCTGTCGACATACGCCCACAACGTCAAGATCATCTCAGAGGACGGAATGGTGACGTTGAAGGGGCCAGTGCGTTCGGAGGAAGAAAAGACTGCCGTCGAAGCCAAGGCATCTGAAATCGCCGGTAGGGACAAAGTTACCAGCCAGTTGGAAGTCAAACCCAAACAATAATTCTTCATCATAAGAACAGGAGACCAAACATGGTAGGCAAGAAGACAGCAGTATTTGGCATCTACCCAGATCGTTCGAGCGTGGATCGTGGCGTAGAGGCACTTAAGGCAGCCGGCTTTTCTAATAACGACGTGTCCGTGTTGTTTCCAGATAAACAAGGGACTAAGGATTTCGCCCACGAGAAAGAAACGAAAGCGCCAGAAGGGGCTGCGACAGGGGCTGGAACTGGAGCTGTACTTGGCGGCGGACTGGGTTGGCTGGCTGGTATTGGCGCGTTGGCAATTCCGGGACTTGGACCCTTCATCGCAGCTGGACCGATTATGGCTGCCCTGGCTGGAGCTGGCGTGGGCGGCGCGGTAGGCGGTCTTACCGGTGCCCTAATCGGCATGGGGATACCGGAATACGAGGCCAAACGCTACGAAGGCCGCGTGAAAGACGGAGGAATTCTGCTGTCCGTACACTCGGACAGTTCTGAGGAGACCAAAAGAGCGAAGGAAATATTGGAACGCACTGGCGCTCAGGACGTTTCTTCGACTGGCGAGGCCAGCGGTGACAAGAGCACTGTGGCCAGCCGTCGAGACGTTGCGTAGCGTCTGATCTTCTGGGCCGGCGGGCGGGGACACAAGGTTGTCGCCGCCCGGATCTTCGCGACACCGACTACTGTTTTTAGATTGTCTATTTGAAAAATGAGGGAGGAACAAAAATGAGCATCTGGACGATTTTGTTTGTGGTTCTAGTGATAGCTTGGCTGGGCGGCTTTACGATCTTTCACGTAGCGGGAGGACTGATTCACCTCCTTCTCGTGTTCGCTGTGATCTCTCTGATCCTGCATTTTGTTCTAGGTACGCGCACGGCATGAGCGGGGGGAGATATCGGTACCAGTACGCTCCTCGATTAAGAGAGAGAGGTTGCGACCAGCAAAGGGGTCTCTTAGCACGAGATATTCCACGCTCCAACATATTCCAAGACATGTGCAAAAGATGATAACGAGCTACAAGAGCCAAAAGTGGCGAGTCAGCTAACCGACGAAAAGGCCGCGCAGGGTACGGAAAAGCAAAGAGGTCGCACGAGGAAAATCGCTTAAGAGTTGTGTCGGGCAGGAGAGCGTCGGCTCTCCTGCTCGCCCGGCTACAAGCTTAGGCTTACACATGGTAAGAGACAAGGATGGATTGCAAAGCGCCTTTCAAACCGTCGCCACGAAAGCGTCGTGTTGGGTCGGGTCAAAGTGGGCATTCGCAGGAGCTTTGTTTCTGGTTGTCGGGTGGGCAGCTTTAGGTCCGCACTTCCGATTCTCCGACACTTGGCAATTGGTTGTAAACACAGCAACGACAATCGTGACATTTCTCATGGTGTTCCTGATACAAAACAGCCAAAACCGGGATGCTCGGGCGCTTCATCTTAAACTCGACGAAATCATCCGTGCAATCCAGCCTGCACGCAACGAAATGATAAATATCGAAAAGCTTTCCGACGAGGAGCTGGAAAAGCTGGCAGTCACCTTCGAGAAGATCCGGGTGGAGTGTGAATCCAGAACCAGACCGGGAAAACAGGCGAGTCCTTGATGAATACTATCAGTCTAGACCCAGGGCGGCGGCGAGAGACGCAGCATTAGGTCGAAGAGCAACGCGCCGAGCGCCTTCTGCATCGGCAAGGTTCGACCCGCGAAAGCGGCCACTGGCAGTGCCAATCCGCCCCTGCCCTGAGCTCCGTCAATCTCTGTCCGTACCTCCCACGACCGGAGGCTATCAGCCACACCTTCCCACTTGAAGGACTGCGGATCGCCCGGGACCGGTTGCATCCGATCCGGTGTAGGAGGCAGCCCCGACTCCTTTGCGGTCATGTATAGAGGGACGACCGCGCGGTTCGAACGTAGACGGTGGCAGAGCAAGCGAATGGTCAGCAGGCTGAAAATCTGGGTTTCACCAGTCTTGCATCGTCGAATGAATCCGTTACCGTCACCGCCGCGGTCTCGTGAAGGCGAAAAAACTGTCCACGCGGTTCCCCAAGCTTATAATGCCCAACTATGGCTCTGGCTCCGGGGACCAAGCTCGGGCCGTATGAGATCGTCTCGCCGCTAGGCGCGGGCGGTATGGGGGAAGTCTATCGGGCTCATGATTCGCGGCTTGGCCGGGACGTGGCCATCAAGGTTCTGCCCAGGGAGTTCGTAGTCGATCCCGACCGCTTGGCCCGTTTTCGAGGGGAAGCGCGGTTGTTGGCCTCACTGAACCACCCCAACATCGCGACGATTCATGGGCTGGAAGACTCTGGCGGATCCATTCGTCTGGTGATGGAACTTGTCCTCGGCCAGACGCTAGGGGAGCGGCTCGGCACCGGGGCGCTCCCGGTTGAGGAGGCTCTACGGATTTGCGGCCAGATCGCTGAGGCGCTTGGAGCGGCGCATCAGAGGGGAATCACGCACCGAGACATCAAACCCGCCAACATCAAGGTTACGCCCGAAGGACGGGTAAAGGTTTTAGACTTTGGATTGGCCAAGGCGGCGCCCGAATCGCAGGCCGAAGCCCGCGCCGGCGCACCGACCCTGACAGCGATGACGCAAGCCGGGGTCATCCTTGGCACGCCCGCGTACATGAGCCCGGAGCAGGTACGGGGCGAACTAGTGGACCAGCGTGCCGACATCTGGGCATTCGGTTGCGTCCTATATGAACTGCTCGTGGGACAGCAGCCCTTTCGCGGTGCGAGCGTTGCGGAGATCATCGCCTGCGTGCTGAAGACGGAGCCCGGCTGGCAGGCGTTACCTGCCAGGACTCCGGCGAAGGCACGGGATCTGCTGCGACACTGCCTCCAAAAAGAACCCAGCCGGCGTTTGTCGGACATTGCTGATGCGCGGAAGGATATTGAAGAGGCTTTGCGGGTTCCCGCGGCCGGGAGACCGGCGGATGCGGATCGGGCCATTGGTTCGCTGGCGGTTCTGCCGTTTGCGAACGCCAGCGGCGATCCACAAATGGAATACCTCAGCGACGGCCTTACCGAGAGCATCATTCTCAGCCTTTCGCAATTGCCGCAGCTCCGCGTGATGTCTCGCAGCGCGGTATTCAGGTACAAGGGGCGCAGCGACGAGGCGCAGGATGCCGGCCAGACACTTGGCGTGGAGACTGTGCTTACCGGAAAGGTCCTGCAGCGAGGCGAGACCTTACTTGTCAGCGTCGAGCTGGTGGATGTCGAGAATGGCTGGCAACGGTGGGGTGCTCAATACAGAAGGAAGGTAGAGGATATTTTCGCGATGGAGCAGGACATCGCGAAACAGATCTGCGAGAAGTTGCGACTGAAGCTCGCAACCGGAAAGCAGAACCTCCTGGCCAGGAGCTACACAGAAAATGTTGAGGCCTATCATCTCTATCTGAAGGGCCGGTTCTACTGGGGAAAGAGAACCGAGGAAGCTCTTTACAAGGGGATCCAGTATTTTCAGCAGGCCATCGAATTGGACCCCACCTACGCTTTGGCGTATGCGGGCCTGGCTGAGGGTTATGTTCCACTGGCCGTCTACTGCCACCTTGCTCCAAGGGATGCGTGTCCGAAGGCTAAGGCCGCGGCGCGCATGGCGCTTGAGATCGACCCGGAACTGTCGGAAGCGCGAACCGTGCTGGGGGAAATCAGAAACTGCTACGACTGGGATCTGGAGGGCGCTGAAAAAGACCTCCGTGCGGCGATCGAGCTGGATCCGAAATACCCCAGGGCCCGGCAAGCCCTTGCCGAAAACTTTACGATGACGTGCCGTTTTGTGGAGGCCGTGGCTGAGGCACGGCGCGCACTGGAGCTAGATCCCCTCGCCTTAAGCCTGAACGCCTTTATGGCTATGACGTACTACTTCGGTCGCCAGTACGACGAAGCGATCGAGCACGGCCGCGGGACGGTTGAGATGGATCCGAATTTTTTCCCTGGATACTTTTATCTGGGCATGGCTTATCAACTGAAGGGGAAGTTTCCTGAGGCTGTCTCCGCCCTGCAACAAGCGAGAGTCCTTTCCAACAACAGCACGCTCATGATGGCTTGCCTAGGAGGGGTTTTCGCCGGATGGGGAAGAGAGGGGGAAGCGCGCAACATCCTCTGTGAACTGGAGGACATGGGCCGTCGAAAGTACGTCTCCCAAGTGTTCGTTGCCGCCATTTTTGCCGGCCTCGGCGAGAAGGATCAAGCGCTCACGTGCCTGGAAAAGGCATATGCTGACAGGTGTACCTGGCTAGTGCGTTGTCTGATGGCAGACGGCAGACTCGACAGCTTGCGTGGCGAGACGCGCCTCCAAAACCTCATTCGCCGGATGGGTGTTTCGCGATGACAGGGGGCATAGTATGAGGCCTGAGACCTTTCGCTTCCAACTGGGAAGCTTTTCATGCCTCGCCATCATGGATGACGCTGTGCGTTATCCCATTGGAATGTTTCTGACGAACCTGGCTAGGGAGAAGTACGAACCCCTGCTGCGCCAGCGCGGCCAGAGCACGCAGGAAATCGATCTTCCCTATATTTGTCTCTTCATCAACACCGGACGTGAGCGGGTGCTGGTAGATACGGGGATAGGAGTGGATGGCATGGGGCCGGCCCCGGGAAAACTCCTTTCCCTCCTTCGAGCCGAAGGGATTGAGCCTCACGAGATCGGCACGGTGATTCTCTCCCACGGCCACCCGGACCACATCGGCGGAAGCCTGAATGAAGACGGCAAGCCTGCATTTCCCAACGCCCGTTACGTGACGTTCCGGGAGGAATGGGATTTTTGGATGTCGGGTCCAAGCCTCGCGGAATTGCCAGTCAACGACGGTCTCAAGAAGATGATACTGGCCTCGGCGCAAAAGAACTTCTCAGGGGTTCAAGCGCAACTCGATCTCGTGCATCCGGACACAGAGATCGTCCCCGGCATAACCGCCATCGCTGCGTTTGGGCACTCACCAGGCCAGATGGCGCTCGAAATTTCGTCGACCGAACAGCGCCTTCTTTTTGTTGCCGACGCCATCGTCCATCCTCTTCATCTTGAATATCCGGAAACCATCGGTGCAACCGACCACCGTCCCAGTCAGATGGTAGCGACCAGACTCACGCTGCTGGAAAAGGCTGCGAGAGAAAAATCTCTTGTATCCACCTCTCATTTCGCCTTTCCTGGGCTGGGGCGTGTAGTACCGAAGCGAGAAGCGTGGGAGTGGCAACCGATTCCAGCCACTCGCGCATCCGTGAGTTGAACCTTTCGGCGCTGGGCGGCTTGGCGATCAGCGAGGTTCCCCGGCCTCAGCCTTCCATGTAAACCACTTGCGACTTTCCGACCTCTTTAACGGTCGCAAATTCAGGTGATGATGGGGGGCGACTCGCAGCTCCAAGGCATTAGCGCACAAGGACGAGAATCAACACGGTTAACAACGGCTGGCGCGACCCGTTTAGACATTCGCGGTGCATCAGCTATGCTTGCCACGTTGGCTCTCTATGAAGTGCTTGGCTCTTGTCATGTTCGCCGCTGCTCTCACCTTGCCTGCCGATTCGCAACAAACAACGCCGAAACAAGGGTCGGGTAGCAAAAACCACACTGTTATTCTCCAGTCGAAAGGTGGATCCTTCGTAATCGAGGGGCCCAAGAACTGGATTGCCGATCGGAAGGTCGGACGACGCCTTGGCGTGTGCTGCGTCTATTACCCAAAAGGGTCGTGGGACACTGCGGAAACCATCATGTATCCCAATATTGTAACCAAGGGGCCTGGGCGGACAACGCTTCAGGAACTGATGGATTCAGACTTAGCAACGTTTCGTAAGGAGAATCCTGGAATGACCTACGTCGATGGAGACATCCCTTTCAAGGATCGAACTGCTAAGGTTCGCTATTTCCACGGTGTCAACCAGGGCTCATCAGAGGCCGTTGCTTACATTGACGAAGAAAAGATTGTTGCGCTCGTGGTGTTAAGCTCGAAAACCGAAAAGGGGTTGACCGAAGCCTTACCCTTGTTGCTCGGAGTCTTGGAGACCTACATTTATGGCGTTAAGGCAGTGGGTATCAATTGACCTGAAATGCGCAGTGCCTACGACCTCGTTGGCTGCTTGAGTGAGGCTCAGCGGCAAACCGCTGTAAAACTGGGTTGGCGAAAGGTGGTTTTTCGACATTTGCTGCGTGGACGATGTGACTCTCGCAATCAGGCAGCGCCAAGTTGTCGAGTCTCGCCCTGTCCCTTAGCCGAAGGTGTCTTGGCTGGAAAAGTAACGGAAATCCTTGTTCCGAGGGCGTTCGACTCGATAGTCAGTTCGCCATGGACCTGCCTTACGCGCTCGCGCATTCCCCTGATTCCGACACCAGTCCCTTGGGACTGAACCTCAGCAACTCGCTCCTGCGACATTCCCCTGCCGTGATCCTGAACCTCCACATGGATATTGTCCGCTAAGCGGCCAACTCGGATCAGCGCGGTCTTGCTTCCCGAATGTCGGTGGACGTTTGTTAAGCACTCCTGTATGAGACGGAATATGACGAGTTCCATCTCGGGAGAGAGTCTTTCGAAGTTTTCGGGAATTTTCAGGTCGATATCGAGTTCGCTGCGCTCCGTCAGACCCTGCACATACCAGCCAAGCGCATACGAAAGTCCACTCTCGTCTAGCATGGGTGGGTGCAAAAGATATGAGGTCGTGCGTATCTCTTGGGTCAAGTGCTGAACTAAATCTTGGACATCTTTGACGTCTTTGGCTAGTTGCGCAGGATTGTGCTTCGCATCTTCTGCGAGTCGTGCAAGATTCATGCCCAACGCGACCAAGGTCTGACCAGCACTGTCGTGCAGTTCACGTGCGACGTGTCGACGTTCCTCGTCCTGAATTAGCAACAGTCTCCCTGAAAGGTCTCGAAGCCGTTCCGATTGCTGGAGAATCTCTGCGTTTCGCCTCCGTAGTTCTTGAGTTCGGAACTGTACTTGCGTGTCGAGCGCATCGGCGAGCAGTCGAAATCGTTGTTCGCTCTCATGCAATGCCCATTCAACCCGCTTACGTTGGGTGACATCACGTGCGATTTTCGAAGCACCGACGATTTGGCCTGCGGCGTCCTTAACAGGGGAAATCGTCAGTGATATGTCAAGGGTGGTGCCGTCCTTACGCATGCGGACAGTGTCGAAGTGATCGATCCGCTCGCCTCGGCTGAGTCGCTCAAGGATGATTCTTTCCTCGCCTAAGCGATTGGGCGGAATGATGAGTGAGATATGCTGACCTACGGCTTCTTCAGTTGTGTAGCCAAAGAGTCGCTCCGCACCAGCGTTCCAGCTCGTTATTACACCGTCCAGACTCTTGCTGATGATGGCATCATCGGAGGAATCTACAATCGCAGCCAGCAACCCAATGGCCTTGTCGGCTTTCAGACGCAACGAGGGCAACTCGTCCAGGAGTGATTGGCTGACGTTATCCGGACGGGCTTCGGGATCGTTAAGGATACAGTTCGCCAGTGCTTTGTGCGTCGCAAGAAGCTGTTTAATGTCATCCTCAAACTCGATTTCGGGATGGACCTTGGTCCAATAGTGGGCTGCCCTAACGAACGCCAAGAACAACAGCAGGTACTCAAGTCGCACTGTACCTAACAGTCGGTCTAGCGCATCAAGGCAAGCGGAGGCTTGGGGCGTCTGTAAAAAGACATGGCCCGCGAGTGCAAAAATGGCCTCTTCGGCCTGCGAATCGGCAGTTGGTATTTCAACCAGAGGCGCGGAACAGGTCGCGCAGAATGAAAGGCGCAACTCTAATTCGGGTCCGTATGGAAATGGACGCCGAAGCAACCCAACCATTTCTGCAATGCTCTGAGCGCGGGCATGCTTGTCACCGGCAGGATGACCAAGTCCAATCAAGAAGCCGGTGTGACGGGCAACGCAGTAGCGGACTGGGCAGAAGCGTGACAGCTGGACGAAGAGACGTTCTTTAAAAAGTGACGGCAGAGGATTGTCGAGATAGGCGGCTTGGGCGAATCCCCATAGTTTCGCAGTGATCTCGGGAGTTTCGGGCGCGACGCGGAAGAAATTTGGCAGCATTCCGAATCGCTCATCGACGCGCTTTCGTAATTCCAGCGCTGTACCGCCGTCATTGGACAGCATCCCAGCCTCACCCCGACTCAATCGCACCAAAATACTGCGCGATTATACCCCCGAAACACTGGAGCTGCGGCTTGGTCTGCTCCAGACTCACCCGATGCAAGCACGGTCGCGGGGTCGCCACAACTTCCTGCGTTCAGAGAACCGTTCAAATCGTAGCGATGCCTCGTTTTAGTCGAGGCATTGAAAGATCCATCATGATCAAATCAGGAGTCAGTTCTTTCGCCTTTTCAATGCCATCTTGGCCATCCACTGCTTCGCCACAAACTTGCCAGCCGTCAACCGATTCTAGAATTCGGGTCGTGGACTTCGGCGGACGATTGCGTTGTCATCGACAATGAGAATGCATATCGTTTTGCTATGCCCCATCCGGAATCGGTGTCGAACCAATGATTTCAGTCAATCGGGTGAAACGGGTAGTGATTTGGCTATCTCAGACCCTTACGTTGCCTGCGAACATACGAGAGGCCCTGTTTGAGATCCCCGAGCAAATCCTCGCTTTCACTGGCAATGTGAATGGGCTCTTTCTGGCCGTGTTCTGTGCCAACCCACGCGGTCAGCGCTGCCGGAGAGGCATAAACAAACCGCCCCTCACGGTTGACCGGCATCCCCTCGTTCTGCCAGCGTTGAGCGACAGATGGTGTCTGGCCCAAGAATTCTGCGATCTCTCCCCAGCCTTTCAGGACTTGATCCTTCGACTTTGGCTTCGCTTTCGGCATCGCTGGTCTGAAGATACGTTATCAATCTTCCGCATGCTCCGCCACTTCAGGGATGCCGTACTTCTCACCAAGAAATTCTTGCAGGCGTAGTGGCAGAGCTTTCGCCAGCTCTTGCCACGTAAGAACCTTGCAACGTGTCCGCAGATCGACGGGGCGCACGCACTTCATCACTGCGTACCAATCCTCGGTCAGTTCTGGCCTCCGTGCGTCGGTGAGCACGCAGAATGTGCAACCGGATGCATAGGCAGCGAGGACATTCCGTATCAGCTGATACGACCGATAGTCCTTCGCAGTCTGAGGCAAGTCTTCACCGTCGAATACTTCGTTGAAGTCACGATATGCACGAACGACGGCTTTGGGAGCCTTCTGAAAATCACTCTCGGTCAGTTTCGCCTCGATCAGCAGGTGGCCAAGACGCATATCAACTTCTGTACGGTCGAATTTCCCATTTGCGAGTGGAACGCGCGCTCGACATCCAAGATCAGGAGTTGCTCCGGGCGTCACATCAAGTATCGAGCCGACCCGTCCATCTCTGAAAACGCCTGGATAGCAGAAGACGTTCATCAACAGGGCATCGGAGCTGGTACATGCGTCCAGCTCCCGCCGGATTCCATTCTCGTAGCGAGGCAGTGACTTGCGACCTTGCGAATGGACCTTCTGCAAACGGCGATGCCAATTCGGGTTGCGAAGGATCGCTTTGTAGGTGGAGGGCAGGAAATTCCCGTGCCGCGAATCGTCACAATATCGTTCGAAGCAGACCGTCGAAGGCTGACCATAGCTCAGACAGTATGGTAGCTGGCGAGCTCGGGCGTAATGCTCGGCTCGCTGGCTCAGTTCACGGCGAAGCGAACCTGCCCAGTTCATTCTCATCCGTCGAAATGGCCCGGATTCAGAATCCTCCGGGCTCAGCGCCACTTCCTTATCCGTTTCTATGCCTGGACCAACTCCTGGATCGCCCTTGCGCTCGGGAAGTGACCGGGTCCGATCCGGCATACGAAGTGTGCGCTCCAATAGAAGTCCTGTACCGCAGTGACGCGCGTCGAGAGCCGACGCTGCACTCGGCCAGGTCTTCCGGCTCAGCACCTCATCCGGAGGCTGGGGACGCCGCGCCATTGATTGGGAATGATATCATGGGCGAACAAAAGGCGAATATCATTGAACCTGACGAAGGGAACGGGTGGGTAAACCCCCCTCAGTTGGCGCTTGGAACCGGGTCAATGTGTAATGGCGATGCTACGCCAACAATGAGCTGGCTTTGCTTTCCGAGTGGCCGACCCATCCGCCCGCAACCTCGTCTCCATTGTAGCGGTCAAGCTCACGGTGAAATCAACTCCCGTTGAGGAGTCGCGAAATCAGGCGATTCCGAAGATAGAAGCCACAATGGTGCTGATCGTTGTCATCTTTGCAGTCCGACTTCCTTATGAAGCGTGGTTCAGCCAAGAGAACCAGCGTCACCGGACTCCTACGTGCCCACACGAGAAACAACATCCGAAATAACCAGGCGTGAAGCCGATGATCTTCTCCATCGGCTGATCTCCGAGTCGATAAAAGTGCTGGCCGTGTTCATGGGACGTGTTTCCATAACTGCCGCGATCACGGGGTTTTGTGAGTAGCCTACCGAGCGATATGGTCGGCGTCACTGAAGGCAAGACAGTCGGTGATTGATCTCTCAGCTTGAGGCTCACGGATGTCAGCAGTTTCCAATATGGAAAGGATTGATATCGGCACGCATCTTCGTATACCCGGAAGGATCACAATTCGTGCTATTCGAGGTCGGCCCTGTGATCCAGTGAAGGGCCGGGCCCTCG
>Ga0137403_10007010_pt1 | contig 12799 bp, 9 predicted proteins | sample CZOMad2_1_16fung_FD_122057 | JGI IMG/M metagenome (GOLD analysis project Ga0137403, IMG submission 122057) | Vadose zone soil fungal communities from Angelo Coast Range Reserve, California, USA - CZOMad2_1_16fungal (Hybrid Assembly) | ecosystem: Environmental > Terrestrial > Soil > Vadose zone... | reverse complement strand
GCCATATCTGAAAGTGGTGCAATCCGCCGACGTCATGACGCTGTGCTGCGTCAACCAGCAGACCGGCATGGAATATCCGCCGATCGACCTGGCGCGGCTCGCGGCCAATAGCTGGACCTTTACCACGACGACATTCGCCAGCGCGATCACGGCGCCGACCGGATGCACGGCGGTTGCAACAATTATCCCGGGCGCGCCGCCGTTCACGCAATATGCCTATTGCGTCACCGCGATCGACGCCGCGACCGGCGAAGAAAGCGTCGCCTCCAACATCGCAAACATCACCAATTCCGTTGATATCGCAGCCACGGCGGGCTCGCACATCATCACGTGGAGTCCGGTTGCGGGCGCGGCCTACTACAACGTCTACCAGGCTCCGCCCGCCTATGACACGGCGGTGCCGATCGGTTCGGTATTTGCCTTCATCGGGCAGGCCTACGGCAACGTCTTGCTCTATGCGAAGGCGGGAGGTGCTTGGGCGAATGAGAGCTACGATGCGCGCTCGTTGACTACTGGTCTCATCTTCAGGGGCGATCAAATCCGGTTGGGCTGGACCTTCGGTTACGGCATCGAACTGGCGATCTTGCCAAACTGGTCGGTCAAGGCGGAGTACAACTATCTCTGGTTCGGTGACGAGAACGTGACGTTGACCAACCAGTCCGGAGCGCAGTCTGTCGTCAATATTGAACAGAGGCTGCAGCTCGTGAAGATCGGAGCCAATTATCGGTTCAACGGGGCCGAGTCGGTTGTGGCGAAGTCACTGGACTGAAGACCGTGGGCGACCTCGCGGAACTAACTGCAAAGAAGGTGACCGCCACCCCGTGACATTCACCTCCTTCAAGTTTCTCCTCTTTCTCCCGCTGATGGTGGGCCTGTACTACGTCCTGCCCGAACGCTGTCGAGTCCTGTTCCTCCTACTCGCCTCCTATGGCTACATCTGCGCGGTCAGCGTGTGGGCGGCCATCGCTCTAGCCGCAGCCACCATCTTCACCTTCCTCGCCGGCAAGTACGTCAGCGATCAGCAACAACGCGCCTACCTCGTATTCCTCTCCACAATCTCACTCCTCACCCTCTGGTTGTGTTTTTTCAAAGCCGCAGCAGTTCTCCCTCTCGGAAGCTTCGGAAAGCTCGCCGCTCCCCTCGGCCTCTCCTACTACACGTTCAAACTGATGAGCTACGTCATCGATGTCTACTGGGGCAAGATCGAGCCCGCCCGCAGCTTCACCCAATTCGCCATGGCCATCGCCTTCTTCCCACAAATCACCGCGGGCCCAATCCACCGCCCCGCCGACTTCCTAACCCAACTCTCCCCCGCGCGCGCAGCTCTCTGGATGGGCCTCTCGCGCCTGGTCTGGGGCTTGGGCAAGAAATTGTTAGTAGCTGACAATCTAGCCCCCACCGTCAACTACATCTTTGCCCACACTCACGCTCTGCACGGAACCAGCCTGCTAACAGGCTTCTACCTCTTCCCGCTCCAGATGTACGCAGATTTCTCTGCCCTCACCGATATCGCGCTCGGCCTCGGCCTGATGTTCGGCATCGTCGGCCCGGAAAACTTCAACCGCCCCTTCACCGCCTCCAGCATCAGCGACTTCTGGCGCCGCTGGCACATGTCGCTCACCAACTGGCTGGCCGACTACGTATTCACCCCGCTCCGCATGGCCACCCGCTCCGCCGGAACCGCAGGCCTCGCCCTCAGCGTCACGATCAACATGCTCGCCGTCGGACTGTGGCATGGGTTCACCTGGGGATACTTCGCATTTGGCGCCATCAACGCGGCCTACTTAGCCGTGGACGTGCTCACGGCACGCAAGCGCGCCACCTTCTTCAAGGTCCGTCCGAATCTGGATTGGCTGGGCACTTGGATGGGACAACTGCTAACGCTCCATCTGTTCTTCGCTGCGATGGTGTTCTTCCGCGCGCGAACCGTAGGCGATGCTACCTGGGTCCTGTCGCACCTGTGGAGCGGCTCGGGAACCTTGGGGTCAGCCTCGACCCTGGCGGCTGGCGGAACCACTGCGCTGCTACTGGGCCTGACAGGATATGCAATCCTGGAACTAGCCGAACGCTACCGCCCCGACCTGTGGTGGGCGCGAATTGAACCGGCTGTACCAGCGTGGACGCGATGGACCGTCCGCTGCGTCCTGGGAACATGTATCGTGGCCGCGTTCTTTCTGCTCACAGTTCGGCCCGGAAGCCAGGAGACCTCGTTCCTGTATCAGGTGTTCTAATTTGTTCTACAGGTGGCTGGGATGGGGGGCGCGCTCGCGAAGTCGTTGAAGATGACAGGCGGGAAGATACAGGCGAAAAGAAGACGACAAGCAAAAAGAAGATGACAAGCAAAACAATGAGCGGAGAGATTTGCTCGTGGCAAGCGCTCCCTTACGGCTTTTGGGCGGCGCAGGGCTTCAGCCCTGCGATAAGTTCACTAGTTACGGGCGGCTTTAGCCGCTGAGGTAAGGCTTGGAAATCAACAGGCACTCGGATGGAAGCACCAACATGGACGAATCGAAAATCACACTCGCAAAACGCGCCGGTATAGCCGTGATCCTGCTGATCGTGTGGCTAGCCTGGGTCGAGGCCGCCTGCTTCGCCCGCTTGCGCATGGCTAGCACCGACACCGACATCATTCCGCGAGCTCACCTTCAGGCCATCTACAAAGATGCCCCATGGGTCAACGCCCTGGCGGACGAATGGAGACCTTCCAACCTCTTTAGCTACGAGGCCTACGTCGGCTGGGAGCGTAAGCCCTTTCGCGGACAAACCATCAACATCGACGAGACCGGAGTCCGCAAGAGCCAACCCTCGCATTGCGATGATGCCGGCGACAAAGTGTTCACAATCTGGATGTTCGGCGGCTCAACGATTTGGGGAGCCGGCGTCCCCGACTGGCTCACCATTCCCTCTCTGTTCTCGCAGAAATTCGAGCACGACAACCGCCCAGTCTGTATCCGCAACTACGGCGAAAAAGCCTGGGTCAACACTCAGGAGATCGTCAAGCTCACCCTGGAACTCAAGCGCGCCCCGCACAAACCGGATCTCGTAATCTTCTACGACGGCCCAGCCGACGTTTACGAAACCTATCAATCGGGACAGGCGGGTCTGCACCAGAATTTCTCTGACACCAAGCAGACGCTGGAGAACCGCGCATCCTCGGGATCGGGAACCTTCCGCTATCTTCTGGAAACCAACACAGCCAGAGTCCTCTTGCCGCGTCGCCAACAACTTGCGCGATCTCCCCTAAGCACGGACGCCTTGGCCCGAGCCACCGTGCAGTGCTATCTCGAAAACGTCCAATTCGTCCAGGTCCTCGCCCGCGAGTACAAGTTCCAACCTTTCTTCTTCTGGGAACCCACGCTCTCCACCGGAAACAAACATCTGACCCCTGGCGAGGAGGAAGCCCGCGCCACGGCCAGAAAGCAAACGCCCGGCCTCGAGGAAGCGAATCAAGCCGCCTACGCCTTGCTCAAGAACGAAGCCAAGCCCCCGGTATTCCCAATCGCCGACGCCCTGGATTCCGCCACCGCCACCGTCTACTTCGACGAAGCCCATGTGACTGCCGAAGGCAACCGCCTGATCGCCGAGAGAATGTACAACACCATCCAGCAAACCCATCGCTAAGGAAGCCTTAGCGGAAGCCTCGAAGCTATTTCTTCGCATTGTCATCCTGAGCGCAGCATTCGCGCGCACCAGCGCGGGAATGGGCAGTCGAAGGCCCCCTGCACCTTCTCCTATGTCGGATTCTTGCAAGCTTTCTCACCGTTCAGCGTCTCGATACGGGCTTCTTCAAAAAGCTTATCTTTGCGTTCACACCTCCACCCGCTTTCCAACAAGTTCCTCGAACCCGGCCCCTCTCCGCGCCAATTTTAAGAACCCATTTCTCCTCCAGCGTCGTCAAACCACACAGGGCCGTGCCCCTATTCGCAAACATCCAAATCCTCGGAGAGAACAATGCAGAGAAGTAAACCGTTACTGCCTCTAGCCCTTGCCGCCCTGCTCGTCAACGCCGCTACGGCTCAGACGCAAACTTGGAACATCGATCCCAACCACACCGCCGCGCAGTTTTCCGTGCGTCATCTGGGCATCTCTACAGTACGTGGAGCTTTCACTAAGGTCAGCGGCACTGTGCAGTACGACCCTGCCAATCCCACCAAAACCGTCATCGACGCCAGCATCGACGCCAACTCCATCGACACCCGCGTCGAAATGCGCGATAAAGATCTCCGCAGCGATCACTTTTTCGACGTAGCCAAGTACCCCGCCCTCACCTTCAAGTCCAAGAAGGTAGAAGCGGCAGGCGCCGGTAAGCTCAAAGTCACTGGCGATCTCACCATCAAGGGCGTCACCAAGGAAGCCGTTCTCGATGTGGAAGTCCCCGGAGCCCCCATCAAGGATCCCTGGGGCAACCAGCGCATGGGCACCTCCGCCTCCACCAAAATCAACCGCCAGGACTTCGGCGTCAGCGCCGACAGCGGCATGGTCGGCGACGATATCCCCATCACGATCGACCTGGAAATGATCGTCCCCCAACCCAAGTAGCTGCCAAATAACTTGTCACCCCGACCGGAGTGGAGGAACCTGCTCTTCCGCTGAAGGTGCCCCCTCGTCTCGCATGCTCTATTTCCCAAACGCTTCCGGAGGATCAAACCAGCACTGCTCCCGAAACGCCTCATCCGGAATCCTCCCGCCGTCCCATTCCAGCAAAGACGTAATCGTTGCCGACGCCATCCCCCCGTCCGCCGAATCAAAAATCAGCACCACGCCCTCCACAGGTCCGGTAACCACGCTCTCCTGTGTCGCCAACCGCACCGCCGCCCTCTGAAACATCGCCCGCGCCGCCTCCCATTTCTGAGCTGCACTGGTAGGCCCAGTTCCCGTCGGCGCCAGCGAATAAATCCGCACCGATTTCCCCCGCAGTGGTGCCCAATCCCCCGGGTAGCTGTTCACCTCCTGCCGCGTCAGGCGGAATGCGGAACTGGAAGCGCTAGATACGGACGAAACGGCGGAGGCAGACGCCCCTGCGTTCGGCCTAGCCGCTGTCGAAGCAGCGGTCGTGGACGGCAACACGGCAGGCGCCGCCAGCGAAGCACCTGTCCTGGCCGGAAGTTCCAAATCTGGACCTCTTATCCACCCCCGCGAAAGCCCGGAAATCTGCACATGTACCCATTCTGAACTGGTATTCAGCACTTGAAACTCATCTTGCGCATCGGCCAAAAACAATACGTCCCCTTGCTCCGATGGCCGCGAATACACTGGAGTCTTCCCCTTCCTCACCGCCGCCAGGTCCGTCGGATGCGTCTGATTCCGCAAAATCTCTTCCAGATTCTTCGCCTCCTCGCGCAACGCCTGCGCTTGGCCGACGGAATCACGGCCGCCAGGCGTTCCCGCAGCCGCCGGCTCTCCCGAACCACGGGGCGGCAGCGAGACGACGCCCGGACGCGGCACCGCAAACAAGGGATTCGGAGTAACAGCTTTCGCAGCCGGTGTTGCAGAGGATGTTGTTGCAGGTGTTGTTGACAATGCCGTTGCAGCAGCCACCGCAGGCGCGCCACCAGCCTTTTGCGCCAACCAATCCTCCAGACGCTCAAACAAATCCGTCTCCAGCCGCCCATTCGAAGCCAACTCCCGGTACCCCGATTGCGCCGGAGTTGCACCCGCGAACCATGCCGTAATGCGAGCCCGAACTCGCACCGCCGAACCAGACGGCCTGGGCAGAACATCCACCGCATATGTATAGTGCGCCCTCTGTATGCGGTCCAGCGGCAGACTCTGGTCAGCAATAAAGCCATCCGCCGTAGGCAACCGCCCCCCGGCCGCTACCTGCAAGGCGCGCAACGCACCTTCCACTTCCGCCTTGGAAGCCGCGAAGCTGCGTTCCTGCGGTCCGCTCTGCCCCCCAACCTGCCCGCCCACCTGCGCGAACGATGCAGCCGCCAGCAGCGAGACCAGGACCAACCGTCGGCAGCCCTGTCTCAAGGCAAAGCCTCCAACTGGCTGCGCTGAATCCACCCCGTGTGCCCATCTGTCGTCTGCACGCCGTACCAATACGGCGTCAGGATGACGATAGCAACCTCAGCATTCGCCGGCACCGCCTGAATCGTGGTCGCCGTGTGAAACGGCGCGGATTTCAGGGCTGCGCCCGAGGCCTTCACGCGGGCTTCCACCTGGTGCCGGAGCTGATTGACCCGCTGTTCCAATTCCGCCACGGAACCAGAGAGAGCTGACGAAACCTCTTCCGGACTGAGCCGGGTAGGCCCAGGCACGGGAGCCGCAGCAGTGACGGCCTCAGTTTTCGTCGCCTCCTGCTTCCCTTTTTCCGCCGCCGCAGCCGCTACACCAGACTCTTCCTTGGCCTCTTCCAGCGCTTCCCTCTCGCGTGCCTGAATGCGGTTCAGATGCTGCTGCACCTGCCCAAACTCCGCACTCTCCACCGCGCCTTCCGAGGGATGGACAGCCCGCCGGGCCGACTCAATAAAAACAGCGTCCACGCGAATGCTGACAGTGCCAGGATTCACCGCCCGCACAACGTACCGCACGGTGATGCTGCCACTGTCCTCGGTATCTTTGAAGTGCCGCGGAGCCAGCACATCGTTCACAACTTTGTAGAAGGTTTTTCCTTCGGAGACGTCTTTCCCAAATGCGGAGGACGTGTCCACCAGCCGGGCCCCGGCCAGCGTCTTATCGTGTTCGTAAACATACGTTCCATACACCGTCGGGTCCGACGCCACCTCTTCCACCGCCTTCAGCGCGTCCGCAAGAGTAGCCGTCACCTCGATATGGGTGCCGGGTGCCGATGCCGTTTTCTCCTTGATTTTGGCGGCTGCCGGGAGTATCCACAGAACTACAAGCACCGCCGCCAGACAGGCCGCGCCCCAGGAGTGGAACAGGGCAATCGGGGTGCGTCCACTTGGGTGCTGTGAGAAACTTCGCATGGCTGAATACGTGCCGTCTTGATCGAGACTATACACGGGCCAAGGTCCGCGCGCGAGGATGCCCAACCTAGCCACGCCGTCACCCAAATCGGATGAACCAAGGCAGGAAGCCCCACGCCGCGCAAAACCATGTAGCCTGTGTCCAGAACCCTGTGTCCAGAACTCGAGGAATCGTTAACCTCCGGGGAAAATGGGGAATTGCCGAGTTCCCCGTAAGCACAAAACCACAAGGAAATCTTGGGCATACGACATGAGTGACAATTATTTTACAAAATATTTGCATTTCTAAGACAAACGTCCTAATATTCCCGTCGGCCAGTAGGTAGGTGTCAGGTGGTCCTACCAGTCAGGCCGGGCTCTGGAGGTAGTGTCTTGCCAATAACTTCGTCGTTTTGGCGGTGTTGTTCCAAATTCGTTGAGCCGATATTCCGCCTCGCGCCAATTCCTTCCTCGTTCGGCCCTTCGCTTCTCAAGCTTCTCTCTCATTTTCCGATGCTTCTCTCAGGAGACGGTATGCACACACGCAATGTACGTGGTCGCCGCCAGGAAGCGGCTCTCGGCTCTTGGTCCTTCGCTCTTTTCACGCTGGCTTTGTTCATCGTTTCGGCGAGCCCGCGGGCGCAGGCCATTCCTGCATTCGCACGAAAGTATGGCCTCCCCTGCTCCGCCTGCCATGAGGCTTGGCCCAAACTCAACAATTTCGGCCAGGTCTTCAAAGACAACGGCTACCAGCTCGGCAACGATAAGGACGCCCCGATTTTCCACGAGCCGGCGTACTGGCCCGTCAGCTTCCGCATTACACCCAACTGGCACCGCGAGAACACCGACAAGGTGTTAGTCGATCAAGCCGCATCCGGCGTGCAAGGCATTACGACCCATGGCTTCGATCTCTCGGGCCTAGACATCCTGACCGCCGGCACCTTGAACAAGAACATTTCCTTCCTGTTGGTTCCGTCGGCGGACAGCACCGGAGCTTTTCACTTTGAGTCAGCTTGGGTACGCTTCGACAATTTGCTGAAGACCTCCTGGCTCAACGTGAAGATGGGCAAGATGGAATTGGATAACGTCTTTTCGGAAAAACGGAACCTGACGCTCTCCAACACCGGTGGCCCCTACCAGATTTACCACTACCAGCCGCTCACCTCTGTTTCCGCGCAGACGAGTCCCTTTGGCATCGGCGACAACCAGATTGGCCTCGAAGTCATGGGCCATTCCAAAAACAGCTATACCCGCTATTCGGTCTCGGTGCTGAGCAGCGTCGATGGCAATGTCGGCCTGCCCACCAGCAATTCTTACGATGTCTTCCTTGCGGGCAGCCAGGCCTTTGAAGTGGGCGGGCTCGGCCTGCAGAGGGTGGGCGGCTTCGCCTACTTTGGACGGCTGCCTACGTACTTTCTGAATTCTGGTGGGACGCCCATCGCCGGCGACGGCCAAGGCAATAAACCATTCGAGCGCATCGGGTTTTATGGCATGTGGTACCTGAAGAAGCTGGATATCACGACCATGTTTACGCACGGCATGGAAGACAAATACCTGGCCACCGGCGCCGCCACGGACGGATCCGTTCCGTTGCCTGCGGGCGCCCGTGACGCGACCTGGAATGGTGCACTGATTGAAACCCACTTCACCTTGAACCCGCGCTTCATCATCGTGAATCGCTACGAAGCGATTCGCATGTCGCAGCAGCCGCTACCGGACGACCCCACGACCAATCCTTCGGACCTCGGAAACATCGATGCATTCACCATCGGGGCGCGCTATTACCCGTTCATGCATAGCCGCGACGGCTTTGCCATTCACCCGGAATACTCAATCCTGCGCACGCGCGGCGGGTTTACCGATCCCACGGACGCGCTCAAGGATTCGACCACCAGCAGCCTATTCTTAGGCTTTGATTTTATTTTCTAACTGGCAACTCCTAACTGAGCACCTCAAGGACACGTATCATGACAAGAACCTTCAATCGCGCGATGTGGATGAGCCTTTTGCTGAGCCTGATTTGTCTTATTTTGGTTTGCGCCATCCCGGCGCGGGCTCAGGAGACGCGTGTGGGCAAGCTAACCGGCCATGCTGCCGCTGGCAAGCAGAACTACCAGCGCTGGTGCATTGGCTGCCATGGGCCGTACGGTGACGGCAACGGAGAGAACGCGCAGTGGATCGAGCCGAAGCCGCGCGACTTTGCGGCGGCAGTATTCAAGTGCCGCTCCACACCAACCGGCACCCTCCCGACGGACGAGGATCTCTACAACTCTGTCGCCCGCGGCTTCACCAACTCCAACATGCCCCACTGGGATCCGCTGACCAAACAAACCCGCATCGACCTCGTCGCCTACATCAAAACCTTCTCCGACCGCTGGAAGACCGACAAACCCGGCGACATCCTGAAGATCCCAGCCGAACCGCCTGTCACCATCCAAAGCATCGCTCACGGCTCCGAACTCTTCCAGAAGCTCGAGTGCTGGAAGTGCCACGGCCAGCAGGGTCGCGGCGATGGACCCTCCGCTTCCACCCTCACCGACAGCAAGGACAACCCTATCCGCCCCTACAACTTTGCCGCCGGTACCGATGACTCCCGCTTCAAATGCGGAAACACCAATCAGGATATTTACAAAATCTTCATGACCGGCGTCGACGGCACGCCCATGCCTTCCTTCAACGACGTGATCCAGCCCAACGACGCTTGGGACCTGGTCCACTACCTGCGCACGCTGCAAATCAACCGTCACAGCAAGGAAAATGAAGTCCTGCGCGCCGCCGGTGGTAAAATTCCGAAAACTGAAACCCCGGCAACACCTCCAGCATCTCAGCCCGCACCCCAGCCTGACGCAAAACCTCAGGGTGGCCGAAAGTAATAAATAAAGGTAGAACTTTAAAATTTCAGAAGGAGCAAGCCCGCCATGCGGTCCACAAAGGTTTTCATAACATCCGCCCTATTGCTGTGCCCGAGCCTAATGCTCGCCGGCACCGTGAGCGGCAAAATCACCTACACCGGCACCCCGGCCAAGCCGAAGACGATTGACATGTCCAAGGAACCCAACTGCGCCAAAGCCTACACGACCCCGCCGCTAACGGAATCCGTGGTGACCGGCGCCGGAAACACGCTCGACAACGTAGTCGTCTACATCTCCGCCGGAGCCCCAGACGAAAAATCCGCACCCAGCCAGGCAGTCACCTTCGAGCAGCACAACTGCCGCTACACACCACACGTTCTGGCGATGCAGATCGGCCAGGAACTCAAGGTCGTGAACTCCGACCAGACCTCGCACAACATCCACCCTCTCGCCAAGCTGAACCGCGAGTGGAACAAGTCCCAGCCCCCCGGCACACCGCCGCTCTCTGAGAAGTTCGACAAAGAAGAGTTCATCCCCGTCAAGTGCAACGTACATCCTTGGATGCGCGGCTACTTCGCCGTCCTGAAAACGTCGCACTACGCTATCTCGACGGGCGACGGCAAATTCACCCTGCCGAATCTACCTCCAGGCAAATACACCCTGACCGCCTGGCACGAGGACTACGGCACCAACACCGCCGACGTGACCATCACCGGCAACGAAACCAAAGACGTCGACTTCACGTTCAAGGCGAAGGCCTACTAAATAAAAACGCTGTCATCCCGACCGTAGCAGTTGCTTCGCGAAGCGAAGCAACTGCGAAGTGGAGGGACCTGCTGTAATAAGACTTGTTCCGGTCAGCGCGAGGAATCTGGGTTTAAATAAAGATTTGTCATCCCGACCAACGGGAGGGATCTGCAGTTGCTTTAGGCTTGAAACAGGGCAACGCATGACATCATGCGATGCCAACAACGCTCCAAACAAGAGCGCCTTTAGGCGCTCGAGTCGAAAGCAAGACACACGAGGCAGCATGGGTAAAACATTTGCCATCATCGTTGTCATCCTGGCCATCGCGTCAGCGATCCCCATTGTGCGGCACACCTGGGCGCCGCCCGCCGACATCTCCACCCACGGCCACCTCATCGACGCCCAACTCAACGACACCATGGTCGAGGTCGGCATCTCCTTTCTCGCCGCCCAGTTCGTCCTCGCTCTGTTCGTCTGGAAGTCCTCTTCTCCCAACAGCAAGATCAAAAGCATCCCCGGCGGAGCCGCCGGCCTAGTCGTCGCCGCTCTGATCCTCGTTGGCACCGAAGTCATCGCCCTCGGCGCCTTCGGCCAGAAAGCCTGGGCCGAAGTCTACTTCCGCCCCGCCGTCCCCGACGCCGTCCAAATCCAAACCCAAGCCGGCCAGTTCGCCTTTTACTTCCGCTACCCTGGCCCCGACGGCAAATTCGGCCCTCTGCATCCCGACAAGATCGATGAAGGCAACCAGAACTTTTTCGGCCTCGACCCCGCCAACGACGTCGATTCCCGCGACGACATCGTGACCGGCGAACTCGCCATCCCCGTCCACCATGAAATCCATCTCATGATGCATGCGAAGGACGTAGGCCACTCCTTCTATGTCCGCGAACTCCGCATCCAGCAGGATTTCGTTCCGGGCCTGGATCTATCGCTCCACTTCACCGCCACGCAAACCGGCCGCTACGAAATCGTCTGCACCCAGCTCTGCGGCCTCGGACACTACAACATGAAAGCGTACCTAAACGTGTTATCGCAGGAAGACTACGACAAATGGCTCAAAGACAAAGCAGCCCAGCAGTAAAGCATGAAAAGGATTTGTCATTCCGACTAACGGGAGGAATCTGCTCTTGCTTTTTGGAGGAACAGCGCTTCAGCCCTAGCAATTAGGGCTGCATTGCTCGAGGGCTTTAGCCTCTGAGGAAGAACGCCGGGTGCCCCACACAAGCCTTCTTTTGGCTTGTGTGGGGATTTCGGTGGCAGATTTTGGGCATGCGCAGGGCTTCAGCCCTGCGATAACAGCATGAAAATTGAGGGGCTTTAGCCCCCTAGGTAAAGTTTCAGGTTCCGGAACACTAACTTCGCACCACAAGAGAAAACAATGGCCGAAGCTTCAACCCACGTCGTACACCACGGACCCCCGACGACCTTCCTCCGCAAATACGTCTTCAGCGTCGACCACAAGGTCATCGGCAAGCAGTACTACGGCCTCGCCCTGGTCGCCGTCTTCGTCGGCATGTTCCTCTCCTGGCTCATGCGCCTGCACCTCATCAACCCCAACGGCAAAATCTGGGGCCTCCATTACCTTTCCGCCGCCGGTGCTCCCGGCGACGTCATGACCCCCGAGTACTACCTTTCCCTCCTGACCATGCACGGGACCCTCATGGTCTTCTTCGTCCTCACCAATGCCCCCTTCGCCGCCTTCGGCAACTACTTCCTGCCCATCCAAATCGGCGCAGAAGACATGGCTTTCCCCCGCTTCAACATGATGTCGTTCTGGACCACTTTCCTCGCGTTCTGTTTCCTGATCGCCGCATTCTTCGTTCCCGATGGCCCGCCCATCTCCGGATGGACCGCCTACGCCCCGCTCAGCGCAGTCGGTTCCGACGCCGGCCCCGGCCTCGGCATGGGACAAACCCTCTGGGGCCTCTCCATCTTCACCTTCTGCATCGGCTCCCTCCTCGGCGCATTGAACTTCATCGCCACCACCCTCGACCTCCGTGCTAAAGGCATGACCCTTGGCCGGATGCCGATCCCGTCATGGGCCTGGTTCATCACATCCTGCATCGCCTTGCTCGCTTTCGCAGTCCTGCTCCCAGCCTGCCTGCTCCTGATCCTCGACCGCGTAGCCGGCACCAGCTTCTTCATCCCCGCTGGCCTAGTCATCAGCGACAAGCTCCAACCCCACGCCGGAGGCTCCCCCCTCCTCTGGCAGCACCTCTTCTGGTTCTTCGGACACCCCGAGGTCTACATCGCCATCCTGCCTTCCATGGGGATCGTCTCCCACATCCT
>Ga0137403_10007009_pt1 | contig 12799 bp, 9 predicted proteins | sample CZOMad2_1_16fung_FD_122057 | JGI IMG/M metagenome (GOLD analysis project Ga0137403, IMG submission 122057) | Vadose zone soil fungal communities from Angelo Coast Range Reserve, California, USA - CZOMad2_1_16fungal (Hybrid Assembly) | ecosystem: Environmental > Terrestrial > Soil > Vadose zone... | reverse complement strand
CTGAAGTCCAGCCTCCCTTTTTCATTTCAGAATTTGCTTGATGCGCGGCTTTAGTTCGTTTGCAGGCTCTTCAGGTGCGCGAGGCGGAACGGCGAGCCGAGGTTTTCGCGCAAGTCCATCCAGTGTTGTTCCGGGATCGACAAGAATACGTCCACTACCTTCGGGTCGAACTGCGTTCCGGCGCAGCGGCGAATTTCTTCGCGGGCATGAGCAATTGGCAATGCCCTGCGGTAAGGTCGGTCGCTGATCATCGCGTCGAGCGAATCGGCAATCGTAAATATTCTTGCGCCGAGCGGAATTTGTTCGCCGCGCAAGCCGCGCGGATAGCCCGTGCCATCGAAAAATTCCTGGTGAGCCAGCACGATTTCGGCCGCGTCGCGCAAGAACGGAATACGAATCAGCATGTCGTAGCCGATCTGGCAGTGCCTGCGCATGACTTGCTTCTCGTCGTCATTCAGCGGGCCGGGCTTGCGCAAAATGATGTCCGGGATGGCCATCTTGCCGATGTCGTGCAGAAAGGCCGCGCGCGCCAGCACCGGAAGGTATGGGTTTGGCACGGGCATCGATTTTGCAATCGAAATCGTAAACGCAGTGACGCGCTGGCAATGTCCTTCGGTCTCGGCGTCCTTCAAGTCCAGTGCGCTGCCGAGTGCTTCGAGGGTGTCATCGTACGATTGTTCGAGTTGCGCAAGCGTTCCGCTTAGCTGCGCGGTCCGTTCTTCAACCAGTTGCTCGAGGTTGCGCTGGTAGTTTCTATTCTCCGAAATTAAACGCCGGTGCTGCAGAGCGCGGCCCACGCCCAAAAATAGCTGGTCCTTTTCGAACGGCTTCAAGATGTAGTCGTACGCGCCGCGCCGGATCGCTTCCAGCGCCGTGGAAATATCGTGTATCGCCGTGACCATAATTACGGGCACATCCGGATCGTATTCGCGCATCCAGTCCAGCAGCTTTATGCCGTCCATTTCCGGCATGATCATGTCGCTGAGCACGAGGTCCGGCGTGATGCGCTTTACATAATCTTGCGCAGCCCGGCCGTTGTTCACCGCTGAGCAGTCATAGCCCTTTGCCTGCAGCATGGTGGAGACAACTTCGCGAATCGCCTCTTCATCGTCCACAACCAGAATTTTTTCGGTGTCCACGGTCTCGCGGCTCCCAGTCGTCATTATACGAGAGGTCACACCGGTGTTGGGGCAGCCTTGCCCATTCAGAAAACAGCATGTTAGCGTGAGAATTAACGGTTTTCTCTCTAAGCACGCCCTATGCGTTCGGCACTTTACGCGAACACGGGTATTTGCGCGCTTGGTAGGAGACCGGGAGACGACGTATCGTGGCGCCAAATCAGGGTTTACCTGCCATTGTGTTCTTTGAAGCGACCGCGTGTGTCGTTCTCCTCGTGCTGTTTGCGCTGCTCAATCGGGACCATCGCACCAGTTATTTTCGCCTTTGGCTTCGCGGATGGATTGCGCTTACCGGCGCGTCGATCGCCACGCTCTTCTTGCTGTCATTCAATTTTCAGCCAATCGCTATCGGGGCCCTCGCCCTGAGGATTGTGGCGTTATTCGCTTTCCTGAACGCCATCCTCAACTTTCGCGCCGGAGAGAAGCGCCGAATTGTCGCGATTTGGCCGCTGACCCTGGCTTCTTTGGTCGGTCTGGTCGTCCTGGAGCGTGGCTCACAGGTGAGCTTTGGCGCGGTTCGCTGGGAAACTGCGATACTCCTTTGCGCGTTGAACCTGGCCTCGGGCTGGGTGCTCTGGCGCAGGGCCGGCAAAGCGCACGGCGCTCGCTTGCTTGCGGCATTGTTTTTTATCGGCGCGGTGAATGGCGCCGACCGGCCCAACTGGCCTGCAAGTCCGTCCTTCTTAACCCGTGTCGCGTTTGATGATTTGCTCGGCGTCGCGCTGGGCATCGCGATGATCGTTCTCGTGCTGGAAGGCGCCCGCGCGCGCAACGAAGAACTCAATGCCAAGCTTCGCCGCCTGACCCTGCTGACTGCGGCGAGTACACAGACGCTGTCTGCCAAAGAGTTGCTGGATAACGTGCTGAAGCACGTCGTGGAAAGCGTCGGCGCGTCACATGGTCTCGTTCGTTTGCTCGAAGGCGAAGGGAATCAGGCGAAGCTGGTCATTCACGCGGCGGTCGGATTTCAGGAAACGTATCTGCAGCGCAATCGCGCGATTTCAGCCGATGAAAGCTGGCCGAAAAGTATTCTTCAAAAGGACTATCACATTGTCCGTTTCGAAGAGGAAAAAGACGAGCAAGAACGCCGCCGCATGGCGGAAAGCGCAGTGCAGGAAATTATCGCGCTGCCACTGCGTGGAAAAGACGGCACGCTCGGAATTCTGGCGCTCGGCTCCAGATCGTTTCTGAAATATGAAACGGATGAAATCGCTTATCTGACCAACATCGCGAACTTTCTTGGATTGACGCTGCAAAACGTGCGCTTGTTCGAGCAAGTGGATAGCGTTCATCGGCAGTGGGAATATACGTTCGATTCGATCGGCGATCCGATTCTGGTCCACGACCAACAGTTCCGCATCGTCCGGCTGAACCAGCGCCTGCGCCATCTCACTGGCCGTGATTCCGCGGCTCACGCAGGGAGAACGGTCTCTGATCTATTCCCGCAGAAAAATCTCAGCTACAAGAACTGCCCCTATTGCGAGGGCCGCGCCGGCGAAGGTGACGACCCCGATCCGTGGCTGCCAGGCTATTTTCTCGCGTCGAATTCCACGTTCGCCGATCCGAGCGGCCGCGCGTTGGGAACGGTCCACGTTCTGAAGGACATCACGGACCGGAAACGCGCTGAAGAGAAGTATCGCACTCTCGTTTCGAACGTTCAGGAAGGTGTTTTTATTTCGACCCCGCAGGGCCGATTTCTTGATTTTAACGACGCGTTCCAGCGCATTTGTGGTTACCCTACCCGCGAATCGCTTCTTGCCCTCGATATCCCGTCTCTCTACGTGAATCCGCAGGATCGCGAACGGTTGAAAAAATTGCTCGGCGATCACGGCGCTGTGGCGGATTTCGAATTCGAATTGCGTATGGCCGACGGCGAAATTCGTTCCGTCATGGAATCTTCCATTGCTGTGCGGGAAGCGTCCGGCGTGGTCACGGCATACCAGGGATTTCTCCTGGACATCACGGAAAGAAAGCGGGCTGAGCACGAGATTCGCCGCCGCAACCGGGAACTCCTGGTTCTGAATTCCATTTCGAAGACGCTCACCGAGTCGCTTGACCTGTCGGATTCCATCCACCGGGCTCTACGTCAGATCGTCGAGCTGTTCAGTCTGGACGCGTCGTCGCTCTATCTCTTCGACGAAGGCGGCGATGTGGTCCGCCGGATTTCTGCGGTTGGCCATCGCTCGGAATTCGCGCGAAGTTTTCCTCCGACCAGGGTTCCGCAGGAGTTGTTACATCACATTCAGGCTGTCCATGCGACGTTTCTCTCGGTGCAGGGCCTGCCTCTGCCGGCGGTTTTTCGGGAAGCACAACGCAAGGAACAGATCGTCACGGCCTATCTCGTGATCCTCTGGTCGAAAGATCGAGTGATGGGCGCGCTGGTCATTGGCTCGCGCACGCCACGGGAGTTCACGCCGTCGGACGTGAATTTATTGATTGCGGTTGGCAGCCAAACAGCGAATGCGATCGAGCGGTCGTTGTTGTACGAACAGACGCGGCAGGCCTACGACGATCTGCGCAAAACGCAAGAGCAGCTGTTGCACAGTGAAAAGATGGCCGCTGTCGGCCAATTGATTTCCGGCGTGGCGCACGAACTAAACAATCCGCTTACGGCGATTCTCGGCTATAGCCAGTTGCTCACGTCCAGCGGCCAGATGAATGCGCAGGGCCTGGAGTACTCGGAAAAACTTTATAAACAGGCGCAACGCACGCACCGCATCGTGCAGAACTTGCTCAGCTTCGCGCGGCAGCACAAACCCGAACGCATACCCGTTTTGCTCAACAAGATTGTTGAAGATACTCTTGCGCTCCGCGATTACGACCTGCGCATGCACAATATTCGCGTGCATTTAGATCTCTCCGCCGATCTTCCTGTGACCGCCGCGGACCCGCATCAACTCCAACAGGTTTTTCTGAATATGGTAAACAACGCCGTTGACGCCATTCTCGATAACGCCACCGAAGGCGATCTCTGGGTTACGACCGGAAGTTTGGACCACAAACTTTTTGTGCAATTTACCGACAGTGGTGCCGGCGTAAAGGATCCGTCGAAGGTGTTCGATCCGTTCTACACAACGAAGCCCGTTGGCAAGGGCACCGGCCTGGGTCTCAGCATCTGCTACGGCATCGTCACGGAGCATGGCGGCACGATTCGCGTGAAGAATCTTCCTCCGCGCGGCGCATCATTCACCATCGAAATTCCGTGCCAGGAAATTACGGCGACAAAGCCGGAAGAAGCCAGCAAACTGCCTACGAAGTCGGATCAAGCGAAAATTCTTCTTGTCGATCCGGAAACGTCGGTTCTCGAGGCAGTACAGGCGATGTTGAAGAACCTCAATCATCAGGTTTTTCCCGCGCGAAATCTTGAAGAAGCCCAGGCCCTGCTCCGCATGCGCGAATTCGATCTGATTCTCTGCGACGTGGAAGTCGCTGGCCGCAAGGGAATGAACGGGCTTCGCGAGTGGATGCAACGGGAAATGCCCGTATTTGTGGACCGCCTGATGGTTATGAGTGCGCTGGCGGAAACCGAACTGCACAAGAATGGCGTTGCCGGATTTATTCTGCAGAAGCCGTTTGACGCCGTTCAATTGCTCTCGGCGGTCGATTCCGTTCTGAGCCGCTCTCGCGAATCAACTTTGCGCTGAGCGGGAGCGATTCTCCCCGAAGGCTGCGCCGGCGGCTACTTCGTTCATCGCACGCTCCAACTCCACCGCAAGGGAACTCACCATCCAGGCCAGTCGGCCAAGGCCGGAGAAACCGGGTACGCCAATCCCAAACTTAATCCGAAGCAACGTGTATCGGACCCTGAACTCGATGGCGATGCGGAGGCGCTGAAATTCCTGCTTTGCTTCCAGCTCCGGTGAAAATGCCGCAACCCGCGTAGTCGCTTCCACCACGCAGTCAAAGTCCTCCCGCAGTCCGTCGAGATACGCCAGCACGATTCGCCGGCGGTCGCGCCGCAGCCGATTTGCTGTTGCAGGACTGACTCGCGTCTTGAGGTATTCCAAATCCGCACGTTCAATCGCTTGCCTGATCTGCGGCAGATTTGCCACGTGCTGGCATGGCAGTGGGAAGAAGCTGTCCTGAACTGGCGCAGAGTGTTCTGGTCGCGGTTTGCGTCCCGACGACCACAGAAGTACGCCGAGCAGCGCCGCAACCAAAACTCCGAACGTTACAATCAGCGCGCTCAAATCTTTCCTCCTGTTGGTGCTTTCAATATCTGTCGCAAACGCTCGTTCAAAGCGGTAAGCCGTGCATTGGCCTGCGGCACAAACGCCGCATAGGTCCCGCTGGGAAGTAAATTCACCGTTTGAGCGTGCTGCGCCTGGTACACGTAGACAGCTGCACAAATAAGCGTGAGAGTCGCAAGGTACGTCACGCCGTCGACCATGCCCCATGTTCCAGCGTAATTTCTGAGAAAAGTTTGCAGCACCGTATCGTTAAATGCCCTGAAGCACGAATACATGCAAAACGCGATTCCCATTGAACGAAGAGCGGGTGAAACGCCGATGTCGTAGACGCGCGTGAAGGCAAAAAATACCACAAGTACCGTTGCGATTGAGAATTCCAGGCCCAGGTCGAAGGTGTTAATCAGTCGTGCGTAGTCGTGCCCACCGAAAATCACAGCCGCCAGTAAGGCGATTGTCCCAATCACTGCGAGCACCCGCCACGTCAGGGCCCACACGCCACGGAATTGGCCGAGTATCGTGCGGCACAATTCGCACACAGCGATCCACCTTGCGAGAGTAACAACGCCCTGCGACACCCAAGCAGTCCGGTAGGCTCCCAAGGACTCATAGCCCTTAGCCTGATAAACAAAATACAGCAGCGGCGACTCCGCGAGGCCGATTAGAAGGTAACAATAAATAGCGGGGAAGTTTCGATACAGCTTTTTGCCCGTCATGATGAGCAGAATTGCCACCTGAAGGCCGATCGTGAGCAGCCAGAGCGCTCGTTGCATGAAGGCAATATTCGACATGTTGAAGCGCATCCTAGCATGTCCGTCGAGGCTGGTATATAGCTAGGATGCGCCTCTTTGTTAGCCATTTGGTACTGTAACCGCGGCTGTTAATGCCCTTAAGTTAGAGAACTCTTAGCATTTATGGCAGAAAAGCACTTAAGCTACCAAGGTTACTACACTCCCGCCCTTCGGCGGCGGCAACGGCGGTATCGGAATGCCATCGGCTACCAGCATTGGCTTCGGGGGCGGCAGCGGAGGAATCGGGATGCCGTCGGCAACCAGGACTTCTGAGCCGATCACACCGCCGCCCTTCGGGGGAGGAAGCGGCGGGATGGGGATGCCGTCTGCTTTCAGACTTGGTGAGGTTGTGGTGCTTCCCTGGTGCTTGCCGAATGGATTGACGCTGCCCGTCAACGGAACTAGGATTGCTATCGCTGCAAGGGAGAAACGTAGGCCTGCTCGTGTCTTATAGTGGCGCATGATGACCACCTCCTGCGGGCATCATGCGGATTGATTCTTCCTAGCCGCCGTTTTGGGGAAAAACGTTCAATATTCGGAACAGACCCTGTGAGCATTCATACTCAACTCGAACAGAACCGACACATCATCCATGATTTTGCGGTGACCACGCTCTCCGCTATTCCCGACGAATTTGGCCGGCTCACCTACATTGCGTCGCTTCGCGACCTTTCTACCGGCAGGTATGAACATGCGGGACTTTCCGCTCTCTATCCGGAGGAGGCCATTCAGCAGGCCTTGAAGCAGTGCCATGAAGAGGTGTTCCGGCGAGTTTTGGAAACACCGCTATCCATACAGGAAAGTGATTTGCGAAAGTGTTTGGAAAGAATGGACGGCCCGATTCGGGCGACCGTTTCTCACTGGCGGCAGCTGGAAGCGTATCGCGTGTTGATGCCGGAAGAGTCTCCCGACTATCTCAAAGAGCTTTTTTGCTCGAACCTCCGTGCGCTCCTTGAGATTCTGCAAACCGGAACTGCCACGGTTCGTTGAACCGCATTACGACTCCGATTACTTTTCCCACAATTTCCGCCTCGTCCGGTCGTTTCCAGGACTCTTGCAGACAGCGGGAGAGCGTGTGCGGCTGCATAACCAGCAAGGACCCGCGCTCCTGAAACCATCCGCATCGATAGCCGTTGCGCACGTCAACAAAATAGATTGGCCGGTCGTATTCACTCGCCCAGTAATCATCGGCGAGTTCCCGGAACGATGTGTCCACTAGCACTACGCTGCCCGGCCGCAGCAGCGGCATCATGCGCCGATCGTCCAAGCCGACCATGCCATAGCAATATCTTCCGTCCTTGTTCGTGAGCGCCCCGTCGAAATGACCCCACCGCTCCACCATTCGCGACAACAAATCGGTTCTTTTCGGATCAAACGCGGGGTCAAACCGCAGCGGCACTTTCATCGACGTTGGCGGCGCCACACGGTGTGTCTGCGGAGAAGGGAACGCCACCCCATCTTCGAAGCATTCCGCTACGGGAATGTCGTACCACACGAGCATTTCGAGGGGCTGCAGGTGATAAGCGACAGCAAGCGTGTAGAGCTTATGGAGGCTTGGTACTACGTTGTGATTTTCGATGTCGGCAAGTCGGCTGATGTGCAGAACGAATTCCGGTCGCCCCCGCCGGGCCGCCAGCTCGTAGCTGATGCGCTCGACGTCCCGGTACGTCAGACCCAATCGTTCACGGACTTGCCGCAGCCGCAGACCAGGAAGCATTTGCTCCTCCGTGGCCCCGATATCGTTGGCATTGAGCAGGGTTCAATTACCACTTTGTTAAGGAATCGGAACAGCCGACACAGGGTATCGCAATTTGTGTGAATTGTCTCCGGAGTTCCGCGTTGAGGGCGCGTTCCACTTTGGGAATCGCTCGGTCGTTCCGTCGGTCCCAACCTCGCTGATCTGCTATTCTGCCCAAATGACCCTCGACGACCTTCGCGTGTCGCGTTGGACCCGCACTTTCTCCCTTTGCGTACTGTTACTGTTCGGGTGCTTTACTCCATGCCTCGCCCAAACCGGTGCCGCGGACGCTCCGGCTCCGGCTAAGAGTAAGGAGTCAGCGGAATTTTTGGCCACGGCCGACGAAGTTCTCCAGGAAATGAGCCAAATTACCGGCCTTCGCCTCCGCGCCCCTGTCAAAAAGACACTCCGGTCCCGAGATGACGTTCGCGCATACCTGATTCGCCAGATCGACGACGACAAGAATCCTCAGGAACGGTACGCCGACGCTCGCGCCGCCGAGGCATTCGGCTTGATTCCGAAGCATTTTGACCTCGACCCATTTATGGTCGACCTGATGACCGAGCAGATCGCCGGTCTCTACGATCCCAAAGCTCGCGAGTTCTATATTGCCGATTGGATTCCGTTGGCGACGCAGAAGCCGGTGATGGCCCATGAGCTGACTCACGCACTGGAGGACCAGTACTTCCACATTGAGGAATGGTCCAAAGCCGTCCACACCAACGGTGACGCAACGCTCGCTCGCGATGCGGTTCTGGAAGGAAGCGCAATGGCCGCGATGGTTGACTATATGCTCCGCGATACGGGCCAATCGCTGAAAGACCTTCCCGGATTTGACCCTTCGATGCTGATGGGCGACCTCGCGAGTTCGCCGAAGCTCGAACAAGCCCCGCCTTTCATCAAGGATGTGTTGATGTTTCCGTATCTCTCTGGCTTGAACTTCACAGCGAGCGCTATTCGAAACGTCGGGTGGGGCGCGCTGTCGACCTTATTCACGAAGCCGCCGCTCTCCACGCAGCAGATTCTTCATCCCGCGCTCTATAAATCCGGCAAAGTCCCGCGCGCCGTTTCGGTGCCTTCGTTCGAGAAACCTCTCGGCTCGGATTGGGCGAAGCTCGAAGACGACACGATGGGAGAGTTCGGCTGGCGCGAGATTTTGCAGCAGTTTATCGATAAGGACAGCGCCACATCCATCGCCGAAGCGTGGGAAGGCGATCACTACATCGTCTATGAGCACAAGCAATCGAAGAAATTGGTTCTCGCGACCCGGCTTTCGCTTTCGAGTGACGAAACCGCTTCGCGTTTCTTCGGACGCTATTCTGAAGCGTTGGAAAAAAAGTACGCGGAGCGGAGCCACCTTCTTCGCAGGCCCAATTTCTTTTCGTTTGATACCCCGGACGGCAGCGTCTTTCTTCGTTGTGTTGCGACAGACTGCATCACGCTGGAAGGCGCCGACCGAAAGGTCTTCGCGCAATGGAATTCAGATTTAAAGTGGCCTCCGCTTCCCGAGCCCCCGCAAAAACCCGAAGCCGATCCTACAAAAGTCGCCCTGCTGTGGCCGTCATCCATTCGGGCTGTGGGTTTTCCTTAGACAGGCGCAGTTTCAACCGCGCTACCCGCCGCAGAAGGCTTTTTTCTTGTCGCACGATTCGAGCCTCGGCGTAGGGATCTCGCAATCGCTGCCCGCCCGCATACAACTTGGTCAATCCCAATTCAGCGTACTCGATCGCTTGTGCCAAATTCTTTTCTCTCCGCTCGAAATGAATAGCCAATTGCTCGCACGCTTCGATCGCATGCTGACTTCCCGTGAGCAGTGTCCGCCACAATTGTGCCGCCTCCGCATGGTCTCCGCGGCGTTTCGCCATCAGCGCCAATTCCCGTGAAGCTTGCTGCCGATGCTCCGCCGGCAATCCCGCCTCGATGGCTTTCGAACAGATCTTTGCTGCGCGCGGCGCCTCTCCGCGACGGTACAAGAATCGCGAAAGCCCAAATAAGTCTCGCCCATCTGCTTCTTCCAACTCTTGCTCCGCCAGCATCGAATTGATTTTCCCGAACAGCGCCGCAAGCCCACGCAAGTCCAATTGGTTGTGGCGCACCACTCCTGCAAGCGGCGTCGCCGATCCACCGCGCAAATAATCAAAATAAAATTGCGGTATCAGCGCCGATGCCACGTCATCCTCGCGATGCCACCCGAGCCGCCGTGCGTCCAGAACTTCTCGCTCCAATTCCACCAGCCGGACCGATCCGAGCCGCAGCCTCCAAAGCGCCCTTGCAGGATGCAGCAAATCCAGATGCGCCGCGAGTTTCGGTGGCGCGATCCGCCGCGTCATGGTGAACCGGCTCTCCAGCAGCGGCCAGTCGAACGTTTTTCCGTTAAACGTCACCAGCACCGGACGTTCCGCGATTCGCTCCGCCAGTTCGCACAACACCGAATGTTCATCCGCAAAGTCGCGCATGAAAAACTGTTCGACCTGCAAACCGCCCGAGTCCCACCACGCAATTCCCGTTAGAAACGCGTAGGTTCCCGTTCCTCCCGCAAGCCCCGTCGTCTCCGTGTCCAAAAACAGCCACTTTTCCGGATTCTCCAGCGCCGCGCGCGTCCTTCGCGAGATTGCTTCATCCTTATTTCGCGCCAGTAAATCCAGCACTGCCGCCGCGGGTTCGGCGAACTCAGGCGTCGAATACCAGTTTCGAATCGTCAGATGCTCGCCGAATTTCGTTTTTTGGCATAAACCGCCAAGCAGGTGAGCAATCTCGTCGCCTTGCATCGGCTCGTTGAACGGCTCAGCCAGCGGCGTAGCCGTCCGCGCCGGCTTCAGCGCTGCCAGTCGCGAAAATTTATCTAACGCGCTCACTCTTCGCTCACCCGCAAACTCTTTCCAAAATCGCCAGCGCCGCCTCCTTAGCGCGCGGCACCAAATCCCCGGCGGGCCCCACGCACGATGGGCACCCTTCTTCGCACTCGCATCCTGCGATCAATTCCCGCGTCTTCTCCATCAGCAACTCGTGTGCGCGGAACAATGGTTCACTGAACCCAATCCCTCCGGGATACGCGTCGTACAAATATAAATTCGGCTCGAAGAACTCTTTCATTTTGGCTGACGCAATCTCTTCGAATCTCACTGGAGCGAATTTGGCGGCATCATCTCCCGTCGCGGGTGGCCGCTCGCCAATCGCCGTCCCCAAGTCGCGCCCGTCGCACATCAGCAGCAGCGTCGCCACGGATTCCATCGCATGCAGCAGCCCGAACATGCCGCTCTGCCGCTCGCTCACCGAAAAGGGAAGAGACTCCACCAGCCCTCGCTCCAGCGTCAGCCAGTAAGACGTCGTATGCATTTCGTTTTCCGGCAACTCCAGCCGCCCGTCCCCGACGTTTTCATGCGTGAAAAATTTTATCTTTTTGAACCCGACGACCTGCGAACGGACGAGCACGTCGCCGTGCGACCTGCGATGGGTGAGAGCTGCTCTCGCAATTGGTTCCTCGGCCGCAATCTCGAGTACGCGCACCTGCGTATGCTTCACCGCATCCGTGTAATAGTCCGAATCGACTTCCTTCACGTACGCTTTGCGTTCCTTAAAGTCCAAATGCTCCACGTGATATTGCTGCCCGCCGTGCAAATAAATAGCCTTCTCGTGCACCGTCGTCAGCGCACTCGGAAAATCCACTTCGCCTATAATCCGCGGCTCGCCCGTAATGTCCACAATCACAAAATTGTCGCTGGTCACGGATCGCAAGCTCACCGTATTCGCCGGATACGCTTCCTGCGTCCAGTGGTAAAACTCCCCCGCGCGGTGCAAATAGCCCGCTTCCGCGAGCTTCGCCAGAATTTCCGGCAAATCCACCTCGCCCATCTTTTCCGTCGCTTCAATCGGCAATTCGAATGCCGCGCATTTCAGATGATTCAGCAAAATCTCCAAATTGTCCGGCTGGATAAACGCGTGCTCCGGCGTATTCCCAAAAAAATAGTCCGGATTCTTCACGATGTATTGGTCAAGCGGCGCCGAAGACGCCACCATCACCGCGCAAGAACTCCCGCTCCTGCGCCCCGCTCTTCCCGCGCGCTGCCACGTTGCCGCAATCGTCCCCGGATATCCCGCCATCACCACGCTGTCCAGCGAGCCAACGTCGATTCCCAGTTCCAACGCGCTCGTTGAAACCACGCCGCGAATCCGTCCATCGCGAATTCCACGCTCAATCTCGCGCCGCTCGTTTGGCAAATATCCTCCCCGATACCCGCGAATCGTCTCCGGCTTTCCCGGCGGCTGAGGATTCGCCTGCTGCAGATAGGTCAGCAACACTTCGGTTTGGAGGCGTGCATTCGCAAACACCATCGTCTGCATTTCATGCTTCAAGAATTCCTGCGCCACGCGCGCCGACTCGTTTATGTAGCTTCGCCGAATCCCCAGCGCCTTGTTCACCACCGGCGGGTTGTAAAACACAAACGTCTTTTCGCCAGATGGTGCGCCGTTCGCGCTCAACACCTCCACATCGTCCTCGATCAGCCGCGAAGCCAGCTCGCCCGGATTCGCAATTGTTGCCGAGCAGCAGATAAACTGCGGCGCGCTTCCATAAAACTTCGCAATCCTCCGCAGCCGCCGCAGCACGTTGCACAAGTGGCTGCCAAACACGCCGCGGTACGTGTGCAGCTCATCCATCACGATGTACTTCAAATTTTCGAATAGCCGCGTCCACTTCGTGTGGTGCGGCAAAATTCCCGTGTGCAGCATGTCCGGGTTTGTGAGCACGATATGTCCACGCTCGCGGATCGCACGCCGCGCGTCGCCCGGCGTATCCCCGTCGTACGTAAACACGCCAAACCGGTCCGCCAGCCGCGTATTCAGATCGTGCAGTTCCGCCAACTGGTCCTGCGCCAGCGCCTTCGTTGGAAACAGATACAGCGCCCG